>Ga0315277_10007261_pt1 | contig 14378 bp, 12 predicted proteins | sample YL17G05_15_MG_FD_203695 | JGI IMG/M metagenome (GOLD analysis project Ga0315277, IMG submission 203695) | Sediment microbial communities from Yellowstone Lake, YNP, Wyoming, USA - YL17G05_15 | ecosystem: Environmental > Aquatic > Freshwater > Lake > Sediment | place: USA: Wyoming | collected... | reverse complement strand
AACTGCTCAGCGTTGTCGCCGTGTCCGGATGTTGCTCCCCCAGGATTCGCCGGCGGGCATCGAGCGTCCGGGAGAGAATCTGTTCTGCTTCCGCATAGCGGCCTTAAGGTGAATACAGACTCCCCAGGTTGTTGGCAGAGTTCAGGGTGGAGGGATGCTCCTCGCCGAGCACTCGCTTCCTAATCGCCAGCGCTTTGAGGTACAACGGCTCCGCCTCTGCAAACCGACGTTGATCGGAGTACATGTTTGCCAGGTTGTTCATGGATGCCAGGGTATCGGGATGTTCCTCGCCCAAGACGCGTGTCCTGGTCTCCAGCACCTTGAGGCCCAACGACTCACTCTCTGCGTATCGGCGCAGGGCCCTGTACAGCGTGGCAAGATCGTTCATGAAGCCCAAAGTCGTTGCATGTTCTTCACCTTGCACGCGCCTCTGGATTTCCAATGCTTCGAGCAATAGCGCCTCTGCTTCTTTGGATCGGCCGAGTTCCCGATACAGCCAGGCCATATCGAGCATCGCCAGCAGGCTGCCCGGGTGCTCCTCACCCAGCATGCGTTTCCTGGTATCCAGTACCTGGAGACACAAGGACTCGGCTTCTTTATACCGGCCCTGAGTCATGTAGAGATGTGCCAGGCCACTCATGGGATTTGACGTGTTGAAATGCTCCGTGCCCAGCACACGCTTCGTGGCTTCCATCGTCTTGAGGTACAGGGACTCGGCCTCCTTGTCACGCCTCTGACCCGCGTATAAGAACGCAAGGTCGTTCATCGCATACAGGGTCTCGGGGTGTTCGCCGCCCAGCACACGAGGTCCCGCCTCCAGCAATATGCGGGAAAATCGCTCCGCCTCATCGTATCGTCCCTGATCCGTATAGAGGGAGACCAATCCCTCCATGGCCTCAAGCGTATCAGGATGATCCAGTCCCAGCCGACTCAGGCGAATCTCCATCGCACGCCTCAGGTGCTTTTCTCCCGCTTTGAGCAGACCGAGTCTCCTGTACGTTACTCCCAGTGTGCAGCGTACCGACGCTTCCACCAACGGATCATCAAATCGACCTTCGATTTGCCCAGCGGCCACATCGAGGGTTTCTCGGACGGTCACATCGCGGCCCCTGGTCCATGCAGGGTCAGCGGATGCCAGAAGGTCATTGTTGAGGAAGTCGACGACGGCTTCAGCGGTCTTTGTTTGTCGCTCGGCTTCGAGTCTCGCTCGTTCGGCCACGATTCGGGCGCGGGTCTGGCCGAGGGCGAAGATGGTGGAAACGACAATGCCGCCGGTTAGTACGACCAGAACCGCCGCGAGGCTAGTGACCAAGGCGCGATTGCGGCGCACGAATTTTCTGAGCCGATAGGTCGTGCTCGGTCGCACGGCGGTCACGGCCTCATGGTTCAGGTGTCGGCGGATGTCGGCCGCCAGCTCGCCGACGGACTGGTAGCGCTGCGCGCGGTCCTTGGCCATCGCCTTGAGCGTGATCCAGTCCACGTCGCCGCGCAGCCTGCGGCACAGCGTCCGCACGTCGGTTCCTCGCCGCTCGGCCAGCGGCGTGGAATCCTTCACAGACGTACGACTCAGGCGCGTGCTCGGCGTCGTCGGCTCCTCTTCCCGGATCACCTTTCGCATCCATTCGATGCCGCCCCTGCGAAATGCCTTCCGGTCGAACGGCAGCACGCCCGCAAGCAGCTCGTACAGCACCACGCCGAGTGAGTACACGTCCGTCCGCGTATCGATATCCTGGTTGCCCTCGTTCGCCTGCTCCGGGCTCATGTACTCCGGCGTGCCGACCAGTTGCCCCTGCTCGGTGTACAGCGTGTGCTCGGCCAGATAGACAACCCCGCAGCCACCCTCGCCCAGCACGCTCAGGAGTCGGTAGGGCCCGATCTCATCGCCCGGCTGCATCAGGGCGTCCCGGATGAAACTCTGGACCAGGTTGCGCCGGGGTGTCTCGGTCTTCTCCTCGCCCCCCAACGCACTGCCGTCGGTAGCCCGAACTTCTTCATCAGTCCGAGCATGAAGCTCTCTTTCTTCTGACGCATCCATATCGTACCTCCGTTACGGCTGAGACAACAGCAGGAACGCCCGGAATCGGCCTTTGGCCGGGTCCACGCTCTGCAACTCGTGTTTCTCAAGCAGGTGTGCGAAAAACGCCTGTGTGCTTTCCTCCGCCTGGTGTTTGTCGTAGCCGCGCCTCCGAAGATAGGCGTAGAGAGGGAACCAGTAGGTTTGGCACAGCGACTCGAGGGCTTGGCGGCATGCAGGCAGGTCCGACCGGCCTGCCGTCAGCACGAGCATCCAGCGCGTGGTGGTGAAGTTCGAAGCTTCAGGTGTCTCCCCAGTCATTCACTGACTCCAACCAAACGCGATCCATGCCGGCAATTGCCTTGCACAACCGCTTGGAGGCGCCCGCGAACCGTCAGATCGGTCAGCCTCTGAAGCAGTCCGTCACTCCCGTGCGCGTAACGTATACCGGAGAGGGGGGAATTGTCAATTGTGGAAAATGGCGCATGTGAATCTAGGTGAAATGCGCGGGACAGGAGTCGAACCTGCAAGTCCTTACGGACACTACCACCTCAAAGTAGCGCGTCTGCCAGTTCCGCCACCCGCGCAATTACTGCGACTAATGCTCTGCCGGCCCGGGTGGCCGCTGACGTCTGCCAAACTCCGCTACCCGGACAGGCTTGACTATCGATTATGCCCCCTGCCCCGGGGATTGTCAACGAGTATTTCGCCGGCATCGAGGTGGTTATCTCTTGCAGGCGCTGTGGGAATCGTGTACGCTTTCCCCGGCTTTGGGCGTACGAAAAGTGAGAGTTGGGTCACTACAAGACCCATTGAGAAGTCCGGATTGGGAGAAGTCAAAATGGAAAAGCACAGAATCCACAAGGTCATCCTTACGATCGTCATTGCCTCTGCACTTTTGCTTGGCGGCTGCTTCATTCACGACAGCAAGGTCAGCTACAGCGAGAAGGGTGCCCCCGTCTCCGACCACACGCTCAAGCAGATCAAGTGCGGCGAGACTACAAAGGACTGGGTCGTGGCCACGCTCGGAACGCCCTCGGAGCAGACGACAACCGACAACGGCATCGAAATCCTCAAGTACCGTTACGGCAAGAAACAGGACAGCGACACCGTCGTGCTGCCGTTCGTCATTATCGACGACCAGAAGCAGATCGAGCAGACGGTGTACGTGGAGGTCAAGGACAATATCGTCCGGCGATACTGGCAGGAAAACACGAGGCGCTAACCGCCTCAGACGCCCCGCTGGCCACCCCAGAGCGCGACGTGCAGCCGCGGCCCGAACCGCAGGCCGGTCTCTCTACAGAGATCGGCGACCATACCGGAACGGCTCGCCAACTGTTCGGCAGTCGTCGCTTGCGGCATCAGCATCACGCGCTCGGGCGACATCGGGCCCAAATCGTCAAGCAGCTTGCGGATCTCGGTAATGTCCTGCGCCGACTCCACGACAAATTTGAGCTGGTACGGATACGCCCCGATGAGCCGGCGAATCGGCTCTACATCGAATCGCACTGGCGTGGGGTCCTTCCCATGACTGCCGGGACCAGGTGCCGAGTTGGCCAGCTTGGGGCTGATGCTCATCAGATCGCAGGTCAGATCGGGGACGAAGAGGACGCCGGCCGTCTCAATGGTGATGTGCCTGCCCGACTCCTTGAGGCGGTGGGTCAGTTCGACCAGGCCCGGCCGTGCAGAGAAATCGGGACCCGTCATGGGCTCGCCGCCGGTCAGCACAACGAACGGGCATGGCCAACGGCTGATCTCCTCGACAATCCGGCTCGGTTCATACTCCTGGCCCGCCGAGAAGTCCCACGCGTACTTCGTGTCGCACCAGCGGCAGCGCAGGGCACAGCCGGCCAGCCGCACGAACACGCTCGGCGTCCCGGCCAGCATCCCCTCACCTTGCAGAGAGTAGAATATTTCGCTCACTCGCATCGATCACCCTTGACGGAATTCTGTGCCATTTGAGCCATCAGAGTTCCTGTCCGACGTATTGCAGCGGGTCGCGCAACCCAGCTTGGGCAAAGCCCCGCAGGCGGAGCCTGCATGAATCGCATCGGCCGCAGCTTCGGCCGGATGGGTCCGGATCGTAGCAGCTATGCGTCAACGAGTAATCAACGCCGAGTTTGGTGCCCGTCCGGATGATGTCGGCCTTGCTCTTGTTGAGAATCGGCGTGTGAATCTCGTATCGGCCCTTGCCCTCCACGGAAGCTGCTGTCGCGAGATTGGCCATCGCCTCGAATGCCGCGATGAACTCCCCCCGGCAGTCCGGATAGCCGCTGTAGTCCGTCGCATTGACCCCGATGAAGATGTCGAAAATGCCCGATACTTCCGCCCAGGCAAGGGCGTAACTGAGGAAGATCGTGTTGCGGGCGGGCACGTAGGTAGACGGAATCGACGCCCCGCCATCCAAGTCCGGCCGATCCTTCGGTACCTGGATCGCCGAATCCGTCAACGCCGAGCCGCCCAGAGACGCCAGGTCGATCTCCATCACCCGGTGCTCCGCCGCACCGAGGGCCCGGGCCACCCTCCCGGCCGCCTCCACCTCCCGGCTGTGGCGCTGCCCGTAGAGAAAGGTCAGCGCATAGCAGGCAAACCCCTCGCTCCGCGCGATGGCAAGGGTAGTGGCGGAATCCAACCCGCCGCTGAGAAGTACAATCGCTGCTTTCCGCCTCATTTCCAGTTCCCCTTGTGACCGTGGTTCATCTGAACTTGCCCATCGGGTGTCCTGCCCGCAGTATACCTGATGAATGCACCTTTCGGAACCCGGTGGAAATACTCCGCGTGCAACTGGGACTTTGCCCTTGTCGCAATCCTCAAAGTCGGGCGTGTATGGTGGAAGTGCCCCGTATGCAACTTGGACTTTGTCCAGATACCCCATACCTCCCAAGTTTGGCTTTGTTTTGCATGTCTTGTCCCCGAACGCCAGCCCGGCGCGAAAATTGGCTTTGTTTTGCAGACTCTCCCCAACATGGCGAGGGCCCGAGCGCCCTTGTCTTCTTCCCCAATTGGCTTTGTTTCCCGCGCTCTGTCATCTAACTGCCTGATCCCCGACCCCTGACCCGTGAACTGGCTTTGTCTTGCACGCTCGGCTGTGTCGTGCAGCCGCATGGCACGCAATGCTCACTTCTCTCCAGATATCCTATCCCTCCCAGATTTGGCTTTCTTTTGCACGTCACGCTGACGGTCGCCTCTGCCCTGCTCCCCGCTGCCTGGATTTGGCTTTGTTTTGCGCGCCATGCCCGCGCTCGCCTCCCGCTTGCCGCCTCCGCCCTCCAGCCTGCTCCACCGAATTGGCTTAGTTCTGCACACTCTGTCCCCTGACTGCCTGATCCCCGATCCCCGACCCCTGACCCCTGGTTTGGCGTTGTTTCGCATGGCTGTCTCCGTGTGGTACAAGGGGAAGTATGCTCGCACTTGGTGTTCTTTTCGTATTCTCTCGTTTCCTTCGGCTATGACAGCTTCGGTTGCGGCCGAAGGCCCCCCGAACCTCCCAAGGTCCTCCGGCCCGACACGTGCCGTTCCTTATGGACTTGTACTCTCCCGTAAATCGTTGTATAGGAATCATACAGAAGTGCAATTTCCGTGTCAATAAAAAACCGCCTGCCGACGCAGAATTCTTCCCTACCCTAACCCCTTGTGGGACACGGATTTACACGACTGGACACGGATTTCCACACTCCGGCCTTCGGCCGCAACCAGGATTTCCCCTCGCAGAGACGCGGAGGCGCAGAGACTTATGCAGACAGCCCGGCTTTTGCGTGCCATGCGCGCAGGATGCCGCCAAAGCCGCGTATTCATAGGTGAGCAGGGGGCCAGCGCTCTTGAAGTCCCACTCGACAGGGGGTATATTGACGGCATAGGGACGTAACGGAGCACGCAACCATGGGAGCCTGTCTTCTCGAAGACGATGGCTCTTTCAGATCACGGACACAACCGACAACGAAAGAAGGGTGTATCGCACAAAGGCGCAGAGAACGCCAAGGTTGGGAAGCCTTCTTGCTCCGGATGTCTTCTTCGCGATCTTGGCGCCTTGGCGCGAGGAAATTGAATTCGATCGTGGGTTGATTCGACTTTGGAGGATTGGCGACTATGAGAACTGCACTGCTAACGATGACGATGTGTCTGTTTGTCCTGCCCGCGAACGCCAAATACGGCGGCGGGACAGGCGAGCCGAACGACCCGTACCAGATCGCTACGGCCGCCGATCTGATCGCCCTCGGCGGGACGCCGGAGGACTACGGCAAGCACTTCGTTTTGACCGCTGACATTGACCTGGATCCCAATCTACCGGGCCAGAGAGTGTTCGACCGGGCGGTGATTGCTCCTGACGTCAATGATACGGCCTACGATTATCAAGGACCTCCTTTTACCGGCTTCTTCGATGGTAATCGTCATGTGATCAGAAATCTCCACATACAGGGCGCTGGATACCTGGGTCTCTTCGGACAAGCAGGCTCTGAGGCGAAGATTTCCAATCTCGGGCTGGACGCTGTGGATGTCACCGGGACAGGTAACTGTGTCGGCGGTCTGGTGGCAAGGAATCGGGGCAGTGTCACTGCGTGTTGCAGCACCGGCTCAGCCAATGGAGGTGGCGTTGTCGGGGGGCTTGTGGGTGTCAACTCTGGCACCGTGATCCATAGCTACAGCGCATGTATGGCTGATGGTGGCCCAGTCGGCGGCCTCGTGGGCTACAATGACGGCAGCATCACGAATTGCTACAGCAGTGGTCTGGTTATGGGAATTGATTATGTCGGCGGACTCGTGGGCGGAAATGACGGCAGCATCACCACGTGCTATAGTACCGGCTCGGTCAATGGACCGTCTTATGTCGGCGGCCTCGTGAGCTACAACTCCGGCAGCATCACCACATGCTACAGTACCGCCTCCGTCACTGGCCAAGCGTTCTATGTCGGCGGCCTCGTCAGCGAGAACTCCGGCAGCATCACCAACTGCTACAGCAGCGGCGGCACTGGCCTTGCCACAGCGGAGATGCAAACCGCCAGCACCTTCCTCGAAGCCGGGTGGGACTTCGTGGGCGAGACGGCCAACGGCACGGAGGACATTTGGTGGATCGATGAAGGCAAGGACTATCCGAAGCTCTGGTGGGAGGCCCGCGATTGATTATTGATGATGGATGATTGATGATTGGAAGAAGGAGGGGCCTCTCGCAAGGATGCTAAACTCGCAAAGGGTAAGAGTATTGCGATTCTGTCTTCTTGGCGATCTCTGCGGCTTGGCGCGAGAACTGGGTTTCACGAGAGCCGGGTCCGCGCGGCGTCATCAGTGGCATTTGTGGCTCAGAGTTTGTTCCGGACTCGTCCGACAAGCCCGCCGTGTTTCTGGCGGACAAGTCGGATTTCGAATTTCGTGCTTCGGGCTTTGGTTCGTCGCGCTTCGGGCTTGTCCGTCGGAGGGGAAAAGGGTATACTCATGCCGGTGGTGTAAGAAGGCATTCGTATGGCTGAGCGCGACAAGATCGAGGTGTTTGACAACCCGCGGCCGGGGCGGGAGTACCGAATCACCATCCGGTGCCCGGAGTTCACGAGCGTCTGCCCGCGGACGGGCCAGCCGGACTTCGGCGAGATCACCATCGAGTATTGCCCCGACAAGACCTGCATCGAGCTGAAAAGCCTCAAATTCTACATGCAAGGCTACCGGAACAAAGGTATCTTTTACGAATCGCTCACAAATGATATACTGGATGATCTGAGCGGCGTGTGCAAGCCTCGCTGGATGAAAGTGACAGGCCGGTTCACGCCTCGCGGCGGCATCACGACGGAAGTCGCCGCGGAGTACGTGGCCGGCAGCTAAGCGTTTTTGTCTGAGGTACCAAGATGCCGATCAAGCTGCATTGTAACTACTGCGGAAAGAAGATCGAGGCCCCGGATAACGCCGGAGGCAAATGGGGCAAGTGTCCGGGATGCCATAACAAGGTCTATGTCCCTTTGCCGACGGCGGCCGACGACGAGCTGAAGCTCACCCCCGTGGATGAGGGTGAGTTGAAGAGGCAGCGGGAGCTGTTGGAGGAGACGCAGCGCATCACGCGAGACATCCTTCTGGAGAAGAATGCGGCCGAAGCGCCGGCTCCCGGCGGATCGGTCCCGGACGTTTCCGAGGAGGCTCTTTCCGAGCACATCATCAAGTACCTGCGTCAGATGGCGAACGGCCAGCTCGATGAGGCCCAGCGTACGGCCGATCACATCGTGCCGCATCGCCGCAAGGTGATGCCGATTCTGGAGCACTTGGCCGCGGGAAATCCGCCCGAGCCCGAGCTGGAGGATATCCCAAGGCAGGTCCTGTCCGGCCTGATCCGCAACCTGCGAACGAGGCTCAGTTAGCCACCGGACTGGCGCCAGACGAGGTCAGCCTGATTTTGGCTCTCCAGGACTCCGCTGAGCAGCATCCATGTCCGTTACGTCCCCGGAATATAATCATTTGTACGTTGTCAGGCCCCCTATTTTCGGCCCTTCTGCAGACTCCCTGCCCACAGGAATGCCATTTGGCTCACAAGGAACCTTCTAGTACGTTTTACATAGACTGACCGGCTCGGAGTCAGTCTCGGAATTGAAGTTGGGGGAACTCAGATGGCCGATGAAAGCATCCTCGTGCACGTCACCCATGAAGCCGCCGGCAAGATCGGCGGCATCGGAGCCGTCCTTCAGGGCTTCTTCACCTGTCCCTCCTATCTTGAAGCCGTCGGACGCTCGATTCTCATCTGTCCCTTGTTCACCACGGAGGGCTCCATCACCGACCGGCTCGGCGAAAACGGCGAGGTCCTGTATTCTTCCATCGACGGTCTGATGAATCCCGGGTACAGTCCCGCCTTTCGCAAGATCGAGAGCCTGTACAACGTGGGCCTCGTCTACGGGCGACGGACGTTCATCGACGAGCAGACGGACATCCGCAGCGCGCAGGAGGTCGTCCTGATCGACGTCCGGTACATGGACATGGCGATGCTCAACGATTTCAAGCGGCGGCTATTCGAGGAATTTGGGGTCCAGAGCCACCTGTATGAGCACCTGTGGGAATACGAGCAGTACATTCGGCTGGCCCCGCCCGCGATCGCCGTGCTCAAGGCCCTCGGCGCCGCCGACGGACGGACGACGATCATCTCGCACGAGTTCATGGGGATGCCCACGGTCCTGGCCGCCAAGCTCGAGCCCTACGGGAGCTTCCGCACCGTCTTCTACGCGCATGAGGTCGCCACGATGCGACGCATCGTCGAGGAGCGGGCCGGGCACGACACGATGTTCTACAACGTGATCCAGCAGGCCTACAAGGACAAGCTATACGTCAACGACGTGTTCGGCAACCAGAGCACCTACTTCAAGCACGCCCTGGTGGAGGCATCCAAGTACTGCGATCGCATCTGCGCCGTGGGCGACCTGGTTGCGGAGGAGCTGCGGTTCCTGGCCCCCGATTTTGAGACGGTGGACATCGACGTGATCTACAATGGGGTCCCCGCCTACGAGATCAACCTCGCCGAGAAACAGGCGGCGAAGGAGCAGTTGCGGCAGTACTGCGAGAACGTGCTCGGGTACCGGCCCGATCACATCTTCACCCATGTCACTCGCCTGGTCCGCAGCAAGGGTCTGTGGCGGGATTTGCGCGTTCTTTGCGAGTTGGACAAGACGCTCAGCAGCCGCCATGAGACCGCCGTATATTTGCTGCTATCGACCGAAGTCTCACGCCGGCGAAGCTGCGACATCACCAACATGGAAGCGACATACGGGTGGCCCGTGGCGCACCGGGAGGGCTGGCCGGACCTGTCCGGCGGGGAGGCCGAATTCTACACTGCCATTCAGCAATTCAACGCCCGCAGCCGGAACATCAAGGCCGTCTTCATCAACCAGTTCGGCTTCGACCGGAAAAGCTGCGGCCACCGCATGCCCGAGGATATGGAGTTCCTGGATATCCGCAAGGGAGCCGACGTCGAGTTCGGACAGAGCATTTACGAGCCTTTTGGGATCTCCCAATTCGAGCCCCTGACGTTCGGGGCGATTTGCGTTGCCACCAACGTCTGCGGATGCACCGGATTCCTTCGGGACGTCACGGGAGGCCGGCCGGTCAAGAACGTAATCCTCGCCGACTACACGAATCTCGGCGATCACGAGTACGAGGATATTGAGGACCTCGTGCAGATCGACAGGACGGTGCGCGACCGTATCGAGGCCGCCGAGGCGGCCAGGATCGCAACCGAGATCATCGCTCGCCTGCCGCAGAACGAGACGGAGCTTGGGGAGATGATCCGCGAGGGTCACCGACTGGCCCGGAATATGAGCTGGGATGTTGTCGTGAAGACGTACCTTCTGAACGACCTCTCACGGGTCCACCGGAAGCAGGCACAATACACCGATTCCCTGGGAGCATGATCCGTCGCGCAGTGAGCCCGCGTTACTTGACTCCCAGCTCGCCGAAAACGCCGTAGCCTGACCCATCCTGGTTCTCGCTGATCCAGACGACGACGCATTTGTCGCCCGCGCCCATGGCTGCCCTGGGGTACCACTGACGGCCCTGCACGTAAGTGTTGATGAGGCGCTCGGCGCCGACGATCTCGCCGCCTCGCCCGTAGCGTTGGCCGAACACGCCGGAATCGCTGCCGTCCTGATCCTCGCTGTCCCAGACGACCAGGTATTGTCCCTCGCCGTTCGTCGCGATCCGCGGATGTCCCTGGTTGCCCTTGAGGCAGGTATTCACTATGGAGACTTCCGAAAGCGGCGTGCCATCGGGGCCGAAATGCTGTGCCACAATATCGTACGGCATGGGTCCGATGGCCCAGGTGATGGCAAATTCGCCGGAGCGGTCCACCGCCACCGATGGGCCATACCACCGGCTGTTGAGATCGCCCGTGACCTGTACGGCGTTGCCGGCCGGCGAGCCATTGGAGTTGAACCGGCGGTACATGATGTACTCCCCGTAGGGCCGATTGTAGGTATCGCCGATGCGAATCCAGGTCGCGAGAAAGCCCCCGGAGTTCTCCATGACAACATCGGGCCAATCGGCGTTCGACAGCTCGCCGATGAGAAACTCATCGCCGCGCGGCGTGCCGTCGGCGCGATACATCCGGCCAAGGACGTAGCTGCTGCCCACGTAGCCGACGCCGGTCCAACTGGTCCAGACGATGACAAAGTCGCCCGCCGCATTCAGGGCGATGCTCGGCATGGACTGGGCGCCGGGACTCATGCTGACTTCAAACTCCTCCGTCAGCGGCTGGCCCTGTCGATTGAACATCCGGGCCGCGATGTCACCGTCGCCATCCTTGGCGGCCACCCACGCCACGACAATAGTGCCGGATGGAGAGATCGCCGCCGCTGGAGTCCAGTTGTCCACGTCCGCCTCGGACGTATTCACTTTGAATTCCTGGCCGGCCGCCGTTCCATCGGCACGGAAACACCGGGCATATACTCCACCTCCCCTGCCGTCGGTCGGATGGCTTCGCCAGGCGACGATAAACTCGCCCGCCTCGTTCATGGCGACGGTCGGGTGGGTCTGATGGGACGTGGTGTACGTATTCACTTGAAACTCAGCTCGGCCGGCTGCCGCCAAGAGCAGCACGCCTGCCGCTATTGCGCAGACTCTCTTCCTGAACATGGTCGTACTCCTACCAGGCTCCTAACAGTGGAATCTCGCCTTTACCTATACGCGACTTTTCCGCCGACGCATCTGGCGCGTCTACCTAATACGACGCAATGGAAACCCCTTTGTTACAGGAAAAAGCGAGAAAACACAGAATTCGCGTCGGCCGGCCTCCGGCAAAGCCGTCCAGAGGCCACAGGGTGTGCACGAGACGAAATGTATGCGTGTCCGATCGACAGGTCCTCATTGTTCCTGCAACAGGAATTGCATAGAATAGGGCAGCAGCCGACAGGGAAATCAGCCATGTTGCGCCCGAGGCCTCACAGAAAGGATAAGCTATGCATGGACGACCAGATCGAAGCCGGACGGCCGCTTGCGGCGGTTCACGCCATTCTACGATGTCAGCCGGCGTATGGCGGCACCTGTCGGCGGCGGCCGCGATACTCCTGTTCCTTGCAGGACTTTCGTATGCGCAGCCGTCGGAGCCGATCAAGCTGCACCCCGAGAATCCCCACTACTTCCTCTGGCGGGATAAGCCCACCGTTCTGATCACCTCGACGGAACACTACGGGGCCGTGCTGAACCGGGCGTTCGACTACAGGCGATACCTGGCGGCCCTCCAGACATACGGGCTGAACCTGACACGGACCTTCAGCGGCGCCTACTGCGAGCCCGTCGGCGCATTCAAGATCGAGCGCAATACCCTGGCGCCTGCGGAGGGCAATCTGCTCTGTCCGTGGGCCCGGAGCGACACGCCCGGATATCCCAACGGCGGCAACAAGTTCGATCTGACGAAGTGGGACCCGCAGTACTTCCAGCGGCTGACCGACTTCGTATCCGAGGCGGGCAAACGCGGCGTGGTCGTCGAAATGGTGTTGTTCTGTCCTTTTTATGAAGACGCCATGTGGCAGCTCAGTCCCATGAACGCCGAGAACAACATCAACGGAATCGGCCGGATGCCGCGCACAGAGGTCTACACGCTCAAGCACGAGGACCTGCTGGCCGCGCAGGACGCAATGGTCCGCCGGATCGTCGAGGCGTTGAAGGATTTCGACAATGTCTATTATGAGATTTGCAACGAGCCGTACTTCGGAGGCGTCACCGAGGACTGGCAGAACCACATTGCCCAGACGATTGCCGACGCGGAATCCGGCTTCGTGAAGAAGCACCTGATCGCCCAGAATATCGCCAACGGGTCGAAGAAGGTTGAGAGCCCGAACCCTCGCGTCTCCATCCTCAACTTCCATTACGCCAAACCGCCGACAGCGGTGATCGAGAATTACTCGTCGAACCGCGTAATCGGCGACGACGAGACCGGCTTCGCAGGCGAGGACCGCGTGAAACCCTATCGGCTCGAAGGCTGGGATTTCATCATCGCCGGCGGCGCCGTCTATGACAACCTCGACTACTCGTTCACGGTCGGCCACGAAGACGGGACCGCCGAGATCAACGCCCCGGGCGGCGGCGGACGCGAGTTGCAGCGGCAATTGCAGATCCTCGGCCGGTTCATTCGCGAGTTCGACTTTCCTCGCATGAGGCCGGACGACTCGGTCGCCAAGAGCGATTTGCCGAAGGGTGTCACAGTCCGGGTCCTGGCCGATCCCGGGCAGACATATGCCGTCTACGTGAAGGGAAACGGTCTGAAGAACCTCGTTATGGAGTTGCCCGCCGGGCAATACAAGGCCCAGTGGCTCAACACGAAGACCGGCGGCATCGAGAAAACGTCGTTGTTCAGGTGCGACGGCGGCTCGCAGACGCTGCAGGTGCCTGAATACGCAGAGGATATCGCCCTGCGGATCGTCGCTCAGACGAGGCAGCGCAACGGCCTGATCTCCTTCAACGATTTCGAGGATGGCGGGATGAAGGGCTGGCGTCCCGCCGGCAACTCGCCGGGCGTCACGCGAGAGGTCGCCCGCCGGGGCAGGTACGCCCTGAAGACCGCACTAGACAGGCGCAAAGACTCGTGTCCCTACCGCACGGAGACAATCGGTCCGCAAGCCGATATCGGCAAGGAGTACTGGTATGGCTTCAGTATCTTTCTGCCGGACGATTACGTTCCCGATAAGATCTGGGAGATCGTCGCGCAGTGGAATTGCATACCGGATTACGACGTCGGTGAGAAATGGCGCAATCCCGTGCTGGCCCTGTCCACGACCGCCGGACGGTGGAGCTGGGTCACTCGCTGGGACGCCAAACGAAACACATTCGAAAGCGGCAAGCGCGAGTACGGCGGAGAGCACGAATACGACCTGGGCCCTTACAAGAGAAATGTCTGGACCGACTGGGTCGTGCACATCAAATGGTCGTACAGAACCGACGGCATCCTGCAAATCTGGAAGAACGGGGAAAAGGTGATCGACCAGACCGGTCCCAACGCCTTCAACGACGCCCAAGGCCCTATTTTTAAGATGGGCCTGTACAAAGGCTGGACCAAGCCCGAGACCCGCAGCGACGCCGTCAGCAAACGGGTCCTCTACCACGACGAGTTCCGGATGGCCGGCCCCGGCGGCACCTACGAGGATGTCGCCCCCGGCTCATGACTCTCGCCATGGCGGCCTGACGCGGCCGGACAGAACCGGTGTTGTGATATGGAAACACCTGCGCCGCCGAACAGCGACCGCGATTGCCGGTTCGGGTCCCGTTCCCCGGGAACAGAAGAGGTTATAAGAATGGGGCCTGTATTTCAGGGATGAAAACCCAGCCTTTTCAGAATCCGGACAGTCTCAGGACAGAAATGAGACACAACCCTTAAAACAAGTGGTCCGGAGCCAGTGTCGCGACGGTGACGCCG
>Ga0315277_10007259_pt1 | contig 14380 bp, 12 predicted proteins | sample YL17G05_15_MG_FD_203695 | JGI IMG/M metagenome (GOLD analysis project Ga0315277, IMG submission 203695) | Sediment microbial communities from Yellowstone Lake, YNP, Wyoming, USA - YL17G05_15 | ecosystem: Environmental > Aquatic > Freshwater > Lake > Sediment | place: USA: Wyoming | collected... | reverse complement strand
ATCCGTCAGGTATCGCGATCAATAACTCTCAAAGATGGAGACGAACTCGAGGTCAACTTCGCGCCGTAACCTGAACCGCGCTGTTCGCTCCTCAGAAAATCTCCGTGCGCTCCGTGGTTCAAACGATAAAACCAATAGACCACGGAGGGCACGGTGAGCACAGAGAGAGAACCAGCGCGCCGCATTCTCGTTTCGCGCGAAAGAACGCGGCAGGCGGGTTTCAAACCCGGTCATACAAGACGCTGATGGTGAGGCGACACGATATACCTCATTAGCCCGAAATGAACGCGGATGCAGATTAGGTTCTCCCCGTATTCTGACTACCGTCCACTGTCTACTCTTTCCTGTCCACCGCATACAGTGGCGCGATGATCTCGACGGTTCTGAGCGCGTCGCGAATCGTGCAGGAGAGCCGAGTTTCGCCTCGGACTGCTGCCAGGAAATGCCCCACTTCTTGTGTGAACCCGTCTGTCGGCTCAACCGGGATAATCTCCTTTTGGGATCCGCCTTTTGCGGTCAACTCGAGCTGACCCGCGTTCGCGTAATCGTAATAGAGCCTGCCGCGCTGTCCGATGATGTTGATGAAATGCTGACCGACACCGGCAACCCACGATGCTGACACCGTTCCCACGGCTCCATTTTCGGCTTTCAGCACGATGATCCCAGCATCTTCGACATCGGTTCCTTCCAGATGCCGGTGAGACACAGCATGTTGTTCGATAACTTCCCCCACGATGAACCGGAACAGGTCAACCGAATGGGAACAGATATCGAGCAGGACGCCACCACCTGCAACAGCTTTGCGCGCGTACCATGTATCTTTAACCCACAACACAGGACCACAAAGGATATTGTGGAAAAAGACCAGTTGTCCGAGTTTTCCTTCGCGAACGGTATCGCGCATCTTCTGCGCAACCGATTGGAACCGAAAAGGAAACGCTGGCATGAACAACGCGGTGCTTTTCTCCGCTGCTACCGCGATCCTGCGTGCTGAAGGAAGATCGTGAGCGAGCGGTTTTTCACACAGGACGTGGATGCCGTGGTTGAGAGCGTCAACAGCAGGCTGTTCGTGAGCTGTTGGCGGAGTGCAAATGCTCACGGCATCTACTAACCGGGATTCGAGCAGCGCCCTATAATCGCTGAAACTGGCGGCGCCACCGGCTTCACGGGCGAGCTCGTTCGCTGCGTTCACGGTGATGTCAGCGACGGCGGTTACGGTGACACCGTGCGCGTTATATGCTTTCAGATGCGGACGAGCAACTCGACCGCATCCGATGATACCGATCCGAATTGTCATATCGAAAACCTCCCTCGTTTTGGGGCGAGCCACCCCGGGCGGGTTTCAAACCCGCCCCTACCACCCGCCGATGGTGGGGGCAGACACTCCCGTCTGCCTCCGGTGGCTCGAAGCCACGCCAATGCGCCGCAACCAAATCTCAACTCATCAAAGTGGCCCCGCAGGAATCGTCAAGTTCAACACAAGTAGTACGGATTCCGCGCACGCCTCGCTCCGTGTCCTCTGTGTGCTCTGTGGTTCAAAAGACGATAAACCACAGAGAACGCAACGCTGGTTCACGCGGATCGAGATCAAGGTCTAGCGGTGGTTTCCCCGGTATCTCGTATCCTGACCCCCGACTGCTGACTCCCGACTCCTGTATATAGTGCCATGACGATCTCCATTGCGCGAAGCCCGTCGTGAGCGGTACATGAGAGATCGACCTCGCCTCGGACGGCGTCGAGGAAATGACCGACCTCCTCGTTGAACCCGTCGCCGGTATGAACGCGGATGCTCTCTTTCCCGGACGCGCCCCTTTCTGTGAGTTCGACCTCGCCCGGGTTAGCGAAATCGTAATAGAGCCGCCCCTTCTGACCGATGATATTGATGAAATGCTGAGGTACGCCTGCAACCCATGATGTTGACAATGTCCCTAACGCGCTGTTCTCGGCTTTCAGAACGATCATACCCGCGTCCTCAACGTCGCTCCGGTCAAAATGCCGGTGTGACACGGCGCGTTGTTCGACCACCTCTCCCACGATGAACCGGAACAGGTCAACGCAGTGTGACCCGACATCAAGCAGGATGCCGCCGCCAGCAACCGACCTCTGTGTCCGCCACGTACCTTCCACCCAGAACAGAGGACCGCAAAACCGGTTGTCGAAGAAGACGAGTCTTCCCAGCCGACCCTCGCGCACAATCTGCCGGATTGTCTCTATGGCGGGACGGAACCGGTGGGGAAACGCTATCATGAAAAGCGCTTTGCTCTTTTTCGCGGCTGACGCCATGCTGCGAGCCGATTCGACCCTGTGCGCCATCGGTTTCTCGCACAGGACATGGATGCCTTGCTTGAGCGCTTTAAGAACCGCCTCCTCGTGTGCTGTCGGCGGCGTGCACACGCTGACAGCGTCAACGGTTCGGGAATCGAGCAACGAGGCATAATCGGGGAAACATGCGACACCGCCAGCTTCCTCGGCGAACTTCCGTGCTGCATCAAGATTGGTATCGGCGACCGCCGTGATCTTGACACCATGGGTTTCGAACGCCTTCAAGTGCGACCGCGCGATTTGACCGCACCCGATGATCCCGATCCGAATCGTCATATCGAACACCTCCGTTGTCTTGGTGCGAGGCACCGCGGGCAGGTTTCAAACCCGCCCCTACGTCAGCGTGCCAAGACGAAATACAGCCAGCGACCGGATATTGCCGGTGTGACGGCGAACTCAATCATGTCTCCGGCGCGTTTGATCGGTACATTCGCACCTCGACTGCCCGGTGTCGGTCCTTCTGCGACAAGTTCAACCCTTTCCGGCAGATTGCGAGCGGGCAACCGCAACGCGCCCGTTCCGTATGCGATACACAACATCACCGCGCCACCTTTAACTCGACGGTTTGCAGGAACCGGCGCAAACGCGAACTGACCAAGTGCATCGTTCGTGAACGACGTCTGCCGCCCGTCAATAGTGATACCTTTGCACGCGCCTCCTGCAAACGCGACAAGGGTGCCTTCCGCATCAACGCGGAACGACATTGCGCCACGACCATCGTAGGTGACCGTATGTCCCCCAACCTTGAAATCGGATAAATGAACATCAAACGAAGGCAACGGATGGTTCTTCAAATATTCCTCATCCCGCTGTCGGTCGCGAGCAAACCCGCCGTGCCATGTTTCTTCAATCTCTTTCAAATGAGGTGTGATAGCGATAGCGCCGTTTGGGAACTTGCATACGAGATAGTCTGTGGTCCGCGATAGGTATTCCGGATTGTCCTGTGGTCCGGGGAACACGCCCGAGGGCGGATATGCTCCGAGCGCGTTCAGTACCTCGAACCATGTTCGCGTCTCATATCCAAGACTTTTCGACTGATCGTCGCGCGGACGGAACCCGAGGAAGGTCAAACTGCCACCTTTACGCGTCGTCCGGTACGTGCCAACGAAATCGTCTTTCGCTTGAGCAACGACCGCAGTTCCTTCCTTGAGCGTCACAGGGTAAATACGGTCAACGAGAAAGTCGGTAAGTATCGTCTGTGGCGGAACAGGAGCGAGCGTTCCGGAAAACCTGACTTCGACACCCGGCGCAATCAGTCCGTTGCTTTGATCCGGTGTGAACTCGACACCGAACAGCGCATTCCATTCGGCATAGATAGGCTTGCCCTCCCGGCTCAAAACAGGCGGTGGTCCAGACCAGATAACGCGTCCACCCTGTTCCACAAGCTCCTTCATCATTGCCAACAGCTTTTCGGAAGGGAACGGTTCAAACACCGTGACGAGCGTCGTGAACCGTCGTCCAGCCATTTCTATTGCGCCATTGACGACTTTGCCTCGTTCGAGCAGTTTCGATTGCGTCACATAGTTCGCGTACCCGTATTGAGTCATCCAGCTCCCGAACCTCTCCTCGACCGCGACGAGGTCAATCGGATAGAGCATCAGAACTTCGACATCCCGATGTTGCATGTCCTGAACGATCCCGAACAGAGGCGATCCTGCCGCTCCGTACGTGTTCACAAGTTGCGATCTCATAACTCCAATCTCGTTTGGCATACCCCAATGACCGCAGTATGAGTACGGGACATCGTTCAGTATGCCCGTCGAACAGGCAAGCGCCAGCGCGAAATAGTCCCGGTCGAGCCAGCCGCCCTCAGGATGGTCGTTCCCGTTGCCGGTCAGATAATCGCCCCATTTGAAATAGTCGTGACAGGCTGACGCCGCCTGATGGACGGTATCCGACCAGACGAAGTTCGATGTGTACTCGTACTGGTGCGGTGCTTCGGGCTGTTTGCCGGTCTCCCATTTGTCTATGGTAGGACTCTCAGCCCACGTCGCATGAGCGCGCGCTTCCAGCTTGTGCCCCATACGCTTCTCTGCGTATCGTTTAGCTCCAGCGAACAGGTCAACAACACCGTCTTGAAGGAATCTATAGTAGCGCGACCGGAACAGAGCCGTCTGCTGAATCTCTTCCGGCGACGATCCAAACACGTGCATGATCCCTGCTCTTGCGCTCAGGTCGTTCGCGAAATCCTCCTGACCGTACGTGAAGTACACGAGATACTTCGCGAAATCCCGATACTGTTCTCCGTACGCTTCGGCGAACTTGTTCCGGAAACCATCGCTAACGTATCTGACTGCGAACTCGCCCGCATCGTGATGGCTGAAATAGCTCCAATCCTGCTGAATGTGCATCTCGTCGGAGTAAAGACCGTTGAGCATCACGCCCGCGTCCGCGTACTTGTCTATCAGGCTTCGCAAAAAGGGTTCCGCTTTGTGGCTGAAGTAGTCCATCTCTGGCGTGCGATAGACCTGCACAATCAGCACACGGTTCAGGTTTCCTATGTCCGTCTTGCCTTCGCCATACACTCTGATACGCTGAGCAGAAAAATTTCCGCCGTGGTCTATAACTAGCCCCTCTGAGACTTCGACATGTGCCGTCTCAGAGATTTCCTTTATCGAATCAGGAGGGACGACCCGATACGGCGTACCGCGGACTGGCGTCTCAGAAAAGGCGAAGACGCGCACGCCGCCTTCTTCAATCCGGATCGGTCCCTTGTTGTTCGACCACTGTTGTTGCCGCCACAACTGGACACTGTACGCGCCGGTTTTCGGGTCGCGAAGCCCTTTCCGATAATGCATCCAGATGCCCGATTCGCCGGTCGCCTGCTGAAAACTCTTCCCAATCTCAAGCGGCGAGAGGAAACTCAGTTCGAGACCCATGCCGTACTGCTGAGCGAACTTGCTGATCGAAGCCATCCGTTTTACGTATTCATCCATATCCGGCGTGAGACGACGCGGCTGGTCCTGACCCGGACGGTACTGTTTGAAGAAATGGTCGAAGGCGAAAATCAACGTTCGAACGCCGCCGGCTTTCCCCTCTTCGCAGATCTGCCGAAGGCTCTTTTCATTCTTGTCGTACGTTAGTGCCAGGTTCAGCGCCTTGTCCGGGTCAGACAGATCCTCAAGCTCCTGGTCGCTGACAAGAATGATGTGCGATTTCGGCAGGTAGAATGCGTACGGTCCGGGATACGAGATGAGATCGCCTTGATACAGGTTTTCAGACACCTCGTCCGGGTTGCTGCACATTTCTACACCCTCCGCCCAGCCATTCAAGCCACTGTAGTTCACTAAGAATAACGATACCAAGACAGCCTTCCTCAATCGGGTGGTCATCTTCATTCCTCGACTTTCTCCTGATGGGCGCGCCTCGACATCTCACATGTGGTCAATCTCGGGGAACCTCAAACGGACACATCGGGTGCCCAAATGCCGAACGATATCCATGAGCCAACTCACTCTCTCAGAATCCCGAACAATCCGAGTATATCACAGTCTATGTTGCTACCCGAAGCATATGGCGTCTTGGCAGTACCGCACGGATGCGACGGTATTCAGGGTTGTCATGTTTCGTGCCGATGCGTTGTTCTGGACAGGAGTCTACCATCCGGATCGTTTGGTCGCTCTGGTCGTCGTTTTCACATTTTTCGCCCATTAAACGTGCCATTTTCAGTGGCTTTGCGCCACATTTTCGATTGACAAAAAGGATGTGACAGTGTATACTACGGCTACATATGTGGTGGGGTACCTGCGCAATCACCAGGTCTAACTGTGGGGAGTTGGGGAAAATGCACAGAAAACGAGAGAAATCGTCTGGTTTTACGCTCATAGAACTGCTCGTCGTCATTGCCATCATCGGCATACTGGCTGCTATACTGCTGCCAGCTCTCGCTAGAGCACGAGAAGCGGCACGAAGAGCATCATGCGCCAATAACCTGAAACAGGTTGGATTCGTTCTCCACATGTATTCGCAAGAGTGGAACGGTCGGCTGCCAAGGATTTTTGGTGTGCCAGCTCGAGGGATTGGCGCGCCAGGAGCACCCGGCAACACCAACCCTGCGGGAGATTTCGTCTCCATGTTTTACAGTCCCAGCGTTTACCCTGAGTATCTGACCGATGTGGCGGCGCTCCTTTGTCCATCCGATCCGGAAGCTAAAGCGAGCCGGGAGACGTTCGGTCGCAGAGACGACAACGGCGATGGTGTTGGCGACAAAGGCGCCCCTATTGACCCGTACAATATAGACGATACGAGCTACAACTACTTCGGATGGCTCCTGATGACCGACTCCAACATGGTCGGCGTGTTCCTATCACTCATTAACAGAGGATTGTTGACCCGTCCTGATGCGCCCGAGCTTGATCAGGATGCGCCGGTGTCGCCCGGACAAGGGAACGCCAATGGTAACACGGTGTACCGGATCCGAGAAGGTATCGAACGGTTCCTCATAACCGACATAAACAATCCTGCGGCGAGTGCGATAGCTGCATCAGAGGTCCCGACCATGTGGGATGCCCTGAGCAAGACGTCTGCGGATTTCAATCATCTCCCAGCGGGCGCAAACGTCCTCTTCCTCGATGGACATGTCGCCTTTATTCGTTATCCGGGACGGTTCCCGGTGGACGAGGCATTTGCGAATTTCAGTCAGATGGGCGAAAACTGGTGACAGCCGTTTACTGACCGAGCTCCGTCACACGGATCAACCCAGCGGGGACGGGGAAGAGCCTGTTTGTTGAAGTTGCTCGATCTTCCGTCTCAGCGCTCGCCTGATCTTCCAGCGTTTTTGCATCCACAACCACTGGTCCGGATATCGCCGGACATACCGTTCGATTATCGCGTGAAACCGTTGCGTGCTCTCGGCTATATCGGTCTCCCTGTCTCCCGTCTTGACCAACTCGACAGGTTTCTCGAAGATGATCTTGTGTCTGGCAGGCTGAGCTAGCCTGACAATAAACGTCGGTATAACCGGTGCATCGCTCCTGAGCGCAAATACCGCTGGTCCCTTTGTGGCTCCAACGACCTTCCCAAAAAACCTGACCAGCACTCCATCATGTCGCGGGCTGACATCTGCGAGAATTCCCACTACCGCATTCTGCTTCAGCCGTGATACGACACTATAGACTGCGCGATGTTTCGGCAGAGTCCTGTACCCTCTTGATTCCCGCATTCTCTTCATGAACCGGTCTACGAGCGGGTCGCCGGTCGAACTGACTATTGCGAAGAGGGAAAGACCCAACGGTGCACCCGCGGCTGCCATGAGTTCCCAACTACCAAGATGTGCTGTCAACAAGACGGCTCCCTTGCCTTTCTTGAGCGCCTCGGCAAGATTCTCATATCCCTCCACGCGAACACAATTGCGAAAACCCTTTCCATGGAGCCACGGAACCCGGCAGAAGTCCACCACGTTTAAACCCATGTTCATAAATGTTCGTAGAACTGTACGTCTCATTTCGGACGGGCTTTTTTCGTCACCATAAGCAAGCCGCAGGTTCCGAAATGCTAGGCGTCTATGCTTGTGTGCTAAAACGAACGCGATCGAACCGATAGTTCGTCCGAACTGAAACACGCAACACTCAGGAAGGAGGCGGACGAAACGCACGACCAGCCATAGCAACACCGTGACCAAAACAGAGTTAAACGATCCCGACATACGTCCCACCAGTTCAATACAGCAGACTCTGAGCAAAACGTATCAGCCGTTCGCGGTGCGCGAAGTTGAGGTCGGTTAACGAGATTCCCGTATCGTAGGCGGCTCCTTTTCTGGAAAGGAGTCGTTTCTCTCGCACACACCATGTGACTTGCCCCACGGTCTCCAATGGCGGTTGACCATCAGGCAGCCCGAGCACAACTGCAACAGGACTCTGCGCTTCTATGAACGAGTCAAGCCTTACTCGAATACCTCCGGCGCTCACGTCTCTCGTTTCCGTCTTGAAAGTCAGAGATTCAGCTCCACCCTGGACCGTCACCTGAATCTCGACGTCAACCCGCGGATACTTCCGCCTGTTCACTCTCGTCCGCACGAACATAGAAACGCGCTCCTCGAGAAACCTCCATCCACCCCTAGTAATTATAGCCGATTCACGATGAAAAAAGCAACCGCCAAAGCAACCTTTTTAGAAGCGGATTATAATCGGCAGTCCGTTTTAGATGGATTTTTACCTGACACGGTTTCAGAGAACTCCGTCGACGCTGACTATGTGCTTTCGCATGAAGAGGTTGTTTGACACCCAGTCGTCCGCCAGCTACCATACATTCGTGGTTTGGATCCGGAAAAGAAGCTATGAAACAGGTCATAAGTGTATCACGACGGACCGATATACCCGCACACTATCTCAACTGGCTCATTGAACGGGTAAACGAGGGGCAGGTATCCGTGGTCAGTCCGTTCAACCCGCACCAATCTCGGACCGTGTCGCTTCGTCCTGATGATGTGCACACTTTGGTTTTCTGGTCTAAGAACTACCGGGTGCTGCTTGATAACGTGCGGTATTTTAGGAGGTACCAGAATCTCCTCTTCCATTTCACCATAAACGACTGCCCAGGGCTCGAACCGGCGATCCCGCCGCTGCCAGAACGGCTGGAACAAGCTTGTCAGCTTATCGGGATCTTCGGGCCGGAACGACTGGCATGGCGGTTCGATCCGCTCGTGTTCTGGAACGGCGGCACGCAACACAATGCAGGAAGCTTCGGCCGAATCGCCGAGCATATGGCAGGATTGGGCGTTCGACGGTGTATCTTCTCGTTTGCCCATTGGTACAGCAAGTGTGTGACGCGAGCGAACCGGCACGGGTTCGATTACTACGATCCACCGACTGCCCAGAAGCTGGAAATCACCGACAGACTAGCACACATAGCCAAAGCTTTTGGGATAGTATTGCAGAGCTGTTGTGGAGACGACCTCACGGCTGTTGACAACGTCGAGAAAGCTCATTGTATTGACGGGAACCTCCTTTCAGCACTTGCGGGAGAACCATGTGACACAGCGCGCGATACAAGCCAGAGGAAGATGTGCGGCTGCACCAAAAGCGTTGACATCGGCTCCTACGAGGACCAGCCGTGCCGTCACGCGTGTCTGTACTGCTATGCGAATCCCGTGCTCCGGAACGCCAGGACAATCGAGGACGACCTCCGGAGGCTGACCAAACGTGCGAGCGCAACGCATCGCTCTTGAAGATACAGAGTATGGAATATCCAACCAAATACGAATCGAAATTCCAGCTCGACGACGGTACGGAGATATACGTCCGTCCGATAAAACCAACCGATATTGACCACATGGCAAAGCTGTTCAAGAAGTTCTCGCCGCAAACGGTGTATTTTCGATTCTTCTCCGCGTTGAAATCCATGCCGATTGACAGGTTACGGTCGTTCTGCAACATAGATTACGAGCACGAGATGGCGCTCGTCGCGAGCATTCGCGACAGGACCGGCGAGACACTGCTCGGCGTTGCACGGTACGCTGTCACACCCGATCGGGGTGGCGCAGAGTTTGCTGTCGTTGTAGCCGACGCGTGGCAAAACAGGAAAATCGGCACCAACCTCTTTGAACGGCTCGTGGACATCGCGAAAGACCATGGTATCGAGACGTTTCATGGGCTGGTCATGGAAGAGAACCGCCGAGCGCTCGGCATGATCCGGAACAGCGGATACAAGTATAAGGAGGTACCAGGCGGACACGGGGTTACACGAATAGATATCGAACTACGCAGCGTCCGGAGCAGACGGAAACGGTAGGACGATTCGGCCTCGAAGCCGGGCTAGGTGCCGCAGCCGCGCGATTGCCTACCTACGAGATCACTAATCAATCGCGAGCAGAGCCGTCTGTTTATCTTTAAGAGGTAGCACGATCCGGTCCGTGGCTTCTGCAAGGACAGTTCCGGATCGGACATCTAGTACGCGAGACCGTTTGGGGAGCACTATCGTCCGTTCGCCGTCACCGCGAGCGTTGATGCAGACGTAATGGCGGTTCGCGTAAAACGCATCGCCAGAATCGGTATAAACATGAACGCCAGAATCGCGCGCAAAATGACGTAACAGAGCCGCGGGCAGAAGGGCTGCTGAAGAATAGATCGAACGGAACCCGCCCGTTTTCTTGGTCGCCAACCCCGTGAGGTTTGTACCTTTCAGCTTGCCTAGCCGGTCGGCTTCCGGGTCATCTACCCATATCCGCGGAGCAACCTTGCTTCCCGCGCCGTATTCAGTAACTCCGAGTCTCTGTGCTAGAGCAGGGTCAAGGTCAACTCGGAGCGGAGCAGGCTCGACGGATGGGTCGAGCCGCAACGTGAAGCCGGTGAGCTCTCTCGCATAGGCCGGGTCTACTGTCTCTGCAACGACGCCCGGCGCATAGACCCAGATCGCCGTCGCATGGTTCTTTGCTAGTTTAGCGCGAATCGCCTGCCTGGTCTTATCATCCACCACAAACGCGTTGGGAAACAGGTACGTCCTGTAATCTTTGAGCTTAGGATTACTCAAGTCCGAGAGCAGAATAAAGTCAACGGGTGCCCCTATCCTGCCGAGCTCGTGCCGTTGCGAGCTGAGCGCGTTCGCGTGATAGTGGTCGTCGTACGCCCAGTATGACGGGCTGGTCTCATCCACCACGAAGGCGATTTCCGCGATAGATGACCGGTCGCAGTCAAGGCTCGCGGTCATGACTTCACGCATCCGCCCAATTTCAGAGAGCAATTTCGGGTGGTCGTACCAACCGCCGCTCATATCGAACCACCACATCGCTGCGCCGTGTGCAAGCACGTTCCCGATCTCGCGCCACTGTAACTCAACACCTTCCTCGACCGTCCGGGTCCAACCGGATCGCGGCATCTGGCTTTCGAGCCCTGCGGGCACCGGTACGAGCGGCGTGCGTAAATCGTTCTCGTCGAACCAGATCTTCCCGTGCAGTTTGACTGATTCCGTGAGGCTCATGAACGTCGAATACCCGACGCCGGGTATGCGCGCCGTGTAACTTGTCGGGCTTGACAGGAAGTCTATATCAGGACACGTCAGGATATCCTTCAACGCAAGGTGACTGCTTGTCGGCATCCCGAATCCTTCCCAGCAGATCTCCAAACAGTAGCCATAAAACGCGCCAAACAGTTTCGTCCGATTGGTCTCTTCCTTGACAACACGGGCAAAATACTTGATTGTATCTGCTGTGATCCACGAATGGTATAAGTTATAGTCTATCACTGGCTGGCTTCTCGTTGGATCGAGAACCCCCCCCACGTCCGACGCCAACCGTGCCTTCTTGTCGGGAACGAGCGCCGTGGACAATGTCGCGTTCGGGTCACGCCATGCTCTCTGGAGTTCCGGATCCGTCCCGTACTTTGCCGTGAGCCACCGACGCCATCCCGCAACGTTTGCCGGCGAGTAGTCCGCTAGAATGTGCGATTGAAATCCCCAGTACATCCATTCTTCGGTGATACCACTTGCGATGTGGTACCCGATCACGCGGTCCGCATACTGGCTCGATTCGACATGGGCAATAAACCGGCGCAGGTTATCCGCCGCGTCGCGCCGCCACACTTCGCTCGCAAAACTTGCCACGCGCGAGTCTCGTGTACGGTGCTCCCCTCCCTCAGCGAGAAGAATGCCATCCGCGGTCATCGCCAGCTCATCAGGATGGGCGGCGCACCACCACGGCGGCGCGCTCACGTACACCCGCGGGAAGATGTACGCTCCGGGACATGCCTCCAGGATCATTGCAGCGCGTTCGTCGAACTGGGAATAGTCATACGTATCCGAAGCCGTCCAGCAAGGTGTCGCGAGACCGTAAAACGAATAATCTGATGTAGCTGAGAACGTGTACAGCGTGCAACCGAGTTCAGCGAAATCCTTGAAATTCTTTAGCTGAGGATTGTACGTCATATAGCTCGCGCCGGAGTGCGGTTTGCCGTTGATAAAGATCGTTGGCACACGGCTGTGCATCCGGACTTCGGCGACCGTCTCGGCAGCCGCTGCGCAACTCCGCGCGACAATGGCAAGCGCTAGAAGCATAGCACAAATCATCCGCATCTCTCCCCGTTTCCTCTCTACCGCCTTTACGTTCTCCGTCGTTCGTCCCCGGTTTTCTGACAAGAGACCGTACTGACAATGGGTGCCACATTCAACGGCGGATGAACCCAGTTGAAGTTCGGCTCAGGTTTCCCCGGTATCCCGTCTACTGTTTACCGTCTCCCATCTTTTGTTCCGGGACGTAAACAGCCCAGAGGTCGCCGGGATAGAGCCCTTCAACGCCTGTAGCTCTGATCTCCCCTTCAGAGATCTTCTCATCACCCCTGAACGCCTCGACGCGACACGCAAGCGGGTAAGTCAGATCGTCCGGCAGCGAGATCTTGCCCGTTGCCCACTTCGCATCGGTCGTCGTCTCGCCGATGAGCTTGCCGGAACCCGGTTCAACCAACCGGATACGTACCCCCGGACACAGAAACAGCGGTGCAGGCCATCGGTACGCGATAAACTCGACCGGCGCGCTCGACGGTCTCTGATACAGCCGGCAATCCTTGAACTCTGCGCGGATCGGTGCGCCGTTTATGGGACAGTTGATCTTGAGTTCAACTTTCAAGGACGACATGAACAACTCAATAGGTTCGCCGACCGGCTGCCATCCTGCCGAGGTTCGCAAAAAACCGCGTGCCCGACGATCATTATGGGAATACTCGATCTTGATCTCTCTGAACTCCTGTGCGGTCTCGGTCAGGAGAACCGGTGCCGTATCGAAAAAGAACCCCTCGTGGCTCAACCAGTACTGGAACCAGCCATGTCTCCCCCGGTCGTCCTTGCCGTACACGATCTCAAGAAAATAGTCCGGAACCGACCCGCACAGATGGACGATATAGCGTTCTGTTCCGGGAACAGCGCTTATTCCTGTGGGCACTCTCATGCGCACAACGAGCACGGCGTCGCGGGACAGGTGTTTTTTCGAGACCACCCCGGTAAACCTGAACCCGACATATTCGGGGAACACCGGATCGCCGGGCGTACCGGCGATGGCGAACACCCCCGCCTGTTGGTCCAGCTTGAGCGCTCGGTCCTGAATCCATTCCCGCCAGAGAGCGGTGTCGAGGCGCGCACCTCCGAAATCTTCCGTCAGAATAGCGCCGTTGACCTCTTTGCTGAGCACGTTCACACGTGTCGCCATACCTGTTACCTCGCTTTCTTGCGGGAAGAGCGTAACGAGACACTCCTGCCGGTGTTCCATGATTTTTCGGCAGCATCCTGGATTTCGAGCGCAAGCAGCGCTTCCCGGATGCCCGGCGATACCGTGCCACCGTTCTGTAGGGTTTGGATGAAGTGCCTCTGCTCACCGATCATGGGCGCTTCGGGCCCTTCGCCCGGCTCGCACGACTCTTCGTTTCCTTCGATTTTCACCCGGAGCGATCCATCCTGTCGCAAGACGACCGTGCCCTTGGTTCCTGCAGCACCTATGTTCATGAGAGCAAGTGGCGACGCCCATGACGACAGGACCGTCCCTATCCCTTGCCTGAATTTCATCGTTATGCTCACGGTATCCGTGCACTCCAGTCCGGAATGTGCAGTTACTCCGGTCGCTGTGACCGCAAGGGGTCTCCCGCCGAGCCACGATAAGAACTCGATATCGTGCGTGCACAGATCGAGTATGCCGCCGCCTACCGGGTCAGCGTGCCACGTTCCTGCGAGCGGCCTGAAATAGCCGAACCGCTGTGACCACGCAATCGCCAGCTCACCGAGATCGCCGCCGTCAAGCAGTGATTTAATGCGTCCTGCTGACCGGCTGAAATGGAACAGGTACCCGATCATGAACTGCCGGTCTGAATGCTCCACTGCCTGCGCTATCTCGAGCCCTGCTTTGTATGTCGGCGCAAGCGGTTTCTCGCAGAACACGTGTTTTCCCGCTTCTATCGCCTGTACCACGCACTCCTTATGAGCGCGTGGATACGTACAGACGAAGACCGCATTAATACCTGACTCCAACAACGCTGCGTTGTTCGGAAACGATTTGATCCCGAATTGCTGAGCGACCTCAGCGGCGCGTTTTGGGTCAATGTCGCTCACTCCAACTATCTGAGCATCAGGCACACCCTGTTTCATG
>Ga0315277_10007258_pt1 | contig 14381 bp, 8 predicted proteins | sample YL17G05_15_MG_FD_203695 | JGI IMG/M metagenome (GOLD analysis project Ga0315277, IMG submission 203695) | Sediment microbial communities from Yellowstone Lake, YNP, Wyoming, USA - YL17G05_15 | ecosystem: Environmental > Aquatic > Freshwater > Lake > Sediment | place: USA: Wyoming | collected... | reverse complement strand
CCCTGCGAGGGATGAACACACAAGTGTGTCATTTAATAATAGAATGTGGGTTATTGGAGGGGATAGTTATGGTCCTCTTAATGATGTATGGTATTCAACTGATGGAGTTATGTGGACGCAGGCAACAGGCTCAGCGCAATTCCCTGCGAGGGATGAACACACAAGTTTGGTATTCAATAATGAAATGTGGGTGATTGGTGGAATTAATGGTAGTACTTATTTAAATGATGTTTGGTATTCAACTGATGGAGTTATGTGGACGCAGGCAACAGGCTCAGCTCAATTTCCTGCACGGGATGAACACACAAGTTTAGTATTCAATAATAAGATGTGGGTGATTGGTGGGTATCATGGTTTTGGTCATTTTAATGATGTATGGTATTCAGAGGATGGAGTTACGTGGACGCAGGCTACAGGCTCTGCTCAATTTCCTGCACGGAGTGGTCATACAAGTTTAGTATTTGACAATAAGATGTGGGTGATTGGTGGATGGGGTTATTGTATTTTTAATGATGTCTGGTATTCAACCGATGGAGTAACGTGGACACAGGCTACAGGTTCGGCTCAAATCCCCATACTGTGTACTCATACAAGTGTGACATACAACAATAAGATGTGGGTAATCGGTGGGTGGAATGGTGGTATTCGTCTCAATGATGTGTGGTATTCATCTTCTGAGCAACAAACTTATGCGATAAATTGGGAAATTTTTAGGTGATTTCGTGGTTTATCCTCGACATTCTAACCAATGATTTAATAAATGTTCATAACGCCTGTCAAAATAATATTAGGCAATTCATCAGTCTTTCAAATCATTTTAATTCAGTATTCATTGATAGGAAATCTTTTTGAGATTGTGTGTTGTGAAATATGATATAATGAAATTGATGTCCGATAAAAAGTTAATTAAACCTGTCGAGTCAGGCATTACATCTGGTGTTAAGAAACTTTATCTAAAAAAGAGATAACAATCCAAAATAATAAATAACGTAGAGACGTAATATATCAGTGTAATTTCAGAATGTTCAAAAAGACAAAACTTTGCTATAATCCGTATTCGCCCTAAAGCCCTAAAAGGGCGTTATACTTTAGCCCAGTGCGAAGTACTGGGTAATATGATAAACACAATTGTGTACTGTCTTTAAGCACTGTAAGTGCGAAATAAGTATTACGCCCATTCAGGGCTTGAACAAATAAAAATTTTATATTATTGTTTCCAGTGCTACGCACTGGGGTAAAATACATTGCCCTTTCAGGGCTAAAAAACAAATTGATTATAGAATCATTTTTTATCGGACAGTAGTGATATAATGATTAAAATATATTATCAAAGAAAGGAAGTTGATGAGTAAGAAAAAAGACATTTGTTTATTTTGCAACGGAACTCTTGTCATATTATTTTTATTATTAATTCCTGGAATTCTTTTTTCCTTCCCTGAATTTCTTGAGAGAGAAAATCGGATTTTTCCAATAACTCTTTCTTCTCAGGAGCTATCCCAAAATTTCATTAAGAAGTATTCGGATGAGAATAAATTATACGAGATGAATAGGAGCTCGGATTTTATAAAGGTGCAATTTTCATTACAGGAAAAAGAATTGGAAAATGTTTATGCCCTGAGAATAAAAGATGATACAATTACAAATTATTTGGAGCAAAGTTTTACTATTAAAATTAATGGGAGATTACTTGAATTAATCCCCGTCTTTTCAAAAGATGGTTTATATTTTAAAATCATCCCATATCTGTTACGAGTTGGGGATAATGAAATTTTAATAGAAGTTGTTAAAGGGAAAAGACTGAACATTTCCGAAATTGAGATGTTTTCGCTTCTTGATACAACTGAGGATGTTCATTTTGTTCAGATATTTACTGGTCCGATTATTGAGACTCAGCCTGCTACTCATCCTGACCAGTTGAAATATGATGTTCTTCATTATGATTTAGTGATCCAATTGAATATGTCTTCGACAAATATAATTGGTGTATTAACGATGACTGCGAAGAGTCTGGATAGCACTCTTCAGAACGTTCCTCTTGACCTCAATGATAATGGCGGTTCTATGACCGTAACGAGTGTTGACCAGGGTCCTTCAACACCGACTTTAACTTATGTTTTGGATGGGGCACAGGATAGATTGCTTATTACTTTGCCATCACCTGTGTTAATCAATAATAATTTTACAGTTAGAGTTTTTTATTCTGGGGTGCCTAATGCATCTGGAACATTTGGAGCCTCATACGTTCGAACTACTCATAGTGGAACTCCAGTAATTTATACATTTAGCGAACCGTATGGAGCAAGGAAGTGGTGGCCCTGCAAAGATGTTCCGGATGATAAAGCTACTATGGATTTGCATATTAAGTGTCCGAATGCATATTTTCCCGTATCAAATGGTGATTTAGTAAGTACTGTTGATAACGGGGATGGGACAAGCACTTTTAATTGGTCAGAAACATATCAGATGGCGACATATTTAGCTTCAATTGCCTGCACAAATTATAGTGTTGTCTCTGGAACATATACTTCTCAGGATGGATTAACGACAATGCCAGTGAGGCATTATCTTTATCCTGAGAATTATGCGGCAGAACAGGGGGCTCTTCCTGATACAATTGATTTAATAGATTATTTTTCAAATAAATTTTGTGAATATCCTTTTTTGACTGAAAAATATGTTACGGCAAGTCATAATAGTACTGCTGGAATGGAACATCAGACCTGCACAAGTATGCCTGCATTAGATTTGGTAGGTGGTGGTTATGGTCGAAGGAATATTCACGAATTGTCGCATATGTGGTTTGGGGATATGATTACGATGGAGCATTTTAATCATTTATGGTTGAATGAAGGCTTTGGCACTTATTGCGAAGCGCTCTGGCAAGAAGATACTTATGGAGTAGCAGCCTATCATAGTTATGTGAATGCCTGGACAACGAGTGACTCTTATCCTATAGTGAGTGATTCTGCGGATAGTTTCTCTGGTAGCATAGTTTATCGGAAAGGTGCATGGGTATTGCATATGCTTCGTCACGTTGTTGGAGATGATGACTTTTTCCAATCAATACGAAATTATCTTGCCAATTCAGGATTGGCTTATGGAACTGCACTCAGTATTGATTTAGAAAATGAATTTGAGAGTGTTACAGGAGAAGACCTATCCTGGTTTTTTGATGAATGGTTATATCGAGCGGTAAGACCGAGTTACAATTGGTCCTGGAGTACACATATTGAAGGTTCATCCAATATGCTTGATTTGTATATAACGCAGACCCAGTCAGGAACGGAATATATTATGCCGATTGATTTTCTTGTTTCATTGTTAAGTGGGGGTTCTCAAACTGTAACTGTCCAAAACAATCTTAAAACTCAGGAATTTCATATTAATTTAGGTTCTAATGTTCCAACAGATGTTAGTTTTGACCCTGAAAATTGGATATTAGAAAATCATACAGAACAGACAACGACGCCTGCGAAACCTGTTATAAGAAGTGCAATGAATGTAAGTGGGTTTAGTGATAGAGCAAGAATAAGCTGGGTACAAAATGTGGAAGCATATTGCACGGGATATGAATTGTATGTGAGTGAAGATTTATCTAACTGGTCTCTTTCCGCAGGTAATTCTATTTTAACAAAGACTACTACAACTTATGATGTAACTGGATTAACGGGTGGGAACGATTATTATTTTAAGTTAAGAGCAACGAATAGTTCTGGTCCACCAAGTGAGTTTTCTGATATCTATGGTTGCAGATTCACATCAGGAGTAACGAAATTATTAGTTGTTGAAGGTTATGATAGATGGGAAACACAGTTTGGTGGCGTGTATGAGGGTATTTATTATGTTGGCAAAGCGATTGATAATTATGGTGTCGCATTTAATACTTGTGATAATGATATTGTGGGGATAACAGTTAATTTATCCGATTATGATGCTGTGATTTGGGTTCTGGGTGAAGAATCAACGGTTAATGAGACATTCAGTTCAAGCGAACAGACCCTTGTTCAGAATTATTTAAATTCAGGGAAATGTTTTTTTGTTTCAGGTGCAGAGATTGGTTGGGACCTTGATCATAGTGGGAGTGCTTCCGATAAAGCTTTCTATAATAATTATTTGAAGGCGGTCTATGTTGGAGATGATGCAAACACGTATCAATTTATAGGAAATGCTGGAACTATTTTTAATGATATTAGCACAAGTTCATTTGATGATGGAACGCATCATAGCTGGAATGTCGCATATCCGGATAGGCTTGGAACGTATAGTGGTTCTGTTGCTTGTATGACGTATGTGTTAGGAACAGCAGATACGGCTGCAATTCAATATCAGGGGACCTATAAACTTGTGAATATGGGATTTCCATTTGAGACGATTGTTACAGAAGAAGCAAGAGACAATGTGATGCGAGATATATTGAATTTCTTTAACTTTAATACTGCGGTTGAGAATTGGGAATTGTGTTACTGATACTGATTTATGGGATGGCGATTTTTAAAAATTAATAAGGAATTGGTGAAACGTAATAGAACAAATATTTTTATTTCCTATAAAAAGTCTTCAATAAAATTTCTTGATTTTGTTCCAAATTAATTAAATAAATTTTTTTCTTGACCTGAATAAATTTCGTGTGTGAACATTTTACCTCTTATTTTAAACTTGAAACACTTTAGAATTTCTAATATAAGATTTTTATCGAGTGGTTTAAGTATAAAAGTTACAAGTTTAAAGTTTCAGGATTAAAGTATAAATGCCGGGATAGCTCAGTCGGTAGAGCAGAGGACTGAAAATCCTTGTGTCGATGGTTCGATTCCGTCTCCCGGCATTTTTGATTTTATAGTGAATTGGTTAAGGAAGTGATGAACATAAAAGTAATACTATTTTCGATTTCAATATAAAAGTTATTAATATTTTAAATTCAGATAAAGAAAAAATCACAATGAATATTGGGAAAAAATATAAAATCTTAGTTATTGAAAAGTTAATGATATATACGCTTGTAACTTTTTTCTGTGTTGTCCTGGAATTTTTATTTCCCAACTTGGTGATTTCAAGCGATATGGATAGGGTTCGAATCTCTGGTGATAAACGCTCATTCATTCTTGAAAAATCCGGTCGAGTTTTTATCCCTTGGGGTTTCAATTATGATCATAATGAGACGGGACGACTCATTGAGGATTATTGGGAAGAGGAATGGAATAAGGTTGAAGAGGATTTTCAGGAGATGAAAGAGCTTGGGGCGAATGTTGTTCGGATTCATTTGCAGCTCAGTAAGTTTATGATAAATCCTGAGAAGCCGAATCAGAAGGCACTTCGTCATCTTAAATGTCTGCTTAAGATGGCAGAAAAATTGAATCTTCATCTCGATATTACAGGCTTAGGTTGCTATCATAAACAGGATGTTCCTGTCTGGTATGATGCTCTGACAGAAAAAGAGCGGTGGAATGTGCAGGCAAAATTCTGGAAGGCGACTGCAAAGGTCTGTGCGAATAATCCTGTGATTTTTTGTTATGACCTTATGAATGAACCGGTTGTTTCTGGTGAGAAAAGAAAGGCTGGGGATTGGCTTGGAGGTGAATTTGCGGGAAAATATTTTGTGCAATTTATAACTTTAGACCTGGCTGAAAGAGAGAGGTCTCAGATTGCTCGTCAATGGATTCGTCAACTTAAAACCGCTATTCGTAAATATGATACTCAAAGTTTTATAACAGTTGGGATGCTACCATCGAGTTTGAAAAATAATGAATTCAATTCAGGATTTAATCCTAAAGAGATTGGCGATGAGCTTGATATTATCTGTGTTCACATTTATCCCAAGGAAGGAGAACTGCAGAAGTCGATTGAGATTCTAAAGGAATATTCGGTTGGGAAACCAATTGTCATTGAAGAGATGTTTCCTTTAAATTGTTCTGTTGATGATTTGGGAAAATTCATAGATGATTCAAAGCAATTTGCTTTAGGCTGGATTGGGTTTTATTGGGGTAAGAAACCTGATGAGTATGTCAATTCAAAGGAAATAGCTGATGCGTTAACACTGAGTTGGCTCAGGCTGTTTGAAAGCAAGGGCAAGAGCATTGTGCCAAAATGAAATAGGTATCTTATGCTATGATGTAGGGACAGAACATTGTTTGTCCCTACTTATCAGTTTGTAGTTCCCACTGTAATGGGGATAATCTTATCTGCTAAAGCAGGCACTACAAACTATAATTGTCATTGTGAACGAAGGAAATGAGCGTAGCAATCTCATCTTTATGAATTTATACTTAGTTTTTAAACAGCCTCTTAATAAATGACTTCGTTATAATTCTTGACTGAAAAAGATTACTCTAAGTATGTTTTTCATATTATCTAACTATTTCTGTGTTCAATTGCAAGAGTTCACTACAAACTCTATGCTGAAAAAAGGATCATTTTATAACAATTGAAAACTAATAACTGCCAACCAATCCATAAAAATTATACATTTAGTTCACTTTTTAGTAAATTATGCTTATGACTTTCAAATACAGGCTTAATTAAAGATTAGAAAGGACATTACCGTTTTATTTCGTTAAAGATTCTAACGCATACCGGTGTCTATGTAGATATCTAAATGTGTTTCTTGACCTTCAGTAATATTTACAATGGCTGGTAAATCTTTGGTAAACTCGATACCCACAAGAGAGGTCGTCTCAATTCGGTAAGTCCCTAAGGGCAGACTGATTTTGTATTCACCTTTTGCATCAGTTGTTACTGAAGTAATTTGCTTTCTTTTGGGTGTCAATATTGTGAGTTTTACATCAGGGGCAGGATCTGAAGTAGGGGGCATCCCTTTTGTTATTACAGGATTTACTGGACCCCTTCTAACCACACCGATGAGCACCCCTTTTCTAACTTCCTTTTTCAATTTGCTACTCTGAGTATTAATATTAGGGGTCTTTTCACACCCAGCGATTATACTCATAACTAAAGCCACAAATAGCATAGGTAATCTAAGGCTCATACTTATTCTCATTGTTTGTTCTACTCTATAATAAAGTGACGGAGGATTAACCTCCGTCACTTTATGCTTCTATTAGAAGAATCCTATACGAGCAATTTGTGAACCCCATTGGTTGGTGTAATTTATTTTCTCATTCGAAATCCACGCATAGTAAAAACTCGATGGGTCTAATGATACATAGGAATAATCTCCCCATCTTTGTACGCCGGATGTGGAAGATGGGTTGCCACTTAAGTATGTGGAACTTGTAACCAAGGAATAACCCGCTGAAATAAAGCCGGCTGCGTCACCAGATGCGCGACCTGAGTACCTTATGCGAGCATTATGACGGGATGCTGTAGTAGGATTTACAGCATCAGTTGAGTTCCAGGTAACAAATGCATAACCAGAAGTGTTTGCCGTAATCGAGGCATTAAAGTCATGCGAATATGAACCTTCATAGAAGACACCTTGTTGTTTAATAGTATTTGCTCCTGTCCCCTCAATGTCAATTTGATAAAACTTTGGTGTTGCATATCCAGGAGTCATATATATAGTATGGACATTCCAGAGCGAATCCGAATATTGAGTACTTGCGGTCTCGAACCTTCCGTCAAGTGTATCGAGCTTTTGTGCAGTACCAACTTGTGGAGCATTTGGTGGTGCAGCATAATCAGTTACATCTATAGCGGATTGAAGAACAAGTGTTGCCTCATAAGCATTACTCAAATTGTTTCCTCTATATAAGTGTAGGTGGGTGTGATTATTAGCCGCAACAAAGTAAGCATCCTTATTCTGGTCTAAAACAATTGGTGGTACGAGTGTTCCAAGTAATCCCGTGAATATTGGTACTCCGAAGCCCAAGCCATTATAAACACGTGCCTTTGCAATCGGCAACATTACAGCAAACTTATACCCTCCAGCTGGGGTATCAAAAACGTTTGATGTAATTAATACCGCATCTTGATTCATACCTAATTTAGGATAGTCAAACCAATCGCCATCATTGAAGGGACCGCCACCAAATCCCGGTTGATAGATCCAGTAAGATCCAGCTGCATCTTGGGTTGTAGAGACAGCAAGGAAAAAACGGCGGACTGTGTCGGTAGCTGAAGCGCTTCTCCTCGAAGCTAGCATTACCCAACGTTTCCATGTACTATCATAAACTACAGTTGGGTCGAAGACAAACTCGGTTGAACCAAAGAAGGCATTCAACGCGGTACTCTTAACAAAAGTTCCAGTCTTAGTGTAAACGCTAACCCGACAATTTACAATCTGAACATATTGAGTATGTCCAGCGGCACCATGAGTATCGGGAGGATACGCTCCCCCACCAGATACTTGGTTATTTCCATCGCGGTTCACAGTCTTTAATGTGGGGGGTGCTAAAGAGATTATATCCTCAGATTTAGCCGAGTCGATTCTACCTCCATTTTCTGCATCGACATTAGCCTCAGCTTTAGCTTTAGCTAAAATGTAATCCTCTGGGTCCATCGTTGGCATAAACGGAATGTCTTGAACAATTACTGGACCCAAGATAGCCTCAGCCTTTTCCATATCCTCAGGTGTTCGTAGCTGAGCCGCTCCTACTTGGACTATTGCTGATGGCTTAATCACCGCTCCAGGTGCGGGATTTAATTCCTGGTTCTCAGCAAGAACAAAATTCATGCTAACTAAAAACAGCCCTAAAACTAAAAAGGCTACCACAAAAGATGAAAAGAGACGTTTTTTAGTCATCTTTTCTTCATTTCCTCTAATCATACTTCTTTACCTCCTATTAATATAAATTTTTTGAGTCTTTTAGAAAACTCCAAGGATCTTATTTGGAGCGGAATTCCAGATGTAGCAATTTTCTCATTGCCCTCCTTCTCAAAACGACTCATATAGAGCTGTTTTTCCATCACTTTTACCCATTTTAGCTTATTTGACACTTATTTTAGGGGTGGAAGGCAATTATTTCATAACATTTTCAGCCCAGGAGTTTACTAAAATCCTTTCTTTTTTTATTATTTAATCCGCCTTACTACTTTATTTGATTTGCTTTCCTACTCAATTACAATAAGAAACAGAAATGATCTGATACCATTTTCTTTTAGAAATAATTCTATTGTTTCCCTTGTCTCAAGTTCATCATCAATTATCAGTATTTTTGACATTTTCCATCTTCCAACACATTTGAATCACATTCTTTCATCTTCATCTGTTTTCCAAATTACACTTTTAGCACCTTTGGGAACAGGAATACCTCTCCTAATCCTTGTTGTTTTATTTGGATTTACTTTTCCTTGGTATATATAATAATATGTTATTATTTATTTCCATAATCTTAGTATTGTCAAGTAATTTATTTTGATAATTAATGGATGAACTAAACAGAAAATGGAAATTCTTGTAGACAGATGACTATTAATATGTATAAAATATTTATATGGAAAGCTTTATCCCAATTCCAAAATATGGTAAGTGAGCTTTTTGGATTTTAGAGAGATGAAAAACTTTGCTTATTACAAACAGAAAAATGGTTAACTAAAAAACCTCGCTCTCTATTTGACCATAACTATCCAATTGTCCAATCCTATGGATTCACTTCACAATACATTAAAAGTCTTGACTGAAAAAGATTACTCTAAGTATGTTCTTCCTATTATATAAACTTATCTAATGATTTATAATTCAAGAATTAATATTAATAATAAATAATATCTGTAAAGAATGATTGTTATGTTTAAAAATCCCTTCATCATTATTTTTATATTTTTAAGTTTATTGTTTGTAATGTGTATTAATATTGTTGCTCTGGAATATGGTGGTATTGATAAAGGTAATGATGGGCAAAATGAATTAAAAATTAGCCTGACTCCAGTAGATGGAACATCTAACAATCCACAAAACAATCAAATCTTTAGAACTGAGAGTAAACCACTTCTTGTTATTGAAGAAAATATAAACAGAAAAAATTTGACGAGAGAAATAGAAAAAGGGATTGGATTCGTTACAGTAAGTGGTAAAAGTATATTTGACATAAATGGTAATAGGATATTCTGGCGTGGAGTCAATTGGGAAGACCCCAAAGTGTGTAATGAAAAAGATATCGAGATATGTAAAGAATGGGGTGTTAATCTTATCCGTGTCTGGTGTTATGAAGAGAATATAGGCGAAGGGGTATCTGGTGGTGGTGAACATTTCCAACAATTATTAAGAATAGCGAAATGGGCAGAGGAGAATGAAATATACATATTACCTGTGCTTGGGACACTTGTAGAAGGGGCGGCAAATAAATCTGAGCCTTGGAATGAGCCCGATACTGAAAAAAGAATGATTAATTTTTGGATTTCTGTTGCAACTCAACTAAAAGATAACAAGTATGTGGCTGGTTATGAACTCTGGAATGAACCTTCTGCTAATTCTAATGAAATCTATATGTATCATAATGTTTGTAGGAAAATAATTAGTGCAATTCATACGGTAGATAAGAATCATTCAATTTGTATATCAGCTACTCATAAAGGTAATATTGAAGGATTACAGGAAGGGATAATTCAAAACATTGGAAACATCTTTTATACTTTTCATTTTTATTATCCCTATGAAGTTACTCTTGAGAAAAAGCTTAAATATCCAGGAGAAATAGTCTCGATGAGAAGCCATATGTATTATGCAGATCTTAGTTGGATGCAAAACTATTTTTCCAAAGCCGCCTTTTTCCGTGACAAATATAATATTCCCCTTTTGTTAGGGGAATTTGGTTGTATGGCTTCTGAGCCTGACAATTCGGTATATAATTGGGTTCGGGATGTGATATTATGTGCTGAGCAGAATCATTTTCCCTGGTGTTTTTGGGAATATAAATCTGATAGAGGATTTTCAATGCATCTTTACTATAATGAAGTTGATAAAATGTCTCCACCGAAATTTATTTTGTGGACAGAAATGTTCAATATTCTACAACCATATTTTCAGAAAAATCAATAATGGAAACCTCTGAAATACTAACAAACTATACTATGTCATTCCGAACTTGTTTCGGAATCTCAATTGAGATGCTGAAACAAGTTCAGCATGACAGATAAAGTAATCTTACTTTTGAAGTATTTCAGAGATTTCTAATTGAGAGTTAGAAATAAGGAGGATTTTATAATGATAGTTTCACATTTAGATGAAGTTAAAGGAATTAAGATTGAAAACAAAGAGGCGAAGGGTGTTGTAATGAAAGTGTTAATTTCTCCTAATGAAGGCTGGGAAGGATATGTGATGAGAGAATTTGAGGTGGATGAAGGAGGACATACTCCAAGACATAGTCATCCTTGGCCCCATATAAATTATTTTATTTCTGGTGAAGGGGAATTGTATCTAAAAGGTGAAAAGCACAAACTTAAACCGGGTGGATTCTCATACATTCCTGCCAATACAGAACACCAATTTAGAAATATCGGGAAAGAAAAATTTAGATTTATTTGCATCGTTCCTAAAGACGGGCATAAATGAATTAATAGTTTGTAATATCAATTTTATTTCATAAACAACCGTTGTGCTTGACGTATACGAATGCTTCTATTAGATAATTTAGTTTAGATTTTATAGTTCGAGGAGAACTGTTTATGGAAGATGACAAAATCTTGAGAACGGCTGAAGAAATTGTTTCTAAAAAACCCTTAGAGTGGCAGATAGCAAATACGATACGATTTCTGGCTGTGGATGGCGTTCAGAAAGCGAATTCGGGTCATCCGGGGATGCCGATGGGATGCGCTGATTTTGCTACAGTCCTTTGGACGAAGATAATTCGTTGTAATCCGAAAAATCCAAAATGGTTTAATCGTGATAGGTTTGTTTTATCCGCTGGGCATGGTTCTATGCTTCTATACGCTGTGCTTCATCTTGCTGGTTATGATGTGAGTTTAGATGACTTGAAAAATTTTCGCCAATGGGAAAGTCCCACACCTGGTCATCCAGAATATGATTTGTTAAGGGGAATTGAAACAACTACTGGACCGCTTGGACAGGGCTTTGCAAATGGTGTTGGAATGGCTATTGCAGCGAAATGGTTTTCAGCGAATTTTAATACACCCGATTTTTCTGATTTAATTAATCCGTATATTTATGCCATTGTCAGCGATGGTGATTTGATGGAAGGAATTTCAGCAGAAGCGGCATCATTTGCAGGTCATAATGGACTGGATAACATTATATATTTTTATGATGATAATCATATTTCTATAGATGGACCGACTGATTTAACTTTCAGTACTGAAGACGTGCAGAAACGATTTGACGCTTATGGTTGGCATACTCAGAGAATCGATGGAATGAAGCAAGAGGAGATTTTTAAAGCTATCAAAAATGCACAACAATCTCAGGGGAAACCGCATCTGATTCTTGGGAGAACGATTATAGGTTATGGAAGTCCAAATAAAGCTAATAAAGCAGAAGTTCACGGCTCTCCATTGGGTGATGAGGAAGTCAGATTAACGAAACAAAATTTGGGTTGGCCCACTGAACCACTGTTCTTTGTTCCTATGGGAGTTAAGAAGTTTTTTGATGAGAAGGGAAGAGAATGGGAGAAATGTGAGGATGATTGGAAAAAGAAGCTAAATGATTATACTCAAAAATATCCTGATAAATCGAATAAATTATTTGAGTTTATCGAGAAGAAAATTCCGCAAAATCTCGAATCTATTCTGCCAACATTTTCAGCAAACAGTAGTGTGGAAACGAGAAAAGCATCAGGGAAATGTCTGGAAAAATTATTTCCTGTTGTTGAGAATCTTATAGGAGGTTCAGCAGACCTTGCGCCTTCTAATAACACTTTCGTTAAAGGATATGGAGAATTCAGTAGAAGCAATTTTGCAGCAAGGAATTTTCATTTTGGTGTTCGTGAACATTCAATGGGTGGGATATTGAATGGAATGTCACTTTTTGGTGGGATTATTCCTTATGGTGGAACGTTTTTAATTTTTTCGGATTATATGCGTCCTTCCATAAGACTTGCTTCATTTATGGGGATTCAGGTCATTTATATTTTTACGCACGATAGTGTATTTTTAGGAGAAGATGGTCCGACACATCAGCCTGTTGAACAATTACCAGCACTTCGTGTTATTCCGAAACTAACAGTTATCAGACCTGCGGATGCTTTTGAGACTACTCAAGCTTGGGAAATTGCCCTTGAGAGAAAAAACGGTCCCACAGCATTAATACTAACACGGCAAGGACTCCCTGTGCTTGATTGGGAGAATTTGTCCGGGAAACCACAAGACCTTAAGAAAGGTGCTTATATACTTTATGATGTGAAGAATGGCAATCCTGATTTGTTTATTGTTGCCACAGGTTCAGAAGTTCATATTGCATTAGGAGCCTGCAAAAAGTTGGAAGAAGAGGGTATAAAAGCTCGTTGTATTAATGTTCCGAGCTGGAAGCTTTTTGATGAGCAGGACAGAAATTATCAGGAAAGTATTTTCCCGAAAAATCTTCCACCCGTATTGTTAATTGAGGCGGCGAATCCGATGGGTTGGGAGAAATACTTGGGAAGAAATTTTGCACGAATTGCGATTGAAGGACGCTATGGAGTATCAGCACCGCAAAAAGTCATTGCAGAAAAGTTTGGCTTTACTATGGATAATGCTGTAGCAGTGGCGAAGAGTCTTCTTTAGGTTTCACTTTTTACTTACTTCTGCATCTTCACCAAATAATGTATGCATTGCAGATTTTTCTATTTTAACATTAATAATTGAGCCGATTTGTGATTCATTTCCTTTAAAAATTATGACCTTATCTGTTCGAGTTCTTCCCATCATTTCGTATGTGCGTTTTTTGGATACGCCTTCAACAAGGATTTCAACCGATTGATTAATAAGAAGCTGATTTTTCTCAAGAGAAATTTTATCTTGTAATTCGTTATATCTATTCAATCGTGATTTTTTTACTTCATAAGGAACATCATCGTTTAGTTCTGCTGCCTGTGTTCCATTTCTAATTGAATAGACGAAGGAAAAAGACATATCCCATCTTACTTTTTCGAGTAAATTCAATGTTTGCTGAAAATCTTCTTCTGCTTCACCCGGGAAGCCCATTATCATATCAGTGGTGAGTGCAATATTGGGAATATTATTTTTGAATTTTTCAACCAGTTCGATATATTTTTCTTTTGTGTATGCTCTATTCATCAATTTGAGAATTTTGTTACTACCTGCTTGCGCAGGTAAATGAATATGTTCACAAATCTTTGGCAAATCTCTCATTGCGGAAATTAATTCATCACTTACATCCTTCGGATGCGATGTAATAAAACGAATTCTCTGGATGTCAGTTTTGTTATTAACCAATTCTAAGAGTTTTGGAAAACTCACATTATCATAAGTGTAAGAATTCACATTTTGACCGATTAGGGTTACTTCCTTATAACCTTCATCAGCTAATTTTTTTATTT
>Ga0315277_10007255_pt1 | contig 14384 bp, 12 predicted proteins | sample YL17G05_15_MG_FD_203695 | JGI IMG/M metagenome (GOLD analysis project Ga0315277, IMG submission 203695) | Sediment microbial communities from Yellowstone Lake, YNP, Wyoming, USA - YL17G05_15 | ecosystem: Environmental > Aquatic > Freshwater > Lake > Sediment | place: USA: Wyoming | collected... | reverse complement strand
AGTTTGCGAAGATATTCGCCGGGCGTATATTCCAGCCGGAGCGACACGTCAGGATAACGCTTTTCGTAGAGCGCTTTCATCTCCTCCCAGAGCTTGAGCTCGAGAAAACTCCCCCAGAAGGAAAACCGGACAAGCGTCTTCTTCTCAGGACCTTCGCGGCGGGATGTGCAGCCGGTCGCCACACCCAGAGCAGAACATACGAGCAGAACCACGACGAGCGCGCTCGATACGAGTTTGGGTCTGCTATGGTTGCCCACGCTAAATCCCCGCGTAAACAGTAGCAGGAATCGCGAAGCGGTGTCAACGTCATTTCATACCCCGTGTTCTCCGTGCTCTCCGTGGTCAACAAACATCAATCATTTAACCACGGAGCACACGGAAAGCACCGAGAGACATACCAGCACCGGCGGCGTGCCACCTTCAAATCGAGACAATGAAATGCGTGTCGTCTGTTCCCTCTCCCGCGTTCGGGAGAGGGCTAGGGTGAGGGTGCCATCTCCAAACTCGTTTTGGGGGTGCTCTGAATTGTTCCTGGTTTAACCGCAGATGAACGCGGATGATCCTTATACGTGTTCATGCGAAGCTCGCAGCTCTCAACCCCGCCCGTTGACAGTTCAGTGCTCCGAACTCGTGCAGATTGTCACGCTCCGGCGCGGCAATCCCGATTTGCGTACATGCGGGTTTTCAGGTACTTTATCAGGGTGAAAGAGAGAAGTTCGAGCGAGCGATGCGTAACCGGAGAACGAGACATGAAATACCAGATCAAGCCAATGGCTGCCAGTGATTACGATGCGGTAGCAGCGCTATGGCGCAACAGTGAAGGAATAGGATTGGATGACGATTGCGATTCGCACGACGGAGTCCGCCGGTATCTCGAGCGCAACCCGAATCTGAGTTTTGTTGCGTGCGACGGCGAGAAGATCATCGGCGCGGTGCTCTGCGGTCACGACGGACGACGCGGGTATCTCCATCATCTTGCAGTAGAAAAGGCGTATCGGGGACAAGGCATGGGCAAAGCGCTGGTCAACAAGTGTATCGAGGCGTTAGCCAAACAGAGAATTGCGAAGTGTAACATATTCCTGTACCACGATAACGAGACCGGTCGCTCGTTCTGGGAACATAACGGCTGGGTACCTCGCGAAGACCTCGCCGTTCTCCAGAGACCGACGGCGTAAGAAAGCATGGGTCATCCGGTCGATGGCCAACGCTACGTTTGGCGACGGAATCAGAACGCGCTAAAAGGCGCAAGCATGGCTTGCGGACTCCAAAAACATGCAAACCACAAGGGCGCACGCCGCGCGCCGCTACCCAGTTTGAACCATAAAACCACAGAGAACACAGAGGACACGGACACGCCTCGCTACGCTCAGCATGACATCATCGTTGAACCGCGAACCGCGGATAAACACAGATAGCGTGTTGATCGGGTTTTCCCCGTTTCCCGTCTACCGTCTACTGTCTACGCCGTTCTATGTGTTCTTGTGCTCCGTGGTTGATTCGCCAGTCTTTGGCACTGAAAATCGGGCTTGACTCATTCGGGGTCACGTGCTATACTATACTTCGGTGATTGAACTATTAAAGGAATGAATATTTGGGAGAAAGGGACAAATTCCTCGGGTATCACCAAATCGCTTCCGCGGTTCGATTCTGGTATGTTGTGATGCACTGTGCACCATGCTGACGTATTGGACTAAACCACAGAGTGTGCTTCCCTGAGCGGTTGGATGCGGCGCATCTGAAACCGACCACAGTCGCGCTCCAAACTCGCGTGTGCGCGAACAATAGTGGGGAACGAATAGATAACCAGAGGACATAGCCATGCGAAGAACAGTCCTGATGCTTCTGATCGCGTTGTGTGCGTTTTTCCTACCGAACCGGTGTGACGTAGTTCGAGCCGACGAGGGTGCACAAGTCGGACCGATATCGCTCGAGGACGCCATAAAGACAGCGTTAGAACGAAACCAGGATGCACTCATAGCCCAGCAACGCGTTATCGAGGCGCAGAAAGCTCTTGCCGAAGCGCGTGCGGCATTTTTGCCGACGGTGGATGCGTTTGCCCAATATCGCCGGATTGACAAATCGCCTAGTATTGAAGTGCCCATGTTCGGACAGGTGAGTTTTGGACCGACGGAAAGCTATCAAGCAGGGTTCGCCGGGAAACAGCCGCTGTTCACGAGCGGCAAACTGTACAACGCGTACAGGATGGCTGAAGCCGGTAGGCGAGCAAGCGAACATGAGTTCGACGCGGTCCGCAACGAGCTGATATTCCGTGTACAGGAGGCATACTACTCGATACTGCTCACGCAGGAATACGTTGAAGTTGCCGAGATGAGCGTGAAGTTGCTTGAAGCGCATCTCGCGGACGTTCAGCGGTTCCTTGATAGCGGGCTTGTGGCGCGCGTTGACCTGTTGAGGACGGAAGTCCAGAAAGCCGTCGCTGAACAGCGGCTCAATACCGCTCGAAACGCCATTGACCTCGCCAAGAGCGCGTTCAACAACCTGCTGGACAGGAACCTCGAGTTGCCCGTTGTAGTGGAGGACGTCTTGCGGTACGAGCCAAAAGTCGTCTCACTCGAAGAGACGACCGCGCGCGCAATAGACCAGCGCCCTGAGTTGAAGGCGCTCCAGGCTGCCGTTGAAATGGCTCTGCGGAACGTGAGGTTAGCGCAGTCGGACTATCTGCCGACCATAGCCGCTCAAGGAACTTACGATTGGGAAAAAGGGACCCAGCTCGAGATCATCGGCGAAGATTGGCATTGGACTATCGGGCTGTCCGGGTCAATGCCCCTCTGGAACTGGGGAGCAACACATGCGCGAGTCGTTCAGGCGCGGGCGAAACTCGAAGTGGCGAAACTCAGTCTTGAAAAGGCGAAGAACGGTGTCGCGTTGGAGGTGCGTCAGGCGTTCCTGAAAATTGGCGAAGCGGAGAAGAACGTTGGCGTCTCAGAGAAGGCTGTTGCGAGCGCTCAGGAATCGTATCGGACCACCAAAGAGCGATACCGCGAAGGTGTTGGCACGAATACGGACGTCCTTGACGCTGAAACCGCGCTGGTCGGCGCTCAAGCCAACCGTCATCAGGCTCTGTACGATTATGCCGTTGCTGTCGCGCGACTCGAGAAAGCTATCGGGACGCGGTCAGCCAAGTGAGAAAGGATCATATACGAATGAGAGGATTCAGTACCGCATTGTTACTCGCAGTGTGTTGCATCTGTCTCGTCGGAGAAGGGTGTACGAAGAAGAGCGCTTCTTCTGCAAACAATAGCCAGACGGCGGCAGTACCGGTGACCATCGTAAAGGTCGAAGAACGTGACTTCTCCTATAGCGTGAGGACTGTCGGAACGCTGTTCGCCTTGCACGAAAGCAATATCGGGACCAAGGTTGACGGGAAGGTGGCTGAAGTCCTCGTTCAAGAAGGTTCCGAAGTCAAGAAGAGCGACCCGTTATTGAAGCTCGAGCAGAAAGATTTCCTGAACGCCGTCAACCAGGCGGAAGCGGCTGTTGCGACCGCAGAGGCGAATCTCGCAAACGTGCTCGCCGGCACCCGGAAAGAGGATATAGCTAGCGCGAAAGCAGCGTTCGAGCTCGCGGAAAAAGAGTACAACCGGATGAAAGGATTGTGGGAAACGCAGTCCATACCGAAGCAGCGGTTGGATGCCACAGAAGCGCAGTATAAGGTTGCCAAAGAGACGTACGATAAGGCGACGAAAGGTCCGCGCGAGGAGGACATTACCGTTGTCCGAGCGCAGGTCGAGCAGGCGAAAGCGACGTTGCAGGTTGCCAAGACGAAACTCGCTGATTCGACGATTCGGGCACCCTTTGACGGGGTGATCGTCGGCAAGTACGTTAACGTCGGCGAAATGGTCGGAACAATGAGGATTGCTCTTCGCGAAGTTGACGTCAGTCGGGTCAAAGTCGAGGGTGACATACCTGAGAGCGAGTTCGCGGGTACCAAGGTTGGCACACCCGCGTTCATCTCGGTGGACGCATACCCGAACGAGGAGTTTCGCGGCGCTGTGACACTCCTCAACCCGTCCATAGACCCGATGACGAGGACGTTTCACATCGAAGTGGAAATACCAAACCTGGACAGAGGGCTGAAACCGGGCATGTTTGCCCGGGTGAGGCTCGCAGTCCGGCAGGAGCGGAAGCTCGGTATCCCGATGGACGCGCTCCAACGATTGCCGGGCACCGGCGTCTATTACGTGTTTGCCGTAGCTGACGGAAAAGCGCAGAAGAAAAACGTGACCCTGGGTCTCCGCGAAGGGAACTGGGTCGCTATAGAAGAGGGTCTCGCGGCAGGCGAGCAGGTGGTACTTTCCGGGTCTACAATGCTCCAGACCGGCGTGCAGGTCACCGTTGTGCCATCGCAAGGAGGCGCCGCATGAACCTCCCGGAACTCTCGGTCAAACGACCTGTCACCGTCGTCATGGTAGCCCTCGCTCTGGTTGTGTTCGGTGTCATCTCGTTGCGCGGGCTCGGCATAGATTTGATGCCGGAAATCACGCCGCCCGGTATCAGCGTGCTCGTCCCGTATCCGGGAGCCAGCGCGAGCGACGTCGAAAGCGACGTTATCGAGTATCTCGAAGACCGCTTGAGCACCGTCAACAACCTCGATCATCTCGCGTCCATCGCGAAGGACAACGTCGGCGTAGTTACCTGTCAATTCAAGTGGGGGACAAACCTCGATGTCGCCTCGAGCGACATTCGGGACAAGCTAGACCTCGCGAAAACAGACCTCTCTCAACACGCGCCTGACGCCGAGGAACCGTTCGTGTTCAAGTTCACGAGCGCCATGTCGCCTGTGATGTTCATCGCAGTCGGCGCGACGGAAAGCTACAAGCAACTGTACCAGATTGTGGACAAGGATATCGCCGACCCGCTGCGGCGGGTCGAAGGCGTTGGCGCAATCATCATCTACGGCGGGCTGCGCCGTCAGATAAACGTGGAGTTCGATAAGCAAAGGCTCGAAGCGTTCAAGCTCCCTCTGAGCCAGGTCATCCAGGCGCTTGCTGCGGAGAACCTCGATCTGCCCGCAGGCAGCGTCAAGATGGGATCGCGCGATTATCATCTGAGAGTCCCGGGCAGATTCACGTCCCTGGAAGAGATCAAGAGCGTGATCGTCGCAAACCGTGGCGGCAAACCCATCTACCTCCGCGATATCGCCGTTGTGCAGGACAGCTTCGAGGAGCCGAAGATGTACGCTTCGTCGAACGGCAAAGACGCTGCAATAATGCTCGTGCAGAAACAGTCTGGCACAAATACGGTTGCCGTAGCGCGGCGGATCCGGGAACGACTCGATGCGCTGAAGAAGACGTTGCCGCCAGACGTTACTGCAACGATCCCCATGGATAGCTCCGAAGACATCCTCTCTTCAATACGCAACCTCGCGACCACCATGATAACAGCAAGCATTCTCGTCATGATCGTCACGTTCCTGTTCTTGAGCAGGATTGCACCGACACTGATTATCGTGAGCGTCATACCGTTTTCGTTGGTCGCGAGCCTCATCTTCCTGTATGTCCGGGGATATACCATAAACATCGTGTCGCTCATGAGCCTTTCGATCTGTCTCGGCATGGTTGTGGATAACGCCATTGTTGTGCTGGAGAATATCACGCGTCACGTTGACGACGGCGAACGACCGACCGAAGCTGCCGTCTTCGGCGCCAGCGAGGTCGGCACGGCGATCACCGCCTCGACGCTGACGACGGTGGTCGTGTTTGCGCCGCTGATATTCATTTCCGGTATCGCGGGCATCGTGTTCAAACAGTTGGGCGCCGTGATCACCATCACGCTCGGCTCGTCTCTGCTCGCCTCGCTGACGTTGACGCCCATGCTCGGAGCACGATTCATCACACGAGAACGGAGCTTCGGGGCAACGAACGGAGCTGGGCAGCAACTTCCTGTCGCCGAACGGTGGTACCGGTCGCTCGAGCGCGCGTACGGTCGGCTCATACGCGCAGCGTTGAGTCACCGGCTGGGCTTTGTCGGAATACTCACGGCGATCTTCGGAGGAAGCCTGGTGCTGGTACCGCGCATTGGTACAGAGCTGTTCCCTGAGATGGATACGGGCGAGATCAGCCTACAGCTCGAGCTGGAGGAGAGCACCCGCGTCGAGCGGACCGCTGAGGTCACTGACCAGCTCTCCAAGCTGTTCACGAAACTGGTGCCGAAAGAAACCGAGAGTTATTACGGCTTCGTCGGAGAAACGGAAAACCAGATCGGCGTTGCCCTCGGAATGGCCGAAGGCGCCAACATCGGTGAGATCGGCGCAAAGCTTGTCAGCAAGACCCAACGACGGTTGAGCGCAAAAGAGATCGCTGAACTCCTGCGGCGAGAAGTGCGCAAGGTGCCCGGCATACAGAGACTCAATGTTACCGTCGGATCGATGCTCCGTCAGATCCTGTTGGGTGGTGCAAAACCGCTCAGCGTCGAGATCGTTGGGCATGATCTGGCGCAAATCAGCGCCCTAGCGAATCAGTTAAAGGCGGCAGTCGAGAAAATCCCGGGCGCGGTTGACGTGACCACGAGTGAAAAGATGCCGCGGACCGAGATTTGGGTGAAAGTGGACCGCGAGAAAGCCGCCCAGCTCGGCGTCTCAACTGCAGCGATAGCGTCAACGTTACGTGCAAACTATTACGGGTACGAGGCGACGAAGTACAGAGACGCAGGAGACGATTTCAACGTATACCTGCGACTCAACCCGACCAACAGGTCTACCCTGGACGAGATCGGAGACATTACCGTACCCTCCGTCACGGGTGCGCTCGTGAGACTGAGCAACGTCGCGCGCGTAGAGATGGCTGAGGGTCCGATATGGATTGACCGGAAGGATAGAGAGCGGGTGATCAAGGTGGAAGCGGATACGTTCAGACGATCGCTCGGCGAGATACGAAACGACGTCGAGCCTGAGATACGGAAGCTGGATGTTCCACCCGGAATCACTGTCAGGTTCGGCGGAACGGCTGAAGAACAGTCGAAAGCGTTCGCGGACATCCGCCTGATGCTTGTCGTGGGCGTCTTGCTCGTGTACATGGTCATGGCGGGGCAATTCGAATCGCTGACAATTCCATTTGTGATCATGTTTTCCGTGCCGTACGCGTTCACCGGCGCGATTTGGGCGCTTGTGTTCACGCGGACCCCGATCAACCTCGTCGCTCTCATAGGATTGGTGCTGCTCGTCGGAGTAGTCGTGAACAACGCTATCGTTCTCGTAGATTACACGAACATATTGAGAGCGCGCGGGTATGGTCTGAACGATGCGCTCATAACTGCCGGCACCAGGCGTCTGCGTCCCGTGCTTATGACGACGCTAACCACGATATTTGGGCTGGTGCCTCTCGCCATAAGTAGAGGGCAGGGTTCGGAGATGTGGCAGCCGTTCGGCATCACGGTGATCGGCGGGTTGTCGCTTTCGACGATCGTCACGCTTGCGCTCGTACCGGTCATGTACTCCTTCATGGCACGGCGCATTAGAGGGTTCTCAGCATAATGAAGATCGTACTCATCGTTTACAACGTTGCGCTTCACCGAGACGTCATAGAGATGCTTCGGCAGCACGGTGTCGAGACGTACTCGCGATGGGAGCATGTCACCGGTGTCGGCAAGTCGAGCGGTCCGCATCTCGACACCAACGTCTGGCCTGCTCGCAATTCGGCCATCGTGACGGCGACAGCTGATGAGCTCGCAACAGCACTCCTGGAAGCTGTTCGAGAGATGAGAAAGAATCTGGCAGCCGAAGGGATCAAAGCGTTCGTCATGCCATTAGATGACATGACCTGATCGTCCTGGAAGGCACGACATGCCGTGCCCCCTACTTCGGGTGTGCTATCTCTTCGAGCAATGACGGGGCTCGTCCGTTGAGCCGGTACACGAACGCGAGCACTTCCGCAACGGCATAGTACAGTTCTGGGGGTATCATCTGATTGAGGTCGAGCCTCGACAACACTTCCGTCAGCTCGTGGTCCTCATATATGGTCACCCCGTGCTCACGCGCGAGCTCGATGATACGTTCTGCGATTTTGCCGCGCCCCTTCGCAACCAGACGCGGAGCATCGTCTTTCTCAGGTTCGTACCGTAAGGCTGCGGCATGGTCGCCGCGACTTTTCCTCGTTCGTTTCACTCCGCTACACCTTCACGTCAACGGCTCTTTCAAAAGGGGCACTCCATGATGTTTGAGACAGCGGGCTGTCCTCACAGGACCCGACACCGCACGTTATACCGCCAACCGAGAACCGCAATGTTTCCAGGCGTTCTTTGAGCGTCCCGGATTCCAGACGGATAAGCTCCGCTACGGATTCTCGCTCCGCAGTGAAATGGCAAAAGACCTTCTCGCGGTTGAACTGAAGCACGGCTCGTAGTCGCCCCATGTTGCTCGTGTTCAGCGCGATGACAACGGCCATGGGACGGGAACGTTCGCGCTCCGGCGCTGTTCTGTCATAGAGAATGCGGATTCGCACGTTCTGAAGTCCCCACTGTGTCAAGAACGGCACGTGCAACAGTAACTGGCTGAGCTCCGCCTGAGCCAGGTTCTGCACCTGCTGCCCGCGTAGAATCTTCAGCGCCTGAGCGACCTGAGCTTGAAGCTCCCTAAATGCAACCGTACCGCACCTCTGTTGAAACTCGCGCGCCCGTTCACGGAGCAGCGAGCTCAACCTCAGAAGCGCGAACTTGAGGTCTCCTGCAATTGCTTCTCGCGCTTGCGCGGCTGTTGCTCCAGACTTGAGAAGCATCTTCATCTTCGCTTCAGCGAAGACGCCCGAATTGGCAAGGAACAACCGCAGCTTTTCTGCCAGATCGGATTCCGCTGGCGTTCCAATGGCGTTTTCGAGCACCGCGATTATCTCCGTGATCTGGTCCGACAGATCGAAATTTCGTACACGCGCCAGCACGGCACGAAGCGTCTCGGTCAGTTGCACCAGCTGAGCGTCAAACGGCACGTTGCCCGACAGCATAAGCACGAGGCTCTCGATAAGCTCATGCGACGGCGGCAACCCTCCGAGCATGAGCATTCGGGCGGCAGCCGCATTTTCCGCTGTCGCTTCCATACCCAACTGTTCGAGCAACACCATGATCTGCTGATCGGGAGATCTTTCGGCTCGCGCAGCCGCAGTCGTTCCAGCAACGTCAGCCTGAACGAGACGAAGATGAAGCCTTCCATTGTGGTCAACGAGTTCGGCCTGGACCTGCTGTCCAGATTCGAGAGATGCGGATGTCCTCACGAGAACGTGATTTCCGCGAAAGTTGATGATGTAGCCTTCCGGCGTTGACCGACCGACCGTGCCGGTGAGAAGCTGCCCGTTTTCCAGCCCGCGAAAGACCGGAAGAATATCCCGCTCAAGCGGGATCAGTGCGGAAGCAAGAGCCGGCGCGTTGACCGTGCCCAAGGTCTATCTCCCCTGCCTGAGGCTCAGGATCAGTTTGACCTCACCCTTGCCGATCTGCATCTCGCGAGCTATCTCGTGGATGTCCATGCCCGCATCAGCGTACCCATAGACGAGCCGCTGTTTCTCTTCCGCAGACAGCTTTGAACCCGGCAAAGGAGATTTGATCGGCGAGACGGTTCTGACAGACCCGAACAGCGCAGCCCGTTCCTCTGCCCCTGTTCCAGTATCAAACTCCAACCCCTCATCAGTTTCCTCAGGCTCCGTCTCGGGTGTCGCTTGCGGCGCGGTAAAAGTCGAAGCCCGTGCCGCCAACCGAGCTATGGTCTCGTCCGCTTCACGAATGAGTCCCCTGAGCTCATTCATCTTTCTCTCAAGCGAATCTGTAATCTCGTGGCTCAGCGCTCGTTGTTGTTCGAGCAAGCGCATCATCGCGTCAAGGACGCTCGCCGCCTTCTCGATCTGTTCGGGACGTTCACGCCGACGCGAGACCGTGCCCAGCTTCCCCAACACCGTGCGGCCACCAAAATAGACCGCGGCGCTGACTATAATGATTGCAGCTACTATCAGCGAAATCCATTCCGTCATACACCGTTCCCCTTCAACGGTGGCGATCCGGCACCCGCTACCCGTTTAAGCCGTGACGTCCAGCACGTGGCCCTCACCGCCCTCGGCCGGTTCCTTCCGCGCGTGAGGATCGTATGTGGCAGACTCCGGTGAAACACCGCGTCTATTCGTATCGCCCCGTTTCGACGCGCTCCGTTTGCGGCGATGTCTTCGACCGGCAAACGGTTCGCGCCGCCGCGTTTCCCGCACCTGTCCCTGCTGAGGCTGTTCTGGACGCTGGACCTGCGTCTCCTGCTGCGCGCTCCGCGTCGGCGTTTGCGTGGCGACCCGATCTTGTTGGATCAGCGGTTGTCGCTCCGCCATCTGCTGCACGCGCTCAGCGTCCGCCATTCGCCCGATCATTGTCTGCGCATCTATAGGTTGCGGAGCCATGGGTACGCCTTACTCCGTGATCCAGCGCGCCATCTTGACCCTGAGCTTCTTGATAGCATCACGATGAAGCTGACATACCCTGCCTTCAGTCACGTCAAGAACTTTAGCCACTTCCTTAAGCGTCAACCCCTTATTATAGTATAGGTAGAGCACTTTCTGCTGACTGTCATTCAGTTTCGGTATCGCTTGAGCGAGCATTTCGAGTTTCTCGGTTTTGTCGGCAATCTCAAGAGGCGATTCTGCAGGGTCTTTCACAACACTTTCAAGGGTCATCTCACTCTCGTCGTCCGCTGAATCATCCCCTAACGGCTGATCGAGAGAGAGAAGAGTTGTTCCCACAACCTTCGACAGGTTATCGAGCACATCTTCGACCGCCATGCCGATCTCGTCACCTATCTCTTCAGGTCGTGGCTCTCTCCCCAGGGAGGCACGGAGCTTTTCCGCTGCGCCGGTCACCTTTTTGACCCCTCGCCGTTGCACCCGCGGGAGCCAATCGAGGTCACGGACACTGTCCAGAATCTCGCCCCGTATCCGGTGCGAGGCGAAGGTACTGAAACTCACCTTTTGAGCCGGATCATATTTCTCGACCGCCTCAAGTAAACCGACGACCGCCCACCCCATCACGTCCCGCTCGTCAATTTCCTGAGGCAGACAGATCATCGCCCGCCCGGCGAGGTATTTCGCCAGTCGCAGGTACTTGACCACAAGCGCTTCTCGCGCCGCCTGGTCGCCCTTGTTCCGGTACCGTTCCCACAGAGCAGCCTCGTCTTCGTTTCGAAACCGCTCTCCGCTGGTATCGCGCACGATCTCCTTGTGTGCGTATCGCGGCTGTTTGCTCGCCGCGCGAACACCGTCGCTCGACTGCACGCTTGGTCTCTTCCCCCTTTTCTCCGGTTCCGCGCTGGAACACGTTCAATGATGCGGTGTATGGTTGTGCTAACGTCACCCGAGACTCTTGACCCGTTCGCTCGGGCTTACAATCTCCGTAAGTCTCAGCCCGAACCTTTCGTCCACGACGACCACCTCGCCCCGCGCGATCAATTTGTCATTGACGAGCAGGTCCACAGGCTCCTCGATAGAACGCCCCACCTCTATGATCGAACCGGGACCAAGAGCGAGTATGTCGCTGATGGGCATCTCGACCTGACCCAGCCTTGCGACCACTGACAGTTCCACGTCCAGAATCAAATTGATATTGTCCATGCCCGATACTTTCAAAGCAGGTTCCGCCTGTGCTGACGCCGCTACCGGCTGAGCCGTCGCCGCAGCCGTTGCATCACCGAGTCTTGGTTCCTGCGCCGGTGACGGCACCTTGTCAGCAAGCTGCTGCACAATGCCCAACGACATGACGAACAGAACCGCGGTGTCCAGAACGGTGTCGCACGACAAAGCAAACTCGACCCCCACGACATCCGTGCTGCCTACCAGGTCCGTCACCTTCTCCTTCCCACCAGCGAGATCCACCAGACGGGGCGATTCCAAGATGAACGCCCCGTTGAGCGCGTTCTTCAATCCGGCTTCCGCCGCAACCGTCATCTGTTCGAGGGCGCTCTGCAACACCGTCTTTCTCTCCTCCGACAGTGTGTCGGCGGGCGCCCCGGCACCTTCGATAAGGAGGTCCGCAAGGACGGTCGCATCCTTAAGACTCATAAAAATGCACGCTGTGCCGCTTGTCGCCTGCTCCCTCACCGGTACGACAACAGCAAGTTGAAACTTTGCATGCAACTGCTCGAGCTCCTGGGCTGCCAGTTGGGTAGGGTTCGACGGGCGAACCGCTATCTCGCGGTCAACCACCAGAGACAGCGAATCGAATGCGCCGCCGAGCCACGATGACGCTAACGAGAGAAGGGCACTACCCACACGCTCGTTCAAGCGAGAACCTCCTCGAATATGACAACGCCTCAGTCAATGTTGCTCACGATCTGGACGGCACTCTTATCGCCAACCCTGCCGGGTTTAGCGTAAAACTTCTTCCTGTTCGCGACATTCACGATAACGTACCCTGAGACGGGATTCTCGAGCTGCAATACGTCACCCTGACGGAGGGTCAAAAGCTCCCGAATTGACAGCTTCGATCCGCCAAGACAAGCAGTCACCGAAACCGGCGCGTGTATAACCACGCGCTCAACCTGAGTCCTCGTCTTCGCTGCAAGCTCTCGTGGCAGCCTGCTCGAGTAGCTCCGCTGAGCACCGAGCTTCTCCAAAAGGGGTCCTATGTTAACCAGCGGAATGCATACCGTCATTCTGCCAACAACATCGCTCAGATGAACCTCAAACGCAACGAGAATCACCATCTCACTGCCCGGTACGATCTGAACGATGAGCGGATCGCTTTCTTGGGCCACGATCTTGAATTTCAGCTCCACAACGTGGCTCCACGATCGCTCCCAGCAGTTCAGCGCCATGTACACCACCTTCTGAACGATGCGCTGCTCGATCTCCGTCAGGTCACGCGGCTGTTCCAGGACAGTCCCGGGACCTCCCAGCAGCCGGTCAACTATCGGAAACACGAGCGACGGGCTCAACTCGATTATCGCGTTGCCATTAAACGGTTCCATAGAGACTACGCTAAGCGACGTAGGACGGGATACTGACAACATGAACTCGTCGTACGTGATCTGATCGATCGCCGCGAGCTCGACTCGCGTAACAGTCCTCAAGTATCCCGGAAGAGTCATGCCAAACTCTCGACCAAACGCCTCAAAGAGACCCTGCAATCCTCTATACTGCTCTTTCGAGACACGGTTCGGTCTGCGAAAATCGTACACGGCTGTCTTGCGCTGTACCTCCCGCTGGGCTGCAGAGGCAACACCGATTTCACCCTCAGATACTGCGCTTAAAAGAAGGTCCACTTCCTCTTGGGTAAGGATATCCGCCACGGAGCACCACCTCTGTTAACCGCTGTCCCCTTTGACCACACCACCCGAAAAGAACCCCGCCTCTTTTTCGCCCTGCCAAACATTATACCCGCTTTTCGAAAATCAGTCAAGAGATTTCCGCGCCTGTCATCAGGAACACGCACAACACGATGCGCTTGAACACGGTGGTTGATTCTGCTATAGTCTTGTGCGGGGTCTGAGTTGGGCAGACGATGGTACAGCAATGAAGGTCAAATGTTGCCGCGAGGTCATTGCGTGGACCCGACGGAATGCTCGGAGTTCATCTCTGATATGAAACTGTACGATGTAACGCTGCCGATACGGACCGGCATGATCGCGTACCCGGGCGACCCGGGCGCGAAAGTGACACGGCGCACCTCGATCCGGGCGGGTAATAACAGTAACACCTCATACATCGAGATCAGCTCGCACGCCGGCACCCACGTGGACGCACCGTTCCATTTCGAGAACGACGGGATTCCCGTGGATGAGGTTCCGCTCGACCTGCTCATCGGACCTGCTCGACTTCTATCCTTGGAAGGCAAACAAAGGATTGAGGCGGAAGACCTGCGCAACGCAGACCTCGGCGCGCACAAACGGTTACTCATCAAGACTTCGAACTCCATGCTGCTCAAACGCGCTGAGACGAGTCTCGAATACGTCTCGCTCACGGAATCTGGCGCGCGGTACGTCGTGGAATTGGGAATAAAGCTGCTCGGAATTGACTATCTCTCTGTTGAGAAGGTTAAATCGGCTGGGTCGCCGGTTCATCACACGCTTTTGGGAAGCGGCATGGTCCTGATAGAAACGCTGGATCTCAGCGAACCCGCTCCGGGCGATTACGAGCTTATCTGCTTGCCGCTTCGTATCGCGGGGTGTGACGGAGCACCGGCACGCGTGGTATTGCGCGGTCCCATGTGACCCGCGCGCGGACGTGCCGGCGAGGTACAGGAGTGCGTAGAGCGCGCGGCGGGTTCTGCTAGGAACAGCGATAGTATGGGCGCACCGAAAGAGCAAAAACAGGAATGGCGACCGTGGCGCTGACGCAGGCTGCGAGTCAACGGAAACGTTTCGCATGCCTCGGCGGAACGTCGGGAGGTGGTGACGGACTATGAGAAACGTC
>Ga0315277_10007254_pt1 | contig 14385 bp, 29 predicted proteins | sample YL17G05_15_MG_FD_203695 | JGI IMG/M metagenome (GOLD analysis project Ga0315277, IMG submission 203695) | Sediment microbial communities from Yellowstone Lake, YNP, Wyoming, USA - YL17G05_15 | ecosystem: Environmental > Aquatic > Freshwater > Lake > Sediment | place: USA: Wyoming | collected... | reverse complement strand
ATTTCACTTGGCAGATTAACGACACGGATTCAGCAAATGTAGATTATGACTTGTATGTTGACGGGATTTCAAGATGCACAAATAGCGTTACGCCAAATGACATATTTTATTGCCTTGTAGGGCCATTTATGGCAAATTCAACGCATTATTGGAATGTGTCGGTGTTTGATAATCCAAATACAGTTTGGTCTTTTACTAATGTCTTTACAATCAATGCTACTTGCACGCCTAATTGGGTGCCAAATTACACTAACTGTTTGCCGACGAATTTGAATGTGAAGTCATATTATGATTCAAATTATTGCGGAAATTTCACTACAATGCCTGTGGATAATGGTACTTCAACAACTTGCGATTATTGCATTCCGTTATTTAACTGCTCATCATATCATGCATGTACAACTGTTGGAAGGCAGGATTGCGCAGTTGTAACTGACAGGTTCGCATGCTTTGCGCAGACCGGACTGCCAAGCGACGCTTATACTGGAGATATGAGTGAGTTCAATAGGGGCTGCACTTATCAGAGCGTGCTTGTTGTGATACCGCAGGAAGCTGGAGCGGCTTTGGCTGTGTTTATGTATTGGATAACAACTCCCATTGGAATATTGCTGTTGTGGCTTGTGCTTTTGGCAATAATCCTGACAATTGGACTGCTTATTGCAGCATTTATAAGAAACAGGGCGGGAGGAGGTTAAACTTTAGAATGATAACAAAACCTTTAAATAGATGCAGTAACTTATGGAGTTCCATGAAATCAAAGTATATGCTTCTATTTTTATTGGCTCTTTTGTTTATTCCTTTTGTTCAAGCTAGATTTAGTGTGGATTTTCAGCAATCTACTGCTATGAATGAATATTGTGAAATTTATGATGTTAATTATAAACCTGAAGAATTTACTATTTTCGATGTTGCAACATTAAGTTATTCAATTTATAATCTTGATACATCTAATGGAACTCAAGTTGAATGGAAAGCATTTAAATTCGTACCAAATATTACAAATGCTTCTTCATCTATATTTACAAATGCAACTAATGTAACTAAAACAGGATGGTTAAGCAGTATTTGGAATTGGATTAATAAACCTGGAAGAGGCGGATTTCAACCTTTACCTTTGGGGTCAACTGTAACTTATGCTGCACAATATATGGAAACAGTTAGCTTGGGTCTGGCATCAACTGTTGGAATAACAAGTAATCTTGAAGCGTTAAGTTCAATGTTGATTGTCCCTACCACTGGTTCGCTTAATTCTTTTAGCTTTAACCCATATACAGATTCTTTTAATGTGAATGATATTTCTTCGTATCGTTTATTAGTATGTCAGAATAGAACTTCTTTAGATGGTCATTTTTTTCTTGTGGAAGTTAATATTCCTGCAGTAGGCTATACTCCTTGTGATACTAAAAGCGATTCTAATTATTTATATAATAATGTTAAGCCAATAAAGGATAATGCTATTTCCTTTTTTGCAGTAGTCTATGAACTATGGTTTGTTATTTATTGGATGTTGAAAATAGGCATAATAATTGGGGTTATATTTGGGGCCATTTGGCTGATTATGTACATTTATAGGCTTGTGAGGGATTCATTAAGATGAAAATAAAAACAATGTTATTATTTGTATTTTTGATTCTTTTACTTCCATCTGTATTTGCAGTAAATAATTTGCAGATTTCTCAGAGGGGAAATATATGGAAGGGCGGTATTGATAATTCACCTTATTATATTCCGGGCAGCACGTTTAATTTACCTATACATCCATATGACAATACTTATGAACAGCAATATTGGGTTAAATTCCTTCCAGACAATAATGCCAGGTCATTAACTTGGCTTACTGCTAATTTTGAAAGTCCTTTATTTCAGGGAATAGATAAAGTAGTTGTGAAATATGTTGCAACATCTACTGTTTATTATTTTAATACGTCTCAAAGTTTGCCTTCTTATAAAACGGAGGTTGAAAGTAAAACTTATGAATATTCTGCGGATGAGTTAAAATCAGACGTATATCAGAAGATGTTTTTAAAAGAATTATCTGCTACAATTTCAAATATGAATGGGTCTATTAATAGGGACTTTTCGAATGTTGCTGTTTTTATTTATACAGTTTATACATCAGACCCTCAAGCATATAGTCCTGTGAGAGTGGATGCTAATGTAGCTACGCAAGGAACAGATGTTTGTTCATTATTTTCTGAATTATTTTATAATGAAGTTAGGCAGGATTCTTCAACTTTGTGGGGCTATTCTAAAAATCTTATAAGCCTCAATATTGAGTTGTTTCAGATATTATTTTGGATTATTAAGATATTGTTATTTATGGTGGCTTTAGGAGCATTATTTTATCTTATATTAATGATTGTAATGTTAATTAAGGGTAGGAGGACGAATGAATAAAAAAGGTCAGGTTGCAGCTTTAGCATCAGTTGGCAGTAGCGTAGCTGGAAGCCCTATTTTTCAATGGACTATCGGCATTATTATTACCGGGATTGCTTTATGGTATTTGTATAAAACTAATCCTGCATTTGCTGCAGTTTTGTCTTTTATGTTTGCTCTTTTTGTCTTCATTGCTATAAATGTTATTTTTGCATATATTTGGTATTACATTGGGAAGTGGGTTTATTATATTGTAATTAATGCTAAATCTTTTGTTCAGAAATCTGTAAACTGGATATTGATTGTTTTTGAATAAAAATGCTGAGTGAATAATGTTAGGCACAACTTTAGACGATAAAACGGAGGATAAGCTGGAATTTCCTGATTTAGCTAAAGCTAAAACTCGGTCAATATTGTGCGCGGAAGGGGATTATACATATGTAAGATACAAGAAGGAAAAACAGGGCGTTGTAATCTACTGTGGAATGAATAATTACATGTGCAAATATGCTGGCGAGAATGTCGGGGGAATAATGCTTTGCAATGCTTTGGAGCAGTCAAAATGCTTAATTTTAGAGAAAGGTTTATAAATATCAAAATCATTCTTAGAAAATCAAGATGGTATTATTTTCCGATTTCATGACAGGACTAGGAGCATCTTTTGGAGCGTTTTTCCAGGGGATTGGGCCAGGTGTAACCCTTTTTTTAATGGCCATGGTGGTTGTTATTGGAGCTTTGATTGTTCTTGCGTTTCTCGGATGGTTTTTTAAGGCGATAGGTGCTTAAAATTGGCGGAGAAAATAAAGAAAATTGATTCAAATTGTGAATGTGCGCTTTGTCATAAATATTCTGCTAGACTTTATTGTGAAGAGTGCAGTAAAAAATTGAGGGCGCGTAAATATAGGAAAAAACCTTTAAAAGATGTGCTTAAAGAAAATAAAAGGTCATTTACCGGGTAATAGTGACATGAAACCTGTCATTTTGTTGCGTTTATTTATATATTAAAAATTATTTCTTAATCTCTAAGGAGGTGTATCAAATGACAATAACATGCCCAGCAAATGCAACAACTAGCGTGTGCCAGTTAATGCAGGAATCTGGAGCAGGTCTTGGGTCATTCATTGAGTACCTCGGTCAGGCATTGCCTACACTGCTTTTGATACTGATAATCGTCGGTATCGTTGGAGCAGTTGGCTTCGCTATAGCCGCAGTAATCAGTGGATTTATACAGAAGGTCAGGCGTTGAGCCTTTCTTTTTGTAACCAAGGATTGCTTCAACCAATCTCACGAGAGGGACGGAATTCCCTCAATTTTTTTCTTTATTTTTCATCAAAAAAATAATGTGAAAAACAAGAGGTAACTATGACGATAACATGCCCAGCAAATGCAACAACTTCAATTTGCCAGTTGATGCAGGAATCAGGTGCAGGTCTTGGGTCCTTTATTGAATATCTTGGCCAGGCATTGCCTACTTTGCTTATTGTACTCATAATTGTGGGTATTGTGGGCGCTGTTGGTTTTGCAATTGCGGCTGTGATTTCGGGATTCATCCAGAAAATCAGGAAATGAGTATTAAAGAGTGATGAAAACTCTTTATTTTTATTTAATTAGATTTATATACTTCTAGTGATTTTTATTTTTATGGTTAAAAGTTACATAAGAACTAAAGAACATTGTTTGAAAATTTCTGAATCTTTGAAAGGAAGACATTTATCTGATAGTCAGAGGAAAAATATATCTTTACGTCAAATGGGAACACATTTATCAGAAGAAACAAAGATGAAAATATCTAATTCTTTAAAAGGTATAAAAAGGGGGCCGATGTCTGATGAACATAAAAAGCGTGTTTCTATTTTTAGAACTGGCAAGGGAATTGGTAATATTGCTTGGTTTATTCAACGAGGAGTTTCTGGTCCAATGTTGGGTAAACATCATTCTGATGTGGCAAAAGAAAAAATAAGATTAAAAAGAGCAAATCAAAAAATGAAGACTGGTTGGCATCAATCTGAACAGGCTAAAGCAAAGTATAGACTTAAACGAATGACTTGGATAACTCCTATTAAGAATACAAAAATTGAAGTTAAAATTCAAAATTTTTTGAAAGAATTGAATATTGAATTTAAAACTCATAGACCAATGAATGAAATTAAGCATTTTTATCCTTGTGATATTTTCATACCTTCTGGAAAATTAGTTATTGAATGTGATGGCGAATATTGGCATAATTATCCTGTTGGAACAGAAATTGATAAAATTAGAACAAAAGAACTACTTGAAAAGGGATTTAAAGTTTTAAGACTTTGGGGTGATGAAATTAAAGGAATGTCTTGTTTAGCATTTAAAGTTAAAATGGACTGGGCAATAAAACGAGGAGAATATGACTGAAAATCTTATTGTTATTGATAGTCGTGAACCGGAAAAAATTGGAAAATATTTGGAAGAGCTTGGCGCGTCAATAACTTTTTCTACACTTGAAGTTGGTGATATGATTTGCGAGAAAAAAAGTATTTGCATTGAAAGGAAAGCCTATGCAGATTTTGTTAAAAGCCTTGATGAATCAGGTCATCTTTACATGCAGCTTGAGCGGATGAGTAAAAATTATGACCATTGTTTTCTTTTTATTTCTGGTAAATTCACTACTGGTTGGAACGGTACGTGGACTGCTGAAAGGAATGCTGAAACGATTGCTGATTTGCTGATGACTTTTCCTCGGGTTAAGCTGGCTTTTTTTCCTGATGACCGGCAGCTTGTGAAATGTGCTTTTAAAATTTGCACTGAGCTTAAGAATGGGATTTCGAATAAGGAGAATGTTTTTACAACTCGGCTTCTTAGTTCTTTTGAGGGTATAGATAAGGAAATTGCGATACAGTCTTCTAGGGACCCTGCAGTTTTTCTTGCAATAAGCTCTTTTTTGGAATCACTTTCTAGGTGTAACATTAAACGGTTGAAGGATATGGCTTCTAAAGAGCTTGAAAAAGGCTTTTAAATGAGTTAATGTATGCAATAGAAACATTTAAATATTGACCTTGCTTTTCTTATGGTATGGTTGAAGCAATTTTAGTGAGGCGATTAAAATCGTAGAAATCGTAAATACTGCCACGACAGGAACTCAGGCAAGCGGTGGGAGTATCAATACTTTTCTTATCGGTGCTGTTTTCCTTGTTATTCTTGGTCTCTTGATTATTGGGGTTTTGATTTATGTTGCTTATAGAGTTTACAAGTACATAAAACAGAGAGATGATTTGCTGTTTCAAGTGAGGAGGGAGAGGCTTAAGCTTTGCAGGGCGCAGAGGAGCTATAAATCTAAAAGCTGGTTTAAAATAAGCAAGAATCCTCCGATTCGTCTTGCAACATATCAATGGAGGGAAGGAAAGCCGTTTCTTCATCTTTCAAGACCTGTTGCGTATCATAGGGGTGATATGTTTTCTAATGATGGCAATCTTCTGATTTCCATGTATGTTCCGGGGAATAGGACTTTTTTTATTTTTCCTCGTGCAGAGCTTCTTGTTATCAATAATAAGCCTATGAGGAATATAAAAATTGGAAATAAGGAGTATGAGTATAAGTTGCCTACTGCTAAGGAGGTTGTTCAGTTTCAGTATAATCCTGATGAGATTATTTTGTATGCTGATGGGATTTCTGATGTGGGGCCTGTTTATGTTCCAGTGATTAGGGATACGAATGGTGACCCTATTGATTTGGCTACTTTTGCTATGCAGAATTTGCATGATGTTGCAATTCCGTATCATTTTAGCGAGATGCTTAATCTTTGGGCAACAAATAATAAGAAGGCGGTTGACACTAATCCATATGTTAGGATTGCGAACAAGACTAGCGATAGCAATATGAGTGTTGACCAGGGTAATCAAGGCAACACGGGGAGGATGTAAAATGAAACGGAACAAAAGTCATGTGATATTTTTTGATGAAAACATTTTGTATATTAATTTGGCAACTGGATGCAGATTTAATCAGGTTAAGGTGAAGGAATGTTTTATTGTAACAAAATATCCTGACATAACCGCTTCGCTTGGCGAATTGAATATTGATGAGTTCTTTTCAGCCCTGCTTTCTGCTAATGTGATTGAAGAATCCATTGAGGAGAAAAAATAATGATTACAATTGATGTTGGTGTGAAGATTAATTTGGAGAATCTTATAGCTACAAGACTTCTTATCCAGGCAAATTCTGGTGGTGGAAAATCTTATGCTATCAGGAAAATTCTTGAGGAGGCTTACGGAAAGGTTCAAATCATTGTTTTGGATGTTGAAGGAGAATTTAAGACCTTGAGGGAGAAGTATGATTTTGTTTTCATTGGCAGGGATGGTGATGTTGATATTAGTTTAAAATCTGCGAAGCTTCTTCCTAGAAAGATTATGGAGTTTGATATTTCTGCAATTATTGATATGTCAGAACTGAAGAGGAATGATAGAATTCAGTATGTGAAACAGTTTCTTGAGGCTCTTATGGAGTTACCTAGGGAATTGTGGAGACCTTGCTTGGTTGTTCTTGATGAGGCTCACGCTTTTATGGGTCAGCAGGAGAAACAGGACTCTTTTTCAGCAGTTATTGACTTAATGACTAGGGGCAGGAAAAGGGGTTTTGCTGGTGTTCTTTTAACCCAGAGGATTTCTAAGCTTCATAAAGACGGATGTGCTGAAGCCAATAACAGATTAATTGGAAGGACTGGTCTTGATATTGATATGAAGAGGGCTTCTGAAGAGTTAGGGTTCACTTCTAAACAGGATATGCTTTCTTTAAGGGATTTAGAGCCTGGGGAGTTTTATGCTTTCGGCTCTGCAATGTCAAAGAGTGTTAGAAAAATCAAGATTGGCAAGTGCAAGACCACTCATCCGCAGATAGGTCAGAAAATAAAGTATGAACTGAAAGAGAGTAAAAAAATTAAGAGCATACTGGAAAAGCTTTCTGATTTGCCGAAGGAAGCTGAAAAGGAAGCGAAGACTTTGCAGGATTACAGGAGTGAGATTTTGGAATTGAAAAAGAAGATTTCTGTGAAAGTACCTGCTCACGATATTGCTCAACTCACAGAATTGCAGAAAAAATATAGGGATGCTATTGGCGTGAGAGACATGAAAATTTTAGAGTTCAAAAAAGTATTTAGTTTAATGAATAATAAACAGTTACCAAAATTGTATGAAGCATATAGTAAAATGCAAGAATTAATTGATGTTCAAATTGAAATGGGAAACCTATCCCCCCTGAATGAAGAACAACGCAAGAAAGAAAAATTTGAAGATTCAATGACCGATAAGCCAAAGCAGGTAGCTTTTGAAAGTGAACGTCCAGGCTTGAGGAATGCAACAAGGTCTTTTAGGCATTCTGAAGTTGAGAATTCAGACATAAGGTTGGGTATTTGTGAGAAGAAGATTTATTCTTTTCTTTATGCAAATCCTGGCAGGGAATTTAGCAAGTCACAGGTTGGGGCGGTTACTGGTTACTCACCAAAGTCTGGAAGCTTCAGTAATTCTCTTTCAAAACTTAAAACTTTAAATTTAATTAGAAGAAAAGGAGACATTATTCAAGTTGATAATATGGATGAGTCTCTTGTCGGAGATTTTGATTTTGATAAAAAATCAATAATTCAGAGGCTGGGAAAATGCGAGAAGGAAATTTACGAATTCTTAATGGAAAACCCAAATGAAGAATTTACTAAAGAGCAGATTGCGGACAGTACCATTTCAAAGTATTCTTCTAACTCTGGAAGTTTTAGCAATTCATTGTCAAGGTTGAAAACTTTGGGATTAATAAAGAAGGAAGGAAATTTTATAATGCTTAATCCAGAGTTGGAGGAGGTCTAAAATGAAGGGCATAATTGAGGTTGAATTTGTCAAGGTCGGAAATGTTGATTTCAAGCTGGTTGAAAGCGACCCTGAAGTTCAGAGAAAATTTAAGTATAATTGGGACAAGATTGTTGCTTTGACAGATAAAATGCTTGTGGACTTTTTTAAAAAGTATAAGATAAAGATTAAGATGACTCAGAGGATTGAGAAATGATTGACAGCTTTTCAAGACATTTTGAAACTGAAAAGTTTATTGAAGGCTTTTTGGAGCATCTTAAAAAAGATGATTTGATTACAATTATTGAAGGAAAGGAAAGAGGCGGAATGTCTTCTTTTGCTTTAAGGGAGGTGTTTGATGGCAAAAAAACAAAGAGAACAAAAAAAAGTGGATAAACTTGAAGGGCAGTTAAGCGACCATGACCTTGCAAAAAGAAAAGAACTGCTTATAGAGAAAAAAGATTGTTTGAAGCAAAGAGAGCAGATTGATGCAAAGGTTAAATTGATAAACAGTCAGTTGGAAGCTCTGGATAGGTACTTGATGCAAAAATGAGTGATGAAGAAAATTGGCGTAGCCAGATGTTCAAGATAAGGGCAGAAGACCTTACCGGCGAATCTGAGTATGTAGAGCAGGATATGCCTTTGGAGCATGTTCTTGCAATAATAGAAATATGCCTTAAGCAGAGGAGGAATGTGATGATTGGCACAAACTTTTTAAAGCTGCTTATGTCATCAAATCCGAAGGCAACTAATCTTTTGAATAAGCTTGGTTATGTTGAGTTTAAGCGAACAAATAAGGAGGGAAAAGAAAAATGAGCGGAATAAAAGTGCCGGATGGCATGAAACTAGAGTACATGACTTGGAGAGGCAAGGCTTTGGTCATAGCGGGGCTTGTTATGCTCTTGGCAATAATGTTTGTCTTTGGGCTTTGGGAAGGTTATAAGCTGGGCCAGATGCAGTTAGACCAATGTTTCAGCGCACTGAAGATGTGCTTGGGTTAAAATGGCTTGGCTTACTTGGTTTGGCAGTTGGATTAGTTGGGAGTTTTTGATAGGTGTGGCAATATCTTTCGGAATATTGCTTCTTATCTATTGGATAAGAGTGAATTTCACTAAAGTGATTTATTGGTATTCAAATTGGTCACAATCATTCAATGCGAGGGCTTATGAATATGGAACAGAACTTGGTAATAAATACAACGGATTTAAGGGAAATAAGGTGCAGCCGTTGCCAAAGCAGCAAAGTGGCAAAAGGAAGCATAAAGAAAAGTCTTGAGGATGGCGCGCTTTATTTTGAGCAAAAGTTCAAGTGCAAAGATTGCGAGCATGAGACTGTAATAAAGGTGAAAATATGACCCGATATGATTATTGGCGTTGCGATGAATGTGGAAAGCTACTTCAAAATTGTGAATGTATGCCTAATCAATTAATGTTTACTTTGATTGCTAATTTTGATACAGAATATAATAAATATATGGAGGAGGCTAAATGGTTGATTCCCACATAGAATTTTATATGGTGAATTTCTTTCATCTTGTCATGATGAATCAGTTTTGGAATGTTAATATCTGTTCTGAAGTTAATTTTATAAGGAGCATGATTGAGTCCATGCATCCGACAAGAAGAACTGATGAGCTTAAACAGAGAAAACTTTGGATGGAAGAAACGAATGATGTATGGGAAAGGACTTGCAAGGAGATTAACACTCGGCTTCCTTTTGTTGAGATTGCTTACAACAAGAATGTCATGAAGGGATTTAATAAGACTATTGAAGTTATGGATAATGATGGGGAGTATTTTGATTATAGCACCGCAAAGCTTTATAATTATCTTAAGCAGGCAGAATCAAGATTGGTTAGGATAGCTACTGCGATTGCGGCATTCTATAAGATGCCTATACCGCTTCAGCAGAACAGGGGGCTTCCGGGAATTAGCGGCGGGAGTCTTCCTGGAATGACTGGGGGAACTTTTGCAGTTAAACCTTCAGGAGAAATGTGATGGGGAAGACAAAAGTGATTTATGCAAAGGATTGTAAGTGTAATAAATGTGGGAGGCCGGCAGTTGCCTTTTGGCCCAACATAGACCCTGATATTCCTCGGAAGCCTTGGTGTAGGAAATGTCTTGATGAAGCTAAATTTAAAGTCATGCAGAGGTTGACGAAAAAACATGGCTAAAAAAGACGTTTCAAAAGAAGTAAGAGATAAAGTTGTAGAGATGGTTAAAAATTCTATTCCTAAAGAGGTCAAGGAGAAAGCAAAGCAAATGCTAGAAGAATCTCTTAAGGAAAAAGAGATTGTTGAAGAAGAAGGCGAGGATTTTGTTTTCGAGCTTGATGCTGTTGCAGACAGAATTGAGAATGAATTGGAAATTCTTGATGTTCAGCAGGATTTTGTTGTTGACCCATTGCAGCAGGCATTGATAGAAAAATACTGCGCTAATGATGAATCTTTTGCTCAGGCATTGTTTACGGATTTTACCAGATTATTTTTTAATTTTCTTCGTCATAAAGCACAGAAGAATGAGCCTATCTCAATTTCTGTTATGGGAATTCAGAGAGGGGGAAAGTCTTATGCGTCAATTACTTTGCACGCTATCATGATGCTTTTGAGGGCGAAGCTGCCGGATTCCAGATTTATTGTCGCGGATAAGAATGATTATCTGAGGGCGCTTAAGATGATGCCTCAAGGAGAAGTTGCAGCAACTTGTTTCGTTGTTGATGAGGATAAAACTGCTGTTTATGGGACTGGCAGCATTGCGAGAAAGCAGAAGATTGTTGATGTTCAGAATATTATTGCTGTCAATGCTATTTCTGTTATTTGGATAAGGCCTGATGAATTCTCTTGGAGTGATGCTCAGTATGGTCTTAGGGTTTTTGGGAGGTTTGAAGCTAAATATAAGAACAGGCAGCAATGGCCTGAAGAGGCGCAGCAGATGTATGAGATTTATATTCAGAAAGGCGGATTCATGGATGAACAGGAGTATGAGGAGATTCAGAAAAGGAATCCTATTTTATCAGGAGTTCCTTATAAATCTTACAAGGGAGGGAAATTGGCTTTTGAGGATTTTGAATATATCGAGGGGGAGAGAAGGGATAAATCTAGGATGAGGCTTACGAGGTTCATGCTTTATAATCTTCAGGAATCCAGTAAGGTTGGTGCTTTGCCTCTTGGCATGGTTTATCTTCCTCCGTTTAATGAGATGCCTGGTTTGTTTCCTGCAGCGAAGGGCAAATCTTATATGGAAGAGTTTGAGAATCAGTACATGTCTAAAAAGATGGATTGGGTTGCGAAGGAGCGGAGCGGGACTCGTGATGTCATGTATCGTGAGAAGATGAGGATTGCTAAGAAGTTTTCTATAGACCCGCAGTTTAACCAGTGCAAGACGCGTCCTGATAGGATTCTTTATCTTTCAGTTCGGCTTGGCTCTGAGTTCACTAAGAATGATTGCATGGAGATGGAGAGGCTGGCTAAAAAGATTGTTGAGGGCTTTTGGACTGAGGAGGATATTAAGCAGATTGTCGGGGATGATGATGAAGCCAATAGTTAAGAATGCGTTTCTTTTATTGTCTTTGTTTATTTTCATTCTATTTTCAATTACTGGTTTTTATTATTGCAAAACTCCTGTTTGTTTTCAGTCAACTGATGCTTACTATTATTATCATGAGGCGCAAAATGTTTCAGGTTTTCATGATGTTTTTGTTGGAACTGAATTCTTGTTTGGAAAGGCATTATCTTTTTTCGGGTTGAACTTGGTATTTTCAATTTCAATATTGTCTGAATTTTTTGGGGTTTTGTCTTTATTTTTGATATATTTGATTGTGAAAAAAATACATTCTGTTGAGGCTGGAATTGTTGCTTCTTTTCTTTTTTCATTTAATTATCTTATGGCATATGTCTTTAGGTTTGGTTATGGAGATATAGAATCTGCACTCATTTTTCTCGTTTTGATTTTTATAATGGTATTTGTATACTTTGAGAATTATAAATATTTGTGGCTTATTTGTCTTGGATTATTAACATCAATGTTTTTGTTTTGGGATGGATTTATCTTCTTAATATTTGTCGTGTTTGTTTCATTTGCAGCAAAACTTGTATTGGATAAAAAAATAGATTTGGCATTTATATTTGCCTTTGTTGGCGCAACAATAATTTTCGCTTTTATAGAATTTGATAAAATTTATTTGAGGCTTTTTGTTCATCCTTATGCCATTTCAGAACTTATTGGTATGGGTGTATTGGATTTTGTTAATTCCGCGGGAGTTTTATTGGTATTATTTTTTATCGGAGTATTTACTTATAGAAAAAAGTTGAAAGAAATGAAATATTTGTTTTTACTGATTTATTCTTTTACAGGCCTTATAATTTGCTTTTTTATGTCTAGAATGTTGTATTTCTTCATGATTGGATTGATTATTTGGGCTTCAATTGGAATTATGGCGTTTGTTAAAAATAAGAAATATTTTGTTTCTGTTTTAGTGATTGTGTTGTTGATTTCGGCATATAATGCTGTTTTTGTATCTTCCATGACGTTTCCTTTTAATGGTTCGGATTTTCAGCGTGTTAATGCCATAAATGCAGATAATGGAACTGGCAAGGTGATAAGTTGGTGGGATGAGGGGCATTTTTATTTGGCATTTTCGGGAAAAGTTGTTGTTATAAAAGGATATCCTAGCAAAAAGAACATGGATATTTATGTGGATTCGATGTCTTCTGAAGATTTTAATTTTTCTGTGATGGGTTTTAAGAAGTTGTGTAATTGTTCTTTATTTTATCTTCCTGTTTCTGATAGGATGAAGAATTCTTATTTTAAGAATTTAAGCAATAATACTTTTTTTTGGCAGCTTCAGAAGAATAACCTTGCTTGTTTTACTATGTTGAATTTGGTGTCTGTTTGGAGGTATGATTGTGGCAAAGCGTAAAGTTTATAAATCTCAAAAACAAATCACTTTTTATGGCAGCATTTAAATATAACAGGAAGGTTCCTAGGGTTATTGTGAAGCCTGATAAGGATAATCTTACTGGGGATTTTGTTTCTCTTCCAGACAGGACTATGAAAATTAGGGTCAGAGTGAGGTAAATATGAAAATGAAATATTGCAAAAAGATAAAAGGGAGAAAAACCTGTACGGCTAATGCAGAAGAATCTGCTGGCGAAATCGGAAATCATATTGATGCTTTATACAAGCAGCATAAATAGAGGTGAACTAAATGGCATACAAGTTAAAGAAAAAAGGAAAGAAGAAAGAAATGGAAGTTGAGGAACCAAAATCAAAGGCTGGCAAAGTTAAGTATACAAAGAAAGGGCAGCCTTATGTGATTGACCCAAAATCAGGCAGAGCAAAGTTCATAAAGAAAACAAAGAAATAAGATGGCAGCATTCAAAGTAAAGAAGAAAAAGAACGATAATTGGGATTTCAATAAACTGGATTCCGATAAGAATGAAAAGCCTTATGCCACTTGGCAGGCGTATCAGGATTAAATGATAAAATTCAAAACAAAAGTGAAAAATTTAAGAAAAGTTGGTCTTAAAAAATTGGCGGAGAATAAATAATGGCAAAATTTAAAAAGAAGAAAACTGAAAAAATCGATGATGAGAGATTTATTGTAAGAACGCAAGAGGAGAGCAAAGAAAGATGGGTAAAATTCAGAAAAGAACATCCTGAGCGTTTTGGTGATTAAACATGGCATTTAAAATAACAAAAAAAGATTTGAAGCCTAAATCTAAGGAAGAAATTTGGCAAATCGAACATAAGGAAGATTATGAAGACTGGAAGGCAAAACATGGTAAATAAGCTTGCATTGTATAGAAAATATCAGGCAAGTAAGCCTAAAGGAAAAAAAGGGAAAGGATATTCAATATATGTAACTGAACCTGGGAAAGAACCTAAAGAGGTTGATAAAATATGACAATTGCTAATTGCGCTCAAATTGTTGCAGACCAAATCGCTGCAGGAAATCCTAGTCCTACGAATGGGACTATTTGCAAGTTGATGGTTGAGTCAGGCGCTGGTCTTGGTTCGTTTATTGAATTTATTTCAAGCCCTGTTGGTTCTTTGATTCTAATCATCATGGTTGTTGCAATTGTCGGCGCTGTTGGTTTTGGCATTGCAAGGATGATATCAGATTTTTGGAGCAGGTAAAAGATGGTAAAATTCAAAAAAGTGAAAAGGAGAAGGAGCCAGAAAACAGAGGATATGCTTGACCCTGCAATAAA
>Ga0315277_10007253_pt1 | contig 14386 bp, 12 predicted proteins | sample YL17G05_15_MG_FD_203695 | JGI IMG/M metagenome (GOLD analysis project Ga0315277, IMG submission 203695) | Sediment microbial communities from Yellowstone Lake, YNP, Wyoming, USA - YL17G05_15 | ecosystem: Environmental > Aquatic > Freshwater > Lake > Sediment | place: USA: Wyoming | collected... | reverse complement strand
AGGTCACCAAAGATATGAGGCGGCTGGCTAAAACTGTCAACTTCGGAGTCATCTATGGCATGAGCGGGTATGGACTGGAGCAGGCCACCGAGCTATCCCGAGAGCAGGCAGGACAGTTCATCAAGGCATATTTCGAAAAATACAGCGGGGTCAAGGAGTATCTTGACCGCACCAAAAAGGAGGCGGCAGAAAAGGGCTACGTGCAGACAGTGCTGGGTAGACGCCGCTACATACCCGAGATTAACTCTCCCAACGCCCAAGTGAGGATGGCGGCGGAGCGCATGGCGATTAATATGCCCGTCCAGGGCACCTCGGCCGATATTATCAAGGTAGCGATGATACAGCTTCAACACGAGATGGATAAGGAAAGGCTGGAGGCGAAGATGATTCTCCAGGTGCACGACGAACTCCTCTTCGAACTGCCCCAGGAAGAATTGGAGAAGCTAAAAGAGTTGGTGCTCCAAATTATGCCCAACGCAATCAAGCTCAGTGTCCCCGTGAAGGTGGACATCAAGACAGGGAGAAGCTGGGGAGACATGGAATAGAGACATGCCCGAGTTACCTGAAGTTGAGACAATAGTAAATGACCTGCGCCCCACGATAGAAGGGCGCCGTTTCACCAATGTATCCATATACTGTCCCGAAATGGTACACCAATCCTCAGTTGCGGAGCTTAAACGTCGCCTTCCAGGCCAGGTGATAAAGGAGATAGCACGAAGGGGAAAGTATCTTGTCTTCCGCCTGGCCAGCGGCGAAGCACTGATAATCCATCTCAGAATGACCGGCTCCCTGCTGCTGAAGCGAAAGGGCAAGCCACTTGCCGAGCCTAGTCTATACGTACGAGCCGTTTTCGGCATGGACAATGGCATGGAGCTTCTATTCACTGACCGGCGCAAGCTGGGCACAATATCGCTGGTAAAAGATGAGAGCGAACTAAATAGCAAGCTCGGGCCGGAGCCGCTTGAACCCGGTTTCACCGCAGAAGTTCTGGCAGAGAGGCTGAGCACGCACAAAGCGCCCATCAAAGCTGTACTCTGCGACCAAGAAGTCATCGCCGGCATCGGGAACATGTATGCCGATGAGGCGCTGTTCTTCGCCAGTATCCATCCTCTGAGGGCAGCAAACAGCCTTACCCAGGAAGAAATTAAACGGCTGCATCGAGCAATCCAAAAGGTGCTCACCAAAGCCATCGGCAACGGTGGAGCCACCATCAGCGACTACCGCCGCCCCACCGGTGAAAAGGGGAGTCAGCAGTACGATTTTTATGCAGCACATAGGGGTGGCCAAACCTGTAAGGTTTGTGCCACCCCTATTGAACGCATTACTGTGCGCAACCGGGGCACTTATTTCTGCCCCAAGTGCCAGGGCAAAGCTGCTGAATCCGCCCAGATATGCTTCTCCAACCTCTAGCCCCTCTGCACTCCACGGTTGCCAAAAGTCCGCTACTGGTTCTTGAAGATGGGTTTCCTCTTTTCCCGGAGGGCTGCCGCGCCTTCCTGGGTATCCTCCATGCCCTTCAGGTTCTGCTCCAGCGCCTGTCCGAAAGCCCTGCCCAGCTTGGGCTCCATGTAAGCTCCCCGCTTGATAATCTCCTTGAAGTTCCACACTGCGCGAGGCGCCAGATTGACCATGCGCTCCGCCCAGCTCATAGCTTCCTCCATGAGCTTGTCCGCAGGCACCACTTTGTTATAGAAGCCCATCTCGTAGGCGCGCTGCGAGCTGACCCTCTTATCGCCCCAGAGCACCAGCTCCATGGCATGGCCTAAATGTAAATGGAGGTGCAGGTCACGTACCCAGCTCGCCGGCATGTTCCTAAGGGCCTCAGCTATGCCGAATTCGGCGTTCTCGGCGGCGATGCGGATATCGCAGTCATGGGCGATGAGAGCGCCGCCGGCGATACAGTGACCATTGATGGCAGCGATAGTCGGCTTCCACACATCCTCCGGGCCGAAGGCGGGAATCCGGAACGCGCCAGGTCTCACCATCTTAGGCGGTGTCAGCAGGTCGGCCCCGGCGCAGAACACCCTGCTGCCGGCGCCGGTGATGATTGCTACACGAGACTCCTCGGCATCCTGATATGCCTTCCAGGTATCCTCGAGGTCATACATCATATCGAGGGTGAGGGAATTCGCCCTCTCGGCACGATTGATAGTGATAAGCCAGATTCTGCCGTTTTCCTTCTTCTCGACAATGAGTTCTTTCTGTTCTTCAGCCGACATTAAATCTTCCTCCTGAAAAATAGAGTTCCAGGGGAATATTATAAGCGTGGCTGGTTATTGGGTCAATCTATGAATGAGCGGGGTACTGCTTGGTCTTGGTTGGTAGGATTTTCTAAATGGGAAAATTGCTCAGGGCCAGCAAGTCTACACCTGATAGCGTTCGGGGTTGAGTAGTTGGCACTTTCCATAACGAAAGCAACTGATCTCCCCGCGGATGGCAATGGGGGCAAACAAATGCAACATATTCACCAAAGTAATTTTGAACAGGGAAGGCGATGCATCCAACGGTGATCTCTTGCCAACACCGCATACAGATCCTAGGTGCGGGCAATAGCACCGGGTCGTTCATAATTTCAGAATAAGCCTGTCTCGCTTCACTTAGATTCATCTTCTGCTAAACCAGCACCAGTTGAGACTTTGTCGCACGTGGAGGACGGAGTTCAAAGGCTTGATAGAAGTCCCTTGCCCCGACCATTTTCCTCCGTAATCCCTCATAAGGAGGAAAAGCACCGCCGGCTCCAAGAACCCGCCTCGCCTTTGCTACTATCTCTAGGCCCTCTTTAGTCCAATATGGAGATACATACTGGTTCTTTACCAGCGAATTAAGTGGCTCATATCGCATGGGATAACATACAACCCCCCATTCAAGGAGGTCAGCAACGCGCCTCCAGAAGCCTTCGGGTGTGTCAGTGAAATTGTAGAGCGTATACACAATGATGCGCCGTTTATTGAATCGCGCTCTTACCAAAGCCGGAATAGCCTTTTCTAACGCTCTCCTCTCCGCAGCTAGGTCGTAGGCCATTCTGACTGGGTCAAGTCTTAGACCACTTAGCTCTTGAGCAACAGCATCGTCAATCAAGCGCACATCCAGTCCTTGATTAAAGTCAACCGGCATACCAATTTCCTTAAGCTGCTGGATGGTCTGGTGCCACGTCTCGGCGGCTAGGAAATTGTTGTCCCATAATACAATCTTTTTGTGGCCGGGATAGACAAGTTGCTTGACGGAAGGACCGCTGCTTAAGTGCTTCTCCAAGCGGGGCACGGCACAAAAGGGGCAACTTCGGATACATCCCCTAGTACTAAATAGGATGCTCATTTCCCACTCGGGCACTAGGGAGTAATCAGGAACCAGTCCTTCAACATCGGTCATAAGCCCTTTGTAAACTTCATCAGCCCCCGACAGTTGCGCATGCTCTGGCATGAGTGAGGCGTAGATCCCTCCGAGGAGCACATATGCTTGAGGAAAGAGAACTCGGTAGTAATGGACAGCCTGATGAACTGACTTCCAGGCGTAGGTGAACAAGCTGGTAACATAGATTTTCTGGGGAGTCGTAGACACTGGCTTAATTCCGCGAACTAGTTCCACCGTGTCACCGCTTGCTTTATGCGAAGCCGCAATCTTTAGTAAGCCAAGGGGCGGATACGCCGTGTGGTAACTTGGCTCAACAAGCAGAACGTGCATTAGATGCCTCCTTTTTTGCACGTTCCCAAGCCACGCCGACCTTGAACCCTTCCTTTTTGAGAACAATGTAAGTCTTAAGCACAGGGATCACGCTTTCTGGCCAATCTCTGCGCCACACATTCCTGACGCGGTATCTTAGTGGCGTTATGAAACCTTGCGACTCTAGATAGTACAGGTCCCGCCGCAGTAGCTCGCCTCCTACGCGTCGGAGTAGCTCTCTAGTGTTCATATGATGATCCTAGTATTAGTTTAAACTTATACCATGATCCTCATGTATTGTCAACAAGCAATCTTCAGTATTTGACGGATCGACCCCGCCTCCAACCCAACTCTCATGGCCATGCCTTTGAAGCTCTGAGTACCAATATATCCTTCATTATCCCTTGACATATTGATTAGGATATGATAGGATTTACCTGGATTAATGCAGATGAGGAATTGACCAATGTCGATTACCATCAGACAAAACAAGGGGGGAACATGGAATCAGCGACAATAGCTGTTAGACCTGGCGAGTTTGTCGAGCAGATTATCATTGGAGGACGTAGAGTATCCTTGGTGCATCGAGATTTGCCTTTGGACGATGTGCGTCTCAACCCCGATAATCAGAGGGTTCAGTTCGTTCTGTCAATGCTGGGTCACAGTCCCACCAAGGAAGAGATAGCCGCTCAATTATGGGAACTGGACGATGTGAAGCTGCTGCTCCGGTCAATAAAACAAAACGGTGGGCTTCTAGAACGGATTATTGTCAAAGCGGATGGTACTATTATCGAAGGCAATTGTCGCACTGTTGTTTATCGGAAGCTTCGTGAGGAGGCAAAGAAAGCAAATAAGGAGAATGAAGCACAGGCTTGGAGTCTAATTCCAGCCCGGATATTGCCAGCAGACATTTCCGATAAGGATCTCGCATATTTACTCGGTGAACTTCATGTGGCTGGCAAGAATGAATGGACGCCTTTCGAGCAAGCAGCTTGGGTCTACAAGATGAGCCAACTATATGGGTACACCATTGCCGAGCTGGCCCAACACCTTCGAAAGACCAAAGCCTACATCGAGCAACTACTTTGGGCTTACACCTTGATGAGGGACCAGTTCCTAGCAAAATCTAAAGATAAATCTGACCTCGGAAAGTGGTCCTATTTCCTGGAGTTCTACAAGGCTTTTAGGAGAAAGAAGGATGCGGAACCGTATGAGGTGCGCTTCGTTCGATGGGTGCGGGACGGGAAGTTTACCAAAGGCGCGCAAGTGCGGAAGTTGCCGCGGATTATAGCGGAGCCAAGGGCAGTCAAAGCCCTGGATGAGTACGGCTTTGACGAGGCGCTAGAAGTTCTGGCGAGGGAGCAGCCGGGGGAGAGTTCCCGCCTGTTTTCTGCTATCGACGATGTCATTCATGAGCTTCGTCGAGCATCATTCGAAGAGATTCAGGCGCTACGTTTGGGGGACCAAGCTCGAATAGGCAAGTTCAGGCAGTTGTATCGTATGCTGGTGGACTTAGCAGACCTAGCAAGTTTCAGCTTAGATGAGCCTGACACCAAGCAGGGCAAAAGGCAAATAAGGGGCTGAGACCCCTCACAATATAAAGGCAATGCCTTGAGGAGGTATCATTATGGTTACAGCAGGTAGTGGGATAGGTCCGCCAGCTCCCTTGCGCGGGGCGGCTTTCATCCGTTTTGCCCTTGACGTTATCGATCTCTTGAGGCAGTCTGAGCCCCACGGTTTGGATGAAGCGGACTTTATGCAGCAATATTTCGCCGGGAATCCGCCTTCAACACCCCGGATCCAGCAACACTGGTGGGGTGAATTTAAGCGAGCTGTTGGCTACTCCAATCGCCATTTTGACTCCACGGATGATGGCTGGGCTTGGATAAGAGCCCGCCCTGGCCGGCAACCTGGACAGTACTTCTACCATGTGGTAACTGTTCGGGACGGAACAAGAGCTAGAGTTGTTGAGCATGCAGCCTCATTGCAGCGATTGGAGCCGTTCACTACCAGGAGGTGGCTCACTCAGACGCAGAGTCGTATGCGCGTCAGGGCTGCCCAAGGGCTGTCTCTATTGGAGGCCGCTCGCCAAAGCGGCAATGCTCAGTTGGAGGCGACTGGACAGGCAATTCTGAACGAGTTCATAATGTTGTCTCCCCGCCTTGCCGCCATCAACTTCGATACTGGGCTAGTGACACAGGACCTGTATCAGCTTGCCCAATCAACAGACCCACGCATTCAGAGGTTGGTAGGATCGCGAATACGGAGAGCACTTCAGAGCGCCAAGCGGCTAGAAAGAGACGTAAACAGTATAGCAGAACAGGTTCTCAGTCTGGCCCATATCTATCGCCTCGGAAGCATACCAACTTTGCCATAATGATAGTCAAGAAAGGGGTAACTATGGAGAAAAAAGTACTGACTGAAATCGTAAGTATTGAAGCCGACAAGATAATTCCAGACCCAGACAACCTCCGAGAGCATTTCGACGAAGAAGACATTAGGGCTCTTGCTGACAACATCTCAGAACACGGACAGATGGATCCTATCCAAGTTTTCGAGCTCGATGGTGGAGTGTACCAAATTTTTGATGGAGAGCGCCGATGGAGAGCTTGCCAGATCGCTGGCGTTAAGGCTATGACCGCCATAGTGATTCCTAAGCCATCGCAGGAGGAGTTGATCTCCAAACGGGTTTCCCGGGCCATGCAGTCCAGGAGTCTTACTCCTCAAGAGGAGGTGCGCGCCTTAGAGACCGCTCTCGCCGCGCTAGGTATTGGGTCTAAGCCCGACGAATGGAGCAAGGTGGCAAGAAAACTCGGCCTGCCCCCACAGCTTCTCAGGGATAGAATGCGGATCGCCCGCTTGACTGAGCCAGTGAGGCGTAAATTTGAAGAAGGAGAGTTGGATTTGTCGGCAGCGCAAGCGCTTGGGCGTCTCGAAAACCCAATTAGACAGGAGGAGGTTGCACGCTTCATAAAGGACAATCAGCTTCACACTAGATTCGTGGGTACCAAGTTCATCGAGAAGCTGACGCAATATCCAGACAAGCCTGTGCTAGAGGTTTACACAATCGCTCAGAGCGAGCTTCGAGAGCCCGGGCGGATATCCCACAAACCCCAAAAGGGGGAAATCTTGGCAGATCGGATCGAGGACATTCTTGCTGATCTACGTCGTGCCGGCACTTGGCTAGAAGCATCGGGCAGGGAAGGATTGCCAGCTCAGCTCATGGGGCGGCATGATAACATAGGGTTAACACGCCTAGTGGAAGAGGTACAAAGGCTTCTAGCTATGTGTCGCGCATTTTTGAAATACATCCCTCAAACAGAGCATTCTGCAGATATCGAAGGCCCGAGGGAGTTGTCCGAGGGCAGGCATAGCTCGCAGTGACAAAGCCATGTTATATCATTTAGCCATTTGTTCGGGTGAGGCTCGGTTTGTTATTTTCCACCTCTAAAGAGCTAGGAAAATATGGCAAGTAATGAATAACCTCTAGGCTACTCTTCCCATACCAACCACTAACTAAGGAAAGCCTTGAGCAGTCAACTTTCAGCTCTTATCAGTAGTATGTTAGAGTAGGTCGCAGATGCGCTTTGTGTGTTTACTGTGGGACACGGGGAGCAAAAAGAGCTTGTATTGACGCCACGGGTTTGAATGTTACAATATGCTTGCCTATGTCTCATAAAATTGACTATTCCCTGCTCGACCAGCCCCACATCCTCAGCTTTGTGTTCTATCCCAGAGAGGATTACTCACCACCACCGCGCAACGCCGTCGATCACTCGGTGCCGGTAGAGAAGGATATCTCTATAGGCTGCCGTCTCTATCCCGCAAGCGAAGGCGCGCCCTCTCTACTGTACTTTCACGGCAACGGCGAGGTGGTCTACGACTATGACGACATAGCCACTCTCTATAATAGATTGGGCATCAATCTGTTTGTGGCAGATTATCGCGGCTACGGACAGAGCGGCGGCACGCCCTCCTTCTCCAACACCATCGCTGATGCCCACATTATCTTCAAATACTTCCGTGATACCCTGAAAGCCAGCAGCTACACAGGGCCACTGTTTGTCATGGGCAGATCGCTGGGCAGTCTATCCGCCGTCGAGCTGGCTGTGAGTTACCCCAAGGAGCTAAATGGTTTGATTATTGAGAGCGGATTCGCCAGCGCCGGGAAGCTGATGATGTATCTGGGGACTCTCATCTCACTCCCCCGCCTGGAGGATTTCGAAAAGGCAAACCTGGATAAGCTTCGCTCCATCACCATGCCCATCCTGATAATCCACGGCGAGTGGGACGAGATTATCCCCTTCGAGCAGGCTGAGGTCCTGTACCAGAATGTAGGCTCCAAAGATAAAAGGCTGCTGCCCATCCCCAACGCCGGCCACAACGACATCATGCTGGTGGGCATGGAGCAATACTTCCAAGCCATCAAAGAGTTCGTATCCGCCTAGTAGCATTGCAACTCCGACACGATGGCTATACGTTGCCACAGGAGTGGTGATGCTACATATCCCATTTGTGCTTAAAATCACAATGTCATTTGCGGCTGAGCGTTCAAGATGATATAATTTTTTTACGACGAAAGGAGGGCCAATGGTAGGGATTACCTCATACGGTGCTTATATCCCTTTACAACGGATAAACCGCAAGATTATTTCTAGCGCTACAGGTTGGTCAACCTCAGCAACCTCTTTGCCCGGTGAGAAGGCAGTGGCCAACTACGACGAAGACAGCGTAACCATGGCAGTGGCTGCGTCCATAGACTGCCTCACTGGCATAGATAGGAACAACGTCGGTGGCCTGTACTTCGCCACCACTACCCCACCTTACAGGGAGAGACAGAGTGCAGGTATTATCGCCACTGCTCTCGACCTCCGCCCCGATATCCGGGCTGCCGATTTCGCAGATTCCATCAAAGCAGGTACTCATGCTTTGCTAGCTGCCTGCGACGCTGTAAAAGCCGGCTCGGAGAAAAATATCGTCGTCTGTGCCTCCGATTGCCGTCTGGGCAGGCCCGGCAGTGCCCAGGAGGTCATCTTCGGAGAGGGCGGTGCAGCCTTAATGGTGGGCGATACCGACGTTATCGCCACCCTGGAGGGTTCCTATACCCTTACCTATGACTTCGGGGACCAGTGGCGAGCGGACGGCGAAAAGTTCAACCGCATGTGGGAAGATAGGTGGGTTCGAGACGAAGGCTATACCAAGTTCATCCCCCAAGCTATCAACGGCTTATTGAAGAAATACAAGCTGAACATCAAGGATTTCGCCAAGGTCGTTATTCCCTGCGTTTATCTCAGAGAGCACCAGGGGATAACGAAGGCACTGCAGCTCGACGAGAAGCAGGTTCAGAAAGAGATGCTGACTACAATAGGCGATACCGGCACCGCGAACTCATTGATGATGCTGGTCGCCGCGCTCGAAGACGCCAAGCCGGGCGACAAAATCCTTGTGACGAGCTATGGCAACGGCAGCGACGCCATGTTCTTCCAGGTAACCGAGCATATAGAGAAGGTGAGAAACCGGAGAGGGATAAAGAAACACCTTGCTTCCCGGAAAGATCTAGCCAACTATGAGAGATATTTGTCCTTCCGCGATGTTATTCCCATGGAGGCCGGGTTCCGCGGCGAGGTCGGCCCCACCAGGTTATCACTGGCGTGGAGGGAACGAAGGACGATCCTGGCCCTCTGTGGAGCCCGGTGCAAACACTGCGGCACTCCCCAGTATCCTTATCAAAGGGTGTGCGTAAATCCGAAGTGCGGGAAAATTGACGAAATGGAATATTACCGCTTCTCCGACAAGAAGGCTAAACTGTTCAGCTACACCGCCGACAGTCTGGCCTACAGCGTCAGCCCGCCTGAAATGTATGGCGTCCTGGACTTCGAAGGAGGAGGAAGGTACGCCTTCAATATTACCGATTGCGTAATGGAATCGCTGGCCATGGATATGCTGATGGAAATGTCCTTTCGCAGAAAATATGCTGATAGCGTACGAGGCATTCACGGCTATTTCTGGAAAGCAGTGCCACCGAGAGCATAGTGACGGTGGGAATTAGAACGATAAGAAGGAGGTAAAGGTGGCTCCTGGAATAAAAGATAAAGTCGCCATTATCGGAATGGGGTGCACTCGATTCGGGGAACTCTGGGACAAGGGCCCGGAAGACCTGATGGTCGATTCTTTTAAGGAAGCTCTTGATGATGCCAAGATAGAGAAGAAGGATATTCAAGCTGCCTGGCAGGGCGGCCCCGAATTCGTTGCAGTTAGCGTGGGAGATAGCGCCTGCCCTCTGGCTGAGACTTTAAAGCTGCCATACATTCCCGTGACTAGAGTCGAAAACATGTGTGCCAGCGGCTCGGAAGCCTTCAGAGCTGCCTGCTACGCCGTAGCTGCAGGTGCCTGCGACATCGCTATGGCGCTTGGCGTGGAGAAGCTCAAGGATTCGGGCTATGGGGGACTTCCCGAATTCTCGCACTACTCGACCATAGGCACCAAAAACAGGATTATAGGAGCAAACCAGACTGCGCCGGGGATGTTCGCCATGCTGGCTACCAGATACTTCATGAGGTATGGCATCAGCGCACAGGATGGCAAGAAGATGCTGGCTGCGGTTTCAGCCAAAAGCCATCATAACGGTGCTTTGAATCCGAAGGCTCACCTGCGTAGAGAAGTTACTGTCGAACAAATAGTGAATGCTCCAATCGTGGCATGGCCCCTGGGATTGTTTGACTGCTGTGGCGTGAGCGATGGGTCAGCAGCAGCTATTGTCTGTCGTGCAGATATGGCAAAGCAGTTCAGGAGCGATCCTGTCTATGTTAAGTCTCTCCAAATTGCTGCGACTTCCGGTGAGGAACAGATGTACACGGACTACGACTATACCCACGTGGAAACTACTACACGTGCCGCAGAAAGGGCTTACGCCGAGGCAGGGATAAAGAATCCTCGCGATGAAGTCAGTATGTCCGAGGTCCACGACTGCTTCTCGATCACCGAGGCCGTGACCATGGAGGACCTGCAGTTCAGCCCCCGAGGGAAGGTGATGGACGATATAATGTCGGGCCGTTTCAACCTGGACGGAGCGCAGCCCTGTCAACCCGACGGGGGTCTGAAGTGTTTCGGACATCCTATCGGCGCTTCCGGGATTCGTATGATATATGAGATGTATAAACAGCTTCAGGGTAAGGCTGACAAGAGACAACTGAAAAATCCCAAGTATGGCCTCACCCATAACCTGGGCGGTATCCCCTACAGAAGCATAGTCAGCATAATCATCGTGGGGCACTAGCAGGATAAACACTCGATAATCTTTGCTGGAATCATGCTGCCCTTTTAATCGACATCATTAGATTCAGCAGAGCGGGTGATTAAGCGCATCGCGGTATCTTTAGCTTCAGAAATCACGTAACGGGCATTGTGAACGAAAGCACAAGATGCTATAATGAACGACGAAAGTTGCTAAAAGGAGGGCAAATGGCAGGGATTGCATCGTATGGTGCGTACATACCGCTATTCCGACTGAATCGAGCAGATATCAACAGCGCGTGGGGTGGTATGTTTCCAGTCCCCGGCGAGAAAGCTGTTGCCGGCTATGACGAAGACAGCATAACCATGGCCGTCGCAGCCGCCAGGGACTGTCTCAAGGGCTTCGACCGCAGCAAGGTCGACCGTTTGTATTTCGCCTCAACAACCTCTCCCTACAAGGAGAAGTTGGCAGCATCTATAGTGGCAGGCGCCCTGGGGCTGCGCAACGACATCTACACCATGGACTTCTCTGGCTCCCTCAGGGCAGGGACAAGCGCACTGAGAGCAGCGATGGACGCTGTGGACTCCAAAGCAGCTAAATCCGTTCTGGTCGCCTGCGCTGAGACCAGACTGGGGGCACCTAAGGGCGATAAAGAGATAACCTTAGGAGACGGTGCAGCCGCTTTCCTGGTTTCGGATGCCGGCGTCGCTGCTCACTTCGAAGGCAGCTACTCTGTGTTCCAGGAAATGCACGAGAACTGGCGCTCGGACAAGGACGTCTTCGTCCGCTCCTGGGAGGAGAGATTCATCCGAGAAGTAGGCTACACCCGCGTTATCCCGCAGTCTATCGGTGTTGCCCTGAAGAACTGCAACATAACGGCGAAGGATATCGCCAAAGCCGCTATCTACGCTCCCGACCCCAGGCTGCTGGCTACTGTGGCGGGAAAGATTGGCTTCGAACCCTTTTCTCAGCTTGTGGACCCCATGTTTATGACTGTCGGCAACACCGGCGCTGCGCTTTCTCTGATGATGCTGGTGGCAGCCCTGGAGGACGCCAACCCGGGCGACAGGCTGATGTGTGTCAGCTACGGCGATGGCTGCGACGTACTGATTATGAAAGCTACCGAGGGGATTACCAAGATAAAGGACAGAAGAGCCATAAAGCGCCACCTAGAAGCCAAGAAGATGATACCCAACTACCTGAAGTACATACTCTGGCGCGGACTGATGGAAACCGAGCCTCCTCCACGCCCTCCCATAAACCACATATCCGTGCCGGCGCTGTGGAGAGACCGCGAGTGGGGACTTTCGCTCACCGGCCAGAGATGCAAAAAATGCAAGACTCCCCAGTACCCGCCTCAGCGTGTTTGCGTTATCTGCCAGGCGCAGGACGATTTCGAGCCTTACCACTTCACCGATGTGAAGGCCACGCTCACTTCCTTCTCCCATGACAACCTGGCAGCCACTATCGACCCGCCGACGACCATTGCAGCGGTTGACTTCGTAGAGGGCGGCAGAATCGTATGCAATATGACCGACCGCGACCCCCAAGAGGTGAAGACAGGCATGCCGTTAGAGATGGTATTCAGACAGGTCCACTACTGGGAAGGGATTCACAACTACTGGTGGAAGTGCGCGCCCATCAGGTGCTAAAAAAGACTATAACCAGAATTGCTATATTCTAAGGAGGGTAAATGGGGAGCATCAAAGGTATTAGAGACAAAGTTGCAATCATCGGAATGGGCTGCACCAAATTCGGTGAGCATTGGGATAAAAGCAAAAATGACTTAATCTATGAGGCAGTCAGGGATGCGCTTATAGATGCTAAGCTGGAGACTAAGGATTTAGAGGCCGCCTGGGGAGGGACCTGGGTATCCGGCTTCGATGGGCGCTGTCTGGCAGACCCCTTAAAGCTCCAGTACATACCCGTAACCAGGGTAGAGAACGCCTGCGCCTCAGGGTCTGACGCCTTCAGAAATGCCTGCTACGCAGTAGCAGCCGGCGCCTATGACATCTGCCTCGCCGTCGGCTTTGAGAAGTTGAAGGACTCGGGCTGGAGCGGACTCCCCGACCAGCAGAGTTTGCCCAGCAACAGGTACCCCGACCGTACCGCCCCGGGCATGTTTGCCTTGATGGCTACAACTTATTTCTCTAAGTACAAGCTGAGCCCGGAAGAGGGCAAGAGGATGATAGGCCTGGTCTCGGTGAAAAGCCATCACAACGGCACCCTGAACCCGAGAGCGCACCTGCGCAGAGAGGTAACCATAGAGCAAGTGATGAACGCGCCCATAGTTGCCTGGCCTCTGGGACTTTTCGATTGCTGCGGCGTAAGCGATGGTGCAGCAGCAGCCATCGTATGCAGGGCCGACATGGCGAAGAAGTACAGGCCCGACCCTGTTTATGTCAAGGCGTTACAGATTTCCGTGTGCCCCAGCGAGGGCGAACTCAGGGCCGACTACGACTTCACCACAGTGAAGGCAACGGTCAGGGCTGGTGAAGCAGCTTATGCCGAGGCTGGGATAAAGAACCCGCGCGAAGAGATAAGCATGGCTGAGCTTCACGACTGCTTCAGCATCACCGAGGCTGTTACCTGCGAGGACCTCAATTTCAGCCCCAAGGGGAAGGTAAAACAGGACATCGAGTCCGGTTTCTTCAACCTGGACGGAGGTCTGCCGGTGCAGCCCGACGGAGGCTTGAAGTCCTTCGGGCATCCTATCGGAGCCAGCGGCGTGAGGATGCTGTTCGAGATGTACCTGCAGCTACAGGGCAAGGCCGACAAGCGCCAGTTAAAGAACCCTAAGTTCGGCCTGACCCATAACCTGGGCGGCATCCCGGTCAGCAACACCGTCAGCGTGCTCATCATAGGCCTTTAAACTGCGCAACAACATAGAGAGGTTATGCGGGCGTCCGTCTACGACGGACGCCCGCAACGTTTGTGGATAGGTTACAGCATTCATCCATACCACTTTGTTTTTCATGACTCTTTGCCATCTCAAGGTAGTATGAACAACTGCCAGTCGAGTTACGGAAGCTCATGTGCTTTCTTCTGAGCGAGATCTCAATGTGACACCGTCCCAGTTGCGTTCACCTTGACACATTTCGTAAAGTGAGGCACAATATAGCTTTGTCGGGTCTGAGCAAAGTGGCGCCCAGCGAGGGATGGCTATGGATATAATGCAGGCTATAAAGGGAAGAAGGAGCATTCGCAAATATAAGCCTACCCCTGTGGACGATACGGCTGTCGAGGAAGTACTGGAGGCTGCCAGATGGGCTCCGTCCTGGAAAAACTGCCAGTGCTGGAGATTTGTGGTGGTCCGGGATCCTCAAGTGAAGGCGAAGCTGGCAGCCACTCTGATACCTGAGACGAATCGAGCAGCTATTGGTATCAGGGAGGCACCGGTTGTTATAGTCGCCTGCGCCGAGCTGGGCAAGTCGGGCTATCACAAAGGCGAGCACGGGACCGATAAGGGCGACTGGTTCATGTTCGATACAG
>Ga0315277_10007252_pt1 | contig 14389 bp, 5 predicted proteins | sample YL17G05_15_MG_FD_203695 | JGI IMG/M metagenome (GOLD analysis project Ga0315277, IMG submission 203695) | Sediment microbial communities from Yellowstone Lake, YNP, Wyoming, USA - YL17G05_15 | ecosystem: Environmental > Aquatic > Freshwater > Lake > Sediment | place: USA: Wyoming | collected... | reverse complement strand
CATTAATCGTGACGCCCACCCGGCGGGAGGCAAGGACCCGCCAGGCTGCCTCCGTCGTCTCGGCCCTGTCCGGCCAGCAGGTCGGGGCCACCGAGGCGTCCAGCCAGGCGTTCCAGAACTGGCTGATTGTCTTTGCCTTCGAGGCGACCAGGACGTTCCAGATCGTCCCGAAAGCCCCCGGTGCGCTGAACGGGTCGCTGGCCCACCCGGCGGGTTTGCCAGGGGGATTAGCCAGCGGCGAGTCGGCCCATACCGCGTCAAGTCCCTGGGCCTCATCCTGGTCCTGGTCGAACAGGTCCCACAGGACGCCCCAGACGGCCAGTTCGCTGTCGCTGCCCGTCACGTCGGCGAAGGCTGCCAATGAAGTGCGATCGCCCGTGACGGTGTAGATATTCCCGTCTTCAGGGCGGACCGCGGCAAAGGCCCCGCCGGTATCTCCGTATACGTTGGCAGATGGAACCTCAACCTCTCCGCCGGGCGCCCCGGCTGAGAACAGGACGACGGAGGAAAGAAACGACGCCCAGCCCTCGGCGAAACCGAGTGCCTCTCGCTGGTAGGCCGACAGCACCGGCTGGGCGAAACCGGCCGGTTTATTCACGTAATGCGTCCCCCCGGGACCGTCGTTGGCAAAACCCATCTTGGCGGCGACGTAGTGGCTGTACTGGTGCAGGACCACCCCGTCGGCGAATTCCGTCCCGTCGAGGATGGAGACTTCCTGGTCCGATACCGCCTCGCAGGTCCCTAGAGGTGTCCAGTTGACCACCGCTCCGTCAATGTGGCTGGCAGTGACAAGCCCGCCTGCGACCAGGTAGTCACGGGCTGAGATGATGTTGTCCAGGATGTTCCACGCCCCGGCCTCGTCGGCCGTGTCAATCTGCACGTCAAGCGCGTAGTCCCCGCTGAGGTGCACCGTCTGGAAGGGGCTTAGGTACTGGTACACCGTCGTCCCGTCGCGGACCTCGGCCGCAGAAGACCTGGCAGCGACCCTGAGGCGGAACTGCGAGCCGGAATCGGTGGAGAACGTCGGAAAGGAAAACGCCCCGTCCTGGGCGGTCCTGGTAGTGGCGACCACGTTGTGGTTGAAATCCAGGAGACTGACCTCCACGTTCCGCAACGGCTTCCACGTTGCCGGTTCGACTGCGCCGTCGCGGTAGGCGGCCGTGCCGGAGAAAGTCACCGTGGGTATGTTGACGGCGTAGGTCTTCTGCTGGGACAGCGTGTCATCCGGCCCGTTGGGGCTTTCGATGCGGATCCAGACCCTGTGGCGCCCCGAATCGGCGGTGGGGAACTCATCGAACGACGCCACTGCCGCCGAGCCGCCCGACAGGAGCGTGGAGAGCACCTCGCTGGTCCACACGGCCCCCCCGGGCTTCTGCACCACCCAGCGGTACCGCACCGTTCCCCACCCGCCGCCGCGAATCGTCCCGCTGCCGCGGACCACTCCGCCGGTCTCGATGCTCTGGGAGTCGTCGGGATCGAGGGTGATCTCGACGGATTGAACCGTGCAGCGGACGACAAAGGTGCTGGTCATCGAGTAGGCCCCGATGGTTCCGCCCCAGCCGGCGACCGTGGCATAGTACGTCTGCCCCCCACTTACCGGGGCTGAGTCGATCCTCTGGGCGGCGCCCGCGCCGCCCGCATTGGCCTGGCCCAGCACGGTCCCGGCGGCGTCCTCCAGGCGCAGATAGCCGTCGATGTTCCCCGTGCTTCCCTTCTCCAGAATCAGGCTCAGGCTGGCCGCGCCGTCGGGGGCGACGATGGCCCAGTAGTCCACGTCATGCTGGGGACTGATGCTGCCGATAGCCACGCGGCTGAAGGTCGGCGGATCGGTCCGCACCGTTGCCGCCAGGGCCTGGTCCGGGCCGGTCACCGCCAATCCATAAGCGCCTGCGGATGGCCCGTAACCGGTCACGAGGACCCAGTAGACCGTATTGGAGTCCAGGGTAGCGGCGATCTCGGCGTTGAGATCCCCGCCCCCGCGATTATCATTGGAGGTCAGTAACGTCCGGGTAGCGCTGTACAGGCCCATGACGGTGTTTACGCCGCCGGTTGTGGCGATCGTGAACGCCCCGCCCGTGTCAGGCCGCAGGACGTAGTAATCCAGCTCGGCGCCGCTTGCGAGGGTGGCGTCGCTGATGACCAGCTCGCCATTTCGCTGCACCAGCAGCGCCCGGTAATCGGCAGACGGCGGGACGATCGAGCCGGGAAGCTCATCCAGCCCCGAAAGCAGCAGCCGCCCTTCCAGCTCTTCCAGTATGGCGCGGGTCGGCCTACAGGTCCCGGAAGGGACGCTGCGCGCCGCAGTGAATCGTGGCCTGGAGACCTCGGGCCACCTTTCCGCGTCTGACGGTCCGTGTCCGGCCAATCGGGCCTCCTTGCTGCGGGCCTGGCGATGGCCCGTTCCGATGGAAACTGCTGATTCGCGTCTCGTTGCGCAAGCTCCAGAAAGCAACAGACATGCCAGGTGGGAAAACCGCGGGGACTGGCCCCGCGTTGGCCTGCGCGGGAGAACCCCCGCACGATTCACTCCCATGCCTATGCAGTTCTGAACCTGTAAGCTCTTTTTCCCACAGTTGTTACGGTCAATGACTCCCAGCCGCGATGAGGAACGCCATGCCTACGCGCGTCCCTTGGCTGGACGGTCAGGGGGACAGGCGGCTTCGGCCTGGCGGCAGAATCTTCCGCTTGGGCGGGAGTGTAAGCGGCAAGAAGGGATTGAATCCCGTTGCAGGCCAGTTGCACGAAGGGTCCGACGTCTGTTAGATGTAGGGCTTGCGGGATGACTGAACTGAGAGGTTTTGGAATTCGGGATCATGCCTTGTCCGTATCTAGAACGGGGCAGTGGCCCAAGCTTTTGACGCAATGCAGGACTTTGGTGTTCGGGCCATCATGAAGTATCGCTGCTACATTGACGAAGTCGGCAACCCTGACTTAGGAAGTTCCGACAACCCTAATCACCGGTTCCTGAGTCTGTGTGGCGTGATTCTGGAGCTTGGGCACGTGCAAGGGGTAGTCTACCCGCAGATGGAGGCACTGAAGACAAGGTTCTTCCGCTCTCACCCAGATGACCCCGTCATATTCCACCGTAAGGAACTGCTAAGCGCCAAGACTCCGTTCGAGGCATTACGCGATCCCGCTGTCCGGGCACGGTTCGACCGCGACTTGCTGGACCTGATGACCTCGTGGGAGTATACGGTTGTCTCTGTTTGCCTGGACAAGAAGAAACACAAAGATACATACGCGACGTGGCGTTACGATCCCTATCACTATTGTCTGGCCCTGCTCATCGAACGGTTTGTGTTCTTCCTGCACCAGAGCGACGGTCGGGGCGATGTGATGGCCGAATCAAGGGGTGGTAAAGAGGATCGAAGGCTCAAGGACTCATTTGCCCGACTTTGGGAGCGAGGGACAGACTATGTGGACCCAGGACAGTTCCAGAGTCGTCTGACCAGCAGGCAACTCCATGTGAAAACCAAGGCCAATAACATTGCAGGATTACAGCTGGCGGATCTCCTGGCCCATCCCAGTCGGACGGAAATCCTTAATGAGAATGGTTTCCTTGTACAAAACGTCGCCCCCTTCGCCGGAGAGATCATCAACATCCTCCAAGGGAAGTACTACCGACGAGGAGGAAGCGTATTCGGCAAGAAGATGGTCTAAAGACATAAAAAAGGCCCTTTCGGGCCTCGATGGCTTATGCCATCCACCTCCGGTAATCCCGGATTACCTTTATTATCGCCAACCACATCGGAAGGTCAAACAAAAAAACGCCCAAATAATGTGGACACACGCCAGACCCCGGGTTGTAGGAAATGCAGGCGTGAGCGCCTCGTCCATTTTCGATCGGATGATTTCGCGGGCCACGCTGCGCTACGACCCCGTTGGGATCATTCCGCTGCTTTTGCCGATGCTTTGGAAGGTCTCCACGCCGCAATCTGTCGCGGCGCGGAGGCCTCTCAGGCTTGGATGGCGTTGAGGAGGATCAGCGTCGCCTGCTTGTTGGGCACGGGATATCCGCCGTAGACGTCGGGGTCGTGGTGGACGGGCGGGCGGAGGTTGGCCAGGCCCACGCAACTGGGGCAGCCTAGCTGGCAGGGGCATCCCCGTACGATCTGCCGAGACATCTCCAGCCAGGTGTCGATAAGCTCGTAGCCCTTCTGGGCAAAACCCAGCCCGCCGCTGTAGCGATCGTAGACGATGATCGTGGGGACCCCTAGGTTGGAGGAATCGACCATGCCGCTGATGTCCCGCCGGTCGCACATCGCAAGCGCCGGCAGCGAGGATAGTAAAAGGTTCCGCAGGCCCGCCATCGCCTCGATGGGATTGAATCCCGCCTCGGAGACGGCGTCGCGGAGTTTCTCACCGACCGCCCACCAGCAGGCGGTGGTGGAAAGCGTCTGGCTGGGCAGGTCCAGTCGGTCTTGGCCGATCAGTTCCATCGTGTAGTACTTGATCTTGCGGAAGGCAATCGTCTGCCATGTCACGTCGCAGGGTCCGAAGGCAAGCCGCCCGGCTGAGGCGTTGAGGTCTCCAAGTCCCGGAAGGGACGCTGCGCGCCGCATCTGGTCGCGGCGAGGTCTCCAAGCCGCACTCAATCCCGGCTTGGAGGCCACGCTTGGAGGCCACTCCTTGGTCTCGGCGGCCTCGCCGAGCCGGCAGGAACTCGCCAGCACCGGCTGGGTGTAGTAGTCCACTTCGACGGGGGCGACCTTGGCCACCTTCGCCTGGCTGTCCAGCTCCTTAACCAGGTAGCTCTGTCCTTCGTGCAGGTATATGGCGTTGGGGTAGACCAATTCAGGGGCGGAGATCGAATCCACCTGGGCGATCACCTTGTTCTGGCTGACGTCGGCAATTGCGTAGGTGTCGGGGCTGATGGTGCGGAGGCTGGTCGCCTTGGCGGGGAACTCGGTGGTGGACCAGTAGTACCGTCCGTCGATGGACTTCATCTGCCCCTCATCGCAGCAGATTCCCGCCACCTGCTCCACCAGCGGGCCGAAGTAGTCGCTGTCGGCGGCCTCCAGGGGTTTTTCAAAGCACGCGCAGGCCAGTTGCGAGGCCAGGATGTACGGGTTCTGCGGGTCGACGACGCCGTGCTCGCATCCTGCGCCGAAGAGGTACTCCGGGTTGCGCATCAGGTATTGATCCACCGGTTCGTTGTAGCCCACCAGGACCACCAGGCTGTCCTGGCTGGAGCGTCCCGCGCGGCCGGCCTGTTGCCAGGTGGAGCAGATCGTCCCGGGAAAGCCCACCAGGATTGCCGCGTCCAGCTTGCCTATGTCGATGCCCAGCTCCAGCGCGTTGGTGGCCGAGACGGCCAGGAGGCGCCCGCTGAAGAGCTCCTTCTCGATCGCGCGGCGCTGCTCGGGCAGGTATCCGCCGCGGTAGGGGCGGATGCGCTGGGCCAGGTCGCCCTCGCCGCGGAGGCCCTCGGCGGCGTACTTGTATATCAGCTCCGCCGCCACGCGGCTCTTGGCGAAGACGATGGTCTGCGTCCGCCTTCGCACAAGTTCCCGCAGCAGCTCCATCGCCTCGACGTTGGCCGAGCGGCGGAGCATGTTATCCATGTCCAGGAACGGAGGGTTCCACAGCACGAAGTACTTCCGCCCGCGGGGGGAGCCGTCGTCGTCGACGAGCGTCATCCGGCGGGCGGTGAGCTTCTCAGCCAGTTCCAGCGGGTTGGCGATGGTGGCCGAGCAGCAGATGATCTGCGGGCGCGAGCCGTAGTGATCGCACAGCCGCCGCAGCCGCCGCAACACGCACGCGACGTGGCTGCCGAAGATGCCCCGGTAAGCGTGCAGCTCGTCGATGACGAGATAGCGCAGGTTGCGGAGCATGGCGTGCCAGCGGCCGTGGTAGGGGAGGATCCCCACGTGAAGCATGTCGGGGTTGGTCAGGATGATCGAGGCCGCGCTGCGGATGCGGGAGCGGTTGTGGCTGGGCGTGTCGCCGTCATAGACGGCCGGGCGGAGGCGGTCCTTCAATGCACCATCCTGCCCCCAGCGCTGGAGTGCGGCTAGTTGATCCTGCGTGAGGGCCTTGGTGGGGAACAGGTACAATGCCCGCGCATCCGGCTCTTCCAGCAGGCGGGTGACGACGGGGATGTTGTAGCACAGCGTCTTGCCCGATGCCGTGCCGGTGACAACCGCCACGTCCTTGCCCTCGGCCAGTGAGTCGATGGCGGCGGCCTGGTGGGTGTAAAGCTGGAAGATCCCGCTCTTGCGCAGAAGCGACCAGAGCGCCTGCGGCAGCTCCGTCCGCGGCTTGGCGTAGCGGGCCGGGGCGGCCTCCAGCATCCGCACGTGGACGATCTGCCTGGCGTATCTGCGATCGGAGGCGATCTCACGCAGGAAGCCGATGACGTCCATGCCCAAATCATGCCAGATCGTCGTTGGCGCGGCAAGAGAATTCGCACTTTGTTAGGGAGCACGTTCCGGGCTTGGTGGGGTTTTTGGCCGAGGTTCTTCATTGCCTTCTGGCCTGCGGCGCAGTATCCTATTGCGTAGAGAAGCAAGGGTCGGGCTGACTCTGGCCGGAGCAGAGGTTACCGGGGCAGGCCTGTTGCGAAGGAGGGTTATGGGCAAGCGCCAGGCCCAATGGTTGGGTTATGCGGCCGCCAGCATAGCGGTCCTTGGCGGTCTGTACCTGGCGAGGCTGCACAGCTACCTCTTGTTCCACTCCCTGGGGGAAGTCTTCAGCATCGTGGTGGCCTGCGGCATCTTCATGGTCGCGTGGAACGCCCGGGCCTTCCTGCAAAGCGGCTACCTCCTGTGGCTGGGCATTGCGTACCTGTTCGTCGCGGTGGTGGACCTGGTTCACATGCTGGCATACCCCGGCATGGGGGTGTTTGCCGGCGGCGGGACGAACCTCGCTGCTCAGTTGTGGGTGGCCGCCAGGTATCTGGAGAGCCTTTCCCTGCTGGCTGCCGCGCTGTTTCTGCGGCGGCGGCCCAAGGTGGCGCCGACGCTGATGGGCTACGCGGTGGTGGTGGCGCTGCTGCTGGGGTCGATCTTCTACTGGGGCGTCTTCCCCGTCTGCTTCAACGAGGCAGGCAGGATGCTGACCGGCTTCAAGGTCACAAGCGAGGTGGTCATCTGCGGCATCCTGGCGGCTTCGGCGGTCCTGGTTCTGTGGCGCAACCGGGGGCAGTTCAGCCGGGGCGTGCTGGGGTTGCTGGTGGCGTCGATGGTTGCGACGGTGGCGTCGGAGCTGGCCTTTACGAAGTATCGGGACCCCTACGGCATGCCCAACGTCGTCGGGCATTACCTCAAGATCGTCTCCTTCTACCTGATCTACAAGGCGCTGATCGAGACGGCCCTTGCACGGCCTTTTGAACTGCTTTTCCGCAGCCTCAAGCAGAGCGAGGAGGCGCTTCGCCGCAGCGAGGAGAAGTACCGCGGGCTGTATGAGTCCTGCAAGGACGGGATCGTCTTCACCGACATGGGCGGGAACATCCTCGACGTGAATCGCGCCTTCGAGGCCATGGTGGGCTGGTCCGCCGGCGAGCTGAGGAGGCTGACGCATCAGTTCCTGACTCCGCCGCAATGGCATGCGGAGGAGGCACGGATCGTGCTGGATCAGGTAGTGCAGCGGGGCTACTCGGATGAGTATGAAAAGGAGTACCTCCGCAAGGACGGGACGGTCTTTCCCGTCAGCGTCCGGGTGTGGCTGATCCGGGACGAGGCGGGCCAACCCGCCGGCATGTGGGGCTTCGCGCGGGACGTCACGGAGCGAAAGAAGGCCGACAAGCAGAGGGAGCGACTCATCGAGGCCCTGCGCCGCTCGCGGGGCATCCTGGAGAAGCGAGTTGGCGAGAGGACCAAAGAACTGGCCGAGACGGTTCGCGAACTCCAAGGCGAGGTTACGGAGCGCCTGCGGGCCGAGCGCGGCCTCCAAGAGGCGATAAAGCGCGGATCGGAAACATCGGAGCTGCTGCGGGAAAGCCAGGAACGCTACCGGTCGCTGGTGGAGCTTTCGCCTGATGCGATCAACGTGTTTGTGGACGGCAAGTTCGTCTACGCCAACCCGGCGAGCGTGAGGCTGTTCGGTGCGTCCAGTCCGGAGGACCTCATCGGCCGGGAGATGCGGCAGTTCGTCCCGGCCGGGGTGGGCCAGCTTGCCCACAGCGGCGGCGGAGGCGACGGCAACAAAGGTCCACTGGCCATGACGACCTCCAAGATCGTTCGCCTGGACGGCCGGGCGGTGGATACCGAGAGCATCGCCGCCACAATCGCCTACGACGGCAGGCCGGCGGTCCTGGCCGTCATGCGCGACGTCAGTCAGCGCAAGGAACTGGAGGACCAGGTCACGCAGGCCAGCGAGGCCGAGCGCCAGCGGATCGGCCAGGACCTCCACGACGGCCTGGGTCAGTTGCTCACCGGGATGGGCTATCTCAGCAGCGTATTGCAGCGGAAGTTGTCGGACAAATCGCTTCCGGAGGCCGTGGAGGCGGCGACCATCGCCGGGCACCTGAAGGAGGCCATCAAGTTGACGCGTTCGCTTGCCCGCGGGCTGTGCCCGGTGGACCTAAAGGCCGACGGGCTGATGGCCGCCCTGCGCGAGCTGGCCGCCCAGGTCGAGGAGACCTACCGTCTGCGGTGCGTCTTCCGCTCCAGCCGCCCGGCGCTCATGCAGGATTCGGCCACGGCCACGCATCTGTACCGGATCGCCCAGGAGGCCGTTAGCAACGCCGTCCGCCATGGCCGCGCAAAGCACATCGACATCGACCTGTCGGCTCGCAAGGAAGGGATCGTGCTGACGGTGGAGGATGACGGGGTGGGAATTCCACCGGACCGCAACGAGATGCCTCCAGGCCGCGGTGAATTGCGGCTTGGAGACCTTGCCCGCGGGGGCATGGGCCTGCGAATCATGGACTACCGCGCCCGCGCCATCGGCGGAAGGCTCGACATCGGGCCAAGGGATAACGGGGGCACGCGCGTCACCTGTTGCTGCGGTTCGGCGGATCAGGAAGGCTGACGCGCACCCACGCCTCGAGGCCTGCCCCTTCGTGACACTGTTGGGCTAGGACCTTATAATCCCGCAGGGAATGAGACGCCAGGCGCCCCCAAATCAACTCGCGGGAAGCCGCTTGTCTCGAGCCGCTCGCGTTGCCTCCCTTGCGGCGGTGGCGGCGGCGTGTGTCTTTGTGCTGCTCCTGTCGGTGCGGTTGGTCAACAGCAGCGACCTGGGCTATCACCTTGCCTACGGGGAGCACTTCTTCGCCACCGGCCAGATCGTCGATACGTGTCCATTCATCTATACGCTGTCGGAAGGCCCGCCATTCGTTGATCGCAGCAAGATCGGTCCCGGGTGCTGGCATGACCGGCAGGGCACCTACCACTTCGCCAATGCCAACTGGCTCAGCCAGCTTGTCATGACCGTCCTGTACCGCTGGGGCGGCATCACGGCGATGTCGCTGATGGTGACGGCATGCGTGGCGGCGATCCTGGTCCTCAGCTTGCTGATCATGCGGCGCGTTGGACTGCCCGCTGTCTTCGCCGCGGCAGGCGTTATCGTGATGGGGTTCGCAGCCCACGGCCGGCTTGCCCCCCGGGCGGAAATCTTTGGCTACGTCCTGCTGGTCGCCCAGCTTTACCTCTTGTTGACGCCGTTGCGCGGGGAGGGGCTCATGCCGGTAAGGGCGATCGTCGGGCTTGTCGTCCTCCAGGTGCTGCTGGTCAACGTTCACAGCTACTTCCTGCTGAGCTTGGCGATGACGTTCTCGGTGCTGGCCGATCAGCTCCTCCGCCTGGCCTGGCGGCGAGGTCTCCGGGCCGCAGGACATCGCGGCCCGGAGGCCACGCGGCTGCGGAGGCGAGGCCCCCAAGCCGCAGTTCCCCGCGGTGCTGTTTCCGGGCCGCAGTCTATCGCGGGTTGGAGGCCGCGCTTGGAGGGCGCTGGGGGCGATTTCCCCGCAGGCCGACCGTTGCGCCGCAACGCCTTGCGGCTGGGGATCGCGCTCGGAGGGCAGTTGGCGGCCTGCTTTGTCAATCCCTGGACCTGGCGGCTGGCGCTGCTGCCGGTCCAGACGCTGGTCTTTTTGAAGGAAAACGACATCACGGCCACCAAGTTCTTCGGTCCCAGGCACCCCTGGTCGGCCATCGCTGAATTCACCAACACGCTTGGCACGATGTCGTTGGACTCGCTGTCCAAGATGGACCTGGCGATGGTGGCGGTGGTGCTGGCGGTGGCGGGGTGCCTTGCGGCGCTGGCGGGAAGGCGATGGGGGCAGGCGATGATCCTTGGGGGGATGGCCGCCGTGGCGCTGTCGATGCTCCGCAACGTCGCGCCGGCGTCCATGGTGATCATCCCCATGGCCTTGTGGGCGCTTCACCCGGCAGCGGGAAGGATTGCCGCAAGACTGAGGCCGGCGAAGGTCCAAGCCGCGATCGTCCTTGCGGCCTGCGCCATCGTCCTGCTGGCGGCCTTCTGGGGCGTCGGCGTCGTCACCAACCGCTTCTATGTGGAAGACAAATCCCAGCAACGTTTCGGCCTGGGCTTCTCGCGAGTCCATATCCCGTTAGACGCCGCCCAGTGGCTCAATGACAATAAGCCGTCGGGCAGGATGTGGACCGACTTCAACCTTTCGTCGAATCTGCACTACTTCACGCGCCCTCACCGCGACGTGCCCGTCCTTACCAACACATGGGCGTACCCTCCCGACGTGATGCGGATGGTGCTGGGTTACGTCGCCGGGCTGAACTTCGAGGACATGAGGCGGCGGTACGACATCGAGATCGTGGCCGTGGAGAACGGCGTCACCGCCGCCCCGCTGGTGGGGGCTCTTGCCCACGATCCAAACTGGGCGACCACCTTCCTCAGCCCGCGCCACATCGTCTTCCTCTGGCGAGGCGGCCCGAACGCCGAACTCGCCAGGCAATGCGAGATCACTCCCGAGAATCTGGACCTCCAGGCCTACAGGAGGCAAATCGCCCAACTCGATCCTGTCCCGGAAGAGGCAATCTTCACGGCCGGGATGGGGTTCTATCGCATGAAATGGGATGAGCAGGCTATCCCGCTGCTCGAAGAGACGATACCCGAGAGGAAGCCTGATCATCAGGAGCTGAACATGCTGGGCGTCTGCTACGCCCGGAGGGCCGTGAGGCGGTTCCAGGCAGGGGGCTCTGCGGGTCTGGATGACTTGGCCAGTGCCCGTCGGTGTTTTGAGAAAGCCCTGCGGATAAAGCCGGATTATGACAAGAGCCTACAGAACCTCTCTCTGGTTCGGCAGCAGATGGAGTCCCTCAGGGAGGGCGTCCTGCTGGTGCCCGAGGAGTGACGGCCAGACGCAGGTTCGAGCGCGGAGTTACATTTTGGCGGAGTTGCGGGGGCACAGATGCGTCGCTTGGTGCGTTGCATGACAACGCACGCCGGCGGCCTTATAATTCCGGCCGCCCATGAGGCGCCAAGCCCCTTCCAAGCAGCCGGCGGAAAGCGCCTTGTCTCTCGCCGCCCGCGTCGCCTCGATTGCTGCGGTGGCGGCGGCGTGTGTCTTCGTGCTGCTCCTGTCGGTGCGGTTGGTCAACAGCAGCGACCTGGGCTATCACCTTGCCTACGGGGAGCACTTCTTCGCCACCGGCCAGATCGTCGATACCTGTCCGTTCATCTATACGCTGTCGGAAGGCCCACCGTTGGTGGACCGCAGCAAGATCGGCCCCGGCTGCTGGTACGATCGGGAGGGGACCTACCACTTCGCCAATGCCAACTGGCTCAGCCAGCTTGTCATGACGATCCTCTACCGCTGGGGTGGCATTGCGGCCATGTCGCTGATGGTTACCGCATGCGTAGGGGCGCTGCTGGCGTTATCCCTACTGATGATGCGCCGCCTGGAGGTGCCTTGGACCTGGGCGGCTGCCGGGGTCCTGGTCATGGCCTTGGCTGCCCAGGCCCGATTCGCCCCGCGCCCGGAGATTCTCGGCTATGTCCTCCTGCTCGCGCAGCTTTACCTCTTGCTGGCGCCGCTGCGAGAGGTCTCCAAGCCGCAGGATGCCGCGGCTTGGAGGCCACGTGGCGCAGGGGTCCTGCGCGTACGGGCGATGGTGGGGCTTGTCGCCCTGCAAGTGCTGATGGTCAACGTCCACAGCTACTTCCTGCTGAGTTTAGCGATGACGTTTTCTGTGCTGGCAGACCAAGCCCTTCGGGCGGCCTGGCAGCGGGTGAGGCGGCATGGCGACTCCTCCGCAGGCCAACGGGCGCTTCGCAATGTTGGTCGGGTGGGGATCGTTTTGGGCGGCCAGACAGCGGCATGCCTGGTGAATCCATGGACCTGGCGCCTTGCTCTGTTACCCGTTCAGACGCTGGTATTCCTGAAGGACAACGATATCACCGCGACAAAGTTTCCCGGTCCCACGCACCCATGGGCCGTTATTGTCGAGATTACCAACACACTCAGCGCAATATCCTTGGTCAACCTCAACAGGATGGACTGCGCGATTCTATTGCTGTTAGGATTGGCCGGGGTGGGGTGCCTGGCGGCATTGGCGCGCAGGCAATGGGGGACGGGACTGATCCTGGCGGGCATGGGCGGCGTGGCGCTGTCGATGCTCCGCAACGCAGCCGCCGTGTCGTTCCTTATCATTCCGGCGGCCTTCTATGCCGTGATGCCTGCGGTGAGGCGACTCGCCAACAGGCTATCCGCCGCAGGGCGCAACTGGGTGACCTTGGTCGCCGCGGTCCTGATATGCCTCCCTTCGGCATTCTGGAGTTATGGAATCGTCACAAACCGTTTGTACCAAGATTGCGGGTCTGCGGAGCGATTTGGCCTGGGCATCTCAAGGCTTCGTGTGCCGTTGGACGCATCCAATTGGCTCAACGAGAACCAGCCCGTCGGCAGGATGTGGACCGACTTCAACCTTTCGTCGAATCTGCACTATTTCACGCGCCCTCACCGCGACGTGCCCGTCCTCACCAACACCTGGGCGTACCCTCCCGACGTGATGCGGATGGTGCTGGATTACGTCGCCGGGCTGAACTTCGAGGACATGAGGCGGCGGTACGACATCGAGATCGTGGCCGTGGAGAACGGCGTCACTGCCTACCCTCTAGTGCAGGCGCTTGCCCACGATCCCAACTGGGCGATTACCTACCTAAGTCCGTGCCACGTTATCTTCTTGTGGCGACAAGGCCCGAACGCCGAACTCGCCAGGCAATGCGAGATCACTCCCGAGAATCTGGATATCCAGGCCTACAGGAGGCAAATCGCCCAACTCGATCCTGTCCCGGAACAAGCGGTCTTCACGGCCGGGATGGGGTTCTATCGCATGAAATGGGAGGAGCAGGCTATCCCTCTGCTGGAAGAGACGATACCTGAGAGGAAGCCCGATCATCAGGAGCTGAACATGCTGGGCGTCTGCTACATCCGGAGGGCGGTGAGGCGGCTGAAGGCAGGGGACTCTGCCGGCCTGGATGACCTGGTCAAGGCACGTCAGTGCTTCGAGAAGGCCCTGCGTCTCAAGCCGGATTATGACAAGGGCCTCCAGAACCTCTCTCTGGTTCGGCAGCAGATGGAGTCCCTCAGGGAGGGCGTCCTGCTGGTGCCCGAAGAGTAGAGGCCTCCAAGCCGCGGTAAACTGCGGCTTGGAGACATCTGGGACGGCAGGCGCCAACTCGCATCCTCGCGTCCCTCGCGTCGGACCGGTGGATTCCGCTACCGCCCGCTGGTAGACTGTCTGCCTGGTCCGGGTCCTGCCTTCCCTGCCAGGACAGGATGACCGCGATGGAAGACACATATGGCAACCTGATCAGTTCGCTGGCGATCGCCAACGACAAGCGGATCGCCCTGCTGGTGATGGATGGCCTGGGAGACTGCGACAACGATGGGGCGGGCACGGCGCTACAGCAGGCGCGGACGCCCAACCTGGACGCCTTGGCGGCCTCGGGCGCATTGGGACTGATCGTGCCCGTGGCAACGGGCGTCACCCCCGGCAGCGGCCCGGGACACCTGAGCCTGTTCGGCTACGATCCCCTGGTCTACCAGGTCGGCCGCGGCGTGCTCAGCGCGCTGGGGGTGGAGTTTCCGCTGGAAAGCCGCGACGTGGCCGCCAGGCTAAACTTCTGCACCCTCGACAAGGCGGGCAACATCACCGACCGCCGCGCGGGCAGGATCCCCGACAGCGAGAACCGCCGGATACTGGTCAAGCTGAAGGCCAGGCTGTCGCCCCCGCAAGGCGTGGAGGTCTTCCTGGTCACCGAGGCCGAGCATCGCGCGGTCCTGGTCCTTCGCGGCCAGGACTTGGACGACAACATCGGCGACACCGATCCGCAGCAGACGGGCGTGCCTCCGCTGCTGGCGGCTCGGGGGCTGCACTCCAATTCGCGCACGGCGGACACGGTCGACGAACTGCTCCACCAGGCCCAGGGCATCCTTGCCGATGAACCAAGGGCTAACATGCTG
>Ga0315277_10007249_pt1 | contig 14393 bp, 22 predicted proteins | sample YL17G05_15_MG_FD_203695 | JGI IMG/M metagenome (GOLD analysis project Ga0315277, IMG submission 203695) | Sediment microbial communities from Yellowstone Lake, YNP, Wyoming, USA - YL17G05_15 | ecosystem: Environmental > Aquatic > Freshwater > Lake > Sediment | place: USA: Wyoming | collected... | reverse complement strand
ACACTGACCATTATACAATACGATGGATTGAGACCCAGGGGTAACATTACAAGCTTATGTGCAATATTTTGGTTGGCATGTGCTACGTGATAAGCCCCTAATTAGAAGTTAGCGGGTGAAGGGATTCAAACCCTCGACTCTCTGCTTGGGAATTACCGAGAAGGCGTTTCGAAGCTACGCAAGGGCCAAAACCTTGATTTCAAAACCTTGACTTTGTGTTTATCTCGCTCCTCGGTCCTGACTAGTCAAGGACTTATCACTCAGGCTTTCGACCGGCCATATTAAACTGCTAGAGGCTTTTTCTGCGATGTATGTGATAAGCGTTGTAGTGTCGATGTGATATGTATCTGACATTGACCAGTATCTATACCGAAGTCCACGATATCGTCCACTTCTAGAACCCTCAAACATTGCTACGAACTGCTTCGTCTGCGTTGAAATACCTTCGCTGGAAGTATAGAGCTACGTTTACCAGGCTGATGAGCACTGGCACCTCTACCAGAGGGCCGATGACGGCGGCGAAGGCCTGTCCTGAGCCGATGCCGAATACCGCTACAGCTACGGCGATGGCCAGCTCGAAGTTGTTGCTGGCCGCAGTAAAGGCGATGGTCGTTGTCTTGGAGTAATCAGCGCCTATCTTCTTGCCCATCCAGAACGATACCAGGAACATCACCACGAAGTATACCAGCAGCGGTACGGCGATGCGCACTACGTCCAGTGGCAGGTCGACAATGTACTCGCCCTTGAGCGAGAACATTACCACAATGGTGAAGAGCAGGGCGATAAGGGTGATGGGGCTGATTCTGGGGATGAACTTGTTCTCGTACCAATCCCGTCCCCTGAATTTGATAAGCGTGAAGCGGGTAATCATGCCGCCGAAGAAGGGTATGCCCAGGTAGATGAACACGCTCTTAGCTATCTCACCAATGGTTATATCTACCGCTGAGCCTTCCAGTCCGAACCACCCCGGCAACACCGTGATGAAAACGTAGGCGTACACGGAATAGAAGAGTATCTGGAATATTGAGTTGAACGCCACCAGCCCTGCGGCGTACTCGCTGTCTCCCTTCGCCAGCTCGTTCCAAACGATGACCATGGCGATGCAGCGCGCTATGCCTATCATGATAAGCCCTTGCATGTAGTCGGGATAAGGCCACAGAAATCCCAGGAAGGCGATTGCCAGGAAGAACATGAGCAGAGGACCGATGACCCAGTTCTGCACCAGGGAAAGCAGGAGCACGCGCCAGTTGCGGAACACCTTGCCCATCTCTTCGTACTTCACCTTTGCCAGCGGAGGATACATCATGAGGATAAGCCCGATAGCTATGGGGATGGAGGTCGTGCCCCACTGGAAGCGGTTGATGAAGTCGGCGGTGCTGGGCACGAAATAACCCAGTCCCACCCCGAGCCCCATCGCCAGGAATATCCACAGCGTCAAAAAGCGGTCTAGCAGGGCAAGCCGTCGTACGCCTGTTGTTGGCTCTGCGTTGGTCATGTTTTTACCTTAGCACCCTTCTATGTCATTGCGAACCATTCCTTATCCTCTATGTCTTTGCGAGTCCATTCCGCAGGAAGGCGAAGCAATCTCAAGGTCTATACTTTGTATGAGCGTTGGGATTGCTTCGGTCGTCTGCCAGAGGCGGACTCCCTCAGAATGACATTTCTGCTACATTTTCTGTTTGAACCCCTCCACAGGGTCTCCGCCTGTATCTAAATGTGATTTGAGCTTGCCCTGCTGAGAACGGGATACCTTGTCGTAGACTGACCTCTTCAGAAAAGCCAGCGCCTCCTTTTCATCGCGGTCAACGATAATCTGTTCCAGTTCGAGCAGTTCCTCCTCCTCAAGAGCCACAGCGGTTTTTCTGATTTCGAGCATCCGGAACCTCCATCCTTTTGCTGCTATGCCCTTACTCTGTCAATTATCTTTGAGATAAAATCCCTCTTCTCTTCCTCCGACAGACCTGAAGAACCCTGCTCAACAACGGTTGAGGCGATATTTATTGCAAAATCGGTACGCTTCTCTTTCGTCATTCTGGGCAAGAACATCTTTATGCATTGAGGCATCATTATCTCCATCATCATGCCGGGCATCAGGGGCATTGCAGTTTCCTCGCCTCTCCCCGTCATCTGGGACATCATACCCATCATTCCACCTTCGCCGCCGTTCCCGCCCATCATGCTCATCATCATTTTAGGCATCATCTCCATCATATTCACCCCCTCCATCATTCTCGGCATCATCTTCTCCATCATTTTCCGCTTGTCTTCCACTGTAAAACCAGCGAGGAACTTTTCCATCATGGTACTCATCATTTCGAGCTTTTCCTCTTTGCTCAACTTCCCCATCATGGCATCCATCATTTCCTCCATCATGCCCATTTTACCGCTCCTCCTTTTTGATTATTTTTGCTCCCATGACGCTGGAATTACTATTGAGCCGACTCCATTGACAAACCATTTTTATCCGCAACAACTGTTGCGGCTGGATGGGCCGCATCAGGTGCCACCCCAATCCAAGGACTGGTCATCATCCGAAACATCCCCTGTTTTGCTGAACTCCTCGGTCTTCTTTACTATCTCCACTTCAGTGGGAAGGGTGCCACACACATTTCTATTAGTGTAGAGCACCTTGCCATCTATTGCGACCTCGAATATGCCGCCATGCCCCTTTTTCAGCTTTGCGGTAATGCCGAGCTTGTCCTTGATTGCGGCTGCCATACTGGAAGCCATATCTAGGAAACCTCATTCGACGCAGTAGGTGATTTGGATGCTTGGCTGCTTCTTTAAGTTCTCGGTATTAGCCATAAACCCTCCTTACATGTGTTATTCTTAGATTTGATAGTTACTTGTCCGCAGGTTTGTCAAATTGGCTGGGAACAGCGTTCTGCCCGAAGACCTCGAAGTAGGGTTTGCAGTGCCCAGCCCCTTCGAGTATGCCTTTCACCTTGTCTGTGAGGTGTTTTTTGAGGAAGCGAAGGGCATTCTCTCGGTCCTCATCGAGCAAAATTCGTTGCAGCTCCAGCAATTCTTCATCGGTAAGAGACAAGATTAGTGCTCTTTTCACTTTATGAGTTCCCCGATTGCGGTTCGTTTCCAGTCTCCTCTGTTTCAATTGTTATGCGGAAGCGGAATCTTGGCGGCTGGCACACCCCGATATCGCCCTTGTGGGGATAAGGACAATCTGAAAGGTCACCGACATAGTATTCCCTTCCGTGTTTACCACAAGATGCCTGGTTCACCTTCAATTTTGATGGAATCAATTTGCCTACATCCAGAGATTGTCCCTTAACGTCGTCCGGGCGTTTCACCCATTTGTCCACGGAGATATACTCTATATTACAGCCCATCGTACAATCACAGGCGTGGCTGCCAATACCTTCGAATTCCCGTTTCTCAGCCATGGCTTCCCACCCCTCTTTCACCAGCTTTACATGCATTATAATGCTAAACTGATGATGCTTACACAACTTACATGTGGCACTCAAGGTCACAAGTATCCAGTGGCTTCGAGCAGACCCAAAAGTTTCTCTCTTTTTGCGCTGTACTTATCTGTGTAGAGAGGAAGACAGCGGCTAACATCCGTCTCTTGCCTGACTATCTTGTTGGCGAAGGCGAAACATGTGGGCTCCCCGCACTCCTTGCAATTGGTCCCGGGGAGAAGCTTGTAGATGTCCATCACTTTTAGCTCATCGCCTCTCTTATAGCTTGGCTTGATCTGCTCTCTTCTTTCGTAGGTGGTATTGATGAGTTCTTTCAGAGAGTCCAGCACTTCTCTGGCTTCGATTTCATCTTTCAGCCTGCTTACAGCCGCTAGCATGGGATACAGTGTGATTACTCTGCCATCTTTAACAAAGCGCAAAGTGCCTGCGTCCGGGTTGTAGAAACATCCTTTGATAATAGCGTTGAGATAGGGCAACACCTCGCTGATATCATTGCTCAACTCAGCAATGGCGTTCACCGTGGTAACGCTGGGATTGCACTCCGGGAACACAATCTTGAATGTATAACCATGCAGCAACATACGCTCCCCTCCTCAGCCACCTCTGCTCAACAGAGCCTTATACATGGTCTTGCCTCTCACCCTTGGGATAGCCTTTTCATTGAGCTTCTCTAGCGATGTTACAATCTTCCCCAGGTCCTTGATGGGGAATCCCAAAACGCATTCGCTCTCAGCCAGATTGGTTGCCTCGCGGCAGCCGTAACAGCCCAGCGAGGCATTGAGTCTTTGATAGACAAACGGAATTATGGTGGCATCAACACATGTCGCTTGTAGAATAGCAGTATCCAGCGGTAGCCTTCCTCCAGTCTCGAAAAGAAGTGCCAGAGCCACCCACATCAGTTGCTCGACATCGGACTCCAGAACTATCACATCTGGCTCGAAAGGGGCTTCTCCCAGAGGGCAGCACGCCACCATTTTATATTTACCCGTAGGAAGCCGCGACATGGTATTAAGCGTGTTCTTGACAGCCTCTGGACTGCCGAAGATGCCCATCTTAAATGGCATCTCGCCTGAGGATAGGGTAGCCGGCGGCTCCTTGAAGCCGATTGCCCATGCTGCAGCGGGGCATGCTATGTTATCTGCAGTGAGAAGGTATTTCTTGCCTTCCCTGGCGCCCATGAGTATCTGGCAGTAGCGCCGTTCGCTGGGTGTCTCGAAACCGTCGAGTTGAACCTTATCCTTGAAGAACTTCACCGCTACCGGCTCGTATTTCATGCCCAGGATTCCCTTCAATATTTTTGCCGCTCGTCTAAGGTCCCCCATAGTAATCCTCCTTGTGTAACCCTATTCCCCTTTTTCGATTTCCTCAAGCAGTTCGACTACCCTCGCCTTTATCTCGTCCCTTATCTCTCTGACCTTTTCAATGGGCTTGCCCTTGGGATCCTCCAATCCCCAGTCGCGGGTCTCTACCCAGCTTGCAGGGCATGCGGCTTCTGCGCCGCAGCCCATCGTTATCACCAGATTTGCCTGGTCTATCATCTCAGGGGTCAACGGTTTTGGCTTGTTTCCGCTGACGTCAATGCCTACTTCTTTCATGACCTTGACTACGGTAGGCTCAACGTTAGCGGCAGGGTTGGTGCCTGCCGAAATAGCTCTGGCTTTGCCCTTGGCGAGATGGTTGAAGAAAGCCTCAGCCATCTGGCTGCGACCTGAGTTGCCCACGCAGGTGAAGAGAACTGTTTTCATTTCGACTTCTTGGCTTGAGCTTGTGGTGCCTTTGACAGTGATTTTCTTGTGTGCTCAGCAATGAGCGCGATATGCTCTGGCAGAAGCTCGAACTCGTGGTTTTTCGCAATTCCTGCTTCTGTGACGCAAACCCAGTCGGTCACTAGAAGCCCGGCATGCTCAATCGTTTTCTTGGCGCAGGCAACATCGCAACCATCTAGTGCCACTATCCTCTTGGCAGACCTTGCCGATTCCACCATACCTTTGATATGTGCTCCAATTCCAGCAAGGCAATATATGTATCCCACACCTTCACCAGTGAGCTTGACGGCTACTTCATTGGCAATCTGTCCGCAGTTGGAGCCGCCCGAGCACGGCAGCAGTACCACCTCCTCTGCTTTGCACTCGCATATTTGAGCAGGGCTTTTTGCTTTCACTTTGTCGTCCAAGCGAACCTCCTGTCTGTTGTTCCTTTCTACTCCTTGAGAGACTCCAATCCTTCGGTGGCAGCGGCGAATACTGTCGAGGCCAGAGCGAATCGCGCTGCTATGATGGCTTCGCCTATTTCCTCCTTGCTCACGCCAGCTCGCTTCGCAATCTTGATGAAGGTCTCCGTGCACATGTGACTTGAAACCGAGGCTGCCACGGCAATCATAATCAGGTGCTTGTATTTGGCGGGTATGTGGGGCAGGTCGAAGACAAACTTGCGCTCCTGAGCTTGCTTGGGAATCCACTCAGGAATAATCTTCGACATGAGTACCATAGGGCGGGGTTCTTCTCCCAGGTTTTCTGCCATCATCTTCAGAATCTGGTCAACAGTGGGCTTCTTCTCTTCCATGAAAGCTCCTCCTTTTTCTCGTAATGCGCTTTTAAACCCGGGTTGCTACTTCTTGGACTTCTCCTCCTTTTCCAGAGCGTTAACGATGAACTGAGTCACTTCTGATTTGCTGGGGATGCGGCCGGAGCAGACCAGTTCCTCGTTTACCACCAGAGCCGGCGTGGTGAGGATGGGATACTCCATTATCTTCTTCATGTCTTTGACTTCCTCGATGGTGGCATCGACGGCCAGTTCCTTCACCGCCTGTTTCGCTAGCTGCTCAAGCTGCTGGCACTTGGCGCATCCCGTACCCAGAATCTTGATTTTCATTTGACACCTCCTCGTTGATTATTGTGTTATCAGCCCGAAGATATATCCTGTGAAAGTAGCCATAATTACTACCAGGGCGACATATGTCAGCATCTTCTTCGTTCCCATAATGCTGCGGAGAACCAGCATGGCAGGAAGCGATAGCGCTGGCCCTGCCAGAAGTAACGACAGCGCTGGCCCTTTGCCCATGCCCAGGTCCATGAAAGCTCTGATTATAGGAACCTCGGTGAGCGTAGCGAAATACATCAACGCGCCCAGGAACGATGCAATGAAATTGGCAAGCAGACTGTTCCCACCGACATATTGTGTGACCACTGATTCTGGGATGGCGACCTTGAGTATCCCAGCGACAAACACACCCGCCAGCAGCCAGGGCAGGATGAGACGAACGAAGTGCAGCGTCTCCTTCATCCATAGCACTAGTTCGCCCCTTTTGAACCATCTCCACAGGATGATTGCCAGGATAGCCAGCAGGATGCCAGTGGCAATCCACTGCTTGGAGGAGGCTGATATCAGGACGCCCACCATGGTCCCGAAGTAGATAATCTGCTGCCACAGCTTTTTGCCTTCGGGGTCAGCAGCAAGCGCGGCGAATGCCGAGGTGTCTTTCTGTGATTGCTCTTTGCGGTAGATAAAAGCCATAGCTAATCCAATCACAACAGAAAACAGAATAGCTCCAATGGCGCGCGCGGCGCCTATATCGTAGCCCAGCAGCCTGGCTGAATATACTATGGCGAGGACGTTGATGGCAGGGCCGGAGTAGAGGAAGGCGATAGCGGGGCCAAGGCCGGCGCCTCTCTTGTAGATACCGCCGAACAGGGGCAGTATGGTGCAGGAGCATACCGCCAGAATAGTCCCCGAAACTGAGGCTACGCCGTAGGAGAGCACCTTCTTAGCCTGGGGTCCGAAATACTTGAGAACCGATGCCTGCGATATGAATACTGCAATCGCTCCGGCTATAAAGAAGGCAGGCACGAGACAGGTGAGCACATGTGCCGAGAGATAATTTATCAGGCCGTCAAGGCCACCGCGCATAAGGTCAATGAAAGTTTCCATGATTACACTAGTCTTTCCCTGTTTGAAACCAATATAGAATTGAACTCAATCACATCTGTGTATTGGATTTCGCCGTATTCGCTCTGGCTCTCCTTGTCATGGTTTGTCGGTACATCTCAGCAGCCTTGAAGGAGCTACGTACTAACGGTGCTGAGAAAACGCAGCAAAATCCTAATTCCTCACCGATGGTTCTGTATTTGTCGAATTCTTGAGGGGTAATATATCTGACCAGCGGATGGTGCTTGGGAGAAGGGGGCAGGTACTGTCCGAGCGTCAAACAGTCGCATCCGACTGCTCGCAATTCCCTCAGAACCGCTACCACCTCGCTCTTCGTTTCTCCGAGTCCCAGCATCAGCCCGGATTTGGTTATCAGTCTTGGCGCCATGGCCTTGATAGCCTGTAGGATGTCAAGGGAACGGCGGTAATCAGCTTTATGACGTACCTTCGTGTATAATAATGGAACAGTTTCCATGTTGTGACCGATAACATGTGGGTTGCTATCAACCACTTTCTTCAAAGCGTCGAGGGAACCCTGGAAATCCGGAATCAGAACCTCGATCACAACATCAGGGTTGTACAGACGGATGTTTTCTATTGTCTTGGCGAAGTGGCTGGCTCCTCCGTCGCTCAGATCATCCCTGGTAACAGAAGTAATAACAACGTGTTTCAGCTTCAAGGCGGTCACCGCCTGGGCAACGTTTTCGGGTTCGAGTGGGTCAAGAGGCAAAGGAGGCCCTTTATTGATGCCGCAGAAGCTGCAATTGCGCGTGCATATATCCCCCGTGATAAGGAAGGTGGCGGTGCCGCTGGAGAAGCACTGCCCCTGGTTGGGGCATTGAGCAGCCTCGCAAACAGTATGCAGGGATAGCCTGTCAAGCAGGCCTTTCATCTTCTCAATGAGGTGAGGGTCGGGAGCCTTTTGTATTAGCCACGACGGGTATTCGCCCGATTTCGAAGCCATTGCTACTTCGCCTCATGAACATTTATGCCGAAAACAGCCGAGAAATGGCGGATTATGCTGTTCGTAACTTCACCGATTTTCGGTTTTTGACCGAGCACTTTTTGCATGGAGGTCGTGCCTCTATCTGTAATGCCGCATGGGTTGATGTAAGAAAAGGGAGTCAAATCGTTGCTGATATTAAGAGCAAAACCGTGTTTGGTGACCCAGTGAACCACGCGAATCCCTAATGCACAAATCTTCTCGTGTCCGACCCAGACCCCAGGATAATCGGTGTCTCTGTGCGCTTCTATCGAGTAATCATCCAGGGTTCTGATCATGACCTCCTCCAAATCGTGAACATACTGGTGCACGTCATGACCTCTGGTCTTCAGGTCTAGAATAGGATAGCCGACCAGTTGCCCAGGGCCGTGATATGTTACATCTCCTCCACGGTCTGTATGTGTAACTGATATTCCCTCTTTCTCAAGCACATCGCGCGGAACCATGATGTTTTGCTCTCCTCCGAAAGCGCCAATAGTTATCACTGGCCGGTGTTGCAGAAACAGGATTACGTCAGGGATTTTGCCTGCTATTCTTTGTTCTATAAGCTCGCTCTGGAGTTGCGAAGCCTCTGCAAAATCAACCATACCGAGGTTAAACACACGGCAGCCTCTTGCCTTACGCGTTGCCTTAGAGTTTGTCAGTATCGCTTCCATCCATTTATTGAAAGCAAGAATTCCGCCATCCCTCGACACTTTTGAACCTCATTTTTTCTCGCACTCTGAGCAGCATTTTACTGCATAGGGGCGTTCTGAGCCCCGCCGCCTCTTCGCCTCCCTCTTTTTAATTCTGGACTTGCGAATACTGGGCAGTTCCTCGCCTAGCTGCAGAATATAGGCGAGCGGTCCGCCAACAGGCACGGTGTCACCCTCCTTTGCCATTATCTTTGCCAGTATGCCAGACTCAGGAGCTTCTACCTCAAAAGCTACTTTCTTGGCTTTGATAACGCAGATAGATTCTCGTTTTTCTACACTTTCCCCCTCTTTTTTCTTCCATTCGATTATTGTTCCCTCCGTTATTTTTATCCCCATTTTTGGCATTGTCAGTTCAGTCGCCATAACAACCTCCGCTATGTGTTTGTTAGATACAATTGTCGAAACAATACCTCAGCGTCTCTTCGTCGGTGAGCCCGCTGAACCTTTTGAACACATTGTATTCCCCATCGCTGCGTTTGTCTGTTATCAGCAGCATAGTGGGTGTACTATGAACATCGAAACCGAGCACTACATCCGCCTCGGCTCTATAATCGACGCGAACGAAGGCAATCTTTGATTCGTATTCCTGCTCCAGCTTGTCTATTATCGGTTTCTGCAGTTCGCAATCGCCACAGCCTTCGATATAGAAGTACACTAATGCAGGCTTGCCGACCCTGAGGCTGTTATTGATGTCTGCGTAGATAGGGCTTTGGGCAGTCGTACCACTATGCAGAGGTATCCCCACAGCCAGCACGAGGACAGATACCAGGGTGAATTCAGTTGCGGTGTGCAGTACAGCCCTTCGTTTGCTCATTGAAGGCAGGCTGAGTCTGGAAAGCAGTGCGCTAACGCTCAAGAACTTAATCTGCTCTTCGCCCATCAGCAGCACCGCCGCCATGAGCATCATCAGGACATCCAGGGTGAGCGACACAGGGTAGCTCATGGGAACGAGCGCGCCGAAGCAGCCACAATCGTCCTGGAACTGGCGGTATATGGCGTATGAGTTAGCTATGACAAAGCTCAGGGCAACAGGGAAGACGAGCCCGGAGGCAATCCTGGTAAACAAGCCGAGAACCAGGCACAACCCGATGGCGAGCTCCGCCCAGGGCAATGCGTAGCCATAGGCTCTGGCGAGGGTGTCCGGGAGTATGCCGTAGCCGACGACAGCGTTGATGAATTCCGACTGATTTGACAGCTTGGCGACAGCCGCCGTGATAAGAATCCCACCCAGGGCAAGCCTTAGCACAAGTAGTAACCAGCGATTTTGGAGGAAGCCTTTCATAGCAGTGAAACCCATTCTCGCCCCCGTGAAACTAGCTTGGCTATATCTATTCCTTCCCTAGATGCGCACTAACGCATACTTGTGGAATAAAAAAAGAGAGGCTATCTGGCGCACTCTCGGACGCAGCCTGGGCCGACGCGTTTAGCTTTCTTGAGGCGCTTTCTGTCCAGCCCTACCACCTCATTGCCCTCCAATCCCTTCCTCACAGCCTCGACAAGGTTGGCGTAATGCGCTTTCATCCCCTCTTCGTCTATGGAGTAAAGCGACCACAAGCCATCCTTCCTCAGCTTGAGGAAACCAGCGTCATACAGCGCGCTCAGGTTCCGGGAAGCCCTGGTCTGCGAGATATCCAGCGCCTGCATCACCTCGCAGACGCAGCACTCCCTCACCAGAAGCAGGTTCAGTATCCTGAGCCTGGTCTCGTCTGACAGCGCCTTCATAGCCTTGACTAAATCTCGCATCTACTCACCCCATCATATATGCGCATCTTCACTTATATTATGGAACGATTCTTAAAATTTGTCAACCTGCAGATCTGATATCTTTTTAACTTAATGCGGCTCTTGAATGCCCAGTATGGTTAGCTGTTCGAGGCACTTTATGCCCCTGACCCCTGCAGGAACAAAGAGCATTGAGCCTGGCCTCGCCTCCCACTGTTGCTTGCCCGCAGTGAAGACCCCACTTCCCGACACAACATAGAAGAAGACGTCATAAGGCTCATCATGGGGAGATATCTCATACCCGCTGTCCAGGGATATCACGACTATATTGAAGTGTTTGCCTCTGAAGACGTCCTTTTTGACTCTCTCCCCGGCCTTAAATTCTATGAACTGGCTGATATGGTATTTCTGCTCTCTCATCGCACTCGGAATCTATTCTTTGCCGACCAATATCATATTCTCCTGGGCATTGTCCTCCGATGCAGTATCGTGGCTGCGAAGATAAACAGGAGAGTAAAAGCCAGCAGAGCCAGCAGGTCAGCAGCTATCGGGAGGTGCCCCTGTCCCTGCATGGAGATGCGGGCGATGTCAGTGAAGTATGTCAGCGGTGAGATGTACGCAATTGCCTGGCCCCACGTAGGCAGTTCGGCCAGCGGTATGAAGACGCCGCTGATAAATATAACCGGGAACTTCACCACTGAGGCAATCATGTTAACAGTGGAAGGCATGCTGGTGGGCGGAGCCGAGAAAACGCTGCCTAAGGAAGCAAAGCAGAGTGCGGACAGAATGACGGCTACGGAGAAAACAAGAGCATGCGATATTTGCACTCCCATGCCCAGTCCGAAGACTATTGCCACCAGAGAAATGACCATCCCAAAAGCGGTGGAGGCCAGAATATCACCCAGAATGATGGTCTCGGTCTTTACAGGAGATGACATGAGCCTTTCCAGAGTCCTTGCCTGCGCCTCCCAGGGCACCACTATGGGCGATATCGCTGTGGCGGTGAAGAAGAGAATCATGCCGAGAAGACCCGGTATCATGGAATCAACGGTCAGGTTCCTGCCGATGGAGAAGGAGAGAAACAGAAAAACAGGAAACAGGATGCCGAAGATTACGACGGGCCCTTTGGAGTAATAGAGCCGGATGTCCTTGCGGGCTATTGTCAAGGAACGCCGCATCTGCCCTAGCACCGAGGCTGCATCAAGCATGCTCTGCCTCCTTTTCGGTGAGAGCAACGAAGGCGTCCTCAAGGGAGGGGTAAAGTGTGTTGAGGGATACTATCTTCAGGCTGGCGCTGCTACTGTAGTTGCTCAGCGCGATTATCAGGTCTCCAGGGGCATCGGTGTAAATCCGGTACTTATCGCCTACCTTGTCCACCTTCTTTACGTTCGGGAGCTTCGCTAAAGCCTCCTGACTCACAGCATCGGCAAAGCTGACCTCCACTGAATGCATGACGCTGGCAGCCATTTTCAGCTTCTCAGGCCTCTCTATGGCTGCTATTCTTCCCTGGTTGATAATAGCAACCCGGTCACACAGCTCGTTTGCCTCATCCATGTCATGAGTGGTGAGAAATATTGTTTTGCCGCTGGAGTTGAGATCGCGAAGCATGTTTTTCATCAGTCGCGCACTTTGTACATCCAGTCCTGAGGTCGGTTCATCCAGAAACAGCACTTCGGGGTCGCTTACCAGGGCCATGCATAGAATAAGGCGTTGCCTCATTCCTTTCGAATATGCTCTCACGGGGTCTTTTCTGCGCTGCTGAAGCCCTAACGTCTGCAGCAGGCTTTCACTTCTTTGCTATGCTTCCCTGCTGGAAATACCGTAGAGTTCGGCCATAAACATCATATTGTTCCAGCCGGACAGGTCGGCATACGCATTAGCCATTTCTGGGACCACCCCCGCCACCTGCTTGGCTTGCAAGCTGCCCGCACGATGTCCCGAGATTAAGGCGCTACCCCCATCCGGCTCTATGACGCCTGTCAGCATGCGGACAGTCGTTGTCTTCCCGGCGCCATTAGGGCCTAAAAAGCCGAAGGTTTCCCCTCTTTTCACCGAAAAACTCACGTTATCAACAGCAATGACCTCTCCATAGCGCTTGGTCAGTTTGTCTACCACAATGATGAAGTCTTGATTTAATTGGTCAACAGGCACAGCTTAACCTCTAGTCTAGGTTCGGCGATTTGTCTTCCGCTTCTTTGCAGTCGGCTTCCCTCTATTTGGACAATAGCTTTCACAAGGCTTATCTTGAACTGGCTCTTCAATAGTCAGTGCCGACAGAATAAGCTCCCGGCAGCGTTTTACCATATCGTAATTGGCATAGTAGTGAATATGATAGCCGCGCCTCTCACCCTTCACCAGTCCTATGGCCTTCAGTACTCTCAGGTGCTGGGAAACAGCAGATTGGCTTACTCCCAAAAGATCAGCCAATGCATTGACACAAAGGGCATCAGGGTCACGCTGCCGGCAAAGCAGTTTCATCAGTTTGAGGCGAGTGGGGTCTGCTAAGGCGCTGAACACTGCTGCCTGCTGATCTGTATCCCGTCGAATCGTTTCATCTAATGGCATTATAAGTCTCCACTAATATACTTATAATATACTTAATACGAAATGTCAAGGCGCTCATGCGAGACCGGGATAGTACATTCCGAACAAGGTATTTACTGCGTATCATTTTTCTGGTATATTACAACATAGTTGGGGCGATGAGGCTCGCCTGGGGTTAGCCCCGAAAGGCCCAATTTCTCGGGATGATAGCTTCTACTGGCAACGTTGCCGGTGGAAGCTTTTTTCTTGCGTGCTGGCCGTGAGTGATATATGGAAAGGCACGTTCTGACAGATGATGTAAAGAGAGCCGCCGAGAAGGCACTGCAGTACGTCCACTCGTGTCAGACAGAGGACGGTGGGTACTTCTTCGCCCGCATCCCACCTAGCAGTCTGCGCGACTCGTACTTCGCTGTGAAAACCCTTCTGATGCTAGGACAACGTCCCCGGCGGCCTGCAGGCGTCAAGCGTTTCGTATGGGCTTTTCTTCAGGAAATTGTGGGCAATCCTGTTCATATCTCTTATCTCGCCATCGAAATCCTAAAGGATTTGGGGGAGGATTTGGAGCTGTTGCGCCATCAAAGCGAAGCTATTGAAGCGTCCCTCGCTGCGCTCGATGGAGTTGGCGACCCCAGCACACTCTACATAGAGGTTGTCTCAGAACTGGAGAGCATTTTCGAAGCAGTGTCAATACTTGTGCATCTAGATATACCTTTCGACCGGGCTTCAGTTGTTCGCCTTATATCCTCGTTGTTTAACAGGGACGGAGGTTTCGGAAGTCGAGGGAACTCTTCTCTGGCCACAACCTATTACGCAGCTAGGACTTCTGCCCTGCTGGATTACCCACTCAGGTATCCAGAGCGTATTTTGTCGTTTTTGAGAAGGCGAGAGCGAGATGTCTACTTTTTGGAGGATCTCTATTACCTGTCGAGCGCTTGCTTTATCTTGGGCGAGGCGCTTTCAGAGCCAGAACAGGCTATCTCGTTTGTCTTAGGTTGCCAACGAGGCAGCGGAGGCTTCGCTCGTGCAAGACCTATGGGCATTGCCACCTTGGAAGATACATACTAT
>Ga0315277_10007248_pt1 | contig 14394 bp, 11 predicted proteins | sample YL17G05_15_MG_FD_203695 | JGI IMG/M metagenome (GOLD analysis project Ga0315277, IMG submission 203695) | Sediment microbial communities from Yellowstone Lake, YNP, Wyoming, USA - YL17G05_15 | ecosystem: Environmental > Aquatic > Freshwater > Lake > Sediment | place: USA: Wyoming | collected... | reverse complement strand
CCGCTCCTCGACGATGTCCTCACATCGCCTGCGTCGCGGCGCCTTGCATCTGCCCGCCCGGCGCTCGCGCCAAAGTGGACCTGTTATTCTGTGACAGACCCTTAGTTCGACCCAACTTTCAAATATCCGCTCGCTGACGCTCGCGGCTCCGCGGCTGCGGCATTCGCCTGGCCGCGGCAAACACTGAGGTATCCGAACAAAAAAGTGTTAAGAAAACAATTTTTCACAACTGTGTATCACAGAGAACCATGGCTGCCTGTCTCCTCCTTGCGCGCTCTCCATGCTCTCGGTGTCCTCTGGGATTCGCTTTGGAAGATTCGGTTGCGACCGCGGGTCGTGGCCGGCTTCTGATGTTCAGAAATTTTTCACCCGGCACTTTTTTTGAGCCGTTTTGCTGCCAGTTTGCGCATTCCCAGACAGGAAGGATCAGCCGGCCGGTGCGCAGGCGCGGCCTGGCCGCCCGGCCGTCCTTTCCGGGAAAGGAGATTTCATGCAAACCCCTGTGAATGCATTGCATAAACGGGACCAGTCCAGCCTTCTGGCAGCCTCGGAAAAACTCATTCTGGAAAGCCTGGCCAGGCGCATGCCGTCATGGGTTACCTCCGATCACCTGACCCTGCTCGGGCTTGTCGCCATGCTGATGGCAGGCTGCGCCTATTGGGCGGCCAGCTGGAACCGGCTCGGATTGCCGCTGGTCGTGGTTGCGCTGGCGCTCAACTGGTTCGGCGACAGCCTGGACGGGACCCTGGCGCGGGTCCGCAACCGCCAGCGCCCCCGGTACGGCTTCTATGTCGACCACGTAGTGGACCTTTTCGGCGGCTGTTTCCTGCTGGGCGGACTGGCGCTTTCCGGCTTCATGAGCCCGCTGGTGGCGCTCGGCCTCCTTTCCGCCTATCTCATGGTGGAAGCCGAAGTGTACCTGGCCACCCACGTGTGCGGCGTTTTTCGCATGGCGTTCCTGCGCATCGGCCCGACCGAATTGCGCATCATTCTGGCGATCGGAACCCTTTACCTGCTGCACAAGCCGTGGATTCAGCTCGGCGGCCTGGGCCGTTTTCTCCTGTTCGATGTCGGCGGGGTGGTCGCGATCTGCGGCATGTCTTTTGCCGCGGCGGTGTCCTCGATTCGCAACACACGCGCACTTTATAAAGCCGAGCCGCTGCCGCGGCCGTAATCCTGCCGCGGAAAGAGCAGTTATGAGTGCCTGGGCGACTTTTCAACCGGCAGATGGAAGCGAGGGTGCGAGAGTGACGTCGATTCGCCGCTGGCTGATTTTCAATGCGGTGGGGGCCCTGGGATTCCTCGTGCAGCTGGCTGCCCTGAGGCTGCTGATCGAAACCTGGGGATTGGGATATCTCGCGGCAACCGCCATCGCCGTGGAAGCCGCCGTGATCCACAACTTCATCTGGCACGAACACTGGACCTGGGCGGACCGCGGCAATCCCGGCCGGGCAGGGGCGGCCCGGAGATTCCTGCGCTTCCATCTTACCAACGGCGCTTTTTCCATTGCGGGCAATCTGGTCTGCATGCGCATCTTCATGAGCACCCTGCCCGTGAATTACCTGGTTGCCAATGTGCTGGCGATCGCCGTCTGCTCGATCGTGAATTACGTCCTCAGTGACCGCCTGGTGTTTCAACCTGCCGTCCAAAAACGGGGGACGACTCGGATTTCGTCTCGAGAGGAGGAATTATGAACGGCCGTTTGCATCGAATGCCAGCCCGGATCTGCCTGCTGGCTGCGCTTTTTGTGCCTCTTGGCTCGCCCGCGGCGGAATTGCAGACGGCGACCCTTAAGGCCTGGGATCTCTATGTCGCGGCCGCCGAACTGCGCATTGCATCCGAACTCAAGTCGGCGAAAGGATTTCTTGCTCTCGATTTTCAGGATGCGGCCGAAGCCGCCAGGGAGCGGCACGCCGTCATCGCCGGGGAGATTCCGGTCAAGAAAATGGAGACTCTGACTCCGGCGGGTGAATCCATTCAGGTTCCCGGCGGCATGATCCATCATTGGCGTGGCAGCGTGTTCATTCCCGGTGCAGACCTCGACCCGCTTCTCGCACGCGTCCTCAATCCGAAGACCGACGACACGCGCCAGGAAGACGTTCTGCAGTCCAGAGTCCTGGAGCGCGGACTCGACTCCCTCCGGATCTACCTCAAGCTGCAACGGTCGAAGTTCGTGACCGTGGTGTACAACACCGAACATCATGTGCAGGTGCGCCGTTACGGGAAGACGCGGGCATCCAGCACCAGCGTGGCCACCCGGATCGCCGAACTGGACATGCCGAACTCCGGCCAGGAGCGGGAGAAACCGCCGGGGCAGGACCGCGGCTTTCTCTGGCGGCTGAACTCCTACTGGCGCTATGAGCAGGTGAACGGCGGGGTCATTGTCGAGTGCGAATCTGTCTCTCTCAGCCGGACCGTGCCGGCGTGGCTCGAGGTGCTCGCCCGGCCCTTGATTGACAACACCGCCCGCGAATCGATGCAGCGCACCCTCGGATCCATGCGCGGCCGCATGGCGCACTCCCGTCCGGAACCGTGAGGAGGAGCCGGAAGCCAGAAGCCGGAAGCCAGAAGCCGGAAGGAATCCATGGAGGTTTTTCCTCCCTGACGGATCTTCCCCCGCCGCGGCGATTCCGGCTTCTGGCTTCCGGCTTCTAACGTGAACAAAATTCGCGTTATGCTCTGCATAACGGTCCAAGGGGCTGCGTTCCGTGATGTCCTGACAAAAAGCGGCGGGATGAGCTTTATCGGTCCTTGTATGAATTCCGGATCGGGGAATTCTCCTCGCCGCCGAAGGCGGCGCGCGTGGTGGTGGGTTCGATCAAAAGGAAAGCGCCGAGGCTGCCGATGGCGACGGCTATCAGCAGGGTAGTGTATACCTGGTGCCGGCTGTGGATTGCGAGACTGCCGATCAGCAGGAGGAGCACAAAAAGCACATCGGCGCAGCGGATCCATGGCGTGACGCTTTTGCGCTGAGCTGCGAGTTCGCCCGGATAGGATGCGGATGTGAACCAGAGATGGAATCGCAGGTTGGCGCCGAGGGCGACGACCGCCACGGTGGCGAAAAAGAGCAGGGCGCCCCAGCCGGCGCCCCATGCCGTCCAGGCCTTCACCTTCCACATGGGAAGCAGCATGGCGTAGTACAGGAGTCCGACCGCCGCCTGATGAAACTGCCACCACCAGAGCGGGTGTTTGACGGGCGCCTCCGGCGCCTCCTGATTCCGCATGGCCGCCGGGACAGCTGCGTTGGCAACCGGGATCCGTTCCAGTGCGGACACGAGTTCGCCGGTGTCGGCGTAGCGCTGGGCCGGACTCTTCTGCAGGCAGCGGCGCACCACTTCCTCCAGAGCCGCGGGCAACATCGGCCGGAGACGGCTCAGATCGATCGGCTCGGACTCGAGGATGCGCGCGATGGTGGCGATGGAGTCCGAGGATTCGAAGGGATGCTTCCCCGATGCAATTTCGTACAGCATGACCCCGAACGAGAACAGGTCGGTGCGGAAATCTACCTCCTGGCCGAGGAGCTGTTCGGGCGATGCATAGGCCGGCGTGCCCAGAAACAGTCCCGCTTTCGTGAGACGGGTGGAGATCATGGAATCGCGCGTGCGCGCGTTCTGATAACGCGCCAGACCGAAATCCAGGATCTTGATCCCGCCATTTTCCGTGCGGATGATGTTTTCCGGCTTCAGATCGCGGTGAATGATGCCCTGCTGATGCGCGACTGACAGCGCCTGGGCTATCTGCAGGGCGGTTGCCAGCAGCGTCGCCGGCGAGAGCGGGCCGGCGGCCATTTCCCGGTGCAAAGTCCGCCCGCGCACGTACTCGGAGATAATGTAATAGTTGCCGCCGTACTCCTCCAGCGCGTATATGGTTGCAATCGCGGCATGGGAGAGGGTGGCCGCCACCCGCGCTTCCCGCTTGAGGCGCTCGCGATGTTCTTCGTCGCTCGTGTGTTGGGGGGCGAGAGCCTTGATTGCCACCAGCCGCCCCAGGCGGGTATCTTCCGCAAGATAGACCACCCCCATGCCGCCCTGGCCGAGTTTTTCCTTGACCGCATAGGGTCCGAGCCGGGTGCCGACAAGCGAGGTGTCCGGGTTGCTCTCCCGCAACTCCGGAATTTCGCAAGCCGGTTGCTCCAGGAAATCATCCGCCCCCTCGTGGCTGGCGAGCAGCGACTCGACCTCCCGGCGCAGTTCCGTATCCTGGCCGCACTCCTTATCGAGGAAAGCGGGGCGGTCCGCAGGATCCTGCTCCAGGGCCCGGTAAAAAAGCTCTCTCAGCTGCTGCCAGCGCTCAGGATTCACGTCTCGCATCCGATTCCATCTCGCGTTTGAGCCATGCCCTCGCCATGCTCCAGCCGCGCTTCACGGTGGCGGGAGAGATATCCATGGCATGCGCGCATTCCTCGATGCTCAGGCCGGCAAAAAAACGCATTTCGACGATGCGTGCCTGTTCGGAATCCATCACCGCCAGCCTGGTCAATACTTCGTCCAGAGCCAGCAGATCGACCGATTTTTCTCCGCCGGCGGCAATCGCATGATCGAGCGTGATGCGGACCTTCGATCCTCCCCTTTTGGCGGCATTGCGCGCGCGCGCCCGCTCGACCAGGATCTGGCGCATCGAATTTGCCGCGATCGCGAAGAAATGGGTGCGGTCCTGCCAGGGCTGCTGCTTGTCTTTCCTCAACCGGAGGTACGCCTCATTGACGAGAGCGGTTGCCTGCAGGGATTGACCCGGGCGCTCGCGCCGCAGGTAATGGCGCGCCAGCCTGCGCAGCTCATCATAAACAAGAGGCATCAGTTTGGAAACCGCCTTGGAATCGGAAGCCCCGCCCGCCTTAGGATTGGAATCCTGCACTTGGATCTCCCTTTCACAGGTTGCGCCGCTTTGGAATGAGGCGCCGATAAGGCCGGAAATTACAGCGCGCCGATTATATCCCAAAACAGCAGGGAGGCGGCAAGAGCAAAAGGCAAGGGTCTGTGATTCAGACAGCGGGATAGAAATGGAACCGCGAAGACCTCGAATACCGCGAAGACCGCAAAGATACTGGAGACTGCCTCGGCCTCTCAACCCAGGCGGCTTCCGGCCGGCATGCGGACGAGGCAAATGAGGCGCCTTGGTCCATAAGAGCTTCTCTTTGCGGTCTTTGAGGTCTTCGCGGTTTGTTTCCAATGTCTGAAATGCAAATGCATTCAAGGCGGGATCGATTCCTCAGCGAAAATGCTTTAGAATAATAGCGGCGGCAAGGAATGGCTGCCGGTCATTTGCTTGATGGAAAGGAAGGGGAGGCGAACCATGCAGATCGGCCACGCGCAGGATATTCCAAAGGAAGCGGTCACGGCTGAAGGCAGCAGGGGCGCAAGCATCCAGTGGCTGCTCGGCATAAAGGACAACGTGCCTCATTTCTACATGAGGCTGGTGACGGTGGAGCCGGGCGGGGTGATCCCGCTGCACAACCATGAAGTCATTCATGAGATGTACATCCTGAGGGGCCATGGCGTGGTGCTGCATCCGGATGGCGAGATCCCGATCTCCGAAGGGGATTTCGTCTACATGCCCGGCAAGGAAATCCACGGCACAAAAAATACCGGCGCGGAGCCGCTGCAGTTCATTTGTTGCATCAACAAGCCCGCCTAAAGCCCGCCGGGACCTACTCAGCCCCATCCTGGAGGCTTCCTAATAGCACGGCAGAGCTCTTGAAGCGGGGCGTCGTTCATTGACATAAGAAACTCAGTTGCATTGATGAAGCCGCAAAAAATAAAGCAGCCACGGATTGCACGGATTTCACGGATCAAAGCACGAATGAAACCAGCGCACACCCGAAGTCCGCGCAGCCCTACCCCCCACACCGGCGCAGCGTTACGCGCAGCAACATCCTGGCTCCCGTCGCGCAGGCAAGCGCGACGGGTAGCTTCCGGAAGAAATTGGCATTCGGATGCGTTTGCCTGCGCGACGGGAGCCAGGATGTTGGCCGAAGGCCGCCGGTGTGGGGGGTGGGGCTGCGCCGGATTTTCTCCGCTCCGTGAAATCCGTGAAATCCGTGGCAGTTTTTTCATTTGTGCCTGTTTGCCAATACACGCATTAGTAAGTTTCCGGAGAGCTTATTTTCTCGCGCTCTTTCCTCTTGCCGGAGGCCGGCCGTGCTCTTATGCTGTTGGCTAGTGCCAAGCCTTGGAGAATTGCCATGAGACGGATCTTTCGGTTGTGGATCATTGCCGCGGTGTGTGTGTCCTTTGTCTGCGCGGCGCAAAACAGTGCCGGACCCGTGCCGGACCCGGGCGTGCCTTCCACCACAGGACTGGTGGTTTCCACAAACGCCCTGGCCTCCGATGCAGGCGCGGCCATCCTTCGCCAGGGAGGCAATGCCGTGGATGCGGCGGTTGCCACCGCCTTCGCGCTGGCAGTCACTCATCCCTCCGCCGGAAATATCGGCGGAGGCGGATTCATGATCGTGCGCGAGCCATCCGGCCGGACGGCGGCTTTCGATTACCGCGAAAAAGCCCCACTGAAATCCAAGCCGGACATGTACCTGGATGCGCAGGGGAAAATCGTCCGCCGGCTCACTGATGAAGGATATCTGGCGCCGGGAGTTCCGGGAACGGTGCGCGGCCTGGAACTCGCGCACAAGCGGTACGGCAAACTCCCCTGGAAAGATGTCGTGTTACCGGCGGTCCGGCTTGCAGGCGAAGGTTTCCTGCTTACCCGGAGTCTGGCAAACGGGTTGAATCGGCAACTTTCGGGAGTCATGGGCAGATATCCTTCCTCCGTGGAAGCTTACGGGAAACCGGGAGGCGGCCGTTGGGCTGAAGGCGACCGGATCGTCCTGAAGGACCTGGCGAAGACTCTGGATGCCATTGCCGGCGGTGGAGCCGACGCCTTCTACAAGGGATGGATCGCCGACCGCATTGCCGAAGATATGAAGGCCAATGGTGGCCTGATCACGAAGGAAGATCTTGCCGCCTACCAGGCGAAAGTCCGCAAACCGGTCACGGGGCGCTATCGCGATTACGACCTGATCTGCATGCCGCCCCCCTCTTCTGGAGGCGTCGGGCTGATCGAGATGCTCAACATTCTCGAGATTTTCGATCTGCGCAGCAAAGGGCGCTTTGCGCCCGAAACGCTGCACCTGATGATCGAGGCGATGCGGCGCGCCTATCTGGACCGGGCGCGGTTTCTGGGCGATCCGGATTTCGTGCGGGTGCCGGTTGCGAAACTCACTTCGAAGAAATACGCCAGGGAGCTCGCAGCCACGATTAGTCCTGCCAGGGCATCCAGCAGCGTTGAGCTGGGGAAAGATATCATCACCCTTTCCCTGCCTGCCGAGAGCGATGAAACCACCCATTTTTCCGTGTACGACAAAGACGGCATGGCGGTGGCCAACACGTTCACCCTCGAGGGTGGATATGGATCGCGAGTCGTCGTCAAAGGCGCCGGCTTTCTGCTCAATAATGAAATGGGGGACTTCAACAAAAAGCCGGGTGAAACCAACCTCTCCGGAGACATCGGCACAAAGGCGAACCTGATCACGCCCCGGAAGCGCATGCTGAGCTCCATGACTCCGGTGATTGTGACGCGCGGGGACAAGGTGGTCCTGATCACCGGATCTCCCGGCGGCAGGACCATCATCAACACGGTTTTGAGCGTCGTGCTCGGCGTGCTGGAATTCGGCATGAATGGCCGCCAGGCGGTCGATTCGGCGCGCATGCATCACCAGTGGCTTCCTGATGAGACGACTCTGGAGGATGGAGCGGTTATTCCAGCAGTTCTGGCCAAGCTGAAGGAAATGGGGCACAACGTCAGGATGCAGGGAGGGCAGGGGGATGCCCATTCGATCCTGATAGATCCGGCGAGTCGGGTCGCCTATGGCATCAACGACAAACGCAGCGCGGATTCCAAAGCCGCCCGGTAGATCCGAAGGAAGACGATCGCAAAAACAAAAAAACGCCACGGATTCTCACGGATTCAAAGGTGCTTCTTTAAATCCGTGGAATCCGTGGCGTTTTTCTTTTAGATCTCCGTGCCATCGATCAGGCTACTTTTTCCTTTTGATTACCTCCAGAAAGTCCTTGGAGCTCTGGACCTTGTTCGCATCCTTGCCGATCTGGATGTACTTGGTAAAATTTTCCGTCGCCCGGGGATAATCCTTCTTGTTGAAGTAATAGATCTGGCCGAGTTCGAAATAGGTCTCGTCGTTTTCCGGGTTGGTCTTGATGACCTGCTGGAAAGCCAGGATGGCGAGATCCTCGGTCTCGGGCTTTTTGGCCCATTCCAGACCAAGCTTGAAAACCGACACTCCGCCCTGCGCATAGGCTGCAAATGCCTGATCGTACTGCTTTACATTGATGAACCGCTGTCCGACCTGGACATAGTGATTGTTCAATTCGGCTTCAGGCGTCAGTTTGGGATCATTTGGGGCCAGCTGGATAGCACGCTTGTAGGCTTCCACCGCGGCCTCGTCCTGCAGGTTCCTGGTGCGAGCCCTTCCGATTGCGACCCACAGGGCAGCCTGAGTCGGCGCATCATCCACTAATCCAAGCGCTTCTTCATATTTCTTCAGGGCGCCGGGATAGTCTTTTGTGTTATAGAGCTTGTCTCCCTGGTCGGCGAGATCCTTTACTTTTGACGTCTGGGCAAACTTCTGGAGCTTCTGTTTGAAATCCAGGTAGCCTTTGTCGTCTGCCTTGAGAGCGATCGCCTTGTCGAGAGCCTGTTCCGCGGCATCGTACTGGTTGTCGCGCGCCAGGGCGAGCGCCAGGTTGTAATAGACGTCAGGATCATTCTGCGCGAGCTTTAGCGCTTCCTGGAATTTCACGATGGCTGCCTTGAAATTCTGCTTGTTCAGCTCTTCGGTCGCTTCTACCTTGAGCCTCAGGGACGGCAATAACGGCAGCACGGTGCTGATGGCTCTCTGCAGGGTGAGATAAGGGCTGGGCTGAGCGACCCCTTTGGCATCCTTTGGCTGGGGCAGCGCCACCAGCGCGTTCAAGATATTCAGGTTCTTTTCCCAGGTTTCCTTTGCCAGATCCCATTTCTGTTCCTGGATGTAGGTCAGTCCGAGGAAATACAGCGTGTCCACGCTCGTCGGGTTGATAGCGAGGGTGTCCTTCAGCTTCTGCTCCGCTTCGGCCCACTTGCCGGCGTTCATCGGAGGCTCAGCTTCCTTCAGCGCAGCCATGGTCTTGCTTTGCAGATTCGGATCTTCGAAATAAATCAGCTTTGCAGGATCTCCGGGGGTGCACTTGACCGTGGCCGATTCCTGCGCTCCGTTCTTGAGAAAGGCGAATTCATGGAGGCCGGGCTCGAATTTTTCCGGCCGCGCGATCACCCGATAGGCGCCGTCGTCGAGCTTCTCGAAACGAACGGCGCCGTTGTTGTCGGTTTTCTTTTCCTGCGCAGGCTTTAATCCGCCACCCAACATTAACAACTGCACCTTGGTCGATTTGAGGGCCGCCCCTGCATCGTCCACGACCTTTACGCTCAGGGTGTTCGTTCCCGCGGCGAAAACAACTGCAGCCAGGAGAAGGAGTGAGATAAATATTCCGAGTCCAAACGAAAAATTGTTGGTTTGTGGTTTCATCGCAACCGTCTGCTTATCAAGGTTAAGGTTTTATGGGGTTTAAGCCATATATTCCACAGGCACGCGAATCACCGCTTCTTCCGCGAATGAAGTTCAGGATTCAAGATTCCGGACTCCCAGCGGGAAGCGGACCAACACGCCCGGAACATTATGACACATCTCTTGCCAATACAAACAAAAAGATTTACAGGAAAACAGGCTCCCTGCTGCCGGCAGAGTTGCGCGGAATTGCCGATGCAATTCCTGCCTGAACCACCCTGTCTGCTGAAGGAGTGTCCCCGCAAACACGAGAAGAAGCCAGAAGCCAGAAGCCAGAAGCCAGAAGCCAGAAGCCAGAAGAAAGAAGCCAGAAGAAAGAAGCCAGAAGAAAGAAGCCAGAAGCCAGAAGCCAGAAGAAAGAAGCCAGAAGAAAGAAGCCAGAAGAAAGAAGCCAGAAGAAAGAAGCCAGAAGAAAGAAGCCAGACACGAACAATTGCCCAACTCCTGGTCAATCTTCCGGCTTCTGGCTCCCGGCTTCTGGCTCCCGGCTTCCCGCTTCCGCCTTCCGGCTTCTGGCTTCCGGCTTCTGGCTTCCGCCTTCCGGCTTCTGGCTTCCGGCTTCTGGCTCCCGGCTTCTGGCTCCCGGCTTCCCGCTTCCGCCTTCCGGCTTCTGGCTTCCGGCTTCTGGCTTCCGCCTTCCGGCTTCTGGCTTCCGGCTTCTGGCTTCTATTTCTTTATTCGGGGCTGGCGGTCGAGGTCTATCTTTTTGAGCTGCTCGAGCTCATCGGTGAGTTTTTTGATTTTTTCTTCCCGCGCCCGGGTTTCGGCCGCCATTTTCTCGATGTCCGATTGCAGGCCGAGGATGAATCGCGCCTCGGCGCTGTAGGGGCTTTGGGGATAGGTTGCGACCAGCTTTTTGAACTGCTCCTGCGATCTTTCCAGCGTCTTGGAGCGGCAGTCCTGGGTGGTACAGATCAGCATATAGGAGATTCCGAGCCTGAAGATCGCCACATCCCTGTACTGCGTGACCGGATCACTGCGGAGATAACTTTCGTAGGCCCGGGCCGCCATCTGGTACTCGCCGCGCTGGAAAAGATCCTCTCCATCGCGAAAGGTTTTGGACAGCAGCGGTTCGGAAGGCGCGGGCAGCCGCGACGGCGGGAGCGGCAGTTCTGGCCAGGCTTCCGGGATGGGGATCGGCGGAGGCGAAACCGGCACCGGACGGGCGGGTGCGACCGGCGGGCTGACGGTTTTCTTATGGCAGGCTCCCGCCCAGAAAATGAGTGCCGCAATGATCAGTATGAATTCCATCCGCCTCATCGATATCCATATTTTAGATATCCGGGAACAGGATGCGCAATCCCTATTTCAAATTCCTGCTCCCCGGGGAGGAAGGTCCAATGGAGCGCGGGCGTCCCACCCAATGCCGCATAGCTTTTGACGCATGGCGCGGAAGGCACGTTTGGAGTGCGGCGACTGGTCGCCGCTTTCAACAGCCTGATGCTGTCCCACACCGGCAGCTTGCTGCCGGGATTGCCACGGCGCCCCTGAAACCAAACATTGGTCTCTCCTGAAAACGGCAGCAAGCCGCCGTTGCGTGTCCAGAACACGCTTTCCAGAGCGGCGACCAGTCGCCGCACTCCAAACGCTAACGTAAACAGCATTGGGATTAGCCCGGCGCTGCCCGATTGTCTTGGGCGGGCTGAAGCCCGCCCCCACGGGCTTTCCATCATCATGAGATCTGAGGCAGCGGTTGGGGACCCTCATCAGATCGGGGACGATTCCCGGTAGGAGGTCTGCCCCGTGTTTTCGCCGGGCGGAATCAAGAGATAGAAGATGCTCCCCCCCTCTGGATTGTCGTCCACCCACAGGGCGGCGCGATGAGCCTCGGCAATGGTGCGGGAGATGGCAAGGCCGAGGCCGGCGCCCTGTCCGGGGATTTTCTTTCCCTGCTTGACCTGGTGGAATTTCTCGAAGATCTTTTCCTTATGCGCGTCGGGCACGCCCGGGCCGGAATCGGCCACAGCCACCAGGGCGAGCGCCCTGGCATCGGTCGGCGGCGGCACCTTCGCGCGCCAGTGCTCCGGCATGCCCGCCGGGATCTCCCGTGTGGCTGTCAGCCTCACCGTGATTTCCTTCCCTTTGGAAAACTTGCCTGCGTTGCTGAGAAGATTGCGGAGGACCTGCATGATCCGGTCTGCGTCGCAGTCGATCATGAAAGGCTGCCCGGGGAGATCCAGCGCAATTGCCGCATCCCGCGCGTCGCCGTGGGGCTGCAATTCGGCGGCAACGGCCCGGATCAGCGCCGCAAGATCATGGCTCTTCAGTTCATACTCCATCACGCCTGCTTCCATGCGGGACAGGTCCAGCAGATTGCCGATCATTGCCGAGAGCCGCTGACAGCTGGCCAGGGCAAGCTCCAGCAGCCGTTTCTGCTTGTCGTTGACCGGACCGGGAATCTGGTCGAGCAACAGCTGAATCGTCTCCTGCTGCGATGCCAGCGGGGCCTTCAGCTCGTGGGAGACATGGGCGACGAAATCCTTCTTCATCTGATCCAGTTCGTTCAGGCGGCGGGTCATGCTGTTGAAGTCTTTGGCGAGCTGCCCGAACTCGTCGCGGCGTGTGGTGTCCAGCCGGTAAAAAAACTTGCCTTCGGTGAGCGCCCGGGTCCCCTGGGTGAGCTGGCGCAGCGGCGATGAGATGGACTGCACGATGAGAAAGGAAACCAGACCGCTCAACACCAGCGCGGCCGCCGCCACGATCCAGGAAACCGTTGCCGCCATCCGGCTGGTCCGGCCGAACACTTTGACCTCCGCATAGATGGCTCGGATCGCGGCCAGGTAGACGCTGCGGGTCTGGTCCTTGAGCTGTGCCAGCTGCTCTGTCAGGACGTCGGGTATGCCTTGGGTAGGATCGCCTGGCCCGGCCAGCCTGCGCGCAAGTTCTGCGTTGAAGGCGCTCCAGAATCCGGCCAGCCGCTGGATTTCCGCCTGCTCCTCGCGCGTGCGCCCGATCGCCTCGATGTTGCTCAGTTCGCCCGCGTACAGCTGGCGGTATTCCTGCAGGCGGTCCCGGTAGCCGGGGTCGGCCGACACAAACGATTTTCTGGCGAACTCTTCCACCAGTTCGATGTTGTTCCCCATCCGCAGAGCGATATCGGCGGCCTCAAAATTGACGTCGGACAACCGGGTGATGATCGACTGCATGCGTTGAATCGTTAGGATTTCGTGAGCCAGCAGTCCCACCATCAAGGCGATCAGGATTCCGTAACCGGCTATGATTTTTGTCGATATTTTCATAGGCGCAGCCCTTGGCTATTCAATGCCGTAGAGCTTGAGTTTGTTGCGAATCGTTTTCACATCCAATCCGAGCTGGCGCGCGGCTTCCGCCTTGTTCTGGCCGGTGTTGGCAAGCGTTCTCAGGATCAGTTCCTTTTCAGCCTCGGCAGCTGTGATCCCGGCCGGCAGAACGATTTTCGCCTGGGCGCCGGCGCCCGGACTGGCGACATAGGCGGGGAGGTGGCTGCTTTCGATCCAGGCGCCGCGTGCCAGGATGACTGCCCGCTCCATGATGTTTTTCAGCTCGCGCACGTTGCCCGGCCAGGAATAGCATTTCAGCTGTTCCATGGCCTCTTCGCGCAGTCCCTCCACCCTGGTGGCGTGCTTGCGGTTGAACTCGCGCACAAAATGGTGCGCCAGCAGCGCAATGTCGGCCTTGCGGTCGCGCAGCGACGGGAGGGGGATGGTAAAAACATTCAGCCGGTAATAAAGATCCTCGCGCAGGCGGCCTGCCTCGACCGCTGACCATGGATCCTGGTTGGTTGCGGCCACGACACGGACGTCGACGAAAAACTCGCGGCTGCCGCCGATCCGGCGCACGTGCCGGTCCTCGAGCACACGCAGCAGCTTGGGCTGGAGCGCCGGCGGCATTTCGGCGATTTCATCGAGCAACAGCGTGCCGTGATTGGCCAGTTCGAAACAGCCGGCGCGCAGGGCCACTGCGCCCGTAAAAGCGCCTTTCTCGTGGCCGAGAATCTCGCTTTCCATCAGGTTCTCAGGAATGGCCGCTGCATTCACGGCTATGAATGGCCCGCCGGAACGGCGGCTCATTTCATGAATGGTCCGGGCCACCAGCTCTTTGCCCGTTCCGCTTTCTCCCGTTATGATCACCGAAGCGTCTGTGGCGCTCAGGCTTTTGATCAGACCGTACACCTCGCGCATCGCCTTGCTGGTGCCGATCAGGGAGCCGAATCCGGCCTGGTCCAGCTGGGAAATGACCTTTTGCGATTTGCGCCGGAGTTCCAGGTCCCGCTCGGCAGCCTGCAGGATCATCCTCAACTTGGCATAATCGATCGGCTTGGTGACAAAATCCTGGGCGCCCTGTTTCATGGCCTCGACCGCCAGGTCGATGCTCCCCTGCGCCGTGACCAGAATGACCGGCCGATCGGCGCGATCGGCTTTCAAGGAACGCAGCAGGTCAATGCCGGAAAGCTCGGGCATGACCACATCCGAGATGACGACGTCCGGATCGTAGCTTTGGGCCAGTTCCTGCGCCTCATGCCCGTCACAAGCGCTCTCGACATCGCAGCCCCATTCCCTGAGGCGCATTTCGAGCACCTCTCTCATCGCCTCTTCATCGTCCACCACCAGTATTTTCATTTTGCGATTTGCCATGCGAAACCCTGCGCGCTCAGATATGGCGCGCCTGCCTGGGCCTAGCCCTGCGCGTGCCCCTGTAAAATAAAGCTGGACAATGGGCCTCGATTAGTTTAAATAAAAGAGGCATGAAAACAGCTGAAACCATCTTAGAACTGTTGTCCAGCAGAGACGCAGTAGCGAAGG
>Ga0315277_10007246_pt1 | contig 14396 bp, 11 predicted proteins | sample YL17G05_15_MG_FD_203695 | JGI IMG/M metagenome (GOLD analysis project Ga0315277, IMG submission 203695) | Sediment microbial communities from Yellowstone Lake, YNP, Wyoming, USA - YL17G05_15 | ecosystem: Environmental > Aquatic > Freshwater > Lake > Sediment | place: USA: Wyoming | collected... | reverse complement strand
GGCTATGCCCTCGTCAGCCGGACATGGAAGGCCGGGGACGTCGTCGAGCTCAGCCTGCCCATGCCCGTCAGGCGGGTTGCCGCGAATGAGGCCGTCGAGGAAGACCGCGGCCGTGTGGCCGTCGAGCGCGGGCCGCTCGTCTACTGCGCCGAAGGGCCGGACAACGACGGCCGCGTCTCGAATCTCGTCCTGTCGGACGGCTCGGCGCTCGTCGCCGAGACGCGGCCCGACCTCCTCAACGGCGTCGTCGTCATCAAGGGCGAGGCCGAGGCGCTCAGCGAGAAGGGTGGGAAGATCAGCGCCGAAAAGAAAACCGTCACCCTCATACCTTATTACTCCTGGGCCAACCGGGGCCGGGGGGAGATGACCGTTTGGCTCGCCCGTGATCCCGCGAAAGCACGGGTCGCGCGCGAACCCGGGCTCTCGGCCAAAGCCAAGGTCACGGCCTCCGAAGGGGCCGTCAATCCGAGGCGCGTGAACGACCAGTTCGAGCCCGAGGGCTCGGGCGACGCCGCGGGCGCCATGCACTGGTGGCCGAAGAAGGCGACCTCGGAGTGGATCGACTACGCCTTCGAAGCGCCCGTGCGGCTGTCCGAAGCCTCCGTTTATTGGTTCGACGATACGGGCGGCGGCGGGTGCCGCGTGCCGGCCTCGTGGCGGATCCTCTACAAGACGGGCGAGGACTGGCTTCCGGTCAATCCCGTCGGCGATTACGGCGTGGCCAAGGACGCGTGGAACACGGTGAAATTCGCGCCCGTACGGACGACGGTTCTTCGTCTGGAAGTCCAGATGCAGAATGACTGGTCCGCCGGCGTCCACGAGTGGAAGGTTAAGTAAGGGCCAGGGATTACTCCCCGGGTCGGGGGTAATGCCCGGCCGCGAGGAGCTTGAAGAACGAGCGGGCGCAGGCCTCGAGATCGCTGGAGGCGTCGTGGGCCCCTTCATAGGAATGGCCGAACACATGGGTGTGCAACTCCTCGAGGGTCGGCCACTTGAGGCCGAACCCGCCCGGCCTGGGCAAGCGGCATAGTTCCGTCGTCGACTTCATGGTGCAGATCCCGGCCATCTCCAGGAACCGGAGAGGCTTGTTCTGCCGGACGAGCTCGCTCCCGAGCACTCCGCGATCATAATCGAGGTTGTGGGCGACGAGTGTCGTCCCCGGCTGTCCGGAAGCCTCGAGAAATTCGTCCAGGACCTCCGTCAACTCCCTCCCTACCCGGAGGGCGTGTGCATGCGTGATGCCGTGGATCTTCGTGGCATCAAGGGGGATCTGGAATCCTTCCGGTCTGACGATATGGCTTCGGGCGTCTTCGGGATTTCCCCGGAGGTCGTAATGCGCCCAGGCGAGCTGAACGAGATGGGGCCAGCCGTCGACGTCTTCCGGGTTAAAAAAGCGGGTGCGGGGCAGTCCCGTCGTCTCGCAGTCGAAAAACAGGAACTTATGATCTTGCTTGAGCATGGCTTCTTCGGTCCGAGGTTAAGAGTTACTCGGCCCCGGGCTCGGTGTCAAGAGGGAAAGAGCCGGCGATATCCATCGCGAGCTTTCGATCGCCGTCCAAGAAATCGGGAGAAGAACCAAAGAAAAAGGCGGAAAGAATCGGGGTGCGTTGACAGGTCGCCGGCGCCGAGGTACATTCCCTTCCGCCGTCCATGCCCCGTCGGCGATGGAGCCCGGGTCCGACGGCCGACTGAACCGGGAAGGAGGAATCATGACCATGCCCCGCGAGCATTCCGCATCCCTGCTGGCCCTTTTTGTTGCAGGTGGACTCTTGCTTTCGTTCGTAACTTGCAGGACCGGTGGCTCCCGGGCTGGGGACGATCTGGCCGGCGTTACCCAGTTTGTAGCTAACGGCTCGTTCGAAGAGATGGCCGGCGAGAAGCCCAAGGGCTGGCTGCCGCGGAGCTGGCAGAGAGACGGGGCGGCGTTCGCCATCGAGCCGGCGGGGAGAAGCGGCGGCCGGAGCGTCATGATCTCCTCCGAAAAGGGCGCTGATGCCTCGTGGCTCGCGAGCGTCCCGGTCAAGCCGTACTCGCGCTATAAGCTGAGCGGCTGGATCAAGACCCAGGACCTCGTCCCGGGAACGAGCCGCGGGGCCCTCATCAACATCCACGGCGAAGAAGAATGGCGGACGGCGCCGGTCACGGGCACCCAGGATTGGACCAAAGTCGAAGTCGAATTCGACGCCGGCCCGAACGACGCCCTCGAGGTGTCGTGCCTTTTCGGCGGCTGGGGCCTGGCGACCGGCAAAGCATGGTTCGACGACGTGGAGCTCGTCCGCCTCTCGGGCAGGGAGCTCGGCCAGCCCAGAGTCGCGATCGATACCGATCAGACCGGAAAGCCGATATCCAAGTATATCTACGGCCAGTTCATCGAACACCTGGGCCGCTGCATCTATCAGGGGATCTGGGCCGAGATGCTCGAGGACAGGAAGTTTTTCTACGCCGTGGGCGAAGGCGAGTCGCCGTGGAAGGCGGTCGGCGACGCTAACCTCGTCAAGATGGACAAGGTCAAGCCCTTTACGGGCGCCCACACACCGCGGGTGACGCTCGCCGGGAAAGGGCCGGGCGGGATCGTCCAGGAAGCGTTGGCCCTCGTCGAAGGGAAAGAATACGTCGGCCGTGTCGTCATCAGCGGCGACCCCGGCGCGGCGCCCGTCAATATGAGCCTTGTCTGGGGCGACGGGCCCGACGCCCGGCTGACGCTCGCGGTCAAAGAGATCGGCCGCGAATACAGGACTTACCCATTCGCGTTCAAGGCCGGCGCATCGACCGAGAACGCCCGCCTCGAGATCGTTTCGTCCGGCCGCGGCTCGTTCAAGGTCGGAACGGCTTCGATCATGCCCGCGGACAACGTCGAGGGTTTCCGGCCCGAGGTCCTGGCACTGCTCAAGGAGCTCGACTCTCCCGTCTACCGCTGGCCGGGCGGCAACTTTGTCAGCGGCTACGATTGGCGCGACGGCATCGGTGACCGCGATAAGCGGCCGCCGCGCAAGAACCCGGCCTGGACGGGCGTCGAGCACAACGACGTCGGCGTCCACGAATACCTCGACCTCATCCGGCTCATCGGCTCCGAGGCTTACATCACGGTCAACAGCGGCCTGGGCGACGTCGTCATGGCCCTCGGGGAACTCGGATACGTCAACGGCGCTCCTGATTCTAAGATGGGCAAGCTCCGCGCGGCCAACGGTCACCCCGAGCCTTGGGGCGTAAAATTCTGGGCCATCGGCAACGAGATGTACGGCGACTGGCAGCTCGGCCACATCCCGCTCTTCGACTACGTCAAGAAACACACCCAGTACGCCGTGGCCATGAAGGCCATGGACCCGTCCGTCCAGGTCGTCGCCGTGGGTGCTGTCGGCCGTTGGAGCGAGACGATGCTTGCCGAAGCCTCAAACCACATGGACCTCATCAGCGAGCACTTCTATGTCGGGCACAAGGCCGGGCTCCTCGCCCACGTCAACCAAATGCCGGCGGAGGTCCGCCGGATCGCCGAGGCCCACCGAAAGTATCGGGCCACGATCCCGACGCTCAAGATGAAGGAGGTCCCGGTCGCCCTCGACGAGTGGAACTACTGGTATGGGCCGCACCTCTACGGCGAGCTTGGAACGCAATACTTCCTCGAGGACGCGCTCGGCGTCGCCGCCGGGCTCAATGAGTTCGCCCGCCAGAGCGACGTCTACTTCATGGCCAACTACGCCCAGACCGTCAACGTCATCGGGGCCATCAAGACGTCGAAGACGGCGGCCGTGCTCGACTCGACGGGGGTCATCCTGGCCCTCTACCGGAAGCACTTCGGGACGGTCCCGGTCGCGGTAGGCGGGGCGCCCGAGCCGCTCGACGTCATGGCCTGCTGGAAGGACGAGACGAAAGGCGCAATGACGCTCTCGATCGTCAATCCGACCAGGATGGCACAGGCCCTCCGGCTCGATTTCGGGAAGCTGAAGCTTGCGAAGACGGCTAAGCTCTATCTCGTCGCCGGCGACGACCCCAAGGCCCGCAACGTGCCCGGCAAACCGCCGGCGGTCGCGGTCGAAGAACAGGCCGGTGTTCCGTTCGGAAAGAAGATCACCCTCCCCCCGATGAGCGTTTCGCTTTATCATATTGGGGTCGGACCACAGCAACGTTAGTGTTATCAATAAAATAGGGCTATATTTGTGGGCTAAAAAGGCCTTATTTCGCTGTTTTTGGTACTGAAAACAATAAATCGGGACCAAGCCGTGCGCTGATTCCCGGCACTATCAATTTGCTGTTTTTGGGCCTAAAAAGTGGAAAATAAGGCCATCTTGGAGCCATTCAGCGATGTTAACTTATTATAAATAATCACGTTGCTGTGGTCCGACCCCAAACAGAAACTTGACCCCTGAGGGCAAATTGAGTATGTTCCCAAGCGTCAATACGTTTCCCGGAGGGAGGATTATCATGAGCCGCGAATCCCGGAGAAATGGATCGGTTCGGATCCCCACGTTGGTCCTCGTCCTCATCCTCGGCCTGTCCGTCGTTCCCGCCATCGCCCAGCAGAAGATCCATGAGGAATACACCAAGAAGATCCTCGAGTTCACGACCGACCCGCACTTTGCCACGAAGTATGTCAACTACCTGCCCTACGCCGAGGGCATCCCGACCCCGCTCGAGGTCCTCGGCCATATCGCCGGGGCCAAAGATGTCCTGACTTACTCGGCCGACGTCTACAAGTACATGCGGGCCCTGGCCGCCGCCACGACGCGGGTCAAGGTCTTCGACATCGGCAAGACCGAGGAAGGCCGCGACTGGATCCTCGTTGCCGTGGCCGACGAAGAGACGATCAAGAACCTCGACAAGTACAAGGCCATCAACGCCAAACTCGCCGATCCCCGCGGCCTCAGCGCCGCCGATGCCGAGAGCCTGATGAAGCAGGCCAAGCCGATGTACTGGGCCACGGGCGGCATGCATTCCAGCGAAACCGGCTCGGTCGAGATGCTCATGGAGCTCGCCTACCGCGTCGCCGTCGACGAGTCGCCCTTCATCAAGACGATCCGCGAGAACAGCATCATCCTCATCACGCCCATCCTCGAGGTCGACGGCCGCGACAAGCAGGTCGACGTCTCGATGGCCAAGCGCAAGGACCCCAAGTCCAACGTCCCCAACCGGCTCCTGTGGTGGGGCAAGTACGTCTCCCACGACAACAACCGCGACAACCTCGGCCTGTCCCTGGCCCTCAGCCGGAACATCCTGAAGGTCTTCCTCGATTACCACCCCATCGTCATGCACGACCTCCACGAGTCCGCCTCCCACCTCTACATCTCGACGGGCTCCGGCCCCTACAACGCCTGGCTCGATCCGATCGTCATCGACGAGTGGCACCTCCTGGCCTACCGCGAGGTCGACGAGATGACCAAGGAGGGCGTCCCCGGCGTCTGGACCCACGCCTTCTACGACGGTTGGGCCCCGAATTACGCCTTCTACGCGGCCAACGGCCATAACGCCATCGGCCGGTTCTACGAGACCCAGGGCGCGGGCGACGGCTCGACCCGCGTCATTTCGGCGTCCGGCGACAGGGCCTGGTACCGGCCCAACCCGCCGCTCCGTTCGACTCTCTGGTCGATCCGTAATAACGTCAACCTCCAGCAGAGCGCCATCCTCATCGGCATGAACCACGTCGCCTCGCTCAAGGACAAGTTCCTGGAAAATTTCCTCCTCAAGGGCAAGCGCTCCGTGGCCAAGGCCCGGAACGAAGGCCCCGCGGCCTATGTCTTCCCCGGCGACGACCCGCGCTCCGGGCAGGCGGCCCGGCTTCTTCGCGGGCTCCAAGCTCAGGGTGTCGAGGTCAGCCGGGCGGACAAGGCCTTCAAGGTCAAGGACGCCGAGTATCCGGCCGGGAGCTACGTCGTCCGCATGGACCAGCCCTATTCGCGCATGGCCGACATGATGCTCGACAAGCAGTATTTCAACGTCAAGGACCCCCAGCCATACGACGACGTCGGCTGGACGCTCGGCCCCCTCTGCAACGTCAAGACCGTCCGGGTCGACGACGTCGCCGTCCTCGACGCGCCGATGACCCTCGTCAAGGGCGATGTCACGGCTCCCGGCAGTCTGTCGCGCCTCGCGAAAGGGGCGGTCCAGGCCTATCTCATCAACCACAACGCCGACAACGTCCTGGCCACGTTCCGGTTCGCCCACAAGGACCTCAAGATCCAGGCGGCCGAGAAGGAGTTCGAAGCCCAGGGCAGGAAGTTCCGGGCCGGAACGTTCATCCTCAAGCCGGCCGATAACGGCGGGAACCTCGAAGCGACGCTCGACGCGGCAGGAAAAAAGTACGGCTTCGCGGTTATCGCCGCCGCGGCCGTCCCGGCCGTCCCGACGCACGATGTGCTCGCCCCGCGCGTCGCGCTCATGCATACCTGGCAGAACACCCAGACCGAAGGCTGGGTCAGGATCGCGCTCGACGAGTGCGGCGTCCCCTACGATTACGTCTCCGTCCACGCCGTCCGCGACAACCCCAAGCTCCGCGACAAATACGACGTCATCCTCTTCGGGCCGTCGTCTCCCGACGCGTTCAGCATCGTCAACGGCGTCACCGGCGACAAGCCGCTGCCGTGGAAGAAGACCGACCTCACCCCGAACATCGGCGTCGAGGACTCGACCGACGACATGCGCGGCGGCATCGAGCTCGACGGCGTCCTCCACCTGCGCGACTTCGTCAAGGAAGGCGGCGTCTTCATCACGTTGAGCAACAGCTCCGCGCTTCCGATCCACTTCGGCCTGGCCCGGGGCCTTGCGATCCGCGACACGCCGAACCTCTGGGCCAGGGGCGGCGTCTATAAAGCCGAGGTCGGCGACAAGACGAGCCCCCTCGTCTACGGCTACGACGACACCCTGGGCATCTACTTCAGCCAGTCGCCCGTCTTCGCCATGGGCGGGATGAGCGGCCGGGCCGTGGTCCAGATGCCGGGAATGGGTGGGCCATTGGGCCGGGTCTCGGGCCGCGGGACCGCGAACGACCCGGACATCCCGCAGGGGAGGGCCAGGGACCTCGGCCTGCAGACCATGGAGGAGTTCCGCAAGGCCCAGAAGGACGCGCCTCAACAGCCGGCCGAGGAAGGCCCGCGCCCAACCCCTGCCGCCCGGGCCCGGTACGTGTTGAGCTTTGCCCGGAACGCGGCCGAACTGCTCATCAGCGGCGGACTCGCCGCAGGCGAGGAGCTGGCCGGCTCACCGGCGCTCGTGGACGCTCCCCTCGGCCAGGGCCACATCGTTCTGTTCAGTTTCAACCCGATGTGGCGCAGCCAGACCCGCGGCTCCTACTTCCTCGTCTTCAACGCCCTGCTCAACTGGAAGAACCTGGATGCCAAGGGGAAATAGCCCGGGCGTTACGCGACGGTTCAAGGGCGTCGAAGGGAGACGCGGAGCCGTCCCGAGGAGCGAAGTCTAGCGGGCAAACGTGTATAATATGAGGACCTAATGACAACTTGGAGGCACTCATGAAGAAAACCATCCGCACAACGGCGACGGCTCTCCTAGCCCTGGCCTGCCTGGCGGCTTTGGCCGTCCCGGCGGTCGCCCAGGACAAGCCCGTGGACATGAAAAAGGTCCTCGCCGACATCATCGGCGATTATGATTTCTCCATCCAGGGCGAGTCGATGGTCGTCCAGTTCACCGAGAGCGACGGAAAGCTCTTCGGCGCCCCCGTCGGAGAGGCGCCCGAGGAGCTAACGGTCATCGAGGGGAAACCCCTCTGTTTCTGCGTCACCGTGGCGGCGAACGGCCAGTACTACGAGCTGCAGTTCGTCCGCAACGACAAGGGCGTCATCGACAAGTGCGTCATGAACGCGATGGGCATGACCGTCGAGGGGATGAAGATCATTAAATAGGCGGTCCCATGTTCAGAGCATCGGACTTGAAGAAAGGCGACGTCGTCAAGATCGAGGGGGACGCTCATGTCGTCGAGACGATCAAGGTCCAATCGCCCTCGGCCCGCGGCGCGGTGACGCTCTACAAGATCCGTTTCCGCAACCTGACGTCGAAGCGCAAGATCGACCAGTCCCTGCGCGGCGACGACGTCCTGGCCGAAGCCGATTTCGAGCGGCGGCCGGTCCAGGTCCTGTTCGGCGACGCTTCGAGCATCTCCTTCATGGACCTGAAGGACTACAGCCAGTTCGCTCTGACGAAGGACGAGATCGAGGAGGAGTGGCCCTATCTCACCGAGGGCATCGACGGGTTGATATCGATATCATCCGAGGGCCGCGTCCTCGGCCTGGAGATACCGACCTTCATCAACCTCGAGATCGTGGATACGCAGCCGTCCGTGAAGGGCGGGTCGGTCACGGCCCGGACGAAGCCGGCCACCCTGTCGACCGGGCTGGTCGTGCAGGTCCCGGAATACATGTCGACCGGCGAAATCATCCGTGTCGACACCCGCACGGGGGAATACGCGTCCAAGGCCTGAGCGGGCGTCCGTTTCTTTGCTGAATCTGCCGGCCGTCGCCGCACGATATCATGAAAAACAACGGCTACGCGTATCCCGATCGAATTCTCAAGTCGGACGAAGGCGTCTCGGTCGCGGCCTTCTATACGGTCCATTACACTCACTCGACCGAGGAAGCATGGCGGCAGCGGATCGAAGCCGGGCAAATCCTTCTCAACGGGCGGCCGGCATCGCCGGATGAACTCCTGACCCGGGGCGACCGCCTCATCTACCGTCGCCTTCCCTGGGAAGAGCCCGAGGCTCCAACCGATTTCGGGACCCTGTTCGAAGATGACGATGTCTTGGTGCTGGCGAAACCCTCCGGACTGTCCGTCCTGCCCGGCGGCTTTTTTTTGGAAAACACCCTGCTTTACCTGGTGCGGCAACGCCATGGGATCGAATGTTCGCCGCTCCATCGGCTCGGACGCGGCACGTCCGGGGCCATTCTCTTTACCCGCAACGCCCGGACCGCGCGGCTATTGACGACCGCCATGAAGGAAAGGCGGATCCTCAAAGTCTATCTGGCCCTGGCCTCAGGGACCGCGATGCCGGACACCTTCACGGTCGACGCGCCCATCGGACCTGTCCCGTATCGGCGTCCGGCCACCGTCCACGCGTATCGCTCCGACGGCCGGCCGTCGATAAGCCACGTCCGGGTGATCCGTCGGCTCCCCGAAGAGAACGCTACGCTCCTCGAAGTGACGATCCCTACGGGGCGTCCCCATCAGATCCGGATCCATCTCAGCTACGCGGGATCCCCCTTGGTTGGTGACCCGCTCTATCAGGCGGGCGGAATGCCCCGGGCTATCGCCATCGATGACGAGTGGGCCGCGCTTCCCGGGGAGACAGGATATCTCCTGCATTCGTGGAAGATCAGGTTTTCCCATCCGGCGAGAGACGAAGACGTGGAGGTCGTTTGTCCTCCCCCCTCGACCCCCGCCTGGCGGCACCTGACCTTCGGGAACTGACTCCTGGCTTGCCCCCCCCCCCTAAATCGGCCCTTCTTCGCGGCGCGCCAAGAACGTCAATAAGTTCGATTCTGATCCGATGGCCTTCTTGTCAAAGCGGCGGCATAACCGAAGGCATAGAAGTAATTTCTCCAGAGTTTATCTGTAGAAGCGTACTGATTATCTCCGAGGAAATAATCCAGGAGTGTCTCGCGAAGCCGGGTCAACTCGCGGAGACGGCGGCGGTGCCTAGGATCGGCGATCGTCAGGTCGAGGAGCTCCAAGGCCCGGTCGAGAGCTAGCAGGCTGTAATCGGTGTTTTGTTTTTGGCGCCAATTCAGCGCCCGCTCGACCTCGCTCCCGACGTTGGCCAGCTGTTCAACAAAGGACAGGCTCTGCCAGCGCCCCGCCGCCAGTTCCCGATGTTGAATGCTCATGTCGATATCCGCTTATGAACCACTTGAATGATCTTTTCCCGGATCTCCAAATTATCGACGCCCCGGGAGCGATTCCCCTGGGCAGGCCGGATATTGATCATGGAATCGAATTCAATCCGGTCCGCGCCTTCGAGCTCGGGATAGATGTTGATCCCCCACAGGTTCCTTTGCTGGGACCCGTTCTCGAGAAGCAGCGCCTCCTCGTCCGCATGGAGCTCGCCGTCGACGGCCAGGATCTCGCGATCCACATCGACCACGGCCTTGACCAGGTTCCCGAAGCCGTCTTGGGCCATGGCTTTCAGGTCTGCCAAGGAGACAGGCGAGTTGATGATTTTCACGCCCTCACTATAGCACACGCCTTCCCGGGGGCCAAAGAGGGACGAGGGGACGACCCTGGCCGCCGAGCCGAAATAGTCAGCTTTTCCAGTCCGCCATAACCCGGCCGAAACAGGCGAGGCCGCTGGGGATGCAGGCGCCGTACCCCCCGCCCGGGAACGTCCAGGCGCCGGAGAGATAGAGGTTCTTGATGGGCGTCGCTTGCGGAAAGCGCCGGTTCCCGGAGTTGTCGACGGTCTGGTCCCAGCCGTAGATCGCTCCCCGCGGGTTGCTTGTGAAGCGGACGTTGGTCAGGGGAGTCGCGACTTCAATGACCTCGATGGCCTTCCGCAATCCGGGCAGGAGCGTTTTCTCCACCTTGTCGATCAGGATGTCGGCCAGGCGCATTTTCTCCTTGGTGTAGGCGTCCTTGTTGCCGTGGAAATAATCGGTCTCGAACTTCTTCCAGTAGTCGAAGCCCTGTGTCGCGATGATGTTGATCGTGTTCTTGCCCTTGGGCGAACAGGCCGGATAGAGGTTGTCATAGACAGTTAGCCCGAAATCCGGCTCGTCCGGCAGGCCCCCGGCCAGGACGGTCTTGTATTCGGCCTCGATATCGTAGCCGGTGTGATAAAAGATCTCGCTGTCCTTGAGCCCGACCTTGCGGACGAGGTCCGTCCTGAGGCCCAGCCAGACCAGGAAGGTCGAATAGCTGACGGAGAGCTTGTCCATACGCGCGAGCAAGTCCCTGAGAAACTCCTTTTCGTCGACCATCCGGGTGAACGTGTCCACGGCGTTGGCGTTGGAGATGACGGCCCGGCCCCGGTATTCCGCGCCGTCGGCGGTCCTGACGCCGTAAGCCGCGTGGTCCCGGGTGAGGATCTTATCGACACGCGTGTTGAGCTTGATCTCGCCGCCATTTTTCTTGATCAAGGCGGCGAAGGCGTCGCTGATCTTCTGCGAGGTGCCGACGGGATAGTAGCCGCCTCCCTCGAGATAGCCCATGAGGGGCATGGCGTAGTAGAAAGGCGAGAGCTTGGACGGCGGGAGTCCGAAGTAGCCCCATAGCCCCGAAATGACGGCCTTGAGCTTCGGGTTTTTGACGCGGTCATCGACCATGGCCCCCCAGGTCCGGCTGAAGTTCTTGAAGATATGCGGGAACTTGGCGGGGAACGTGGACATGTCGACCTGGCCGCCCGCGCGCGAAAGATTGCCGACGTCATCGGCAAGGCCCTTCATGTCGGCGAAGATGCCGTCAATCGCTTGCGCGTCGTCGGGAAAGTTGTCCTTGAGGACCTTGACGTAGCCGGGGACGTCCCGATGCGGGACCCGGATGTCGTAATCCGGGTAGATCGTCCGGTAGAGGGTCTTGTGGGGGACGAAGGCGACGTCTTGGATCTCCGGGAAACCTTCGATCAGGTTGGCGACGCCGTTGCGCAGGCCGACCGTCGTCGAATGGAGGGAGACATCGAACGTGAAGCCGCCCGGCCGCTTGAAGGCGGAGGCGTAGCCGCCGGGGACGCTGTGCTGTTCGAGGACGAGGACCTTGTACCCCTGGCGGGCGAAGGCCGCGGCCGCGCTGAGGCCGCCCAAGCCTGCGCCGATGACGACGGCGTCGTAGGTTCCCGGCGGGGTCTTGTCCTGGCCGCCGCGGGGAAAGGCGTTCCAATCCCAAGCGAGGAACGGCGTTCCGGCCATGAGCGTTTTGAGGAAATCCCGTCTATCCCACGCGTTTGGCGACATCTTGATGCCTCCTTGATATCCCTGTCTCGGGCTGGCCCAAGTTTACCGCCGGGGTGGAGGGAAGTCAACCCGCCGTCTCCGAGTTTTACCTGTAGCCGCAGAGAGGCCAGATTTTAATGTCGGCCGGGGCGCGGGGCGCGGCGCGCAACCCCAGTTTGAACGGGACCTCGAAGAACCGCCGCGAGAGCCGCATGTCGCCCTGATGAAAAAGCGGCTGGAGGCCGGTGGCGAGCACTCGGACCACAGGAAAAGGAATGTCCGGAAGGCTCATGTCGACGACGATGACCTCGGACCCGATTCCATTCAGGATCGCAACGCACCTTTCGATATTTTCCTTGAGGTCGGAGGAGGCCAAACTTTTTAGGTCGTCGAATGGGATCGCAGACGAAAACCGGGCGGCATATCGCTCGGGCGATCCGGAGCGGAGCCATCCTTCATGGTTGGCGGAAGGCGGAAGGAGCTGAACGGCTTCGGTCAGGGCCCGTGAGACAGCCAGTGACGGGTCGAGGTGACAGCCGAAAGCGACGGCGCAATTCTTCGGGTCGTTCATTTTGCGCAGAAAGGCCGAAACGACGGGGATCGGGATGTCCGTCGGGACGGCCGCGAACGAGCAGAAGAAACCCTTGGCCTCGAGGTCCTCGAGCAACGGGCTGAATCCGGAAGGTCGGGCGTCCCGTCGGATCTCCGCGGGCGGCATCCGGTTGTACTCGGCGATGACGACGGCGTCCCGTTCGACGACCTCCAGGACGGCATGGAGGATGGCTTCTTCGAGGTTGTTCCCTGAGGCCAGCCCGTTGGAGTCGGTCCAAGCGATGGCTTTTTCGTCCCGGTCTGTTTTGTAAGGGAAAAAAACGAGGTTGGCCGGGACGAGCACCGGCCGCGACCGGGTCAGGGAATATCCCCAGACCCAGTCGATTTTTCTGCCGGAGTCGTAGGCCGCCTCCGGAGAGAGGCAGAAGAGGCGTGGGTCGCGAGCTTCGGCCTCGACCTCCGCATAGCTCGCCTCGACCAAGTCATCCTCAGGACGTGTCTTGGCGGCGAGCCTCTCGATGAACTCCAGGCAGGCACTGGCCAGGGCCTGCCCTCCGCTCGCGCCCTTTCCGAAGTACTTTTCATCCTTCGCCGGGTCCGCCGGCGAGAGGTATTCCAGGACGGAGCGGGTCGTGCCGTCCCCATCCCGCCGGGCCATCTCGAATTGCGCTTCCACGCCGCACTCCAGAAAAAAATGTTCGATATCGGCCAGCGTTTTGTCGAGGGGGACCGAACGAAGGCCGTTTCCCGAATAGCGGACACGTCGCCGCCGTAGAGCGATCCCCTTTATTTCCCCGCGCGCTACGGGGGGAGTGTCAGGTCGCAAACGGGGTTCCTTCCTACTCCGCGGTCAGGAATGTGATCTAGCGAATCTTCGAGTTATATCCGCACACGGCCACGGTTGCGGCGGCCGAGGCGCTTTCCAGGCGCCTCTCGCGGACGCCGCCGAACTTGGTCACGACGCCATTGGAAATGGTGACCTCGAAGGCCTGTGTCCCCCGGAGGTCCTTGTTGAATTCGCCTGAGGTGCCCGTCACGACCCGGAGAAAGACCTTCCCGTTTGGAAGGCCCCTGACGTCGACCTCGATGGTGGCCAATCCGTTTTCGCCGATGAGACCCCGGGTGTTCGCGGCGGCCTTGTAGCTCTCGCGGGCGTCGGCCGTGGCGAAGGAGACACCGAAATGGCGTCCCGCCAGCCCGGAGATCTTGAAGACAAGCGTCGAACCGGAACCGCTGATTACGACCTTTTCGGCGATTTGCGGCGCGACTTTCAGGCGCGGGGCCGTCGCCTGCCCCTTTCCCGGGACGGGCGTAACTTTGGGCGCGCCCGCCAGTGGGGACGTCTTCAAGCTAAGGAAAATGTAGGTCCCGGCTCCGAGCGCCGTGCCCGCTTGGCCGATGATACCGAGAGCATTCCGGCGAGATATCGTCTTACGGCTCATGTTGTTCTCCTCCGCGCGAGATCCCCTAAGATGTTTCAACGATAGCTCATCCCAAATGGGAAGTCAAATTCGATTGGTTCGATTGGTCGATTGGGGTCGGACCACACTAACATTAATAAATACAATAGTTTTCGACCCCAAAATGGTGAGTTTAGCGAGAAACTCCGGACCGGCGGATTGACATCCCGGGGGCGCGGCAATAGGATTTGGGCGGATGCGCAGCTGGGCTGCCGACAGAAAGAAAGGTCCATGAGCAAGCTTTTACGGATTATCTCACATAGGAAGTTCGCTGTTGCCGTCCTCCTCGTCCTCTTCGCGGCCGTTGTCCCCGCCGGTTCGCGCGGGCCGCTGCGGTTCGCCTGGCTGAGCGACACGCACGTTGGATCGGACCGCGGCGCGGACGACCTCCGGGCCGTCGTCGCCGACATCAACGCGACCAAGGGCTTGAGCTTCGTCTTGGTGACGGGCGACGTCACCGAAATGGGCTCGTTCGAAGAACTTCGCCAGGCCAAGTCCATCCTCGGCGGCCTGCGCCCTCCGT
>Ga0315277_10007243_pt1 | contig 14398 bp, 7 predicted proteins | sample YL17G05_15_MG_FD_203695 | JGI IMG/M metagenome (GOLD analysis project Ga0315277, IMG submission 203695) | Sediment microbial communities from Yellowstone Lake, YNP, Wyoming, USA - YL17G05_15 | ecosystem: Environmental > Aquatic > Freshwater > Lake > Sediment | place: USA: Wyoming | collected... | reverse complement strand
TGCCGGGGTGTCCCCTGCACTGCAAAGCGGCCCTTCCCAAATCAGGGGGCTCTCGCCACGACCTGGAACGTCTGCTCATTGAGCGAAATGGGTGTCCCCTCGGCAGCGGTAATCTCGGCGCAAAGGCGATACCACCCCACAGGGCCTTCCATAGGCAAATTCCACCTCTTACCTTGCTCATCACTGTCGCGGGTCAAATCCACTACGGAATCTGGCGGGAGGTCAAGTGTGATTTGCGCTTCACGGACAACATGGCCCGCGCTATCTTCAAGCCACAGGTGCAGCCGCGCCCCAGGAAACGCATGCGGCAGGTCGTTGACCACGCTCAGATTGATCCACATGTCGGCTCCGCACTGTTCCACATCACGGGCATGGTCAATTACGACGAGCACCGGCTGGTAGGCCCGTTGCAGCGCGGCATAGCCGGCCTTGGGCCGCCGCCAATAATCCAGAACCGACCAGGTAATGGCCGGCCAACAGTCCACGAACATGAACTGGAACAGACCCGTGATCGGTCGGAAGCGCGCCTTGCGATAGTGCTCGATGGCGTACTGCAGCAGGCGAGCCTGGTACTCTTGACTATTATTCACGAATTCTTCCAGGCTCTGGCCCATTTGGATGCCGGCGACGTTAAAGGTTTGGTCGTATTGAAAGTCGTGAAAAGCCCAGGCTTTCCAGTCCGGCGGCCAGAGTCGCTCAGGTGGCAACATCTGTCGCAGCGAGTCCACCCCCGGCAGTGCCTGCGCGCCGAATTCGGTGACGAAAGGTGCAGCAGGCAGACTGGCAAATTCGTGATAGTCGCTTTGGTACCAGCCGGGGTACGGATGGAAACGAAAGTCGGACGCAATGTCCACAAAGCGGGTCGGGTCGGCCGCACGTGCTGCTCGCCAGAGGACCGGATCGAGCGTGTCTCGGTTGAGGCTTGGCTCATTGTGACAGCACCATACCAGGATGCTGGGATGGTTATGGAGGTGCCTGATCATCTCACCGATCTGTGCGCTAGCGCGCGCAGCAAATTCGTTCGACCCGTCGTAACTCCACTGCAAGGCAAAATCCTGCCAGACCAGAATGCCCGCTTCGTCGCAGGCGGCATACAGCTCATCTCGGTTGACGTGCGCGTGCACTCGAATCGCGTTAACGTTGGCCGCGCGCAACAGGCGCACATCTTGAGTAATCCGATCTGGCGTGTACTCAGAAAGCCATTGTGTTGGGATGATGTTGGTACCACGGGGAAAGATGCGCCGGCCATTGAGCCGCCATTCCCAGTCCGATGTGATTTCGATCTGTCGGATGCCGAACCGTTCCCGGCGCGAGTCAACTGGCGTGCCATCCAACGACAGAGTGACTTGCGCCCAATACAGCGACTGCTCACCCTGATCCCAAGGCCACCAGAGATGTGGGTGGGGAACGGAAAGGATGAGGGGGAACGAAGCTTCGCCTGAAGGTGGTGTGAGAGCGATTGTGGTTTCGTAATGCTCACCTGCAAAGTTGGCCGGTGTGACGGCGAGTCGAAAGGTTAGGTTCCCTGTGCGGGCGAGGTGCGCACCAGCGATGACCAGCAATCGGGCCGAGCCGTCTGGAAGCAAGATCGGGGAGACGCACAAATTACGTAGATGAGTCGCCGGGCGGACCTCAAGTGTGACATCGTTCCAGATGCCACCTGTGTTGCCGTCCTGACCATGCACAGGATCCCACGAGCCAGGCCGGCAGTCGTGATGATTCAGCACACCCTTGATCAACCGCTTGGCATTCGGCCAGACCTCACCGGGCAGCTCACGTGGCGATTCAACTCGGACGAGCAGATCGTTCTCCGTTCGTAGATGAGGCGTGACGTCAAACTCGAACGGAGCAAAGTAGCCTTCGTGCTGACCGAGGTGCGCGCCATTGAGCCAGACATCAGCAAAATAGTCCACGCCGGAAAAGCGCAGAAAAGCTCTCTCGTCAGACCCAAGGGCGGGCGCGGGAAACGAGCGCCGGTAGACCAACACACCCGCATAGTCCGGGAAGCCGGCCAGGTGCCAGTTGGCTGGCACGCGCATCTCGCGCCAGCCGGCATGCGGCGGGAACTCGACAGAGGCGGGGGCAACCTGCCACTGTCCATTGAGCGATTGGAGAGAGCGGAGAAAGGCAGCCATGTCATCCCCGGACGGCCCCGGCAGTGATTCCTTCAAAGTAGCGGCGCTGGAAGATCAAAAAGATGATTAGCAGCGGGAGGATGCTGATGACTGCGGTTGCCATGTACTCGTTCCACACGGTACGTCCCACTTGGCCGGTCAGCGACGAGATGGTGACTGGGATAGTGAAATTCGACGGCGATTTCAAGACGATCAGCGGCCACAGAAAACTGTTCCAGGTGCCCATGAAAATGATCAACCCCAGGCTGGTCAAGCCTGGAACGATGATGGGGAATACGATACGTGCATAAATAGAAAACTCGCCCGCGCCGTCTATTCGAGCGGCATCCAGCAATTCGTCCGAGATGGTCGAAATGTACTGGCGCATGAAAAAGATTCCGAACGAATTGGCGGCAAAGGGGACAAACAGCGGCCAATAAGTGTCAATCCAATGCAAATCACGCATGATCAGATACAGCGGCACCATCAAGATGGCAAAAGGAACGACCATCATGGCCAGCAGAAAACTGAACAGCGCCTTCTTCCCTGGAAATTGGTACTTGGCAAAACCGTATCCTCCCAACGAGCAAAAGACCAACTGAACCGTGGTGGCAGCCGCAGAGACAATCAAAGTATTCCAAAGGCTGCGCACGACGCCGTATCTTTCGACGATGTATTGATAGGCGCGTAAACTGGAATGGGACGAAATGAGGATCGGGGGGAAACCAAAAATCTCGTCCGGCGGCTTGAGCGAAGTGGTCAGCATCCAGAGAAATGGAATGAGCATGAAAAGAGACGTCGCAGCCAGCAAACCATAGATCAATACGTCTGTGGCGAGCCGAGACAGGCGAGTCGTGAGCATGGCAACCTCCCGTTAGCTTTCTTCCCGTCCAAAGTAGCGCACTTGAAGCAGAGTCAATATAAAGATGACGGCAAAGTACACGTAAGACATGGCCGAAGCCGAACCCAAGCGGAGATTCCCGAACGCCATGTTGAATATATCAACGATTGGGGTGAGGGTGGCGTTCATCGGCCCAGCGCCGGTACCGCCGGCAAGGCTCCGAGTCTCGGCAAACAGATCAAAGCTGCCCATGGTCGAGAGCACCACACAAAAGAGAATCACCGGGCGCATCAACGGGATCGTGATGTGCAGAAAAGCCTGCACCGGGCTGGCGCCATCAATCAGCGCCGCCTCGTTCAATTCGCTGGGAATCGTCTGCAACCCCGCGAGCATAATCACCATGTTGTAACCCAGCCAGGCCCAGATGATCAGCAAACAGAGTGATACCCTCGCCCACCAAATGTCCTCCAGCCAGGGCACCGCCGCAATGCCAAACAGGCCCAGGAACAGGTTGACCAGCCCATTGTTTTTGGTCAGCAGCAAACGGAACGCAAAGCCCGCCGCCACCTTGTTGGTGATATACGGCATAAAGATCAGCGTGCGAAAGAGCTGGAACCCGCGCACTCGCCGGGAGTTGAGCACCACGGCTAACACAAGCGCCAGAAAGGTCTGCAGCGGCACATACATGAAGAAGAGAATGACGCCGTTCTGCATAGATTGCCAGAACACCCTGTCGTCCAGCAAACGTTGAAAATTGGCCAGCCCGACGAATTTGATCGGACCCAAACCACTCCACTCGGTCAGGCTCAGATAAATGGACATGAGAAGCGGATAGAGAAAAAAGACTGCGAAAAGAATGTAGAAAGGCGAGATAAAGAGATAGGCCCAGCGGGACTTCCAGATTTCGCGCAAAAGTCCCTGGCGCGGCGCAGGAAACACTGGGCGGGCCGGCGCTCTGAGGGCGGATGCCGATTCAGCCATGCTCATCCTCCGATTGAGGAATGATGAGGAGAGGCAGGCTGCCTCTCCTCACCAGTGTTACACGAGAATCTACTTGAGGCCAGTTTGCTTGCGGATGGCCGTAGCCGCTTCCTTCAGTGCATCGGCCGCGGACATTTTGCCCGTGGCATATTTCTGAATGGCCGTGCTCACATAGCCATTCATCTCCTGGTAATACTGTCCATAGATGTACCCCTTGGGGATCTTGGGCACGACATCCGTATACATCTTGCGCGTCACTTGCCCGCCAAAGAACGTATCCGGTTCGATATACAGTGGATCGTTGTAGGCGGGTTCAAACGACGGGAAAATGTCGCCGGCGGCAAAGAACTTGTTGGCGCTTCGCTCGCGAGCGCACACAAACTCGATGAACGCCCAGGCCGCGTCCTTGTTCTTGCTCTGCTCCGGGATGACAAAACCAGAGCCGCCATCGTTGGACGCACGCACCTGACCGGCCTTCATCGCGGGCATCAACGTCACACCCCACTTGCCACCCGTGCCCGGGGCAATCCAACTCTTGAGGAACACCCCCATCCAGGCAGCTTCCACGAGGGAGGCAACCGGCTTGTCGAGGCTGGCAAAATCGGCATACCAGTTATCCGTCCAGTCTTGCTCATCGGAGACGAGGTTGCCCTTCCAGAACTCGCCCAGCTTTTCCAGCGTAGCGATGTTGTCCGCGCTGTCAACGGTGACCTCGCCCTTGTCATTGTAATAGCCCATACCCTGCTGCCAGAGCATCATCTCGTAGAGCCGGCCATAGTTGTTGGCCTTGTTGCTGGAAAAGCAGTTGAGGCCGGTCTTTTGCTTGATGGTCTTGCAGGTCTGGAGATAGTCGTCCCACGTTGCGACCAGCTTGCCCACGCCGTCCGGGTCATCGGCCAGTTCGGCCTTTTTGAACACGTCGCGGCGATAGTACAGCACCACCGGGCCGCTGTCCATCGGCATGCCGTAATACTTGCCGTCCTTCATGACAGCAGCCCACTTGTATTGGTTCATCTTGTCCAGGTAGGGCTTGACCTTGTCGGTCAGGTCGGCCAGGCCGCCCAGGTAAACGTACTTGGTCACGTGGCTGTCTTCGACGTAAGCCACGTCGGGTGCGCCTGTGCCGGCCGAAAGCGCCAGCGGCAGCTTTTGGTACACGTCCTGCGGGTTGTAGGTCACCCATTCAACCTGGACGTCGGGATACTCGGCGTTAAAGTCCTTGACCACGCCGGGATTGACGATGCTATCCTGCGTGGCTTTCCACATCCAAACCGTGATCTTGCCTTTGGGTTTGGGCGCAGCAGTGGGCTTGGGCGCCGGAGTAGCCGTGACGATCTTTTCAACCACTTTGTCAACCGGTTTTTCGACGACGACCGTTTCCTTGATGATCTGGGGAGCGGCCGGCGTGGCCGGCTGTGCGCAGGCGCCCAAGATAAGAGTGCTCAACATCAGGACAACGGTCAAGTACGTAAAGACGGATTTTCGAGACATTGATCTTCTCCTTTGCTTTGGTTTGAAACAAGTGATACCGTTTGGTGGCAAGCCACATTGCTGGTTGCCGGTTCACCTCCTGTTAGAATTAATCTTCCTTCACTTTGAGTTGAGTCAAAGCTGCCAAAAAGTCTTCGTACATGACAGGCTTGAGCAGGCAGCCATCGGCCCGATCTTCCCACCCGCGCGTCGCCACTTCACTGGCAGAGCAAATGAAAACCGGCATCTTGCACGTGACCGGATCGGCCTTGAGTGCTTGCAAGACTTGCCAGCCATCCGTTCCATTCAGGGCAAGATCGAGCAGGATGAGATCGGGAAGCTCCTTTTGCGCCAGAGATACCGCATGGCTGATCGAGTCAGGATGGATGAGCTGGCAGCCGCTACTACGGGCATAGCGTTGTATCAAGTAGACGAACTGTGGATCGTCTTCGACGAGCATCACTTTGGGCGAATCAGGAGACATCGGCCACTCTCCCGCACAATGCTTCACGGCATCATTATCATAGCGGATTCGAGTGGCCGTGTCTTGTACTAGACGATGATTTCTATGGACATTTCGACACAATCGAATTAAACAGTACAGGCCCAGGGAAACCTGAGCCTGCTAAAGTCAAAGCGGAAAAATCTCAGCGCGCTCGCTGACCACGCCGATATGCGCCAGGGGATACACCCACTTCACGCTGGAACACGCGGCCAAAGTAGGCCGAATCGGAAAAGCCCACCGAGAGAGCTACTTCGGTCACGTTCAATTCACCCACTTCCAGCAGCGCACGCGCCTGCTTGATGCGATAGCGATTGAGGTACGTCATGGGGCTGAGGCCCAATTCTTGATGAAAACAATTCGCCAGGTAACTCTCACTCGCGCCAACGTAACGCGCCACCTGCTCGCGCGAGAGCGGCTCGGCATAATGCTCGTGCAAATAGGCCATCGCCTTGCGCACCAATCGCCGCGTGGCGCTGCCCAGCCGATCCACGCGCGTGAGCACACTGGCTACACGCGCCAGTGTCTCGTCAACACTCAAGACGCCCTTTTCTAGCACCGAGACCACGCCTCGATTGAGGCGCGCCATGTCGGCTTCATTCAACGCACGAGCTGTCAGCACAATGACGGGAATATCGCGTGTGGCGTCACGCGATTGCAAGGCTTCCAACACGCCAAAGCCGTCCAACTCGGGCATCATCAAGTCGAGCAGGATCAGGTCGGGATGAGCGTGTTCGAGCACCGCCAAAGCTTCGCGCCCGTGATGGGCCTGGAACACCTGGCAGTCGGGCAACTGTTGCTTGACCAGGCGAGTGTGCAAATCCAGAACGTGAGGATCGTCGTCCACGATCAAGATCGTCTTGCGCCGATCTGGGGTTGAAGATTTCAGCGCGTGTGCAAGCTGATCCAGCTCGAGCGGCTTGGTGCGATAGTCCAGTTCCAGCAGGCTGCCTGTATTGCCTTCTGGCGCGAGCGTGTAGAACAGGATCGGCATATCTTGCATGGCTGGTTCCTGCTTGAGTCGCCGCACAATCTCCCAGGTGCGATCCGTCGCCAGCCGCCGGTCGAGCAGCACAGCCGCCGGGGCAGCCTGGCGGACCTGCGCCAGCCAGTCTGCCTGTGGCGCAATGAAGTGCGTGATGACTGGAAATCCCTCCTGCTGCAAATATGCGCGGACACGATCGCCCGTTTCAGGCTGATCCGTCAACACCAGCACCACTTGCGACGACGGCAGTGCTGCCGGTTCAGTCGTGGCCGGCTGCGCCGCCATGACGGGCAAGCTAAAGTAAAATGCCGCGCCTTCGCCTTCCACGCCCGACGAGCGCACTCCGATCTCGCCGCCGTGCAATTCGATCAAGTGCTTGCTGATCGCCAGTCCCAATCCCAGGCCGCCATAACCGCGCGAGGCAGTTCGCTCGGACTGGCGAAATTCGTCAAAGATGTTTTGTCGTTCGTGGGGCGGAATCCCCAGTCCCGTATCGTTGACCGAGACGGTGACGCGACCGGCGTCGGCCTCCATCGAAAGCGTGACTGTGCCTTGCGGGGTGAACTTGACCGCATTGCTGATGAAATTGAGCGCCACCTGCCGGAGACGGGTTCGGTCGCCCCACACAGGCGGCGTGGAACTGGGCATCTGCACACACCAGTCCAATCCCTTGTCGCGCGCAAGTTGCTCGCCGGTCGGCACGATAGCCTGTATCACTTCCACCAAGTCAAGCGGCTCGCACGTGAGCCGCAATTGTCCCGCATCGCTGCTCGCCAGATCGAGCACATCACGAATCAGGAAACCGAGGTGCTGGGCACTGGCATAGATGCGCTCCAGGTCCTGCGGCGCGGGACTGGCCCCTTGAGCCTGCTCGTTCAACATCAATTTGCTCAGGCCGACAATGACGTTGAGCGGCGTGCGCAACTCGTGGCTGACCGTCGAGAGAAAGCGTGTCTTGAGACGATTCGCTTCTTCGGCCAGGCGACGGCCCTCGGCGGCATCGTGGTAGAGCCGGCTGCTTTGCAGCGCTGCTGCCAGATTGTGCATGATGACAGCGCAGGGTTCGAGGTTCGACGCATCGAACACAACAAAACCGACGTTCTGTCCTTGAATGATCAGAGGCAACACGGCAAGCTGAAATGGCTCATCCGGCGGATAAAAATCAGGCAGGGGAAAATGTCGCGTGATGAACTGATTTGAAGAGAGTGCACCTTCCAGTCTGCAGCGCAAGATCAGCTTACTTGCCGCTACCGCGTCGTCTTCCTCGGGAACAAACAAAGCCGCCTGCATGTGCCGGATGCCAACGCCGGGCAGGTGCTCGGCCAGAATCGCCGCAATTTGCTCGGCGTCCAACACAGCCAGCAACTGGGAGGTCATCAATCCCAGGCGCTCGGCCATTTCCATCTGATGGATGAGCGCGCCCGTAATCTGCCGGCGCGATTGTTCGCTGATCGTCAAGTGCGCTTGATTCAGCAACGCTTCTGCCATTGGCAGAGAGAACTCGGACAAGGCCGGCTCTTGCGCCATCTCGTTTTGCAGCGCCGAGATCGCCGCATGCCAGATGTAAATGTCCTCGTCGCGCGCCAGGGTGTCTTGCAGGATGTCCCCGAGCGTCTGATTGAACACAGAGACTTTTCTCTGCTCGATGCCTGAAGCCAGCGCCGCGAGCAAACGCTCATTCATCGCATCGAGATCGTCAAGGCCATAATGACGCGCCTCCACGGCGGCGGCCTCTGCCATCCTGCGTGCGAGTGTTGAAAGTGTGGCTGGAGCGAGCACTCGCACAGCCGCGCGCGAGGACATCAGCGTGATACCGGTGCGACACCCGCATGATTGACGAACGATCAGTCGCGTCGGAATGCGGATAGGTGCGTCCCCATCCCAATGTCCATCCATCAAATCCAACAGTGCGGCCAGCGACTGGTAGCCCAGGTCGAAAGTTGGATGGCGCACGGTGGTCAGCGGCGGAGTCTGCACTCGCGCGTGCAAGCGGTCATCAAAACCGATCACGGCCACATCACGCGGCGTTTCGAGTCCGGCTGATTTGAGCGTTTGCATCGCGCCGATGGCGACCCAATCGTTGTAGGTGAGCAGGCCGGAAAAAGGAATACCGGCGGCCAGGATTCTGTGCATGGCCTGCCGCCCACTTTCGATGTCGTCTGCCTGATCGGCGTATGCGATCAGGCGCGGGTCAATGGCCAGGTTGTGCCGCTCAAGCGCAGCCCGATAGGCGTCCAGTCGCTCGAGGCTATCGCCAGGCTGGCCGACTGGCCCTGCGATGTAGGCAATCCGCTGATGTCCATGCGCGGCGAGATGTTCAATCGCCTGGTCAATGCCGCTGGCGTTGTCCACGGCGACGGCGGGTCTCAGGTCTGGCGTGCCGGCGAACACGATGCAATGGCCGTCGGCCATCAGACTGTGCGCATAGGTCAATCGCTCACTGGACAAGCGGTTGGGCACGACGAGCAAACCATCAGTGTTCCACGGGCCGACCGGCACGAATAGAGTGTCTGACATAGGGACAGGCCATGCTGGCATCAAAAGGCGGCGAGGAACGGGTGGGGCAACGCCGCAGCCCAGGAGAAGGTTGCAGCCGCGATCACGCGCGGCGGCGCGAATGCCGTCGAACAAGATGTGAAGATACCCATCAACTGTTGTACCTTCATAGACCTGCCAGGCGGCCAAAACACCGATGGTGCGCGCACTGTGTTGCTTCATGCTACGGGGTATTATAGCATAGGGACAGCCTCGATGCAGTGTCGGGGGGCAACCCAGGCGACGCGAAAGGCACATCGGGGCTAGTTCTACATTCCAGAAACGTGGAAACAAATCAGATGTGTGACTGCGCCCAATACCATTGATTGCATGAGCTGAGAATCCGGAAAACAAAAGACAGACGGACAGTCTACGATGACCTAGAGGTCGCATGTATGGGGTTCGAACTAACAACCTGTAGGTCTTTGATTCCTATTCAGCCAAGTTTAAAGCAAAAAGGCACCCGTGAGTGCCTTTTATTGCGGGGGACGGATTCGAACCGTCGGCCTCCGGGTTATGAGCTTCAATCGGAAACGGTCAATCTTTTTGCACTGGGTCTGGCATTTCAGGCCAGCCCTGTGATTTTGAGTTCTTCGCAACCCGGTCGTATAAGATTGACCAGATTATACCCCCAACTGTGCCCCGTGACAAGAGTCTCCACGAACTTGTGCAAGCCTACCTCCATCATACAGATAAGCCACTCCGCACCCCTGTCTGCCGGTTACATCGTTTGAATTCACCAGCCCGACCGCAGGTCACTTGACCTGCAGAGTGATTGCCCCAACCTTGCGCGAGTTGGCGCCAAATATCAAGTCACAACCGCAGCACATTTTTGACGTCTCCGCTTGTCCGCACTCCAAAAACTGGAACAAAGTGGAACGGTTTGGAACGCCTATCGCATACAATGAAATCAGGATTTGCGACTGGATGTGCTACCAACGCGGTGATCCTCGCGAGATACGCTTGATCGTCAAAGCCGTTGATCACGAATCTGAATCGGACGCCAAGCCGCATCCATCATGCCGACTGTCGCCCAAAATTGGCTATCACAGACTGTGCTGTAAAGGGGACGCCATCGTGGAACTGCACACCCCGGCGCAGGCGGAATTCCCACTCCTTTCCGTCTATCGTTGCCCAGTTTTGTGCCAGAGCGCGATCCACGGTGGCTTTCCCAGGTTGATAACCTGTCAGGCCCTCAAGCACCTGTGAAGCGATTCTGAGCGACGCGGTGTCTTGCATTGAGAGCGGGTCAAGGGTGGTCGGCTCTTGCAGGCAACCGTAGCGGAGCACGTTGGAACCTTCAGAGCTCTGAGCGTATTCCAGGTGTAGCCCGGTAGAAGTGACAAAATCGCCCCCGATCTCAGGTCTGGAAATGATAAAGACGTCTTGGTCCCTGTAAAAGCTCTCTAGTTGTCTGACATTGAATCCCAGACCAGTGGCCATATCTGCCACACTCTGATCAAGGGTATCACAGATGTCGACCTCGCCACTTTGTAGGAGTGAGAGCAACATCATGGGCTCGTTGACGAAGCTAAAGATCAGTTTCTCAAAGTCGGGCTTCTTCCCCCAGTACGCCTTATTACCACTGAGTATGATATGGCTACCGTGCGCCCACTCCTGAAACACGAAAGGCCCGGTGCCAACCGGGTGCGCAGCAATGTCCTTGGCTGACTTTTGCAGCGCCAGAGGGCTGAACAAGGCATAGGGCCCAACATTCGTGAGACGTTCGGCAAAAAAGAATGCCGGGTTCTCCAACACAACCTTGACAGTGTAATCGTCCAGGGCTTCCACCTTCGTGATGATCAGCGGTGGGGCAGGCGTTACAGCGAAGGCGATGCCTTTAGGGCTCCGGCTTGTCCCGGCAGGTGTGGCTACGGCAAAGCTGCGCGGATTAATAGGCGCCCACCACGCGATGTTGACGTCCAACTTGAGCTCGGTGCTGGTACTGCCGGGAAGCACTTGGGCAGTGACACCGCTCCCCGAGAATCTCACATTCGTAGCACCGCCAAGTACCTGACCCGTGATCGTCGCGACCAATGCAGTGCCCTGTTGGCCGCTCCTGGGCTGAATGTCCTTGATAGTCGGCTCTGGTAACATCTGACTCGCGTGCACCGCAATCCGCGCTGGTTTCTGAAACGTGATCCAGGCGCGCGTGGCTGAACTGGACTGGGGTTTACCCGAGCTGTCTTCGTCGTTCCACACCTTGCCACTATTCATATAGGGCTGGTTTGTGATCGTCCCCGAATCCAGGTAATTTCCAACAGCCTCCTGCAGACCAAAGTGTGACCAGGATAGATCGTCCCAGGTTTCAAACAGTTCGGGCACCTGATCATCCAGGCCGAACCGCACTCGGCCGACGCGTTCCTCGAGAACAAAGTACATGCCGGGATCTTGCTCGTTGCCACGTGCAGCATCTGCGGCAAACGGAAAACCCAGGAAGGTAAGATCGGGTGGAAGGGCCGCCCCGAATACGGGGAAGATTCGTTCCTGCTGTTCAGCAGGGTCCGCAAATTCCGGCAGGCCGGGCACCAGCTTACCATCGTGTTTCACGGCCTTGATGGCATAGATCAGGGCATCCGGGTATCGCCGCAGCAGGTCGCCCCGGATCACCAGCACCAATTCCTTACCCGTGCGGTACTCGTTGTGCCCCAGCGCATTGCCTTTCCATTGCGTCAGGAGCTTGACATCACGCAGCTTTTCTGCGAGAGCCGATCGCTGGACGAGCTTTACCAGCTGCCAATTCAGTTCCTGATCCGACAGAACAGAGGGGTCTCCAACGTCAGCAGGGCCGAGCTTGACGATCAGCCGCTCCCTCTCGGCTCGATTCAGCGCATCTATGGAGTTGATCTTGCGCTCCTTGAGCCACGCCTTCAGCAGTTTATCCAGCTCCTCCTGTCGTGCGATATACTCGCTGACGTCCCAGAACTGGCGGAAATACGAACCACGCTGATCAGTGGGATAACCGCGCCAGAGGAGTTCCCCGGCAAATTCGTGGTTCAGGCCGCACATGTATGACTCTAGAAAGCGGCGATTTGCTTGCAAGATTCCAATCGTGTTCTGCGGAATCCGCTCCACGCCCGGCAGCAACAGGTTGTGCGACATGTCCCGCAGCGGCTCGTACATGGCCTGCGGGAACGTCGGTGCAGCCATGATCTCTTCCAGCGGATCGCCCTGTGCGCCCTCTTCAAACCGCGGGGCCAGGTCGCTCCTCAAACTAATACGTTTTCCGACGCGCTCGCTCACCGTGCGCTCGGGATTGAGCGCCGGGAACACCATCTCCCTAACAGCCTTGACAAAGGCTTGTTTGGGATTACTTGGTGAAGTTCTAGTTTCATGCCCAAGTGTGGTCAAGCCTTTGCCAGGGCTCGTCGCGACTGGCCCATCATGCGGCACCCCGTCCTCTACGACCTCAACGGTGAGTGCAATATCGATACTGGTTTCCGTCTGGTCATTGCTCTCAATCGTCAGGGTACCTGAATAATCTCTAGAGGCTGCCTGCGCAGTTGGCTGGCAGGTCACCGTCACGGTTTCCCGGCCGCCTGGCTGAATAGTGAACGGAGGCTGGGTTGCACTGACCTGGAACCTAAGCTCAGGGGCTGCGCTCAGAACGATCCTCTGGACCTCCAAGTCCGCCGTGCCGCAACTGTAGATATGCAACGCATTTGGGACCAACATTTCCCTTCGCACCTGGCCAAAGCTGAGTTGGCGACTCGATGGATCGATGCATATCTTTGGGTACGGTGCCGATTCCCCTGTCCCTACAAGATTCAGCTGCACACTTGGCGTATCGGGATCATTGCTCTTGATCAACAGCGCACCAATGTCTTTCTCCTGATCCTCTGGTGAATAGGTCACCATCACCGTCTCTGAGCCACCAGCCGGGATGGTAAACGGGAATTCACGCGTGGTGAACTGGAACTCTTGACTGGTGCCCTGAGCTAGTGAGATGCTCTTGACCTCCAGGTTTGCCGTGCCAATACTCGTAATCGTCGCCTGCAGTGTCGCCGATTCCCTAATTGCTACTGTACCAAAATCAAGTGTCTCTGGCTTGACTTGAATTATTGGCGCAGATTTCCCTGTCCCCATGAGGTTCATCGGCCCGCTTGGCGTATCGGGATCATTGCTCTCGATCACCAGCGCACCGGTGACCATACCAGGGTTCACAGGCGAATAGGTTACCGTTACCGTTTCTGATTCGCCGGACGGGATAGTAAACGGTGTAGTTGATGCTGCAAAAGTGAACTCCTGGCTGGTCCCCTCGGCTCGAGTGATGCTCGTGACCGTCAGGTCGGTCTTGCCAACGTTGTGAATCGCTGACGACTTTTCCAGCTGCTCACGAATTATCACCGTGCCAAAGTCCAACACCGAGGGTGTCAATTCAATCCGTGGACGCAAAAGACGCGTCATGTCCGTGCCTGCAGGCTTGGGCGATGGTCCCGCAGCTTCCAGTTCGCCCTCGGCGAGCCTGGATAAAAGATCCTTGCTTAGACCCGCTTCCTGGCGCTTGCGGATCGGCCCGCGCGGCCGGATGATGCGGCGGAAGGCCGGATCCAGCGCCGCCGCCGGTATAAGGCTCTTTGTCCGCAGGTAGTGCGCCGCCGTGATCTTGTGGGGGCCAGTTTCTGGGTCAACGACTTCCACGAGCACGCGTTTCTGCACCGGGTTGGTCACCCACAAGACAAGGTCGTCACTGGCCAGTTGGCCAATGCGCTCATAAACGCAATTGGAATTTGCCCGGCCAAGCTGCGCTCGCCGGAAGATGTCATTGGCGCTTTCGATCGTGCCAAGCTGCTCCCAGGCGGACGCCATCAAGGCTTCTTGCTGTTTGCGAACGACCTCCGCGCCCAGGCCGGCGGCTGCCCGGTGGCGCGGATCCAGGTTGAGCGCGTCAATCCAGGCTGATTGGTCGACGGTATTCACACTCTTGCGCGCCGCGTGCCACCTGCCGTAGATGGGCGGGAGAACTGTGG
>Ga0315277_10007242_pt1 | contig 14399 bp, 19 predicted proteins | sample YL17G05_15_MG_FD_203695 | JGI IMG/M metagenome (GOLD analysis project Ga0315277, IMG submission 203695) | Sediment microbial communities from Yellowstone Lake, YNP, Wyoming, USA - YL17G05_15 | ecosystem: Environmental > Aquatic > Freshwater > Lake > Sediment | place: USA: Wyoming | collected... | reverse complement strand
GATACTGGATCGGGTGGAACGAGGATCTCTACCTGTTCCCCACCTTTACTCAAAACTACGTGTGGACCGCCAGTTCTATTGAGGGGTCTGAAGCCAACGAAGAACTTGGATTTCAAACTGTAGAGGGACTAGCAGTAACTGCTGATGTAGGTATTTCATATCACATCGACCCCGTTAAAACGGCTGCGATATTTCAAAAGTATCGTCGTGGCGTAGATGAAATTACGGATATTTACCTTCGTAATATGATCCGGGACAGTCTGGTTAAAAACGCTTCCAGTATGGAAGTAGAAGCGGTTTACGGGGCTGGAAAGACTGAATTAATTGAGCAGGTACAAAAAGACGTAACAGCACAAGTAAGCGATCTAGGCATTATTATCGAAAAGATATATTGGATCGGTGAGCTACGTCTACCGCCGGTTGTAATTGCCGCCATTAATGCAAAAATTGGCGCAACTCAAATGGCGCAACAACGACAAAACGAAGTACAACAAGCAATGGCCGAGGCACAGAAAGTTCGTGCTTCAGCTCAAGGTGAAGCCGATGCCAAAATAATGATGGCAAAAGCAGAAGCGCAGTCAATCGAGCTTCGTGGGGACGCCTTAGCGCGTAATCCGAAACTAGTAGAACTGCAAGCGATCGAAAAATGGAACGGCGTATTACCAGTAACAATGCTGAATAATACAATGCCTTTCCTACCGATCAAATAAAGGAAATTATGGATAAAGGTATTGATGGTCCAGGTACAGTAAACGCTCCTAGCCCTGCTAGCACAGCTCCAGTTGGAGGTCCTAAGGATCAAGTAGGCGGGCGCGCTCCGGCTCCTTCGCCTGATTTCCCAGAAACTCCTCCGCCTCCTTTCCCGTTTTAATCATGCCAGCTAAACCGGGTAAGAATGAAACAGAAGCCGAGTTTATGAGTCGGTGTATTCACATAGAAGTGGGAAACGGGCATCCGCAGCCACAAGCTGTAGCAATGTGTGCTTCTATGTGGACTGGGAAGAAAAAAGCAGTAGTTGAGGATAAGGCTTGTAAGCCTAAGAAGCCTAAAAAGCCCTAAGAAAACGCCCTAGTAGTTCAATGGTAGATCGCCCGGCTTTCACCCGGATGACAGGGGATCGTAACCCCTCTAGGGTACCAAATCGGGGGTATAGCTCAATGGTAGAGCAACGGGCTTTTAACCCGCTGACCGAGGATCGTTACCTCGTACCCCCACCAATAACGGGCCTATAGTGAAACTGGATATCATCTCAGTCTTCGAAACTGTAAGTTGAGGGTTCGAATCCTTCTAGGCCCGCCAATTTGTCCTCATCGTCTAACGGATAAGGCCGTACTCTTCTAAAGTACTAATGTGGGTTCGATTCCTACTGGGGACACCAAATTTACGTCTATAGTTCAACGGATAGAACAGGGCACTCCTAAGGCTCAGATGTCAGTTCAATTCTGACTAGATGTACCATTATAAAAATAGTTCTTGACTGATAAGCTGATTTAGCCTATAATATATAGACAATCAAGGAGTGACTTATGAGTTTGAAACCTGCTAAGTATATCCGTAAAGCCAACAATATTCGTAATGTTGAAACAGACGCAGTGGAGCATTTTGAAACCATCAATCTGGCGAAAAAAGCATCACGAAGGCTGCAACCGCGCATGGGTGATGGTACCGTGAGAAAGGCGATATGAATAATTGGGGTAATCTGACATATCGTCATTATATAAGCTCGTCCATTATAGAGCCTAGACTGCTTACCTACAATAGGAAGCATATAGTCGCATACGAAAAACATGATAAGTCTGCTCTTAATGATGAAACTGGAGAGTTTATAACTTTGCATCTTTCCAACAGCATCTCTTATGAGTGTAACGCTCAAACCAATTCTAATGAAGTTTATCTTCTTAGCGTGCTATCTTCATACTAATGAAAAAACTAATTTTTCTAGTCTTGTGCGTAGCAGCGATGGCCGCAGAGCCTATCACTAAAGCGGGAAAGGGCTGTCCTGTCGGATATAGAGTTAGTGGAGCCTATTGCATCCCTAACGCTAACGCTAAACACACTATCCTCAAAACGGGCAATGGGTGCCCTGTAGGGTATCGTGATGTTTACGGAAAGTACTGTGTTAAAAACTAAGGAGTAGTGGGTGAGAGGCTTAAACCGGCATCCTGCTAAGATGTTGGCCGACGAAAGTTGGCCCGCTGGTTCAAATCCAGCCTACTCCGCCAAGTACTGGTATTTTAAATCTAGACCCAGCACTGTTTGGTTTATAGATTTAATAACTTGGAAAGCCTATAAGTGTATACCACAGCCCGGCGGTATACTTCCAGACTGTAACACAGTTAGAGCCATGAATAAAATTAGCTCCATCGTATAATGGCTATTACAAACGGCTTTGACCCGTTTAATCTTGGTTCGAGTCCAGGTGGAGCTGCCAGTGTTTAATGAGATAATGACAGAGCAACAGTACGAAACACTGATTAAATGCCTCATCACGGAAGAAATTACAGTTAGCTCTCTTACAGACGAGATGTGCAGAAAATTACTGCGCTACTTAATCAGAAAAAATATTAAAAGGTGAATATGTTCCAGTTCAAAATTGATACTAGAAACTTTAAAAAATCCGTTGATGCATGTCCAGATTGTAAAGGGCTAGGGCAAACCGGAGAAACTTCTACAGTTTTTGCCGATGGCAAAACTAAGGCACTCGGCTCAGGGTGCCCAACTTGCAAAGGTCTTGGAAAGCTCCGCGGAATGGTCTGCAATCCGGTTTGAACCCGGAGGTGCCGTAACGGTAGGGGTTCGATTCCTCAGCTTTCCGCCAAGCCTGAAAAAATAATTCTTGACTTTACAGGTCATTTGTAATATAATATATTATGAATGGCCTTTTTTATTGCCCTATACTGTACCTAGCCCTTATAATGTCGTGGCTTATTGTAACGCGGCAGCCTATTATAAGACTTAGTGATAATGTAGTATCATTTAGGCAATAGCTGCGCCGAACCTCCAAAGTTATTCTTTAATAAAATTACGGGTGGTCATGAGTTTAATAGCGTTCCTATTTTTAATTCCCACACTAATAGTCACTTTCTGGGCTATATTTATTCCTGTGTATAAAGAAATAAGAGCTAGAAGACCTAAGAATTATGTGACTAAACACTACCTAGTATATTTTACTGTGACACTAATAATATCTACATTATTTGCTCCTGTCTTATTCTATATACTAATTTTTGGGAACTGCAATCAATTTAAGACGGGGCTTATAAACGAACTAATAGAATCTGAGAAATATTATAAATAAGAGTTGACTTTCTTCCTATACTATAGTACAATATATATTGAATCGGGAGAAGCATATGGGCGACAGATACTACACAGCTATGCGTAAAGCTACTGGATGGTGTCCCGGAATTTTAAACAACAAAAGGAAACACAAAATGGCATGGGAAGAAGCTAAAAAGCAGCAAGCGATCGACGCGTACGAAAAGGCAAATCCAACTCCTGATAATTCGATGGAGATTGTTAAAGAAATCGCAGAAGAGCTAGAAGAATCCCCAAACGGGGTACGAATGATTCTTACTAAGGCAGGTGTTTATATTAAGAAAACCCCGTCTAAAGGTGCTGCTCCTGTCGCTAAAGAAGGGAGTGCAAAAGTTAGTAAGGCTGCTGCATTTGAACAACTAAACGTAGCTATTCGTGACATTGGGCTTGAGCCTAATGCCGAGATAATCGAAAAATTGACAGGAAAAGCGGCAATTTACTTCGCTGAAGTATTAGGCTCGGTAAAAGCTGCTTAGATACACTAAATGCTAAGAGATAACCACTCTTAGCATTTTTTCGTCTAAAGAAACCAGCAAAGATTTAGTTACTGCTAAAGATATTTAGCATCACTTTCTAAGGAATCTACGGATGAAAAAAGACGAATTAAGGACACTAGTAGAAAATTACGGCGATGCCGTTATTACCTATAGAAGTGAAAATTCTAATAAAATTAAATACAATGTATGTTGTATTGACTTCAACAATAAATATATTCAGTCTAAAAGTAACAGGGCGAAAGAGACCGACGATACTCTATTGATGTTTTGTTGGGATACAGACAGCTATAGACTAATGAAGCCTGAAAACGTAACTAGCGTAGTTCCATTAAGTTCCATTCTTAAAAATGAGTGACATATACGAAAGAGTTATTGAGAATGGGGAGCACAATCAAGTTCGTTTAGTAATAAATGAATTTAATGACGTTGAGTATCTACATCTTAGAAAGTACTACATGGATTTCGATGAGACATGGAAACCTTCTAATGAAGGAATTTCTTTCCCTTTAGATATGCAAAATACTAAGGAGCTATTTACAGGACTAGTAGAAATACTATCTCTTGCCGAAAGTAGAGATATAATTATAGGACATTTTAAAGAACTGTTATCTGAGATCTATCAAAAATAGTTCTTGACTTTAATCTAAAACTTGTTTATAATATATACTTCACTGGAGGCTCTATGGCTATTAAAGACTTTATGGATTTTGCTGCTAAGAAGTATTATGATGGACAGCCTGTCATATCAGATGAAGAATTTGATGCTTTAGCTGAGCAAAATAATTATATTCAACTAGGCGCTAAAGCCGCCTCAGGTATTGCTCACGTCTACCCTTTATACTCCTTACAAAAGGTATATGAGGGGGACCCCCTTCCTTTCGACTCCGAGGACGCTTACATCAGCGTTAAGCTTGACGGGGCCGCAGTATCTCTAACTTATATCGACGGTAAGCTCACTATGGCACTGACCCGTGGGGACGGTAGCTGTGGGCAACCTATTACCGAAAATATGAGAACTTTAGTGCCTAATTCAATTAGAGTAAACGCTCCGATAGTTCAAATTACTGGAGAGGTGGTCGCCCCCGCGACTATTAAAAATGCCAGAAACTACGCAGCCGGAGCTTTAAATCTTAAGTCTGTAGACGAGTTCAAAACCCGTAATCTATCTTTTGTAGCGTATGGAGTACAACCAGTTAAAAATCTCAGTTATACTGAAGATTTATATTGGCTTATAGAACAAGGCTTTCTAACGGTTCTTGATGTAACTAAAGATTTTTTCCCCTCTGATGGGTTCGTATACAGGGTATATGATAATAAGAAGTTTTTGGAAATGGGGTACACGGCACATCACCCTAGGGGTGCCTACGCACTGAAAAAGCAAAAAGAGGGGGTAGTAACTACGTTAAGATCTGTTACGTGGAATGTAGGCAGATCGGGAGTAGTATCCCCTGTAGGTAACTTTGATGAAGTAGAAGTTGACGGGGCGAGGGTATCCAAAGCGACTCTTCATAATATGAAATATATCGAAGCTCTGGGCCTAGAAGAAGGATGTAAAATTAAAGTAATTCGCAGCGGGGATATTATACCTCGTATTATCGAAAGAGTATTAGACCCTGAGAAAAATAAGTCTTGACTTTTCAGCTAAACTACCCTATAATAGTATTTCAAGATGAGAAAAGCGGCAATGCTTACGAACCTAAGAACTATATCACCTCCTACTAACTGCCCGAGCTGTCTCTCGCACTTGGTATGGGTTAATGATGCATTATATTGTAAGTCTACCGACTGTCCTGCTAAAAACTCGAAAAGAGTGGAACACTGGGCTAAAACCCTTAGGATAAAGGGGCTAGGGCCAGTAACCATAGAAAAGTTAGACCTTCAATGTATTGAACAGATCTATCAATTAGATTTGGCCTATATAGAAGAATGTCTAGGGTCAGAAAAGCTCGCTAAGAAGCTAGATGATGAAATTCAAGCCTCAACATGGGCTTCATTGGAAGATTTACTTCCAGCCTTCGGTATACCTCTCATTGGAGATACCGCAAGTAAAAAAATCTGCAAAGTTATTTCGTGTATCGAGGATATCGACGGATCAACTTGCGCAGAAGCGGGTTTAGGCCCGAAAGCAACTGAGAATCTTTTACACTGGTGGTATGTAATTTCGGATAGTTATCTGAATTTACCTTTTAACTTCACTGTTAAAAAGAGAACGACTAGTGCAAGTAACGGCGTTGTATGTATAAGTGGGAAGTTATCTTCTTTTAAAAATAAAGCAGAAGCTACTACTGCACTTGAACTCGCAGGCTACAGAGTTAAAGATTCTCTAACGAAAGATGTAAGTATACTGGTAAATGAGAGCGGAGTAGAATCCGCAAAAACTAAAAAAGCCTTAGAAAACGGCATAACAATTGTAACAAATCTTAAAGATTATCTAGGAGATATTTTATGAGTAAGACCCTTCCAAAGTGGACTGAAGAACGTACCGAAGACCTGCAAAGTTTTGTCGGATCGGAAAGTCCAGTTTCCCAAAGTACTGTAGCAGAAGCTGCAGAAAAGTTTGAAACCTCAGCTCGTTCAGTTTCTAGCAAACTGCGAAAAATGGGAGTTGATGTAGAACTCGCATCGGCAAACGTACAAAAAGCTTTTAGCGACGAACAAGCGGCCGAACTGTCGGCTCTTGTTACCGGTAACAGTGGTAAGTACACTTACGGTGAGTTGGCAGAACAGTTCGAAGACGGTGCGTTCTCGCCTAAGCAAGTTCAAGGTAAAGTGCTCTCGATGGAACTGACTGAGCATGTCCGCCCAACTCCGAAGCCTGAATCGGTTAAGACCTATTCGGATGCCGAAGAAGTTATTTTCTTGAAAATGGTAGCTAAAGGCGCCTTCGTTGAAGAAATTGCCGACGCTTTGAATCGTCCGATCAATAGCATCCGTGGAAAGGCTCTGTCCCTACTGCGTACTAAGAAAATCGAACAGATTCCTAAGCAACGTGATGTTAAGTCTGCTAACCAAGAAGATCCTCTGGAAAGTCTTGGCGATATCAGCAATCTGTCAGTAGAAGACATTGCAGAAAAGCTCGGCAAAACAGTTCGTGGTATCAAAACCATGTTAACTCGTCGCGGCCTAGTTGCAGCTAACTATGATGGTGCTTCTCGCAAAGAAAAAGCAGCCAGCTAGTTTTACATAGCCTGTAAATAAAGAAAGCGAGGGGCGTAAGTTCCTCGCTTTCTTTTCTTCGTTTATAAAAATATAGGAGAGTAAAATTGAACCTGGGCTCCGTTCTCATCAGAAAAATTATTGCTGATCATGATGTGGACGTGTGGACCAACCTGCAAAAACATTACCTGTCCGAAGAATATGCAAGAATACACGACGTAATAGAAACCCACTTTTCTAAATATGCGTCATTACCCAGCTTTGAAGACTTAAAGTTATCCGTTAGAGATAAAGTTACTTTAAGTCAAGTATATAGTATAGAAAAGGCCGAGGATGTAGATATACCAAGTAGTCAGCTATTAGACTACATTAAAAATGAATTTACTCAGGTTGAAATATTATCTCAACTTGAAAAGTACGTAGACACGTCAATTGCTATTGATAATGCAGAAGAAAGCATATCAAATCTACAGAATATTGTATTAGACGTAGAGACTAAGGTAGACCTAAAAGAACCTGATAACGATATGAGGCGTCTACCATTATTTTCTTCGGAAGAAGAAAGAGCGAAAAATATACCTTTAAGTTTGAATGACGAATACGATTTAGAAATACAATTCTCTCCAAAGGATCTTATATTAGTTGGGGGTATGAGAGGAGCCGGAAAATCGCTTACTTGTGCTAATATAGCAGCCAATATATTTGATTCTAAAAATTCTGTGATTTATTTCACTATAGAAATGGACTCAAGAACTATATTACAGCGTATATGCGCTATTTCTACAAATATAAGCATGACTGCTATTAAGAACAGAAAGCTTACTCTTACAGAGTGGGATAAAGTAGCTAAGTGGTGGTCTAACAGGTTTGAAGAGGGGGAGACGGCGTATAAAGACTATCAAGTACATCACTCGTTTGATCAGTTCCATGAACAAGTAATAAAGAAACCACTAAAAGAAGTACAAGTAGATATTATATATGATCCTACCTTATCTCTATCTAAAATCAGGAGTGAAATAGACAAAAAGGTAACTATGATAAAGCCTAGAGCTATTATAGTTGACTATATAAACCAGGTAAAAAGACACGCTCCTGGTGCACATACTAAGTTCGGACAATACGATTGGACTGAACAAATAGAAGTAAGTAAAAGTCTAAAAAGCTTAGCCCAGCACTATGAGATACCTATTATTGCTCCTTATCAGATAGATGCTTCTGGAGAAGCGCGGTTTGCTAAAGGTATCCTAGATGCGTGTGATGCCGCCTTTACTCTTAATACGCACGATAAAGAGGACAACTGTATAACTTTTAGTTGTTCAAAAATGAGGAATGCGGAGGTAAAAGGATTTACTTCTTCCTTAAACTGGCAAACACTTAAGATAGGGCCAGACTCTATGGGTATTCCAAGTACTAAAGAAACGACTAAAAAATCTGGCGAACCAGCAAGTGATGTATGAACGTAGAAGAGCTGTTAACGCACGAAAAAATATCGTTTAAGCCTAGTGGCAATGACTTTCTAGTTTCATGCCTCAACCCAGACCACGAAGATAATAATCCTAGTATGAGGATTGACAAGGTACTGGGCATATTCAATTGTTTAGCTTGTGGGTACAAGGGCAATATATTTAATTTTTATGGCATAAAGCCACATAAACTAGATTTAGCGCGAGAAAGACTAAAAAGAAAGATAAATAAAATAAGGCAAGATAGCGTGGGCTACCCGTTACCTAAAGATATGATTCCATATATCGGTACCTGGAGAGGTATTTCAGCAGAGACTTACATTAAGTTTGAAGCTTTTAAAAGCGCTGAGCCTCACTTCATTAATAGAATAGTCTTTCCTATAAGAGATATAACTAGAAAAATAGTTTGTTTTATGGGTAGAGATGACACAGGAACTCTGCAAAAGAGATATTTAATTCATCCCGGAGGAGTGACTCTGCCCTTATTTCCTCAAGTATTTCCAACTCTAGGTAGAATAGTCATTGTAGAAGGCATATTTGATATGTTAAATTTACATGACAAAGGAATGTTAAACGCAGTAACTACGTTCGGGTGTAATACAGTTAAGGAAGATAGCTTTGACTTAGTTAAATTACAGGGAGTTACAGGAGTAGATATATTATACGACGCAGATGACGCAGGCAAAGCGGGGGCAGAGGTTGCAAAGGAAATTATAGAAGCTTCGGGGCTAGAAGCTATTATACGGAGCTTACCGGCAGGAAAAGACCCCGGTGAACTAACTTTTAATCAAGTACAAAAACTAAGAGAAATAATGTATGGCTAGAGTAGCAATAGTTGAGGCTAAATCAAGTAGAAATAATTACAATAAACTATTTAAGGGCGAGTTTGAATTTGATCAGTTTGTTTTATGTTCAGACCCGTCAGTTACGAAAGTACTGAAGAAGGACGTAGATATACAACTAGATACTGATAAATATGAATGGGTTATATTAGTGGGTTCGGAGTCGACCAAGTTCTATACTAATATCAGGTCTGTTACAGAATACAGTGGGAAGATTGTAGATGATAAGTTCATACCCGTAATGAATCCCGCCATGTTAGCTTTTAAGCCTGAGGCAGAAAAATTATGGCTCGACTCCCAGAGTAACATCATAGGTATAATATCTGGCGCGATACAACAAACAGTTATTGATGACGGCGTAGCAATAGGTATAACAGACAAAGATACGGCGCTTGCTTATATCAACGACGCATACGAATACCCAGAAATTTTCATTAGTTTAGACTCTGAAACTACCGATCTGTACCCTCGTAACGGTCATATACTGGGTATTTCGATATCCTATAAGGATGACTACGGTGCTTATATAGATGCAGATTTAATCGACGAAGAAGTGGAAAGCGCACTTCAGCGCCTTTTCGACAAGAAAATTGTAGTTTTTCATAACGCCAAGTTCGATATCGGGTTTTTCGAGTACCAATTTAATTTTAAGTTCCCCCACTTTGAAGATACAATGCTTCAACATTATGTGTTAGATGAAACTGTAGGTACTCATGGGTTGAAACAGCTCGCTTTAAAATATACAAAGTATGGCGACTATGAAAAGCCTATGCACGATTGGATTGAAGAATACAAGAAAAAACGAGGCGTATTAAAAGCAGATTTTAACTATGGAATGATTCCATTTGAAGTCATAAAAACATATGCCGCCATAGACTCAGTAGTAACGTTTCTTTTACATAAAAAGTTTAACACTTTAATAATTAAAAACGATAAGTTTCGTAACGTATATTATAATATATTAATACCTGCTACCAGATTTCTAGTAAAAATGCAAGACACAGGCATCCCGTTTAGTCGCGAGAGGCTTATGTTTGCCCAAAATAAACTACAAACAGAAATCTACAATACAGTACAACAGCTCAGAGAGCACGAAGAAGTAAAGCGTTTTATAGCAGAGCATGGGGACTTTAACCCTAATAGTACTCTGCAATTACGTAAGTTGTTATTTGACTATATTGGACTTACTCCTACAGGTAAGAAAACTGAGAAACAAGCAGATTCTACGGACGCTGAGGTTTTAAAAGAGCTAGGTCTCCAGCATGAAGTCCCTAGACTTATTAGTGTTATCCGTAAAATGACAAAAATAAAGAATACTTATATTGATAAGATCCTTCCACAACTAGATAACGATTCTAGAATTCGCACCGGATTTAACTTACATATAGCGTCTTCCGGCAGACTAACCTCTAGCGGAAAGCTCAACGCCCAACAATTCCCAAGAGACAACCCTCTTGTTAAAGGAGCTATTTTAGCTGCTCCAGGCTGGAAAATAGTCTCGGGCGACTTAGTCACCGCAGAGGTATACGTCGCTGCGGTACTGTCGAGAGATAAAGCTCTTCAACAAGTATTTATTGATAGGGGCAATTTTCACTCTGCTATCGCTAAGAAAGTGTTTAGACTGCCATGCAAGGTGGAGGAAGTAGCAGATTTGTACCCTCTTGACAGGCAGTTTGCAAAAGCTATTACTTTCGGTATTATGTACGGAGCAGGACCAAACAAGATATGGTCTCAAGTTAATAAAGACGGGGGCAATATATCTTTACAGGAAGCTAAGTCTATTATCGAAGACTATTTTGCTGCTTTTAAAGGGCTGAAAACTTGGATTGATGATACTCGTTTATTTATTAGAACTAATCATTTTACTTATTCTCATTTCGGACGTAAACGCCGTCTGCCGAACGTAAAGTCGGATAATAAAGGTATAGTTGAACACGAGGTAAGGTCCGGGCTGAATTTTGCTGTGCAGTCCCCAGCATCAGACGTGAACCTAATGGGGGCTTTTGAAGCTGAAGATATTATTAGAGAAAGAAAAATGAGGGCTAAAATGTTTGCTCTTGTACACGACTCTATTTTGGCGGAGGTTCCAGAGGAAGAACTGGAGGAGTATCAAGCAATAGTTAAGTCTTGTATACAGAAAGATAGAGGTTTATCTATTCCAGGCTGCCCAATAGGAATAGAGTTTGATATAGGGCAAGACTACTCTATGGGTAAACTAGAAAAAATGTACCCTGAATATGCTGCCTGAAATAACCTGGAAGAATATAAGAAACGTTAACTTTCCAGTATATAAACTAGGCACTGACGATCTTCATTACTATAACGGTATTTTATTCGCTGAAGGCAAAGTAATAGATGATAGAAATATGTCATACGAAACAATAGGTAAAAGAAGATTATCTATAAAAGAGGAATTATACCCTTTAAGATACGTAGCTTTCAATTATATAGATTTAATAAATGCTGGATACAGACATTTTATAGACAACAGAGGTAGAGCTTTTAGTTATAGAAAAAGTAAATACTGTACAGTAAAAAGTTTAAAAGTAGAGAAAATTAAGTATAAAAACGAGTATTCCACTGTAGTATTAAAAGGATGCTCCAACGAATTTAAAGTTTGGAGACCTCCTCAAGATGGACTAACTTGGGCCGGAGTAATATATATTGATAAATTTCCTTGGGAAATTATAGAATATACCGAAAGCAAGAAAAAGTCCTATAAAAGGATGATTTAATGGCTCGACAAAAGAAAAGGTTTTTTGGTGACAATAACCTGCAATTAAACGAAATAGAACCTTTAACACATAATCAGTATCTGGCCTTTGAGAGCGACAGACACTTAGTATTATACGGCTCTGCGGGAACAGGAAAATCGTTTATATCTTTGTATTTAGCATTTGATGATATTCTAAAAGGACATTTTAACAAGCTAGTAATTGTCAGAAGTGCAGTTCCTACTAGAGACCTAGGATTTTTACCCGGTACAGAAAAAGATAAAATAAAAGTTTACGAGCTACCCTACCATGACATATGCAATGAGCTGTTCAGCAGAGGGGATGCATACGAGATACTAAAGTCTAAAATGATAGTTGATTTTATGACCACCTCTTTTATAAGGGGACTTACTTTTAATGACACCTTTGTAGTGGTTGATGAATGTCAAAATTTATCTTTTCACGAGCTAGATTCTATTATTACTAGAATCGGAGAAAACTGTAGGATCGTATTTTGCGGAGACTTTAAACAGTCTGATCTAAAGACTAACGGTATGAAAGACTTTACTGAAATTTTAAGCTCTATGAATTGCTTTGATCTAATAGAGTTTGAGGTAAAAGACATAGTAAGAAGTGACTTTGTAAAAGAGTATTTAACTAAAAAAGAAGCCTTAGGAAAATAGTGAAAGCAGTTTTAAGCAATAGAATATACTTACAAGTAGATAATCAATTAGCTACCGACCTAGATAAGGAACTAACTTATAAGATCAAGTCTTTTAGGATGGGAGACCCCCCTATAGTAATTAAAAATATGGGGTTGGTTAGACCGGGGGTTATTACTGTTCCTTCTGGCAGAGAAGATTTAATACCCGGCGGGTATGAAATAGTAGACAAAAGAATACTAGTTCCTGCTGACTTTCCAGAAATAAAGTTTCCTTTATATCCTAGTCAACAGTCTGTATACGAAGAAGTTGATAGCAGTTGCATAATTAATGCCTCTGTAAGCTGGGGTAAAACATTCACTGCATTAGCTATAGCAGGAAAACTAAAACAAAAAACGCTGGTTGTAACTCACACTACTAATCTTCGAGATCAATGGATAGAAGAAGTAAAGAAAATGTACGGTTTTACTCCCGGAGTAATTGGTAGTGGGCAGTATAATATATCTACTCCAATAGTAATAAGTAATATTCAAACTCTTTATAAAAAAATAACAGAGACTTCACGAGCTTTTGGTACGTTAATTTTGGACGAAATGCATCACGTAAGTAGTCCTACATTTTCTAGAATAGTTGATAAGAGTTTTGCAACCTATAAAATAGGCCTGTCAGGTACTATTGAGCGTAAGGACGGTAAACATGTTGTATTTAAAGATTATTTCAGTTCTAAACTATTTCAGCCTCCCAAAGAAAACTACATGGTTCCAAAGATTAATATTATTGAAAGTGAGGTTAGGTTTATGGACGGAACAGCAGTGCCCTGGGCTACTCGCGTTAATGATTTGGCATTTAATGAGCAGTATCAGCACTCTGTAGCCATCATAGCAGCGGCCTACGCCGCAAAAGGACACAGAGTTCTAGTTGTTTCAGACCGTGTCCGGTTTTTAAAGGTATGCGCCGACCTAGTAGGACCAGATGCTGTAAGTGTTACGGGAGACAATACGCGTGCGGAACGTCTAGAGGCCGCTAGAATGATATCTTCAGGGGAAAAGAAAATACTGTTTGGCACGCAATCCATATTTTCCGAGGGTATATCTCTAAACGAGCTTTCCTGTCTGATTTTGGGCACTCCTGTAAATAATAACCCACTATTGACACAGCTTATTGGGCGTATAGTACGGCTATCCCCTAATAAACCCCAGCCCGTAGTGGTAGATATTCATTTAAAAGGGAGGACTGCCAGCAGACAAGCACACAGTAGGATGGCTCACTATATCAATTCGGCCTATGCTATCAGCGTGTTATAAAAATAATACTTGACATTTAGGTTAATATTTGAGATAATATACTATAATGTTAACCCATGAAAAAGCAAATGAATTGTTCTTCTATAACCCGGAAAAGCTATTTATTTAGGTACATTTAGTTCAGAACAAGAAGCACATCAAGCATACCTTGGGGCTAGGGATGATTTTTTTCAATCGTGATAAGATGACAAGAGCAAATAACTCAGAAGAATTAAGTCATATCCTTTACTACATAACTTATAGGCCTGTCCCGCAAAGACCTTATTTAATAAGGTGGCTTAGGTACCAAACCATAGACTGGTCGGGGGAGTCTTTTTTACTAAACCCTGAAGAATTACTAGATAATTGGCATAAGTTCGGAGAGAAAGAACTTATGCAATATGTATTTGTTGCTGCCCGACGCAAATACACTGATTATAAACTGTTCGGGATAACAACGAATA
>Ga0315277_10007241_pt1 | contig 14400 bp, 11 predicted proteins | sample YL17G05_15_MG_FD_203695 | JGI IMG/M metagenome (GOLD analysis project Ga0315277, IMG submission 203695) | Sediment microbial communities from Yellowstone Lake, YNP, Wyoming, USA - YL17G05_15 | ecosystem: Environmental > Aquatic > Freshwater > Lake > Sediment | place: USA: Wyoming | collected... | reverse complement strand
CTCTTCATAAGTGGGTCGGGCAACCTTACACAGTAAATCTGCACGTCCAAATACCTCGTGAGGGGTATATACAATTCGTGCTCCTGCCCGCTCATATTCCTGGTCACTAAACCCTGCACCTATGCCTGCATTATGTTCCACATAGCAAATGTGACCTTCTCTGGTTAGCATTTGCACTGCCCCAGGGGTTAAGCCAACCCGGAATTCGAAAGTCCGCCTTTCTTTTGGAACGCATATATTCATAGCCTTCACTCCTTTTTCACATGATATATCTGCCAATCACCCATTGAGATAAAGCATGGGGAAATATTCTTACTTCATATTTAGCACCTTATGAATGCGTGGAATCGCCCAATCCAGAGTTGCCTGGTCTATAATCAAAGGCGGTGCAAAACGTATCACGTTCTCGTGTGTCTCTTTTGCCAAAATTCCTTCTTTGACGAGTGCCTCGCAAAATATTCGTGCACCCCCAGCTTTGGAGTACAACTCGACGCCGATCAACAATCCCTTCCCACGCACTTCCTTAACGTTTGGACTGGATATCTCGACCAGCTGTTCGTAAAAATATTCCCCCATTTTGGCTGAGTTCGCGATCATGTTTTCTTCCACTAAAACACGCATTGCTTCTCGAGCAACCGCCATGCCTAATGGATTACCTCCAAACGTAGAACCATGCTCACCAGGCAGAAATAATCCCAATAAATTCGCATCAGCCACCACAGCTGAGACCGGGTAGAAACCACCCGACAGTGCTTTCCCAATAATAAGCATATCCGGTCGTACGGATTCATGGTCACAAGCAAACATTTTGCCAGTCCGACCGAGGCCAGTTTGGATTTCATCAGCGATGAAAAGGACATTCTTCTTTGTGCATAGGTTTCGAACCTTTTTTAGATATCCAACCGGTGGGATATTCACACCAGCTTCGCCTTGGATTGGTTCCAACATCACAGCTGCGGTATGTGGATTTATGGCTTCAGCAATGGCCTCTGCATCCCCGAAGGGAACAACCACAAATCCAGGCGTGAATGGACCAAAATCGTCACGATAAAGGGGTTCAGATGAAAATGAAATGATAGAAACAGTACGCCCGTGAAAATTATTCTGGCAAGTAATGATCTCAGCATGATGACGAGGCACACCCTTCACTTGATAAGCCCATTTACGTGCCAGCTTAATCGCAGTCTCCACTGCTTCTGCACCTGAATTCATCGGTAACGCCATCTCATAGCCCGTTAGTGCAGATAATTCTTTATAGAATAGCGGCAACTGGTCATTACGGAACGCTCTTGAAGTCAATGTCAGATGTTTCGCTTGTTCAAGCATTGCATTGAGTATCTTGGGATGGATATGTCCCTGGTTGAGTGCAGAGTATGCACTAAGACAATCCAAATAGCGGTTGCCTTCAACATCGAAGACCCACACCCCTTCCCCACGCGTGATAATTACATCTAGGGGATGATAATTATGGGCTCCGTACTGTTCTTCTAATTCAATATACTCTTGAGTATTCATAACACCTCACGCGGCGCCAAATAATCGTGCCAGGATAGCTTTTTGTGCATGCAGTCTGTTATGAGCTTGCCTAAAGAGTACTGAGTGGGGTCCATCGGCAACCTCATCTGTGATTTCCTGACCTCGGTGAGCCGGTAAACAATGCATGACGATAACTTCCGGGTCAGCTTCAGATACCAGGGCTGCATTCATCTGGTAAGGTGGGAAAACCTGTTCGCGAATCTTGGTTTCCTCCTCCTGGCCCATGCTGGTCCAGGTATCTGTGTAAATGACATGGGCACCTTTCACCGCCTGGTGTGGGTCACGCATAAAATCGATCTTGCTGCCACTTTGTTGTGCCAGCCTTTTGCCAACATCCACTGCGAAAGGTTTGATTTCAAATCCTTCCGGGCTGGCTATGGAGAATTTGGCACCCAACAATGCGCTAATGTGCATCAGTGAAACTGCAACATTATTACCATCACCTACATAGCTGATATTTATGCCTTTTAAAGTTCCAAATTTTTCCTGGATAGTCAAAGCATCCGCCATTCCCTGACAGGGATGATTGTAATCACTCAAGCCATTGATCACCGGGATGGATGACCATTTTGCAAGTTCTATTACATGTGTATGTTCGAAAACCCGTGCCATGATCGCATCTACATATCCAGAAAGCACTCGCGCCACGTCAGCAATTGATTCACGTTTGCCTAATCCAATCTCAGCTGGTGAGAGGTAAAGAGCGTCTCCTCCTAAATGCCGCATGGCCATATCAAATGAAACACGAGTCCGCAAACTCGGTTTTTGAAAGATCATCGCAAGCACTTTTCCCTTGAGCAGTGGAGGATTCCCTCTATCCACATATTCTTTCTTTAACTTTTTAGCTAAATCCAACATGCTTTGGATTTCCAGCGCAGAAAAATCTGAGATGGCGATAAAGTCTTTCATGGATTATCCTCCAACATGGAACCAAGGGTTTTGTGCAGTATAACACAACCACAATCGCTGCCACATTGCCATAGTTCAGATGAATGTTTGATTAATGTCATGTTTTGATCAATTACTGTTTATAAAATACCCCACTGATCAGATCATTAGGGTGTATATATACTGAAATAAGCCTATCCAATTTCTTCAGAACGAGTGATAGTTAGGTATTGATTATGGAACGATATACCAACCTCCCATGGCTGGAGTAGATGGAGTTTTCGGGCCATTCGATGTCACCGGCGCTTGGGCTGAACTCATGGAGTCCGAAAACACTCCTACCATCATGCCAGACAATACAAGTAGATTGACGAAGATCTTAATCAACTTTCGAATCTTCATTATTCGTCTCCTAATCAGATTTACGAATTGATATACAATTTAAAGTCCTTCTTCTTGGACCAGTCACTACACAACCAAAAACCCTCCTCCTCTCTCCTAATTATTATTTTCCTCACGTTTACTACCTTGACAAAGAACTTTATCATCCTAAATGAGGAATGATAACTTGCCCAATTCGAATATCTGCTAATGACCATCGAAAATACTCAATGCGTTGTCTCATTCTCTTGTAGGCGATGACAGCACACCTAAGCTTCCCTTTGGATCTCCACGGTGCTGTAGCATCATATTAAAATAATATGCCTTAATAGCAGAAGCTGATCGAGGATTAAAATCCAGGAAGCTGTCAATTTATTCCATCAAATAAAATCTATTCCTCCCAAAATGCTTAGACCGCGGTTCCATTCACTGAATAATCCATCGAAGTGCGGTCATGAGCGATTGTTAGCTCTCATCCACCCAACCTTCAATACGGAAAGGGCGTAAATCATCTCTAAAAGATAGTTTGAATTTATGTCACACTTCTCTATTATCTAAAATTAATAAAAACACCCCGATGATGAGCTCTTCGAGGTGTTTAATGTACTTTATGAGTCTATTCTTACTTCATGATGATGGGTAGATAGATATCATATTCTGTGCCTACCGCCGTCAATGGAAAATACTCTGTGGGTGCATAAGGTGGGTTATCACTGCCAAAATAACCACCGAAAACCCACATTCCGGGTAGCCCATCAACTGGATTGGCAGTAATTATTGGAATAAATACACCGGCATGGTTACGACGAGCATAGATCAAGTCAGAGAAATCCACATTATAAGTATTGCTGGTGAGATCATAGAGCACAACAACATTCGAGCTACCGGACCACTGCGATAATGTCGCAAGTACAATTTGATTTGCGAAATCATAAGGGGAGTTTGAGTCGAAACCAAAAGCTTGCCCCTCATCACCAGCCGCAGGCAGGTCAGCCACACTCGCATCATCCCAGGTACCCATTGCCGGGTCCATTTTTTCTGCCTTAGTCTGGGCGACCAGATTAGTTCCATTCCATATATCACCACCGAAAGCATAGATGATGCCATCGATAGCGGTTGCCAAAATGTAGGAGCGAGCCATGTTCAAATTACCCAATTGGGTGAATGTTTGGTCAACCGGGTTATATCTATCGGTTCGGGCAGTCATCCCAACCGCAGAGTTAAAACCACCAAATATATAGACCATATTATCAACCACCACCTGAGCGCCTGGGGTATACCCGGTCCAGGCGACCGGTAACTGTGCCACTACACTCGCTGTGTTTGTATTTGGGTTATAGCATTGGACATCTTGTGTCGTAGTACCAGCTGTGTTACGTCCGCCAAATGTGCACAGAACGTCAGCCGTGCCGTTATTAACCAGTTTTACCGTGTAGTTAGAGATGGGAGTAGGCATGTCTTCGCCAGTATCTGCACAAATATCACTAACGGGGTCGTAGGAGTAAATATTCCCATCAGTTAGAGTGCCATCTCTCCCACCCATGAAGTAAACCTTACCGGTTCCAGGATAATATTCACCATCCAGGCGCGTTAGATCAAAGCACATTGTAGGCCCCTGAGTCCATTGCACTTCCAGGTTAAAGTCCAGTACGGTGGTCAAATGCTCTGTAATCACAACATTGTTGGCAGTTTGTGAAGTGTAACCTGTTTTCGAGGCGGTGACATTATAGGTGCCTGCCAAGAGATCGAATGTGTAAAATCCGGTTGGATCAGTGCTCACTTGGGTTTGGTTACCATTTACAGTTGGGGTTGCTGTTACAATAGCCCCTTTAATCGGGTTGGCATTTGCATCATAAACATGCCCGTTTAGTGTTCCTTTAGGCCCAATACAAGTAGTAACACCTGCTGTGAGGACATTAAGGTAACCATAACCGTATGTATAGTTCCCTTGCCCATCAGGAGGAGCACCACAATTACCTGCTGGGGCTGGATCGGCATTATTCTGCAGCAACTGGAAGGTCGAATCGACTTGTCCTTTCAAGGATGGATTGCACGACCAGAGCAATGCTACTGCCCCGGCCGTATGCGGGCTGGCCATGGAGGTACCACTATAACCGCAGGTCCAGCTGTCAGTCGGTACTGTTGAGCAGATATTTACACCGGGCGCTGAAATATTTGGTTTTGTGTAAGGAGTATCCCCGAATGCGGAAGGTCCCCGGCTGGAGAAGGAGGCAATATTGCGGTTTGCATCATGAGCTGCACTTGCAAAGGAATCCTGATAATCACCTGGATCACCTATCGTATTGCACCCTGGGCCCGAATTTCCAGCCGAGAATGCAGGGAAGATACCTGAGGCAACCCAGGCCTGAATTTTTACCTGAAACCAAATGTTACTGCTACCACCGCCCCAGGAATTATTGACGATATTGGGGCGGTTGGCTGAGTTACTAGCAGGTGCCAGGATCCAGTCAGCACAAGAGTTCAATGCTAAATCTGAGCAGCTACTTGTCCCACAGCCTTCGCAGGCAATCCACTTTGCATTAGGTGCCATACCTACAATATATGAAAGGCTTTGATCATCATCACCGACCATTGTGCCCATGGTATGGGTGCCATGCCCATTGTTATCGCATGCACCTCCAATACCACATGTATTGGTAGGGTCATACCAGCAGGCTGGATCAGCTGGGTTGGTACCGCACTTGAATGCCTGGTCCAGGGCCGGGTGATTCCATTGCACACCAGTGTCGATGTTTGCCACCACGATTCCATCCCCCTGAACACCAAATTTTGTCCAAAATTGGTTAGCTTTGGTGTCACTGATACCCCAGTCCAATATAGCGTTGGTCGAGCTGCCTACCGTCGACAGCGCATGATTCGCCAGGAGGTCACCTGCCCAGGAGATATTATCGAACGGCTTAGTTTCAATAATTGGATCAATGTTGTATGTACGGGTGGCGCGAATATAATTCACCTCTGGCAATGCTGCCAGCTCATTCACTACCATTAGTCCATTTGCTGCTATCTGTTTTCCCCCCCATACATATAAGTCATTTCCGGCGATAAAGGTATGATAGGTCAGCCCTTGCGCATCTAGGATTGCCTTGGCATTCGCCTGGGTGCGGTCTGCTGTCTCACGTAAAGTATTGTAAACAAATTCACCACGTGCATCCCAATCCATGGAATAGGCGGGTGAAAGGTCAGCCTGATCGGAGAAACGAATAATATAATCAGTTGAGCCATCTGTAGTAATTTGGTCCAGTAGCATGCCTTCGATTTTATCGCTGCCTGCCTCAGCAGCAACCGCGGCGTCTCTGTGTGCCAGACCGAGTAAGACAACCGTACATAAAAGCATAATAACTATAGAATTAACGACCCATTTTAATTTCATAAGGACTCCTCGATGATAATATTTAATTCAACTATAGTAAAATCGATTGATTGTTAGAATAAATAAAAGTTATCGGCTTTGTTTGTAATAGACGTCTATGCCTCCGATGCAATATAAATACCAACCCCCTATTTATTTAGTGTATTAATCTTATCTTAACAATGACACCATAACAAGGGGGCGATCTATAATTTTGTATGGAATTTCGAGTATAATAAATCTTCCGGGGATGACAGGCTTCGACGGGAGAGGCTGAGCCCGGATTGCGAGCCGAGAGGCACCGACCTCGATAAATCAGTGTAAAACACAAGTGCCAATAACACTTCCTATGCTGCTCTTCCTCTCGCTGCATAAGCGATAGAAGATCAGTCATGAGCCTCTCGTAGGCTCACGTCCACCTGCCCCGCCCTCCGACCGGTGGTAGAGTGGACGTCAAAATGTCGGAGTGCCGCACACGACACCGCTACCTGTGTGAAAGAGGAGCTTTCGGGCTTCAGCGGTTAACCGGTTGACTTTTTGTCGCTTGTAAGCCAGCTGGCGAATCAAACAACCGACTACGCTCGTAGATATCCGCGGATCTATTCTTTCGGACGCGGGTTCGATTCCCGCCATCTCCACAAAGGGCGCACATAATAAATGTGCGCCTTATTTATTAATTACGACTCGCTTTTAGCTCTGCTAAAATCTCTGCACTGTGCCCAGCAGGTTTTACATTTTCAAATACGCGCATGATCATTCCGCTTTCATCAATTAAAAAGGTCGTTCGAAATATACCTTTGTATTCTCGACCATAGTTTTTTTTCAAACCCCACACCTTGTATAGCTCGCAAACTTTATGATCAGCGTCCGCAAGCAACGGAAACGGCAAACCATACTTGGCTTTAAACATGGCGTGTGATTTGGGTGAATCGGGGCTGACGCCGAGAATGGGTATGCCAGCCTGAGTATAATGACTGTAATCATCGCGGAAATTGCATGCTTCGGTAGTACAGCCTGGAGTATCGTCTTTGGGATAAAAATATAAGATCACTGGGTGACCACGGAATTCAGCGAGTGACCGGACAGTTCCAGTTTCATCTGGTAAAGAGAATTCCGGTGCCTGAATTCCACTTGTGATGGGCATAGATGCCACCTTTCTACACAGTATCTTGGTGTTTGGGTTATTTATTTACGAGCATTACGCTTTAATGATGCGACCAAGCTGGATTCACAAAAAATAACCATCATGGGTGAGACCATTGAAACTTGGTCACAATATTTCCAGACCCATTTGGTCTATATTATATCCGGGTAAACTAGCGACTGTTTTTTTAAAGTCTGGATCATTTAAAATACTAATCATTGGTTCCAGGAGCGTATCGTAATAAAATCGCTGTGGGATTACCAAATCATACCGTTCCTGGTACAGTGGGATAAAATCTAGGTCTAGCGCTTGTGCAGCTGCTGCGATCCCCAACCCACAATCTGCACGCCCTGAGGCAATTGCGGCTGCTACTGCTAGATGGGTGTACTCCTCTTGCTGATACCCTTTGATGGAAACGGTGGGTATCGCCAACAAACGCAAGTGATAATCCAACAAAACCCTCGTTCCTGCTCCACTCTGGCGGTTTACATAATATACATCATCTCTGGATAGATCTATTAACGACAGAATCTTCTTTGGATTTCCCTTCGCGACCATCAATCCTTGTTGTCGCCCAACCAAAACGATAATCTTGACCGGCATATCCGGAAGGATCTGATGGACATACTTGAGATTGTATTCACCACTTTCTGGATCCAGCAGGTGAGAGCCTGCCATGTGGGATTCCCCTCGACTTAGCGCGACCAATCCACCCAGGCTTCCAACATTGGCGGATGTTAATCGCCTATTCTTTGCCGCAAGGTATTGTGCTAATATGTCGATCGTAATATCGTGTGAACCAATCGCAAAAATTGTGTGCTCAATTTCATCCGGGTGACGATAAAGATTTACCATCACTTCACTTCCCGCAGGTAAACCTTGAGATCCGCGTGGCAGAATTGTGATCCCATCCGCTCGAACCATCGAGGAAATCACGCCTGCTCCGCGTGAGAGCGGAGCTGCAACTATTTGCTCCCCAACCCGTCCGACAGCCAGACGCATATAATCATCATCACCAGCGGGGGATGTCACCTTACGAGTCAGCTTGGCTTTAATTGTCAATGGAATGTATGCCGACCGCCCCAACCAACATGCGATCAAAGGCTCGATAAATATCTCACCGGTGAGAATTGCTGAGACAGGATATCCTGGCACACCGATGATGGGTATCTGATCCGGTTTTTCACCGATCATGCCGAGAATTACTGGATGCCCGGGTCGTACAGCTACTCCATGGACAAGCAATTCACCCAATTTTTCCACCACTCGAGCAGAATAATCCTCTGACCCTGCAGAAGACCCGGCATTAAGTAAAATCAAATCATGGTGTTGCGCAGCTTCTAGCACACGCTGACATATCTGATCAAAATCATCCGCAGTGATCGGATATCGAGTAGCTTCTGCCCCCCAACCCAACACCTGGGCAGCCAGGGAAATTGAATTGTATTCAATAATGTCCCCGGCTTTGACCGGTTGCCCAACAGGCACTAATTCAGACCCGGTCGGGATGATTGCAATGCGTGGTTTTCTCGCCACCTGGATAGTTGCATGACCACTCGCCGCGATGGCTCCTAAGTCCACAGGGCGCAAGGTGTGACCAGTCGGCAGGACAAGTTGGGTAGCGACGATGTCTTCACCCAATGGGCGTACATGGCTCCATGGTGTCACTGCTGCACGAATGCGGATAACCGTTGGTGTTAATGGCTTATCACCTGATGGAGCCATTTTATGCATCACTTCAACATTTTCAATGGGAATGACCGCATCTGCCCAGCCGGGTAAAGGGTCACCGGTGTCTACATAGTTGGCGTCAGCGCTGATCCTCAGGTCCACGGGGTGTGTTGGTGACGCTGTCACCGTACTTTCTGATCGTACGGCATATCCATCCATGGCTGAAGCATGGTAATGAGGAGAGGAAAGTGTCGCCCAAATTGGTTTGGCTAGTACGCGACCAAGTGCGTGCTCATCTAGAGTAATCTCTTCCATTCCCAACACACCCGCTCTGCCTGTGGCTTTCAAGGCTTCATCAAGGCGCGATTTTGCCTGGGGTAACGGAATGTCATGCAAATAAATCGTCATATGTTGAATATGCTTGTGTAATGACCTCAATATTATTAATTAGATCAGGGTAGCAATGCTTTAAATGTGGACAGACTATAGCTCCCTTGTATCTCAATCCGGCTTAGATAAAATAATGTACCCAGCGTATGTTCCCAGCTTGACCCCAAACCCATTCCAGCCCGATAACCATACTCACTGACTTGATTGGTTACGAACTCATCAGTTTTCCCATACGGATATGCGAAAGTATTAACAGGTTCACCAGTTGCCTCCTCAAGGGTTAGGCGGGATTGGAGGACCTCGTAACGCACGCTGAAAGAATCCAGGGTTAAGTCATTGTGCGACATGCTATGGCTACCGATCTCCCAACCATCGTTAGCCATCTCTTGTAATTGCTCAACATTGACATAACCATTCGATTTCAAACGATTGGCAACAATATAAAATGTACCAACAAAACCCATCTCATGCATGATTGGAAAGGCATTCTGGTAAATATTGACATTCCCATCATCAAATGTGATTACCACAGGACGATTCGGCATCTCTCCACCGTTGATGAGTACCTCAACTAAATCTGAAACTGTTATGGAGGTATAACCCCAATCCCGAAGCGCTTCCAGCTGAGCCCGAAAGTCATCCAAAGTTACATAGTAGCGGTTACCATAACCTGCATCCGATACATGGTGGTAGAGTAAAATCGGGGCAATGACGTGTCCGGGGGGATTCCACTCCAAAGCAGGTGTATCAGTTGGAATGGGGGTATCCGTAGGTATTGGAGTGTTCGTAGGCGTGGGAGTAAATGTTGACGTTGGTGTGTAGCTGGGTGGGATAACGATTGGAGTATTTGTCACCGCCTGAAATGGCGTAGCTGATGTGGTTGCTGTGTATGAAGCAGTCGGAGATAATTGTGTACTAACTGGTTGGATGTTTGCATTGGCAGGGGTGGAACAACCAATTAATAATACAGATAAACCTACCACCCAAATAACCAATATACTTCTACGTGTTATGGACATTAAATCCCTTATTCAATCCTGCTTAAGATAATAATTGCACTTCAACCAAATCACCTGCAGAAAGACCAGTTGCATCTGGAGGCACTCGAATCATGCTGTTTGCCCTAACCAGGCTAAAAATCAGATTGCTCTTGCTAAATATTGGATCTACCTGATATCCTGATCCGCTTGCATATAACCTGGCAGCCACCCAATCTTCACGTCCAGCTTGAGATGGAACATTGGTGCTTAGCCTGGCGAGGAGTCTGGTGTGGACTCCTACATTACTTAAACCAAGAAGCGATTCTATCACTGGAACAACAAACAGACCTGCAATCACCAAAGCACTGACCGGGTTGCCGGGTAGACCAATCACAACTTTATGGTTACAAACTGCGAGTATGGTTGGCTTGCCAGGTTTAATATTCACTCCATGGACGAGCACACCAGGCGAGCCTAAATTATTAATCACACCGGCGGTCAAATCACGTGCACTGGCAGATGAACCAGCGGTGATAAGCACTATATCACATTCATCTAAAGCTCGGGCTGCGATGGCTTCCAATTGATCTGCCTGGTCTGGGAAAATTCCATATCTTTTAGGAATTGCACCTGCCTGGTCAATCAAGGCAGATAATGAATACGAGTTGATATCCCTGACCTGTCCAGGTAATAGTTTACCCTCGGGTGATATGACTTCATCTCCACTGGATATAATTCCAACAACGGGTTTTTTGGCCACCTCCAGCTCTAAGATACCCAGAGCAGCCATCCCACCGATTTCCGCCGGGCGAATTCTCACTCCAGAGGAGATTACCTCTTCACCAGATTGAACATCTTCACCAATTTTGATGATATTTTCTCCAATCGCCACAGATCGTAATATCTCAACAGTATCTGCCCCCACTTGCTGAGTGTATTCGACCATGACCACTGCGTCGGATGAATCTGGTAACATCCCTCCTGTATGGATCAGTCCCGTCTCGCCTGGGTTTATATCAAAACCAGGTGAATTACCCATAAGGATTTCACCGATCACTCTTAAATAAGCTGGCAAGCTTTCTGAGGCTCCAAATGTGTCAGCGGCTCGGACAGCATACCCATCAACCGTACTTCTTGGAAATGTTGGAAGTGGTATAGGGGAATTTATCGCTTCTGCCGTCACTCTCGCTAACGAGTTTGTTGCCAGTACACGCTCTCGGGATACTTTTACCTGTATTTCGGAAAGTAGAATTTGCAAAGCCTGCTGAGTTGGAATTAATTTTAGAAATTCAGGCATAGTTTAATGTGTCCAGAATGCGAAAGTTAAGAGATAGGTAGTCAAACCGAAGGTTGAAATAGAGACCAGGACAAGCAGATTCCAGTTAGGTTTAGCGCCATCCGCAATGCGATTCATCATCCATATTTGAAACAATCCAATTGGAAGGACAAAAATTACCGGCCAACCAACGCTCAAAGGTAAACCAAATACAAACGCTATGCCCAAAATGACAAAGCTTACAAGAATCAGGAAATTGTGGATTAACATCCCTCTTTGCCAACCAATTCTGACTATGGCTGGTCGTTTCCCCTGTTTTATATCCGATGCATAATCTGGAAACTCCAACGCCAACAACATACCAATGTGTAGCGTCGTCAACGGGAACGCCACCATGACCAATAACCGGTGAAAATCATGACCCTGTAAAAGGAAAGCTATTGCAGGGACCATTCCGATTACGATGATGGACATGATTAATTCACCATATCCAGAGGAGACCAGGCGAAACGGAGGTATAGCATATAGGAATTCACCCAGAAATATCAATCCCAAAATCAGGATACCCACAATATTTATCCCCAATTTCTGGATGATTAATACCGTCAATGAAGCCGTTATCGTCAGACAAGTAAGCCCTGCCCATAATGCCACCTGGCGTGGTAATCTACCAACACCGATTGCGCCACTCCCTCCAGAAAATGGAGTATGCTTCCAAGTCGGGTCATCTAGGATGAACATTGAGTCGAAATATTCATTCAGATATTGGGTGCCAAGCACGATAAACACAGTCCATGCAAGACCAAGGAAAAATGATGTCCAATTGATCTGCCCGCTTAAATAATGGGCAATTCCTATCCCCAAGAGATATAACAAGACCGAACTTAAAACAAATATCGGGCGTGATAATTGGATGAAATAGCGAAGTAATTTCATTTTACAAGCACTGTCTCGCATCCCTCAAGTGGATTTGCAGGTGACGATAAGTAAGTTTTATCATTTCCGAGAGAGCCACTTCACCGAGGTATGGATCGTTCCCGATTTGTTTCAGACCCTGCGGTGACATGGCTGAAACAAGCTCGATCAGATGAGCGCGCTCTTGGGCAAACCGGTTTAGCAAATTATCAGTTGACTCAGCCGAAAACTTACCGACCTCTATCTGGTTGAAAGGATCGATCTCAAAATCGGGTGGAGCTCCTTTACCACTATTGTAAACATTGACGATTAATTCGTTTCGACCAATTTCGGATGAGACAAAATGCGCTAACAAGTGATGCATGCTCCAATCGCTTTCCTGTGGGTAGACAAGGATCCCCCATTGATCATTAGTAAGGTGATTAAAAAAATCTAGCACCCTATCCCCCTCTTCACGAAGGCGATTAGCTAATGCTTGAGTGGTAACTGGCATATAACACCGTGAAGATTAACGGTGGAAGAAGTTGGAAATAAAAAACCACAAATTAGCAGGTCGTTCTGCTAGGCGACGCATAAAATAAGGATACCATTCTGTTCCGTACGGTACATAAACACGAACCCAATAACCTTCCTTTACTAATTGTTCTTGCAGATCCCGTCGAATACCATTCAGCATCTGGAATTCTATTGCATCTTTGGGTAAACCAACTTTTTCTGCATACACCTTGGCAAAATCAATCCGTTTAGGGTCGTGAGTTGCCAATCCTGGGATGGGTGGTATCTTGCCATCAGAACTGACCTTAGGACATTCATTGGATAGAGCACCATTGATTAATAGTGCTGCACACCGGTCATAACTGGAATTTACATCTTGCATTTTCGGATATGCCACATTGGCAGGTTCTTTATACGCACCTTTGCATAGGCGGATTTTAAAACAATCCACCAACATCTTGCGTATATCATTTTCGCTTCGATACAAATAAGCTTGGATCACAATACCTACATTTTCATATCTATGCTGCATTAATGTATATAAAACGTCTAATGTCTGCTGAGTGACTGTTGAATCCTCCATATCAATCCGCACAAAACTCTGATAACTTTTAGCTTTTTCCAAAATAAGCTTGAGATTTTCAATGCATAAATCGCTACTAATTCCCAAACCGATTTGGGTTAGCTTAACTGAAACATTCGCACGGACACCCGCGCCCTCAATCGCATCGAAGGCTTGGATGATATCCATGGTTGCTTGTCGAGCTTTCTCAGGCGAATCTGTATATTCTCCAAGATGATCGAGCGTCGCATTGATACCATTGCTATTCAATATCTTTATTGTTTGAATCCCATCTACAAGAGTCTCTCCCGCAATAAAGCGGGAAGCCATCTTCCATGCAATTGGCCATTTTGTGACAATATTACGCGCCCAAGCGGCTTTGGATAAGTAGCTAAAGAATGAACGGAACATTAGAATTTGCCTCGTAGTGGATGTGGTTTGGATGCTTAACAAATTTTAGCACATATTTATTGATAATTCCCTGGCATAGAACTTGCAACATAGGTAAAACGAGATATACTAGAGGTTAATTATGTTACTACAAAGTCAAAAACCAATGCTTCGTCCACAAACCACGGCTCACCTGGCACAAACCATGGCCTTGCTCGAGCTCACCACGGTTGAGTTACACCAGAAAGTAGAAGCTGAACTAGCCCGGAACCCTGCCTTGGAATTAATTGAGGAATTTCGTTGCCCAACCTGCCACAAGATTCTTCATAATAATAAACCTTGCCCAACTTGCGCAAATTCTCAGAGCGGTTCCCCAGATCAACCCATTGTATATTTATCCTG
>Ga0315277_10007240_pt1 | contig 14400 bp, 16 predicted proteins | sample YL17G05_15_MG_FD_203695 | JGI IMG/M metagenome (GOLD analysis project Ga0315277, IMG submission 203695) | Sediment microbial communities from Yellowstone Lake, YNP, Wyoming, USA - YL17G05_15 | ecosystem: Environmental > Aquatic > Freshwater > Lake > Sediment | place: USA: Wyoming | collected... | reverse complement strand
GAAGGAAAAGGGCTTCAGCGAATTCACGGAAATACAGAAGCTCGCAATTCCCGTTGTTGCCAGCGGGGCGAACGCGCTCATCATCGCGCCGACCGGCTATGGGAAGACGGAATGCGCGCTGCTGCCGATATTCGACTTCATCCTCAAACAGCGCGACTCGCCCGGCATCCTCGCACTGTACATTACGCCAATGCGCTCGCTCAACCGCGACATGATGGGGCGGATTAAGTGGTGGTCCGAGAAGCTTGGAATCAGTGTCGCAGTCAGGCACGGGGACACCCCGCAGAGTGAGAGGGCGAAGCAGGCGAGGAAGCCGCCGCAGATGCTGATCACGACGCCGGAAACGCTGCAGGCGATACTACCCGCGAAGCTGCTCGGGAATTCGCTGAAGAACGTAGAGAAGGTCGTTATTGATGAGGTTCACGAATTATATCCCGACAAGAGGGGCGCGCAGCTTGCGATTGCGCTCGAGCGGCTGCTTGAGAAGCGCGGGAACAAGCCGTTCCAGAGGATAGGGCTGAGCGCGACCGTGGGAAACCCCGAAGACGTCGCGGCGTTCCTGTGCGGGGACCGGGAATGCAAGATTGTGAGGCTTCCGGTTGAGCGGGCGATGCACCTGGCAGTCGAGTCGCCGCAGCCGACTGATGAGGATTACCGGGTCGGGGAGCGGCTTTTCATCGACGGGCCGGCAGCGGCAAGATTGAGGCGGATGGACGAGCTCATAAGAAGCCACACTGCGACTCTTGCTTTTGTCAATACGAGGAGCATCGCAGAGACCCTCGGCTCGCGCCTCCTGAGGCTCAGGCAGGCGGAGACGGAGTTGCGCTACATCGCAGTGCACCACGGCTCCCTCTCGAAGGAGGCCAGGCTGGGGGCGGAGGAAAAGTTCAAGGGAAGCGAGCTGAAGGGGCTGATTTGCACGTCGAGCCTCGAGTTGGGGATGGACATAGGGCAGGTCGACCTGGTCGTCCAGTACTCCTCCCCCCGACAGGTGCAGCGGCTCGTGCAGAGGGTCGGGAGGAGCGGGCATTCCATCGCGAGGACGCCGAAAGGCGTGATTATTGCGAGCGACGAGGACGATATAATGGAGGCAGCCGTCATCGCGAGGCGCGCGGCAAAGGGGCTGCTGGAGAGCGAGGAGGAGCAATCCCTGGCATACGATGTTCTTGCGCACCAGATTGCGGGGATGCTGCTTGAGAAGGAGGAAAGGAGCATCGGAGAAGTGCTCGCCATCGTAACCAGGGCCCATCCGTTCGCAGGGCTGGATGCCGCGCATGTAACCATGGTTACAAGGCAACTCCACTCCGAAGGCCTCGTATATTTCGACGAGAAGGAAGGCGTCATCCGCAAGAACGCCCGCACCCGCGACTACTACTACGAGAACCTCAGCATGATTCCAGACCAGAGGAAATATTTCGTCAAAAGCGCGGTCACCAACTCCAACGTCGCGATGCTGGACGAGGGCTTCGTCGCGAATTTCGTTGAGCCGGGCGCGAAGATTATCACGCGCGGCGTCCCCTGGAAGGTCCTCGACATCGGGGAGAGGGAGGTAATAGTCGAGCCGAGCGAGGACATCTCCGCAGCGGTCCCTGACTGGGTCGGCGAGGAAATCCCGGTCCCATTCGAAGTCGCGCAGGAGGTCGGGGAGCTCAGGAGGAAAATTGCAGCAGGCGAGAAGCCGCCCGAATACCGCCTCTCACCAGAAGCCGCAGAGAAGCTCGCCATCCTTCTCAAAAAACAATCCGCCATCTCCATTCCCGACGACAAAAACCTGCTCATTGAGCAGACGCCCGACGCAGTCATCATACACTCCCTGCTCGGCTCAAAGGGGAACGAGGCCCTCGCCCGCCTCCTTTCCCAGCTCATCTCGCTGCATACGGGCCAGTCCTCCCGCGCGGAATCAGACCCCTACCGCATAATCCTCCAGGCCCCTGGCGCGGACGCGGCTTCACTGGCAAGATTCCTCCGCGAAACTTCCCCCGACTACGCCGAAACCGCAATCCGCAACTCCATCCCGAAGTCAAACCTCTTCCGCTACAAGTTCATCCACGTCGCCAAGGCGTTCGGCCTAATCGCAAAGGATGCCGACTACCGGTCGCTCAACATCAGGCGCATAATGGAATCCCTCTCCAGCTCCCCAATTTACGAGGAAACAATGCGCCAGTTCATCCACGACTACCTTGACATCGGCGCTGTGAAGGCTTTTCTCACAGCCATCCAGCACAAGCAAATCTCCCTGCGCACCGTCCGCCTTCCCGACCCCTCCCCGCTCGCCAGCCTCGCGTTCTCAAAGCTCTCAGCGGCAAGCGAGCTCATCGCGCCGATTGAGCCTGCGAGCGAAATCCTCAGGTCATTCAAGCACGCCACGCTCGCGAAGCAGGCGAAGCTCTTCTGCACCTACTGCAACGCGGTCACCTACCGAAAGCTCTCCGAAATCCCCGCAAATGAGAAACTGAAATGCCCATCCTGCGGCTCCCCGCTCCTCGCGCCAGTTGACACGCGCGACAAGGCCTTCCCGAACCTGCAGAAAAAGCTGAAGGGGGGGAAGCGGAACTTCACAGCCGACGAAATTAAGCTGCGCAACGAGCTCACCCGCGCCTCCTCACTCGTCCAGGCATATGGCAGGCGCGCAGTTGAGGCGCTTGCAGTCTATGGCGTCGGGGTTGGGAACGCCTCCCGCATCCTCCAGCGCCTCCACAGGACCGAGGATTTCCTCTTCGTGGACCTTCTCGAGGCGCAGAAGCAGTTCATCCGCACCAAGCGCTACTGGCAGGCATAAATAGTTAAACCACCCAAATAACATCGTGGTCCTATGGCTGATTTGAAACTGAAGCAGGATGTGGCTCCGAAATTTATGGAAGCAGCGAAGCGCATGTTCAAGCGCCTCGGCATTGACACCGGGGAACTGAAAAAGCCGGAGGACGTGCGCGACGCACTGGTGAAGTCATTAAAGGCGCCCAGCTCACGGCGCTTCGGCGAGGCGGAATCCGTCCGGGATGGCGGGTCCCCGCGGTTCGTCTTCCACCAGAAAGGCGGCGTCACCTCCTTTGAAAACGAAGGGCGCTCGCACCTCTTCATAAGCGAAACCGGCGCAGGCTTCGCCCAGTATGCCCATACTGACAAGCGCGCCGTGCTCGTATACCTCTTCTACTCTGATTCAAGAGGAACCTATGAGCAGGTCGGGGAAGACCTGGTGCGCGATGTGGGCGGTGAGAAGAGGAAGCTGAAGGTCCTCCCGCCCGACTACACGAAGACCGTGGACGATCTGGGCGGGATGGTCATTGACGACCTGTGGAGCGACGTCTGCAAGACCCTCATGGAGCGCGTGCGCGTCCAAGAGGCCGAAACAGTAGCCGTCCTCACATTCACCGGCCTGGAGAAAAAGAAGTGATGCCATGGCACACGGACCAAGCCCTACGATAACTGGTGCGCAGAAAGGCGCTGCAGTCCAGCAGCTCACCGAGATGCAGAAACAGCAGATGGGCCTCATCACCACAGTTTCCAGGCACAGCGTGGACCCCAAGCTGGCAGATGCGCTGTACGGGCCAGCCAGGAGAAGCGCTGAAAACGAAGTCGCGCACACGCTGCCATACTACATCCGCGCGCACCAAATCAGCATGACGAAGGAGCATATAGGCGAATCAAGATTAGCTAGGGGCTACGACGAGCGCAACCTCAACACGAACCTGGTCCAGGAGGGCAAGCTCAGCCAGGTCGACGAGATGCTGCTCGTTTCGGTGAAGCTCGAGTCAGGCGGCTTCGTCAAGGAGGTCCACTGCAAGCTCGTGGAGGAGCTGCTTGGGCCGACGCGCTCAAAGGAGATCTCCAGGATTGCCGAGACCGAGTCCGGCAACCGGCAGCTGCCCGGCAGCAGCAAGGCCGAAAGCGCCGCAGCGTTATACCTCGACATGGCATGGGCGGACATATTCAAAGGCGAGGGAAGCCTGCGCATAGATGACGCCACGATGGGGCGGCTTTACGAGGTTTCCAAGCACCCGATTAGCGAACCGGAGCCGATAGCAATTGCCGTGGCAAAGAGCATCGCCATCCGCCTTACCGAGGAGCAGGCGCTCGCCAAGATGGAGGGCGCGTCCGCAAGCAGCGCATAGGGTTTTAACCCGCGGCTGAGAACCGATTCCGATGCCAACCATAGTCTACACCACGATAGACCCAGCGGGCTGCAACATCGCCGAGCACCTGCGCAGGCTCCACGGGTTCAAGCCGGCCGGAGACCCCGGAGGCAAGTTCCCGTTCTGGCGCAACAGCGAAGGGATAATCCTCGCAGAGATAGACACGCCAACCATAACCTCCGATTACGTCGACTCGCTCTTCAAGACAGACCTCATCGTCTTCGCCAGCAAGCACAAGAGCGAGAGCAGGAAGCCGACCCTCACAGCGCACCCCTGCGGGAACTGGAATGAAAAGGCGGAGTTCGGAGGCAGGCCAAGGACGCTCGCGCCCACTTCCGCAACAGCCCTCAAGGCCGCCATGCTCGAACTATCCAAGCATCCGCTCCCCGGCTTCGAGACCGTCCTTGAGTGCACTCATCACGGCCCCCTGCTGAATACACCATTCATCTTCGTCGAAATAGGGAGCAGCGAGAAGGAGTGGCAAGTCGCAGAGGCAGGCGACATCGTGGCAAGGGCCTGCTATGCTGCATGCGCCCAGAAACTCCCGCCGCAGCGCATCGCAATCGGAATCGGCGGCGTCCACTACCCAAATGAAATCACGAAGGAAATACTGCGCGAGAATGTCGCGGTCGGCCACATCTGCCCGAAGTATATGATGGCGCAGCTTGATGAGGAGATGATGGCGCAGATGGTGGAGAAGAGCGGCGGAAAAGTGGAGCTTGCGCTCATCGACTGGAAAAGCCTGAAGAAGGAGGAGAGGGACAAGGCCGTCGCCTTGCTCAAGATATATAATATACCTTTTGAGAAGGTTTAGCAGGTGGTTTGATGGCGGGGACAGCGGCGTTCGACCCGATGCAGTTCGGGTTCCTGGTCAGGGCATTCACTGTGCTTTTTGCGACTGGCCTGGCCTACATAGCCTTCGTGGCATGGAGGAGGAGGAAGCGCAGCCTCATGCTGCTTGTCTGCGTCGCATTCCTCGCCTACCTCGTCCGCGACATCATCCGCCTGAGCGAGATCGTATACCCGCAGAACACGCTGCCGGCCCTCATCAGCCTCGCCGACATATTGGATCTCGTGACCCTTGTGCTGATCTTTTTCGCGGTGATACGGGAGTAGGTGTCCTGATGAACATCCAGGCGCTCGAGGCAAGGCAGCAGGTCTTCGAGTTCATACAGCGCTTTCCGGGCCTGCACTTCAGGGAGCTCCAGCGCCGCCTCGGGCTCGCTGTCGGGACCCTCCAGTACCACCTGGCCCAGCTCGAGAGCGAGAAGCTCGTGATAGGCAGGAAGGACGGCGAATACACCCGGTACTACGCCGTCGGAGTCATAACCGACCGCGACAGGATCCTGCTCCAGTTCATGCGCCAGACGCCGATAAGGCACATCCTGCTCCACCTTCTCGAAAACAAAACCGCAAACCACAAGCAGCTCACCGCGCAGATAGGCCTTTCGCCGGCCACCGCCTCCTGGTACCTCGGCAAGCTCCTCGACGCGGGCCTCGTGGCGAAGAAAAAATCCGGGAGGGAGGTCTTCTACACCCTGTCCAGCGCGAACGAGGTTGCGCGGACGATGGTGACATACCGTGCGAGCTTCCTGGACAAGCTTGTTGACAGGTTCGCTGAGATATGGGAGAAATAGGTGCGGGCATGGACCTTTGGCAGCTCTTCAATGAGTACTTCATCAAGCCGATGGACGAGCGGACTGGCTACAACCCGGTCAACACCGCGGTCTACGCCGCAGTCGCGCTCCTCGCCGCCTACCTGATTTACAGGATGCTCAAGTGGCTGAAGATAAAGGTTGACGAGGGCTTCATATCCGCAATAGCCACCTTTGTCCTCTTCGGTTCGACCCTGCGCGTGGTCGTTGACGCCAACATCCTTCCATACACCTACGTAACAACGACCCCGGGCATCTACTTCCTCATCAGCTTCATCACTATCGCGGCGGTCCTAATTTTACACCGCTTCTCCATGCTTCGGCGCCTCTGGCAGCTTGGCGCGCTCCTCTGGCTCGCCTCGCTTGCCCCGCTCATCCCCCTTTTCAAGAACTTCGACTTCCTCGCGCTCATCCTGCTGCTCGCCCTCGCCGGCGCAGCGCTCGGCAACGCGGTCTTCACCCATTTGAAGGTGAGGTGCCGATGGCAGTACCTCCTCGTGGTCTTCTCGCACGCCCTGGACGGCGCGGCCACATTCGTCTCGATAGACATCTTCTCAAAGGCCGCGGGCGCCGGCTATTTCGAGCAGCACGTAGTCACGAACGTCATCGCCTCGGCCTTCGGAGGCTTCTGGGCGTTCTACGCAATCAAAATCCTATTCGCAATCGCGGCGGTCTGGCTGCTTGACAGGGACAGCGGGCTGAAGGACGGCGAGCGCAACTATGTAATCCTTCTCGTCATCATCTTCGGCCTCGCGCCAGGGGTGCGCGACGTGCTCAGGCTCCTCTGCGGTGTTTGAATGCCCCTGGCTTTCGTCGGCACGGGCATCTGGGAGGAGACCGACATCTCGCTGAAAGGCCTTGAGGAGCTGAAGAGAAGCGACGCGATATTCGCAGAGCAGTATACATCGGAAACGGAGGAAGGCACAGTCGCGCGCCTCGAAAAATTAATCAGCAGGCCAATCACCGTCCTCTCCCGCGAAGAGGTTGAGGATGGGAAGAGAATCCTGGATGAAGCGCAGAAAAATCGTGTTGCATTTGTCGTCGCGGGCGACCCGATGATATCCACAACGCACGTCTCACTAAAGCTTGACGCGCTCAAGCGCAAAATCCCCGTCAAAATAATCCACTCGTCCTCAATCCTCTCTGCCGCAATCTCGGAGTCAGGTCTCCACACGTACAAGTTCGGCAGGTGCGCCACGCTTCCGTTCTGGTCCGAGAAGTACAAGCCGACCTCCACCTACGACGCAATCTCCGAGAACCTCGCCCGCGGGCTGCACACGATGCTCTTCCTAGACCTCAAGGACGGAAGGCGGATGACCGCGCACGAAGCCATGGACCTGCTGCTGAAACTGGAGGATGAGAGGAAGGGGAAAATAATAACCCCGAAGACGAAGCTCCTCCTCCTCTCGCGCATCGGCAGCGAAATCCAGAAGCTGACCTACGGCGAGATTTCCAAGCTCCGGAAGCTCAAGGACCTCGGCGCCACCCCTTTCATACTAATCGTCCCGGGCAGGCTGCACTTCACCGAGGAGGAAGCGCTATTAATAAACGCGGCCTAAACTTTCTGCGTGGAATTCTCAGTCCGGTCATCGAAGCAGAAGGACCTCATTGACATCACGGACCAGGTGGCCGCATCAGTTGCGAAGGGCAAAACCCAGGACGGAATCTGCCTCGTCTTCGTCCCGCACGCAACGGCAGGCATAATCGTGAACGAGTTCGAGCCGAACATAAAGCAGGACTTCCTCTCCCTCCTTGAGCGCCTCTTCCCAAGCGGCGGCTGGCGCCACAATGCGATAGACGACAACGCGGAGGCGCACCTGAAGAGCGGAATAATCGGCGCGCAGGCGTGCCTTCCCGTTGACAGCGGCTCCCTTCTGCTCGGCACGTGGCAGCGGATAATGCTCTGCGAGTTCGACGGCCCGCGGGAAAGGCGCGTAATCGTAAAGGTGGTTGGGAAATGAAAATGCTAAGGCGCGCGCTCGTAATCTTCAACCCCAAGAAGCCGCACGCAAGGGAGCTCGCCGCTGACGTGCGGAAGTTTCTGGAAGCAGGCGGCGTGGAGGTTGCAGGCTCCAAGCCAGCCGATGCGCTCATAGTCGTGAGCGGCGACGGCACGCTCCTCTACCACAAGTCCAGGCACCGCCTCCCACTATTCGCGATAGGGAACAGGAGGAGCTTCATCTGCCAGGCTCATGCGGGCAACTGGAGGGAGAAGCTGCGCCGCATCATCCGCCGCGGCTTCGCGACCGAGCGGCGCATGATGCTGGCCTGCGAGGTCGATGGGAAGGTCGTCGAGGACGCCCTTAACGAAATCGTCATACGCAGCAGGGACCACCGTGTCATAGACCTCGAAGTCGATGCGGGCGGCAGGCGCTTCGCCTTCTCCGCGGATGGCGTCCTCTTCTCCACACCCACCGGCTCAACGGCCTACTGCTACTCTTGCGGTGGCGGCGAGCTCCCGAGGCACGCAAAGAAATACGAGATAGTCGCAATCGCCCCATACAGGCGCGCGTTCAAGCCCATGACCGTGCCTGACTCCGCGGCCGCAGCAGCCACTACCTCCAGCCCAAACGCGGACCTTGTCTTCGACGGCCAGTTCATCCACCGCGTGAGGCCGGGCTCACGGATACGCGTGCGCAGGAGCAGCCGCTCCGTTGAGCTGGTGAAAGCCTAGCCTTACTAAAACCGCGTTGTTTAAATAACGCGGAATCGCAATATCATCGAGCGACCATGGAGCCCATATACATAGAGGTAATGACCTCCCCGAACTGCGTCCACTCGCCTAAGGCAGTAAAGGTCGCAAAGCGCGCGGTTTCCATGCGCCGCGACCCGATAATCCTCCGCGAGGTTAGCATAGCAACTGAGGAGGGCATGAGGCGCGCGCAGGAGTTCGGCATAAGCGCAACGCCCACGATAACCATCAACGGCCGCGTCGCCTACGTCGGCGTCCCCACCCAGGAGACCATGGACGGCATGATAGCTGAGACGCTGAAGAGCGAGAAGGAGCGGAACTCCTACTTCTTCTAGACCCGCACGACCCTGTACTTCACGAAATGCAGGACAATCCACGTGATTCCGTATGCGAGGAATGCCCAGCCCGGGTTCCACCACTGGTAATAGCTCATGAGGCCTGCGACCCCGAGCATATACTCCCCGAGCGCCCCGTAGGTTGCGAACACGAGTATGTCCATCACGGAGTGCAGCCTGCTGTAATTCCTTGGCAGGTAGAGCGCCCATGCGGTCCCGCCGATGAGGCACACAAGCATTACCTCGACCGGCACAATCCCTATCGCAATCGCGGAGTTGTGCGTGGTCCAGAGCCCGAGGAGCCATCCGGAGTTCTGGAAGCCAAAATCGAACACCATCAGGAAAAGGCCCACGGCAGCCGCGCGCACTATCCTGTCGGGCTCCGCGCGGTTTAGCCTCAGCTCCGCAAGGCACCAGACCACCGCGCACGTCACGAGGATGATGTAAATGATGTTCGCCGGCATCATGCCAAGATAGATGAGCGCCCCGAGCGCAGTGAAGAGCGTTATCAGGAGCAGCAGCGTTATCTTGCTGCGGGTCTCCTCAGGAAACTCCTCGGCCTGCGGCACGGGCACCAGCGCAGGCCTCGCAATCGCCACCTTCCTAGCCCTCTTCGCCAATCCAATCACTTCCCGATTCCGAGCAGCGGCCCAAGCTCTGCAAGGCTCCTTATCCGCCGCACTCCGCTACCAGCTTCCCTTTTAGTCAGCAGCACCGTTTTAATACCCGCAGCCCTCCCCGCAGCCAGGTCCACACCGCTGTCGCCGACGAAAACCGCCTCCTCCTTTCCCACCCCAAGCCTCTTGAGCGCGAGGAGCAGCGGCTCAGGGTGCGGCTTCAGCTTTTTCACCTGCTTCGCGTTTACCACCGCATCAAAATATCCCGCGAGCCCAAGGAGCCCCAGCAGCTTGGGCGCAGTGCTCCCCCTGTTCGTCGCAAGCGCGACCTTCACCTTATTTTTCTTCAGCAGCCTGAGCGCATCCTCCGCCCCGCCCATAGGCCTTATCTTCACTAGCACCTCGCCCGCAATCACAGCGCACCGCTCGTCCATCCTCTTCCTCAGCCCCGCATCCTCCCTTTTCCCAGGCGGCAGCAGCTCCTCAATTATCCTCGCCCTCCCGTGCGCCTCGAACCTCGCAATCTCCTTCTTCGACGGCACGCGGAACCCGAAGTCATCAAACAGCCTCTGGAACACCTCGTAAATCGTTTCCTTGCTGTCCGCAATCACCCCGTCCAGGTCGAATATCACAGCCTTAATTTTAGTCAAAGCGCATCATCCTCCCCTTCTCCGCCTTCTCGTCCCTGCAGAGCAGCGCGACGCGGCTCGGCTCGCTCTCGTCCGAAAAGGCATAGCCGCCCGCCTCCGCGACCTTCCTTGCAAACTCCACGATCTCCGCATGGCCCATCATGCTCCCCTTCCCAAGCCTGCCCGCGCTGCCTCCCCTGTGCATGTAGGACTTCACCTCTACGAAATCCGGCGACGCCTTCCCAATCAGCCCCGCATAGCCTTCCGCATCAAAGTCATTCATCCCCTTCACAACCGTCATCCTCACCACTCGCCTGCACCCCAGGCCAGCCATCAACTCCAGCGTCTCATTCAGCCTTTTCCATCCGTCGGAAATCAGCGGCGCGCAAACCCCAGCGTAAGTTCTTTCATCCGGCGCAACAAGTGAAACGTAAAGCTGCGTAGGAAGCGGCTTAAGCCCAGCGACCTTCTGGGGGAACGTCCCATTGGTAACAACAAACGTCGTCATCCCCTTCCTTGCATACTCCCCAATCAGCTCCCCCATCAGGGGATATGAAAACGGCTCACCGCTCAGCGATATCGCCGCGTGCCTCGGCTCGCGCGCCTCCTCCCATTTCTTCCTGTCAGCCCTTGCTTCCCCGCCGAAGCCGGAGACAATCTCCCTCTGCGCTGCAATGCTCGCCCCAACAATTTCGCCCGGCTCATCAGGATCCTCTACCTCCACCCGCGAAAAATCCCCGGCCCTCCAGCAGAACGCGCAGTTGTGCGTGCACGCATTGGTCGCAGGAGTCATCTGGATGCACCGGTGGCATCCGATTCCATAGAATCTCTCCTTGTAGCAGGCGCCCTCCCCGTAGATGCTCTTCCTGGTCCAGTGGCACAGCTTCGCGGACGAGTTCCTGCCGAAAAGCTTGTAGCCCTGCCTTCGCAGCACCTTCCTCTCATCCTCGGAAATCATCGAAGAAATTTGCGAAGACCATAACTTTAAATCTGCGCCAAGCGCCAATGTCATCGTGGCAGTAAGGATAACTTTTGACAGGCAGAAGGGCGAAATCTTCGCGGACGAGCCCGAGACCGTCTCATCTCTCGCGCGCGGCTTCTACGGCGAGATGAGGAAGGGCACGGTTTATCTCACCCCTGAGGAGGCACTCTACATCATAGACATCCGCAACGGCGCCTGCACGGACACCTCGCTCAATCCCATGAAGTTCAACGACGTCGCATCCATCTTCATCGGCGAGCTCCCGAAGCTGATGGCGCGCTACCACACGTCCAAAGACTGGCGCGACCGCGGGCTGGTAATCCGCCCAATCTCGGAGGCAGAGGGGAAATACGGCCGCAACCCGGTGAAGAAATACCCGCCCGGGAAGTTCAAGCCGCCCAAATACTCAGTCCAGGCGCTTTTCTTCCCCGAAGACCTGATGGCTGTGATTGATGACGAGACCGTCGGCCGCGAGCTCTATTCCAGCTACTGGCTCGGGCAGTTCGGCTCATACAAGGCGGACCAGCGCGGCCGCATATCAAAGCTCGACGCATACGAAACGGTCTTCATGATGAAGCACTGCGGGCTCGGGCTGAGGAATGCAACCCAGAAGCAGGTCATCCAGGCCGCGAAGAAGCGCCGCCCGGACTTCCCCGCGATGTACCAGGTTTACGAGGACTGGAGGCTCCGCGGCTACGTGCTGAAGACGGGCTTCAAGTTCGGAACGCACTTCCGCCTCTACCTTCCCGGCGCGTCGCCTTCGCGCGACCAGGACGAGTGGATACACTCGAAGCACGTCATCCACGTATTCCCCAGGCGCGCGAAGATGATAATCAGCGAGTGGGCCCGCGCAATCCGCGTCGCGCATTCGGTAAAGAAGACCTTCATCCTCGCAATTCCAGGAAGGAGCGGGAAGAAGAAGCCGAAAATCGCGCTTGACTTCCTCCTCTACCACAGGAAGCACGGCGGAATCGAAACCCCAAAGGAGGACAAGCCGCACTTCCTCATGCTCTCCCTTTCCGAGGAGGAGTACATCGGCGGGGCAGAGCTGGCGGATGCGATTGAGCAGGCAAAAAAAATCGGCTTGGACCTGATTCTCGCAATCGCCGACAGGGAAACCTCAGTCACCTACTACCGCGTGAAGAGGGTTGAGCTTCCGGGCTCGCCATACGAATACTACGAGATTGAGTGGGAGCAGCCCTAGCAGCAGAAAACAATTCGATAACTGTATTAACGGCGAAAGATATTTATACCAGCCCCTATTCAAGCCTTACTGGAACCGGCTCAGGTTAGAAGGTGATTTTCTTGGGCAAATTCGTTATAGCGAAACAGCTCGCGGGCAAGATGCTCGTGACAAACGACGGAGAGGGAATCGGGAGGCTAGTTGACCTCGTCGTGAACGAGGTGACGGGCAAGATAGTGACGCTCGTCGCTGACCCGAACCCGGACAGCGCGACCGCGCGCAGGATGAAGAAGGAGGACGGCATGCTCACAGTCCCATACAGCGCCGTCCTCGCGGTGAGCGACTTCATCATCCTGGACAAGAAGGCAGTCGCAGCATAGTTTTCCACCCTTCTTCTGTCTTTTTATTCCAGGCACCCCTATCCCATACCATGCTTGTTGCAGGCATCGATGAGGCGGGCAGGGGCCCGGTAATAGGCCCGATGACGATATGCATCGTCGTGATGGAGGATGCAGACGAGCCGGCGTTCAGAAAAGCCGGGATTAAGGACTCCAAGCTCCTCTCGCCTTCCGAAAGAAAGCGCCTCTACTCGCACGTTGAGAAGCACTGCAAGGAGCACCACTGCATCCACATCAGCGCGAAGGAATTGAACGAGCTGATGGACAGGCACTCGCTCAACGAGATTGAGGCGATGAAGGCCGCCGAGCTTATCGGAAAGCTGAAGCGCAAGGTCGCAAGGATTTACATAGACTCCCCGGACACCGTCGCGAAGCGGTTCGAGGAGAGGATACGCGGCCACATCAAAATCCCCGAAGGCACCGTGATTTATTCCGAGCATAAGGCCGATGTGAAATACGCCTCCTGCGGCGCAGCCTCAATAATCGCGAAGGTTGAGCGCGACGAGGTTATTGGGAAGATAAGGGAGGAGTGGGGCCATGACTTCGGCTCAGGCTATCCATCCGACCCGCGCACTATAGAATTCCTCAAATCCAACATCTCCAGGCCCGAGGTCGCAAAATACGTCAGAACGAAGTGGGAGACTGTGGAGCGGCTTAAGCAGAGGAAACTAAGCGACTTTTGAGTTGCGAAGAGACTATCTCCCCAGCCTTAAGCAGAAACTCATTCAGCTTTCCAGGCTCTACCTGCGCGCCCGCAGCTATGTTGTGCCCTCCGCCAGCGCCAATTCCTTCCGTCGCCTTTGACAGCATCTTCCCCAAGTTCAAGCCCTGCTCGCACAGCCTCCTCGTCGCCCTGCCGGAAACCTTCACCTGCCCCTCCTCGTTCAGCGCAACCGCGATTATCGGCGTCGTCCGCTTAATCGCGCCTCCGTAAAGCATTCCGGCGACCACGCCAACCAGCCCGTCATCAATAACCCCCCGCGCATCCAGGAAATAGAACTTCCCAAAATCCTCCACGGCCTCGCTTGCGAACTCAATCCCCGCCCTCAGCTGCCTGCGGTGGAGCGCGAGCAGCCCGCCAGCCTCCTCAATCGCCTTCTCGTCCCCGAGGCACACCCCGAGTCCGGCCTCAGGCCGCTTATGCCTGCCGCAGGCGTTCAGCACCGTAGAAAACTCATTCGCATCGCTCAGCTCGGTCCCCTGCTCCTGGTGCGGGAACATGTAGACCTCGCCGACAAGAGAGCGTATCGTCGCCTCATCCGCCTCCTTCGCATAAAGCAACGCCACCAGCCCTGAAACGACCTTCACCTTCTCCCCGCGCGGGAGCTCATAATACCTCCTCCACCTCTCCCCCTGCTTCAGCTCAATTCCAAGCTCCTCAAAGAGCTGCGCGCACGCGGCCTGCTTCCCTGTGAGGCCAGGAAGGTACGGCTCCGTGCAGTATTTCAGGAACCATACCAGCCCCCTGCTCACCCTGCCGAAGAGCGCAAGGTCCGTCTGCACCTCCACGTAGCCGGCCTTAACCCCCTCTTCCAGAATCCTCCTGTTCAGCCCCTTCAGCGGGTGCTGCATGTCGCCCATCGCGCCGACAACCGCAAGCTCAACCAATTCCGGCTCATGGAACACGAAATACGCCGCGCCTGCCGCGCTCAGCTCGCTCCCCCCGTCGAAGCCGAAGAGGTGGGGATTTGCCTGCAATACCTTTGACTCCCTTGTCTGGTGGTGGTCAATCACAACGGCATCGCTCTTTCCCAGCTTCTCCTCAATCATCCCAAGCTG
>Ga0315277_10007239_pt1 | contig 14400 bp, 17 predicted proteins | sample YL17G05_15_MG_FD_203695 | JGI IMG/M metagenome (GOLD analysis project Ga0315277, IMG submission 203695) | Sediment microbial communities from Yellowstone Lake, YNP, Wyoming, USA - YL17G05_15 | ecosystem: Environmental > Aquatic > Freshwater > Lake > Sediment | place: USA: Wyoming | collected... | reverse complement strand
GAAATGTTTACCCCGCCGTAACCGGCTCTGTCGAGTTTTTTCTGCAGGTATTCATCAATTTCGGTTCGTTTGATGGATTCTGTCATAAAGTGTTTGACTACTGACATTACGCGACTTCCCCTTTCTCGCCAAGCTCCTGAAGGGCCACTTCTACGTGGGTCATGATGTCAATACTGGGGGTTGCTCTTCCCTGAGCTCTGGGTTGATAACGCTTGTTCTGCATTCCCTTTTGTGAGGCGGCATGAACAATGCGCATTCGGTCGATGTCCAAACCCTTGTTCTCGGCGTTGGCTTCAGCGCCTTCAAGCAGCTTAAGAATGTACTTCGAGGCTTTCACCGGATATCTGCCCGCACACGCATGATCCAAACCGCGTCTGTGACCCACCTTCTTCTTGAAACGTTTGAACGGAACGGCTTTCTTCTTGGCCATAACATCCTTAAGATACTGCTTAGCCTGAATAAGCATCATACCCTTGATTGCTCTGCACACTTCTATGGCTGCTTTATGGGATACCCTGATCTCGCGTGCGCTAGCCTTCACGCTTTTCTCGGGATCCAACCTTTCTTCCGATATCGAGTATCCCCATTTTGGCACTCTATATACTCTCCGTTTGTGCAATTCAACAGCAGTATGGTGATTTATATGGTTTTCCTTCAACCAAAACAGATTAAAACCAATTTTAAGGCGTTAGATACTTCTTTTCTCTCCGCCTTCTCTTTTTGCTCCTACAAGACGCAAACAGACAAACAACTGCTGCACATTGCGTAAAGTCTAATCCCAAGCCAAAAAACCTAATCTCATACTCAGTGGTAGTGAAGAAGCTTTGCTGTCCAAGTACCTGAGAAATGAAAGACGGATCTGGATTCCAAGAGCTGCAAGTCTAGCTTATTGAAAAGGAGTTTGGAGATATCTCCCGAATTCCGTCTTCACATGACCGTATTCTTCAATGGGTTCTTACTGAGAGGTTGCTCAAAAAGAGTAATAGAAGATTGTTCTATTTGAAAACAGGGAAAAATTAATAATCACAGTATAAGAACAAATCAACGAAGGTAAAGAAATGAGTGAATGGGATTCTGTTATTTCCGTTCTTGGAACACTTATCGGAACATTGGGCGGGTTGTTGGTTGGCTATTGGGTAAGTTCACGCATTGAAACAAGGAAGGAGAAACATGAAACGGAAATGGAATATCGCAGAGAATTATTGAGACATATGGATGATATTATCAAACCTTTATACCATCTTATTCAGAAATTATGGGAAACTTTAGCAGTTCTTGGAGAATCAGTACGGTTTAAATCTTCAATCATAAAAGGGGCTACAATGGAAGATTTAGTTACCGAAAGTCTTGACGCATATGAAAAATTGAAAGAGTTTCGTCTGGTCAATGGCGTCCAAATAGACTTTCTTTTTCCCCACTCCCTTTCCACTTGGGTATTTGCACCAATTGGCGAGAAGATTGACAAAATCATAGCAGAGATTTCACAAGAAAAAGAGCCGTCTGATGAATTTACGCAAGTGATTAATGCACTCATGAAATATCAAAAGAATCTAAAGAAATTAATCGGTTATGAGACAAAGGTGGAATTGGAAGACATCTATCCTTTCCCCTCTAAAAAGTAGCTTGTCTTGTTCGCCAATATCGCAACTGTCGCGAAACCCTTGTTGTTGTTGGGGTAAAGTTTTATCCAACCAAGCATAGATAGTGTTAAATTTGATGGGCAAAAAATAGAAACCGTAATGACACCCTTAAACGCCTATACAAGCTCAATAAGCCCTGCAAGCTTGTCAATAGTTCGAAATGAGCAGAACTTTTCCGAATTTATGGAGTTCTTTGAAGAAGAATGTAACTTATTCATTGATAGTTGCCCCAACGTCAAAATATTTCTTTCACATTTTCTTAAGATTATTGGCGAACTTGCCTCTCAAAATGTTGACAAAGATTTGCTGAAAAGAATCGATTTTCATACAAGGCTGACGGAACACAGAGTCGCGTCGATTGACGACTTTTTGGACAGCCTATGGATTGACTACAAGAACAAATGTGACCAGACATATTTGGAGTTTCGAGATAAGGTAGACCAACCTGTTTCTCTACCTCCGACTGAAGATGAATTGGCAGGATTATCCCAAGGTGAAAAAGAAATCGTTCAAACAACTCTTCAAAAACTGCAGTCAAATTACATTCGTTTGATAGTAGGAATGGGAGGTTTCATAAATACCATTTTCTTTGCTTTTGAAGCCCAATGCAAAATTATCTGTTCTTTGGGGTGCTATCCTTTTTCAATTCGATACGCACAGGATAACATAGTAACTCATGGTGAAATTTGGAAAAGTCTAAAAAGACTGGGAAAAGTAGATGGACCAAAGAATATCGAGTGCCAGATATGTTCTCTCAAAAATTCCTGTAATTCTGAGCTAAACTTCAGAAGTCTTGCTAACGTGTATTGCTTTGCAATAAAGGTGCGAATGCTGTCAGATTACGAGGAATTTTTCTATTCGTACGACCAGACTTGGAAAAAACTTAAAGTATTCTTTGATGATATAAAACTAGTAATTAGTTGCGAGCAGGAAATAAAACAAAAGTGTTTCGGGATGATACAGTCATGAGTTCACCTATTACAGCCAAAATTTCCTCCATACTTACCGAGTATGCTGTTGTTTTGAATGCTGGAGCAAACAAAGGAATTAAAGAGAATATGAGATTTGAAGTGTTAGCTACTGCAATCCAAGTGAAAGACCCAGACTCAGGTGAGGAGTTAGGGTCTCTTCATTACGTGAAAGCGAGAGTAAAAGTGGCTACGGTTTATGAAAAGTACTCGGTAGCAGAGAGCTATGAAACTGTGACGCGAGATATTTTTCCGTTTCCAAGTTACTTGACTACCCAAACTATTACAAAAAAACTTCCTCTTTCATCGTCAGTCGTTCCAAGTATGGAAAAAGAGGTAAAAGTGGGCGACGAAGTAAGGCAAATTGTTGAAGAGGAAAAAACAGAAAAGCCAAGAGTATAGTCTCTGCAAAGGCGCGCGCTTTATCTTTGACAGTAAGTCTAATTAGTCGATAGTTCCCGCGCGCTGTCTGGAAAAGCTAATTAAGAAAAAGAGGAGTGAAAGCGCGTGCTCTACTCACTCACTCGCCGTGTGCGTGTGTGTTGTATGGGTAGGTATAGGTAGGTATGGGCGTAGGGGTTGTGATTGGAGTAGTGATTTGTAGGCAGAGTCAGTGATGGTGGTTGGTTGGGTAAACTTTACCCCCAACCCAACCCAACGCGTGTGAGTAGTCAGTCACACAAAAACAAACAAACAAAAATAGAAAACACACACAAACACGTTTAGCACGTACATCACGCAACAGGTATAACGGACAAAGCGACGAATAAAACGCTAAATAACGAATGATGATAATAGCAACACTGATTGGTCGGAGTTGAAACTCTGGACAAAGTCAATCTTGAAAATCGGTTTGCAGAACTTTATGGTCGCATGTTAGATAACAGCGACAGAAAAACCCGAGACTACTTGTGGGCGACTTACGACCACCGCATGAAAGCCCACGACAACATTCGTTGTCTGCTAAAAATGAAGAGAGAAAGCAAGGAAACAGAAGTCGGAGATTCTTTGATTTACGCTTCGTGTTTTGTGCTGGCTTTCGAAGGCAGCTATGTGCGTACGATTGATTCAATCGTTTTCCTTCTTATTTTGGCTGGACACGACCTACTTGACCCCTTAACAGCTAAATATGCTCATTCGCCTGATGAAATAGGGAAAATTCACATTTCTGTAAAATTCAAGTTTCTCAAAGAGCATAAGTTTGAGACACTTGTCCGCGAAGAAGATAGCCAAATCAGGAACAAAATTGCTCACCACGATTTTGAAATTTGCGGAGGGAACGAAATTAGTATTAGGAGCAAGAAATACTGCATGAAAACTCGCTTAGAAGATCTATTGGGCTTTGTTCGTGACATAACCCAACCATTCGTGGCAGCGCTGAAGAAAGAGTCTGATTTGCGGGGGATAAAACCTACAAAAGGCTGAAGCTACTCCATAATTCCGATTCTTGGCACCCATTCCTTCTTTTCGTTTCTCAGATATTTGGCAAACAACAAAGCCTCTTCACAAATCAGAGTTTCAATTTCCTGATGTTCTTCTTAAATCATAGTGTGGGGTGGGAGGGGGGTATTCGAGATAGTATATATACTAAACTCTGTCAGCTGCGCTAAACCACAAGTATTTGCTTGTCAGCGTTATCTGCGTTCTTGCTGCTCGAGAGGCAGTTTCTGAGTTCCTCAAGCAAAGCTTCAGCTTTGTTCCTAACCTTTGGATCCTGAACTTGTGCTCTCAGTCTGACATTCTCAAACAACTCTTTTGAAGCGAGACATGATAACAGCGGTTTTACCTCTTCTCCAATATCACCGCCCGCATCGACTTCATCTGAAAACCAAATCTCGAGCAACTTTTTCTCGACATCAGCTCTCACTTTCGCGCTCTGACTTCCTATTTTACCAAGTCCTTCAATCGACCACTTCTTCACTTTCTCACTTGCATCTTCCGTGTTTTTCATGACTATAGGATACAGCGTGTCAAGTATCCAATTGCCGTGGCTTTTCGGGTCTGACACAAGAGGCAGAATGTAGGGCATGCACTTAGTCAACTCTTCATTCATTTTGTCACAATATGGTTCCCTCACAACTTCCTCAAGAAGTCGTCGAGCACTTTTGTTGTTGATCACTTCTGCGGGATGTGTAGTGCAGACGTGAACGAAAACTTTAGAATAGGACATGCGAATGCCTTGGCTCAGTTTTTCATCCTCTAGTATGCTGATCAATTCGTCCAGTCGCCAATCCTCCAATTTCTCCTCTTTTTGAGCTTGTGCGTCCGTTGATTGGGTGATTGCAGCCATAATCCCTGCGGCATATTTAGTTGTTTGATAGAGTTTCTTGCCTTCTGTGCTCCCACTTTCTACCAGGCCTTCTTTCTCAAGTCTCTTTAGAATCTGGCAGACCTCTGGAGGGCTCTTCCTCATCTCTTTTGCAAGCGTGATCACCTGATATGGTTTTATGGACATTCTGTGAAGGAATTCCCACTTTTTGCCTATCAATTCAACGCGTTTTGAAAGTTCCGTCGCTTTACGTTCTGCAAGTTCCATATCCACACCACTCAATTAACAAATCTATTAATCTTATGAAATTAAGCTATTAACAAATAATATAAACATAGCGGTGCAATATTGGATTGGAAGAAGATAACATGAAGCAATGGTTAGCCATCAGTTGCCCTATTTGCGGTTTCCGCTATTTACCCAAGAAGTTCAACGCCGACATGAAACCTATCCTCTACCCATTACAACTTGTCACAGGCGGAGGAAGAGCGAAAGGATTCAAAGTCGCCAGATATCTTCCATGGTCTACTCTCCCAACACTGAAACAAACATACGCGTGGAGCAGCATCGTAGCCCTCTATGGCAGACTGGCATCAGCCTACGATAATTTCTATCAAACACTAGGCTTTCTGAGCCCAGAGATTCAAAGAATGCTCCGAGAACTCCAAAGGTCGTACGCCGATGTCTACGGAGCAAAACCGCTGTCGGACTACGCGAGAATCTACGCGACCCCAACATCATCCAGCGACATCGCTTCCGCTTACTCTGGAGACGACTATTCAAAGGTCTACGCCCACTTCACCGACGTCACCACACTTGGAGATGCTTAGAATGAGCGACCCTGAAAAGAAAGAGGAAAAACAGCCAATCTACAAGATGAACGGTGTCTCTGGCTACGTCTACATCCCCGACAACGCAGAATTTAGCTGGATTCCATCCCCGCAGACGTGCGGAAGCAAGGAAAGCGTGCAGGAGTTCTTCAGATCGTTCAAAAAGATGCCCGAAGACAAAGGAGCTGTCTGGAAATCCAGACTCGACGTAGAAGAAACCAGAGCGACATGCCCCATCATCTTCCAAGAACCCGAACTTTCCACACAGTTTGAGGAACTATTCGCGCATAGAAAGAAAACCACGTCCCAGAACAAGGGCAACGTGGAGGAGGTGAACCGTACATGAATGAATACAGGAAATCCAACACTGGAACAAGTAGGGGAATCGAAAAGCTTACCGCAGGCTGGGCAAGCTGGCGCTGGATATCAGGTGTTTCAAGTAAAGAAAGACAATGGTTCCTCGGAACACTCATGGGCCGCGGTGGCTACGAAGCGTGGATGGCCCACCTCACAAGAGGTCTTCAAGACTCCGACTTTCTATTGACCTTCGAACGCACGTCAGACCCATGGGAGAGATCGAAACTAGTGGGTCAAAAAATCAGCGAACTCCGAAAGACTTACAGAACCATAACTGTCGAGCAACGTGCAGAATTGGCCAAGCAAGCCGAGATCGAACTGAAGACAGGCCTAGAACTCATGGGCAGAGATAAGAAGACTATTCAAGAACTGATAAGCCTCGTTGACCCGCCAGCAACCACGTAAACATCTACCTCTACGCGGTCGTCACAAATCTCCTTTTCTATTCTTCGGAATGAGACGAGAATATGACCAAATCCAAAAAGCCTTCCAAGGGCGACCTGAATCGAATCGTTGACACCCTAGCACATCCTTACTTTGAACAATATCCAGCCTTGATACTTGTGGACGGCGTGGTTCACGCATTGATTGAGCGAGACGTCACGGTCAGCATCAGTAAGTTTGTCAAGTATAACGCTCCCATTATCCTAAAAGAACTCCTCAAGAAGAAACCCAAACACAAGCCGCAACCAACAACATTACGATAAGCATTGGCCAATTCTCCCCTCACTTCAAGGAACTGCGTCTAACTTTCTTGAATGAAAGTAGTGGGCAGGGAAGATGTGGTGTTACAGGATACTTCCCAGCCTCTGGATTCATCTAGATCATAGGAGGTGAACTCTAAAAGCAAATGAAGTTGTTTCTGCAAATAAGCGTTTTGCGTAACATAAGTACTAGAATCTCAGAGTAAAGACAAGTGAGGTAAACACATTCGAATGAAGAAAGAAAACGCGCCCGCTCTGGTCTCGGGGGGAGCTGGCTTCATTGGAAGCTATCTAGTCGAGAGATTGCTGAACAGTGGCTACAGGGTTACAGTTGTCGACAATTTCTCCAGCGGACGAAAGGAAAACCTTCAGGACGTGCTAGACAATTCCTGTCTTGAAATCGTCGAAATGGATCTCAAAAAAGAAGATGCACAGCTCAGCAATATCGTGCAGGAATGCGATATAATCTTCCATTTTGCAGCTAATCCAGAAGTGAAAATAGGCGAAACCAATCCGAAAGTCCATCTTGAAGAAAACGTCCTGGCCACCTTCAACCTGCTCGAGGCCATTCGAAAAGCCAAAACGCCTAAGACTATTGTTTTTGCTTCAACCTCAACGGTCTATGGTGAAGCCTCAAAGATTCCCACGCCCGAAAACTATGCACCACTAGTTCCCATATCGACTTACGGCGCTTCAAAACTCGCCTGCGAAGCCTTCATCGCAAGCTACGCGCACACCTTCAACCATAGAGCTCTCGTTCTCAGATTCGCAAACGTCATCGGACGAAAATCAGATCATGGAGTCATAGTAGACTTCATCAAGAAAATAAAGGCGAACCCCAGACAACTTGAAATTCTGGGCGACGGCACGCAGAAAAAATCCTACATACACATAGAAGACTGCGTAAATGCGATAATACGCGTCACAGAACGTTTTCTCAACGGTAACCAGACGGTGGACATCTACAATATTGGCACCAAAAACACCATCACGGTGAAAGAGATAGCAAAGATAGTCGCATCAGCAATGAATCGTCCGAGAATTGCCTTGAGGTTCACCAGAGGCGTGGATGGAGGAAGAGGCTGGAAAGGCGACGTGAAAACAATGCAACTATCAATCGACAAACTGCTCAACACAGGTTGGAGACCACGGTACAACAGTAGACAAGCCGTAGAACTGGCAACCAAAGAGCTACGTTAACGTATGCAAGCGTTGACTAGAAGACGCTTGTCAGGGTCGTGTGAATTCGTAAGTGGCGTTTCCTTCAGGAGTCGTCTTTGCGACGAGTTTGGCTTTCATTCCTACTTTGACTTCTGACAGTTTGAACCCCGTCAGCCATGCAAGCACTTTGACGCCTTCCTTAAGTCTGCCTATCGCCACCGTGTAGGGTTTGTACTGTTGGAAGGTCGTGGGTCTGACCACCACGTGCGTGAACGTTTCTATCTCTGCCTCGCTGCTGAGTTCAATCCAATCCAACCCGGTCGTCAAGCATTCGGGGCAGTCGACCATTGGCGGAAAATAGACTTTCTCGCAGTCTTTGCATTTGGTGGCGTACACTTTTCCTTCCTTCAAACCTTCGTAAAACTTCAGCGTCTTACTGGTTGGGATTTCCTGAACGATCTTTATCTCTCTTGACCGTAGTGTTGGCATAGAAGACATTTCATTTTCACCTCCGCAAGATGGTCACATAACAGTAGTGACCCGTTCCGCCCACGTTGTGTGCGAGCCCGATGTTGTTCTTCAACGGAACCTGCCTTCCTTTCTCGGCTTCACCTCTCAACTGTTTCGTAAGTTCATAAATCATTGAGCACCCTGTGGTTCCGATGGGATGACCCTTCGCCTTGAGCCCACCGTCCATGTTAACGGGAATTTTTCCACCTATTTCAGTCTGTCCATCACGAAGGAGTTTGGTACCGTCGCCTCTTGCACAGAACCCAATATCCTCGTAGGCCATGATCTCGGCTATCGTGAAACAGTCATGCACGTCCGCAAAATCCACCTGGTCCACCGTCACGCCCGCAGCTTTGAAAGCTCGCTGAGAAGCCAGAACTCCCGCCTCCAAACCCGCATAACTTTTCCGCTTACTCAAGTTCGCCGTTCCAGAAGAATACCCGATTCCCGCCACCCAAACTGGCGCGTCAACATGTAGTTCCTTCACTTTCTCCTCTGACGCAAGAATCAACGCAGAAGCTCCATCTGTCAAAGGACACGAATCATAAAGCTTCAATGGAGAAGCAATGACCATCGAATTCAAAACGTCTTCAACCGTGATCTTATTCTGAAGATGAGCAATCGGGTTCATCGAAGCATACTTGTGATTCTTGACCGCGACCAACGCCAAATCCTCTTCCGTCGTTCCGTACTTGGCCATGTGAGCGGTCGCGTGCAACGCATAATAAGCCGGGAATGTCACTCCGAAATTGTGGAACTCCCAGAGGTAATAGCCCGCGCGACCAATCCATTCCATCGCCGTCGGAGTATCGATCTCCCTCATCTTTTCAACGCCCAAAGCCATAGCGATGTCGGTGTGACCGCTGGCTATTACAGAATAAGCTGTAAAGAACGCTGCACTACCGCTTGCACACGCCGCCTCACAACGCACGAGTCCCGCACCGGTCATGCCGCAATACTCAGAAACCACCACGGCAGGAAGAAGCTCCTCATACCAAGCCCCAGCACCTACCGATCCTACGGCAACGAAGGGAATGTCACTAGCATCCAAACCTGCATCTTGAAGACAAGGTCTCACGGCTTCGAAGGCCAGTTCAGAAATGTTCACGTCCTGTCTCACCCCGAACTTGGAGTTGCCGATTCCAATAACGGCTACTTTTCTCAGTTTCAGCACACCTTTCTATTTAGGAATAGGAAAAAAGGGAAGGGTAAAGCTATTTCCCTTTGAACTCTGCTTTGCGCTTGGCCATCATTGCTTCAACGCCTTCCTTGAGGTCGTCAGTCGAGAACGACAGACCCATGAGCGCTGATTCCAAGCGTAAACCAACTTCCATAGGCACCTGTGCTCCAAAGTTCACGGCTTCTTTCGCATACTTCATTGCCACAGGCGGGCCAGCGGCTAGTTTCTTGGCGAGTTCTCGAACCTCGTCTTTCAATTTGTCAAAGTGCACTACCTTGTGCACGAGTCCTGCCTTCAATGCTTCGTCAGCCTTCAGCCTCGTTCCGAGCATAACCATTTCCTTAGCTTTGGGAAATCCAACCGTTCGAACGAGCCTCTGGGTTCCACCCCAACCAGGTATGAGTCCCAGCTGGATCTCTGGGCTTCCAAGTTCCGCATGCTCTGCTGCGATTCTGAAATCGCACGCCAATGCCAGTTCCAATCCGCCTCCGAGGGCGAAGCCGTTGATCGCTGCGATGACCGGCTTTGACATTTCCTCTATCTTTCCAAACGTTTTCTGTCCCGCTCTCGAAAACTCTTCAGCCTTGACTGGTGTAGCCTTGGGGAACATTGTCACGTCCGCGCCTGCGCTGAATGCTCGGTCACCATCACCGGTTACTACGACGCATTTGACGCTCGGGTCGTTTTCCGCCGTGTTGAGCATATCTCCTAGCTCTTCAATTAAAACGTCGTTGAAAGCGTTCAATCGGTGAGCTCGGTTCAGTATGATCCAAAGGGTGTTCTCTTCTCTTTCTATCTTGATGGTTTCGTATGCTTTACTCACTTTTTCACCGACCTCATTTTTCCTTCCATAAGCATATATGACTTTTCATGTTTCTAGTACCTGCTAAGCAGGTACTTGAGCACTTGCAGTCGTTGGATCTCGCTGGTTCCCTCGTAGATTTCCGTGATCTTCGCGTCCCGATGATATTTCTCGACACGATATTCGCCAAAGTATCCGTACCCGCCGAGCGTCTGAATCGCGGCGTTAGTAACTTCCATAGCAATGTGTCCTGCATAATACTTGGCCATGGCTGTTGCCATTGCGTCTAGTTTTCCTGCGTCGACCAACGCTGCGGCTTTGTATGTGAGTAGTCTCGCTGCTTCTATCTTCGTTGCCATTTCAGCCAGTGTGAGACCTATGGCTTCATGCTGGAGAATTGGCATGCCGAAGGCTTCTCTTTGCTTCGCGTATTTGAACGCGATTTCCCATGCACCCTGCGCCATGCCAACAGCTTGAGCGGCAACTCCCGCTCGAGTTTTGTCAAAGAATTCCATGGAATAGTAGAATCCCTTGTTAAGTTCGCCAACGATGTTCCAGTCGGTTACCTTCACGTTGCTGAAGTTGAGTTCTCCGGTTATTGAGGCTCTGATTCCCATTTTGTTGTGGAGTTTGGTGGCTTCCAGTCCTGGTGTTTCTTTTTCGACGACGAACAGCGTTTCTCCGCGATGTGTGGGTCTGATTTTCGTGTCTGTTTGAGTCAGGACGACAATGAAGTCTGCGACGGTGGCATTTGTAATGAAGGTTTTTTGCCCGTTTATCCACCATTCGTTTCCGTATTTTGTGGCGGTTGTTTCCATGCGGTTTATGTCGCTTCCGCTTACGTTTGGTTCTGTGAAAGCCGCAGCTGACATGAAGTCGCCTTTGCATATTGGAGGCAGATACTTTTCTTTTTGTTCTTTCGTTCCGTGTGTCATGATGAATTCGCTGCCGAAGTTGCTGCTGGATATTGCGACGCCTAGGGATGAGTCTCCGCGGCACATTTCTTCGATCACGATGCACACTTCAAGCAGTCCTGAGCTTTGTCCGCCGTATTCTTCTGGGAACATCATGCTCGTGAAGCCTAGTTTTGCAGCTTTCTTGTAGATTTCCATCGGGTATTCTTCTTTTTTGTCGAGCTCTAACGCCAGTTCAGGTTTGAACTCCTTCTGGCAGAATTCTCGCACAGCGCTTTTGATGTGTGTCTGTTCTTCGTTCAACTCGAAGTTCATTTATACAACCCCTTTCCAACCTTTTTTCCAGTAAAGCCTTTGCTCACGTACTCCTCGAGCAGTGGGCAAGGCTTGTACATTTCCATGCTATACTTCGTGTAGAGTTCTTTAAGCTTGTTCACAACGACGTCTAAGCCCATTCGGTCGGCGTATTCGCATGGTCCCGAAGGCCAGAACGTTCCTAGCTTCATTCCTGCGTCGATATCTTCAGGGTTTGCGGCGTCGTCGTGGATCAGCCACGCTGCTTCGTTTGCGGCGACCGCCCATGATCTTTCGACGTCGTACTCGTCGAGCATGTTGAAGGGTATTCTTGGTCTTCCTTTCGTCCAGTCGTAGAAGCCTACGCCTGTTTTTTGTCCGAACTTGTGTTCTTTGATGAGCGGTCCGATGATTTCTTCGCATGGTTTGAAGCGTTCACCGTAAGCTTCGTACAGTATTCTTCCTACTTCGTAGGCTATGTCCAGACCGACGAAGTCGGCCAGTTCGAACCAGCCCATTGGGAAGCCGCCTGTGTACTTGACTGAGGAGTCTATTCCTTCCTTTGCTGCTTCTCCGCGTTGGAATGCCCAGAAGGCCTCGTTGAAGACTATTCCAAGGATGCGGTTAACTATGAAACCGCGGACGTCTTTCCTGACGATTATTGGCGTTTTTCCAAGTTTCTTTGAGAGTTCAAATAGCGTGTTGATGGTCTCTTGGTTCGTGTTCTCTCCCTTTATTACTTCGACCAGCTGCATCATCAGCGGTGGGTTGAAAAAGTGCATTCCCGCAACCTTGTTCGGGCGTTTGGTTGCTTTTCCCATTTCTGTTATACTCAGTGTTGAAGTGTTAGATGCGAGAATTGCTTGCAGAGGTGCCGCTGCGTCGAGTGCGGAGAATACTTTTCTTTTGAGATCCATGTTTTCGGGGACCGCTTCTATTGCCAGATCGATGTCTTTGGCTGCTTCTTGATAGCTTGTGGTTGTGTGTATTCTTGCCATTGCTGCATCTGCGTCTTCTTTTCTGATTCTTTTCTTTTCAACGAACTTGTCCAAGCTCCATTTGATTTTTTCCTTAGCTTTTTGGAGAAGTTCATCATTGATGTCAATCATTGTGACTTCATGCCCGTTCATGGCTAGTAGTTCAGCAATGCTGTGGCCCATTGCTCCAGAGCCTACGACCGCTGCTTTTTTCGGCTTTTCAGTTGCCAAAATGGTTCCTCCTTACGGTTAACCAATACTTGGAAACGTATTAAAACTTTTGAACTGCCTGTCCACTTTTGCAGGGATAGGCAAAAAGATGGAAAAAGTGGTTATTGCAGCTTCATCAGATAGTTGACTATTGTCAACTTCTGAATCTCGCTCGTTCCTTCGTAGAGTTCTGTGATCTTTGCGCAACGATGGTATCTTTCTACGTGATAATCTGCAAGATAGCCGTAGCCTCCGAAGACTTGGATTGCGTCGTCTGTGACTTCCATTGCTACGCGACCTGAGTATGCCTTAGCCATAGAAGTTGCTACAGGATTCGGTTTTTCCTTGTCATAGAGCCATGCTGCCTTGTACATCATCAGCCGTGCGGATTCTATCTTCCACGCCATTTCTGCAAGTTTGAAGCCTACGCCTTGAAAGTTGATTATTGTCTGACCGAACTGCTTTCTTGTCTTTGCATAAGCCAGAGCCCTGTCAAACGCGCCTTGGGCCATTCCCACTGCCTGAGCTGCTACGGTGATACGTGTTCCGTCGAAGAGTTCCAATGTGTAGTAGAAGCCTTTGCCTAAATCTCCGATGACATTGGTTTCAGGAATTTTCAAATCAGCGAACGAAAGCGAGCCTGTGACGCAAGGTCTGATACCCATTTTGCCGTGAAGCTTTGTTGCGTCCAGTCCGCACATGCCTTTCTCTGCTACGAACAGGCTTTGTCCTCTGTGTGACGGCTGAGCGCTGGGGTCTGATTGGCATAGAATAATGAAAGTGTCGGCTGTTGTGGCGTTTGTTATGAACTCTTTGGCACCGTTTATGACCCATTCATTCCCACACTTTACGGCGGTGGTGTCCATACGCGTGATATCGCTACCATGTTCAGGTTCAGTGAACGCTGCAGCAGCGATCTTGTCGCCTTTTGCCATAGGCGGGATGTACTTCTTCTTCTGTTCTTCGTTTCCATGCTTCAAGAGCACGTCTGGAATCATGAGGTTTCCAAGCGATACCGCAACTCCGAGTCCCGGGTCTGTGCGGCACATCTCTTCTACTACAAGGCAATCTTCAAAGACTCCGTAGCCTTGTCCATCGTATTCCTGCGGTATACGCATGCTTGTGAAACCCAACTGTGCAGCTTTTTTGTAGATCGCCATTGGAAATTCTTCTTTCTGATCGAACTCTAAGGCAAGTTCTGGAGTGAATTCTTTTGCGCAGAATTCGCGGATGGCTTTGACTATTTCCTTCTGTTCATCGTTCAGTTTAAATTCCAATATTATTCTCTCCTTTCTATCACACTTTTTTTGTTTGAACCTCAGATATTTTGTTTTTCAGTGCTGGTACCACTTTGAAAAGGTCTTCGACTACGCCGTAGTCTGCGAAACTAAAGATCGGAGCTTTAGGATCCTTGTTTATGGCTATGATGAGGTCTGAGCTTTTCATTCCGAGAATGTGTTGGAAGGCTCCACTTATGCCTAAAGCCAAGTAGAGCTTCGGTTTCACAGTTTTGCCTGAAGTGCCCACTTGGCGGTCAGTCGGTAACCAGCCTTTGTCTACGATCGGTCGTGAGCACGAAAGCAC
>Ga0315277_10007236_pt1 | contig 14402 bp, 13 predicted proteins | sample YL17G05_15_MG_FD_203695 | JGI IMG/M metagenome (GOLD analysis project Ga0315277, IMG submission 203695) | Sediment microbial communities from Yellowstone Lake, YNP, Wyoming, USA - YL17G05_15 | ecosystem: Environmental > Aquatic > Freshwater > Lake > Sediment | place: USA: Wyoming | collected... | reverse complement strand
AAGGACAACGATGATTAACGGTCTTTCAAGTCGTCTGGCGATTTTTCGAACTCTTGATGTTCTCCAAAGCAGAGCGCTGAAGGGAAGCGCGAGATAGCTTGTGCCAAGTAGCCAAGTCACAACTAGTCCTGAGATAACGGCTGCGGTTTCAGGGTTGGCCCGCAAAACACTGAATGTTGTTGCGCCGATCCTCAGGATCGCAACTAGTGGGTAGAGAACGAATTTCATTGGAGTTCTCAGTGCTTGATGTTGTGTTATGAATTCTGCTACTTTTGGACTGAATGAGTAGTACCAAGCATTGAACACAGTCATGAAGCTTGAACCTGCATAGGTCTTCAGTATCATATTGTCTCTGAAGTTCCTCAGGAGTTGGACCTCGGGGGAAAGCTCGGACCCGTAGGTTGCGGTGGCGATGATGCACTGTTGACCTGTGATCCTGACAGTAAGGTCCACGAAATGACTGAGCGACCCGCTGACCCCTAACACTCTGAGCGTGAAGTTCCCGAGAGTTGCGCTGCTACCGGTCGTTACTCTTAGAATTGAAGTCGCTGTCGCATCTGGCAAAGGGGTGATCGGACTTGGAAGTGAAAAAGTGGTGTCCTCTGGAGCCGCGCTCAACCAAGAAACAAACAGTAAGACATTGGAACTGAACCCATTTCGCGACAGCACCGTAATTGTGGCTGCCCCGCTGGCTCCTTGAGTTACCGAGATAACACCCGATGATGACCATACAGAAAAGTCCACCACAGCTGATGGAGTCACGATCACCGTTAGGATTGCATTGTGAGAGAGCGAGCCACTGCTTCCCTCAATCACAATTCCGTAACTTCCCACCGGCATTGAAACTGATGTCAAAATAGTTACCGTAGATGATGCGGTTCCTCCGACAGGTGGTGTAACCGGATTAGTTCCAAAGGTAACTGTTGTCCCGCCTGGGACACCAGAACTTGCAAGAGTCACACCTGAAGCAAAGCTTCCTATTGACTGAACGGCTACAGTGGAAGAACCCTGGGCACCTTGAACCAATGACACCGAGCTAGGGGAAAGCGAGATTGTGAAATCGCGCACTGAGGAACTCACCTGGACCGCCAAGTCTATGCTGTGCCTGAGCAGTCCATTCGTCCCACTTATGCGAAAAGTGAAGGTGCCAACCGAAGCAGCAGAACTTGCGGTTACTGTGAAAGTCACGGCAGTTGTGCCTCCAGGCGGAGGCGATACTAATGTGGCAAAGGTGAATGTGACGCCTGACGGCGTTGATCCAATCCAACCAACTGATAATCCGATTGGCGAGTTGAAGCCGTTGATCGATGTCACAGTGAGTGTGGTTGTGCCACTCGTGCCCTGAACCACGAATACCGTCGTAGGCGAAGCAGATATTGAGAAATCGGCATATCCTGTCTGCGTAATGGCGACGGTGAGAGTCGTGCTGTGCGATAGACTGCCACTGCTTCCCGTTATAGTAATGGTGTAGGTTCCAGTTGTCGCATATGATGCAGTTGTGAGCGAGATCAGGGAACTTGCTGAGCTCCCAGCAGGCGGTGTAATTGGATTTGGCCCGAACGTCAGAGTCAATCCAAAGGGGATACCTGTGGCGGTCAACGAAACCGGTGAGGAGAAGCTACCTGAAGATACTACTGTGACTGTTGCCGATCCTATCGCGCTGGGTGCGACAATTACACTTGTTGGGGAAACTGTGATCGTGAAATCTCCCGACCCAATTACCTTCAAAGTGAGAGAAGTCGAATGAGAGATGGTGCCGTTTGTCCCAGTAACGATGAGGGGGTATGTGGAGGCGGGAACGCTCGAACCAACCGAAATAATCAGAGGTGACGAAGCAGTTCCTCCTAGTGGGGGTGTCACTGGATTTGTGCCGAAGCCGGCAACAGCCCCACTCGGCAATCCGGAGACACCCAAGTTCACGGGCGAACTGAAGTTGACCAACGAACTGACGATGACTGTAGTGGTTCCTGCCGAACCCTGAAGTACATTCAAGCTACTTGGAGAAACTGAAATCGAGAAATCGCCTGCGGCAAGAGTACCGATATTGCGCGCATTCCCATGTACAGGCGCGAGGAGTAGCAGGGCTAGCACTGAGATAATGACGAGGCTGGATGTTCGCGTCAATCTGGAATTTTGAGGCAACTCGACACGCTATGTAATGTAGACATGGTCTGTCTATTTGTTCGTTGCTTCTCGTTGAGCGATCGCAAAGCATCCATGTCTACACATAATCTACGCGTAGCTATCCTGCAACGTGTAACGTCACTTGTAGAACCTACGGCTAGGAAATCTAAAGCACGTTTGAACCTGGTCCAGGAAGAGCTTTCTGATTTCGATTATCTAAAGTTAAAAACGGATTAATGGACTACTGAACCCGTGCTAAGCTTGCGACTCAGGCTTGTTGGTTTAGGAGATTCCACCACGGCTGGGACTCCTGAGTTTCAGTCTCCACTTGAAGCTCCTCCCAATGGCAAGGGCAATTTTGAAAGCCAGTATGCGTATTGGATGATGAAAGCTCATCCTGGATGGATAGTGTTGAACCGCGGGATCGATGGTCAACGGTCCGACGAGATTTTGGCCCGGTTTCAAAGGGACGTAGTGCAAGAGGCACCGGATTATGTGATCGTTCTCGCAGGTGTCAATGACATCTACCAAGGCATACCTCTTGAATCGATAAAGAGAAATATTCTCGAAATGTACGCGAGCGCAATGAAAGCCAAGATAGTTCCGGTAGCGGCTACCGTCCTTCCGTACAATACCGCCTCCAAATCGAAGGCGTCAACAATCCGACAGCTGAACAGCTGGATTAGGAGCACCGCCAAAAGTCTCGGAATTCCATTCTGCGATACGAGTGCCGCGGTTGCGAGTCCAAGCAACCCAGACCGTTTACAGGCATCCCCCGACGGTCACCATCCCGATGTGGCAGGCTACCGTACTATGGCTATGCGGCTCACCGAAGTCATTGAGAAACACGCTCTCAATGTCCACACGGAAGCTGGCTAGAAAACATCAACACGGACTTGTTTGAGGGTTGAAAGGTGTTCCTCCTGCCTTTGATTGCGCGTGATCTGTTGCCGAGCATGGTGTTTCTTGAAGAACACAGACAATTCCATTCTACGTCCTGGCCGCGATACTATCGTTCGTGCAATTGTGCGAGGAAATCAAAGTAAATAAAAAAGCGAGAGAGTCTTTTTTGGCGCGCTCTTCTCCATATGTAGTAGGTTCTCGCTTGGGGAAGGCGAGTCCAAACGAAAAACGGTGGGCCGGCGAGAATCTCACTCTGGCAGCTGCTCTAATTATTGCCGCTCTTTACTTGCCGCCGCAGTGGAACAGCGCCCTCGCGCGCTTTCTAACGGATACTTTGTCTGCTCTCTTGGCGTTTGGCGTCCTAGGTATAGGCGGATTTACTTTTGCAAAGCGGGAAATGGGACCGGAGAAATTCCCAAATGTCTGGATATATGTGCACGGGACTTGGTTAGGCTCCGTTCCGCGGTCGTCTAAAGCTTCAGATATTGTTGGATCTGTTCCTCGACAACCTTCAAACTGCCTTCCCAGAAGTCCGGTTTGCGGATATCGATGTCAAACTTGGCAGCAAGCTCAGCCGGCGTGCCTTCCCCAGTCCGTGATAGTAGTGTTTCGTAATCCTTCACGAATGAGCTGCCACGCTCTTTGTAGATCGCATATAATCCTGTACCGAAGAGTAAGCCGAAGGCGTAGGGATAGTTGTAGAAAGACAGGTTGGGGCTGTAGTAGTGAGGCTTCCAAGTCCACATGTACTTATGCAGATACTGTCCATCCAATCCGTCTCCATAAGTTGCCTTTTGGCAACGTAGCATGATCTCGCAAAAGTCATCGGCTGATAGCTCCGAGTTAGCTCTGCGCTCAAAGATCTCTTTCTCGAACATGTATCGCGAGCTTATGTCAACAACGATCTGATTCGCGTTGATCAACTGGTTTTCCAGAATTGCGAGTTTCTCATCAATGGTTTTCGCATCAGATAGTGCGGCGTTGGCGATGATGGTTTCGTTAAGGGTTGAAGCTGTCTCAGCCAGAGTCATTGGTGTAGTTGTCTGTAAGATTGTTTTGCCAACTAGGCAGTAATTGTGGAAGGCGTGGCCAAGCTCGTGGGCAACCGTCGAAACTTCATCGAGTGAACCGTCAAAGTTGCATAGGATACGCGACTCGTCCACTCTGGGCACTTCCATGCAGAACGCACCGCCGCGTTTACCTTTGCGTGGTTCGGCGTCGATCCAGTTGTGTTCGAAGGCTCGTTGACCCAGTTCCGCCAGCCGATCACTGAAAGTCCGGAATTGAGTCAGAATAAATTTCTTAGCTTCGTCCCATGTGTAACGTCGTTCGCTCTTACCAACTGGGGCGAATATATCCCACCACGGCAGCGCCTTGTTACCAAATCGTTTCGCTTTTGCCTGCAGATATCTTCGGAACATTGGGAATGAGTTCCGCATAACACTGAGCAACGTTTCGACGGTTTCGCGGTCAACTCTTGAGCGGTCCAGTGAGGCGTGAAGAGCGTCGATTCGACCGCGTCGCTGGTCCAATGTGAACACGCTACCTTTCACCCCATTTAGCGCAGCCGCCAGCGGTTCTCGTACCGACTCCCAAGCAATCAGTTCAACTTCATAGGCTCGCCGACGGACATCAGGATTAGTATGGTGCTTCAAGTTCTGAAGCGCGGTTATAGGAAGTTTCTGGACTTTCCCCTCCAGTTCGAAGTCCACAGTAAGCTGAGAACAAACCGTACCCTGCAACTTGCTCCATGCATTCCCTCCGCTCAATTCCAGTTCAGCTGCTAGAGATTCCTCTGCCTCGCTCATCATGTAGCGACTCTGCTCGGCAAGCTCACGTAGGTAAAATGAGTGCTCTCTTGCTGTGCCAGGTTGATCCAGTAGCTCGGGTAAGGATCCTGCAACGGTCCCAAGCCAGCTTTGGAATCTTATCTCCTGCTTTCGGAGGCGAATACTAACCATTTCCAGTTCGGACTCCAATCGCTTGGCCGTTGTGTTGAAGGAATCAGTCGTCACGTAGGATGCAACGTAGGCGTTGAGAGTCGAGTACAACCGCAGTGTAACGTTCATCTCCCCCAGGTACTCAGCGATTGCATTTTTCACATCAGTTGACTCAGTACCGGATGCTGTTTGAGAAATATGGTGTTCGTTCAGATAACGATCAAAAGCGTCCACTTGGTCCTTCAAATCAAAGGTTGCACTCTTGAACTGCTCAGACTCCAAGCTTGGGTAGACATTCGAAAGATCCCATCGAGGCAGGTTCGCCAGATCAACGGTCTGCAAGTCGCGTCCCACATGCTAGCTTCGACAGCTCGGCATTGACTTCTTTAAACAGTTTCGCCCCGATGATCCTGCCCAAATGTTGTCACCTTGCGAACACAACTAAGGCAACGGGTGATCTCTGCCCCAGCGTTCGATCAAGAGGAATACCAAAAGGCTAAGTCGGTTTGGTTTAATCATAATTGAGTAGGCGCCAATATCGACCGACTGCCAAAGGCTTGGGTAATGATGCTGCTGACTAAGAAAGTGGCTCCCGTCACAGGAGCTTCAAGAGGTATAGGGGGGCGCGCTTGAAATGTCACGAAGTCATGTTCTAACATTTGGGATGAGATTGCGATGGGCGAGGACCTCCTAGTAGCGATCAGACGCGAGTTTCCATACTCTGAGGTTGATGGGAATGGAAGAAAGAGGATTTTCTTTGAGAATGCAGCAGGCTCACTGGTTCTGAAACGCGTTGCAGATGCAGAAGCAAAAACGCGTCTAGCATGCTCTGCTAATGTAGGTGGACCTTCTTGGGAGTCAAAGATGAATGAAGAAACCATTCTCGAAGGTAGGGGAGCCGTCAGAGACTTCCTGAATGCGCCATCTGAGGATTGCATTGTATCCGGTGAATCTGCGACCAGTCTACTCTTCCATCTTGCTTACGCCCTTTCCAAGGAAATGACAGGGAACGAGAACATCGTCCTCACGGAATACGAACACTTCGCGAACATTAGTCCCTGGCTTGAGTTGGAACGCAGAGGGGTGGTCAAGGAAGTTAGATTTGCAAGGTTCAATCCCGATGATGGGTTGCTGGATCTTCCGCATTTCGCAAGTCTCGTGGACAAAAAGACACGTGTGGTTGCTGTGACCGGAGTGGCGAACGCCATTGGCTCTAGAACTCCCGTCGGTGAAGTCTTCAGACTTGCAAGGGAAGTCGGTGCGTTCGGTGTTCTCGATGCTGTTCACACGGTTGCGCATCTTCCCGTCAACGTCAATAAGATAGGTTGTGACTTTGCTGTTTTCTCCGCATACAAATTGTTCAGCAGACGTGGAAGTTTCATGTTTGGTCGCCGAGAACTCCTAGAGAATCTGAAGCCATACAAAGTTGAGCCAGCGCCGAACAGTCCGCCTGAGAAATGGGAAATGGGAACACGCGACCAAGCGCTCTTCGCCTCGATAACGGCTGTGATGGATTATTTGAGCTGGCTGGGAACAGAAGTGGAGAGGCAGGTCAGAAACCAAATCGATGAGTATTCCGGGAGAGTCAGGCTGTTGAAGGCCGCACTTTCATGGATCGAAAATTACGAAAGGAAACTCTCTAGCAGCATGTTGAACGGAACAAGCAAGACCCAGGGAATGCTAGCATTGAACGGGCTGGAAGTTTACGGTCTCAAAGACCCATCCAGAACGGATCAGCGAGTTCCAACGTTTAGTTTCAACATAGTCGGCGCAGACCCGCACAAGGTTGCAGAATACATGTGGGAGAAGCATGCGATTGCTCTCCTAGCCGAAAACAACGGAGGATTCTACTCAAGAGCTCTCCGAAGGTACGGGAGATCCGTCGCAATCCGCGCCAGCCCGGTACATTTCAACACAATCCCAGAAGTGGAAACTTTCCTGTCCAGCCTCGCAGATGCCATCAGCCACTTCAATGCCAACTAAGCGAGGACTACAGAACTACTCACTCTTCTACATCGGCTGAGAGTCTAGAAACCGGAAAAAGGTGGTTTGAAATGTTAGAAAGTGGCTGGGATGCCCTGGTTCTCTAGACGATATTTCGTATGAGCACTGTTATTGAGTCATGTCAGTTCGTCTTCGTTGAATCGCGCTACATGATTCTCAGGACAGCCGAACCTTGTATCTTGTTATGTACTCCCCGAAAGCCTTCATTGAGGGAAAGTCGAAGTAGGCTTGGAGCGTCTTCTCGAATTCTTTGATAACTGCCTCTTGGACTCCGAGAAGTGCCTTTGCTTCTTTCTCAGACATCGCCTCCCTCGTTGCAAGAGTAATCCAGAGATTTGCCAACTGCCCGTATGCAAAGAGCTTCAGCAAATCCCTCTGGGGATCTTTCTCAGTAGACATAATTCCACCTCCACAATAATTGAAGTTCGTTATCACGCGCAGACTTACCTTATAAAAGGAATAGACAGCATGACTGATTTGCCTTGATTTCTACGCTAGTCAAGCTGGGATGCAGCAAAGAGTGATCAATCAACTTCGCCAGCTCTTCTTTCGATATCAGGACCTTCAACCCTCAATTGCCTAGGTAGGCAGTTAACATGATCCTACTCTGGTAGAAAAGTGGAACTCAATCCACTTTCCGCTCTTTCTCCAGCTGCCCTTTTAACCAGAGTTTGGACACACAGGCATGTTCGTGTTCAGCCTGGAGGTGAACTAGGTTGGCCAAGAAAAAGAAAGTCAGGATGAGGATGAATGAAGAGTCAAGCAGAGCCGAGCGAGTTGCAGAGGAATACCAAGCGTAAGCTAGTTCTTCACCTCTCACGCGACAAGGGCAACCTAGAACTACTTTTGCCCTCCCCCGATTAGTATTTTCGTCATCGCCCTTCGCGACCGCGGTCAGCTCGGACTCTTAGTTGTCAACTCGATTCCTAACGTCTTGCTCTGAACTACACACTCCAATGGTCGCGGTCCATCTGCGGAACTAGCGCTTTCGTTTTCTTCACTTCTTGCGACCGGTTATTCGTGGCTTTTTCCGCTTTGAGTAGCCTAACCGAATCTTGTATTTGCCTATTTTGAGACTCCAAGAATGACCTTTCTTTCTCGGCAAGAATGAACCTCGACCTTGCAGTATCGGCGGTCTGTACCCTTATTATTTATGGGCTGCCATCCATGCTTGAGAAGCTTGGGAAGCCTCGCTGTCGAGAACGCTCGAATCATTCTCAACGGACGTGTTCTTCGAACAAACATCCTGATCGAAGGAGGCAAGATCAAGTTCCTCAGTCGACAAAAGCACCTCCAAGTCGATGATCGCATAGACGCCCGGGACAGGTTCGTTCTTCCTGGGTTGGTGGACGGGCACGCTCACCTCCATGATCCGGCGTTCACGAATCGAGAAGATTTCACTAGTGGTACCAGTGCGGCAGCGGCAGGTGGTATCACGACTGTAATCGAGATGGTATTGTCAACACCAGTTGACACTCCAGAGCGAGTGAAAGCCAAGATCCCAGAGGGCGAACGAAGCTCCGTCGTCGATTTCTCCTTGCACGCAGGCATGATGAACCTGAACAATCTTTCCAGCATAACCGAAATTTCGAACCTTGGTGTTCGCTCCTTCAAGACCTTCACTTGCAAGCCGTACTATGTCGCCGACCACACATTGATGTCCCTCATGCGCGAAACTGCAATGCAACGTTCGATTCTGAACGTGCACGCGGAAGATGAACAAACAGCCAACGAGAATCTTCAGAAACTAACTGCCGACGGCAGAAAGGATCCGATGGCCCACGCAGAATGGAAGCCCAACATAGCTGAAGAACGCGCTGTTCGAAAAGTCGTGGATTATGCTGGTGGAATAGGAGCACGCTTGCATATCTCACACATGTCAACAGCTGAGGGCGTTGCAATAGTGAAAGCCGCGAAGAAAAAACGGGTCAAAGTGACAGCTGAAACCTGTCCGCACTACTTGACGTTCACAAGGAACGACATGAAGAGACAAGGACCCTATCTGAAGATGAACCCATCATTGAAAGGTCCAAAAGATGTGCAAGCTCTCTGGAGTGGATTGCGGAATGGGACGGTGGATATGGTTACGTCTGAGCATGCGCCTGGGACACGAGAAGAAAAGGAAGTGGGTTGGACAGATATATGGCAGGCTTGGGGCGGTGTCCCGTCGATCGAAACCATGCTCCCAGTCTTGCTGAGCGAAGGAGTGAACAAAGGCCGTCTAAGCCTCGCTCGACTTCAGCGAGTCTGCTGTGAGAATCCAGCGCGAATCTTTGGGTTCTATCCCAGGAAGGGCATTATTGTGAAAGGGGCGGACGCTGACTTGGTCATGGTTGATCTTAAGATGAAACGGAAGGTGCGTGCTGACCGACTTCACTACAAGGTCGGTTGGACGCCCTACGAAGGATGGGCAATGAAGGGATGGCCCGTTTTGACATTGCGCAGGGGAGAAGTAATCTACAAAGACGGCCAACTGCTGCATAAGTTGGGCTCAGCGAAGTTCTTGCCAATGCATCTCTAGGGAGGCTGAGCGTCAGATGTTCTCTTTGATAGTATTAGCAGCGGGAAAATCCACTCGCATGCGAGGCAAGAACAAACTCCTGACTAGAATTGAGGGTAAACCGATGATTCGAAGAGTTGTTGAAAACGCGCTGAATTCGAAGGTTGATGAAGTAATAGTTGTTCTTGGTTGGGAAGCAGAACAAATTCGCGGTGAACTCCAGGATTTGCCTTGCCGTTTCGTAGTCAATAGAGACTACGAGAAAGGTCAGAGCAGCTCAGTAAAAGCCGGGCTCAAAGAAGTTGGAGCAACCACTCAAGCAGTACTTGTACTGCCAGGCGACGTGGCCTTGATAGACCCTCGTTCAATCAACATGGTATTAGAAACCTACAACCATGAAAGGAAACCAATTGTGGTGGCAGCTCACAATGGCAGACTTGGCCACCCTATACTGTTGGGAAGGGAGTTGTTCGGAGAGATTGAACAGATTGACGAAGCATCCTTCGGCCTGAAGTCTGTGGTCAAGAAGCATGAACAGGCTATGCGACTGGTTGAGACAGATTCTGAGAATGCTATACGAGACGTGGATACTCCGGAAGACTTGAAGCAGCTAAAACAGGTTGAAGAACGCTAGCTCTTCCCAATACGCTTCATGGCGCGTAGACTGAGGAAAGTAATAATCTTCGATGCCTGGCCCGGAATCTCCAGTCGCAGGTTTCCATTCGTAAGATCAAGCTTCCACCTTCCGTCGGGACAACGTTTGGAAATGAGGTGTCGCACCGCTTCGCGTGTGCGTTTGTCTTTTCCATAACCGAGCGCGGTCAAGAAGTCCAGACCGACGAGGACATCGTAGAAGTAGTGCCAGGGATAACGGAGCCAGTACCAGCGCTCGAAGCGCTTTCCCTCGTGCAAAAGCCGTTTCTTCAGGTAGAACTTAGCGCCAGCTTCAATGGCTTGGCGAACTTCTGGCGAACGCCGAGACTTTGGAATTTCAGCGAAGGCGCTCATCGCTTCCCACCCGTCTAGTGTTCCTATCGGGCGGCCGAAGCAATCCCAACCTCCATCTGACAATTGTTCTTCAATAAGCCAACGAATGGCTGATTGAACGCGTTCATCATCAAGATACCCGAATCGGACCAGTGAACGAACCATGTTGCCGGTCGTGCACAGGTGACCTCTTGCTTTACCGTTCAGCTCGTGCTTCGCGTAAGGTGAATATCCGCCATCCTTCGCTAGATGCAAGTCAAGGAAAAATTCCACCGCGTTCGCGACTCGTTCGACTCGACGGGTCAAACCTAAGTCGGCGAGAACCTGCAACCGCCAGATCGTAGAGCGAAATTTCGGCTGATAGCAGGTCTTTTTCGTGACCCACCACATCCTCTCCTGCTGACCAGCAAGAATTTTGGCTGCCCAACCTCTTCTCGGAATCAGCAAGCGCAATCCTTCGAGCTTTCGTTCGCTGGGGCGCGGCTCGAGCAAGTCGCGGGACGTCAAGTACCGCATTGAAAGTTCGCCCGGATCCATAAGCCACGAAATGACTGGATCCTGAATGGTCCAGTCAAGATTTCTGCGTGGCATCATGTCATTATCTCTGATAGGGCAGTTCCAATTTACAGGCAGATCATCTGCTCGCGGCGAGGCCCCACGGAAACATATTTCGTTGGAACCCCGACCAGTTCCTCAATGCGTTGCAGGTATGCTTGGGCTGCGGATGGTAGCGCGTTCCAGGTTCGGGCGTCTCGGGTGGATGATCTCCATCCTTGCCATTCTTCGTATACTGGTTTCACTTGCCTCTGTGTGATGGTGTCCGGCATGTCAGTAAGTTCTTCTCCGTCGAGGCGATATGCTCTGCAGAGTTTGATGGTTTCAAAGGTATCCAGTACGTCCAGCTTAGTCACTGCAATGCCGCTGAGTCCATTCAGCCAGGCTGCGTAGCGTACGGTTACGGCGTCGAACCAGCCACATCGACGTGGACGTTGAGTCGTGGCGCCAAATTCGCCTCCGACCTGTCGCAAGCGCTCACCGTCAGCATCGAGTAGCTCGGTTGGAAAAGGTCCACCTCCGACCGAAGTAGAGTAAGCTTTCGCGACGCCGATAACCTGTTCAATGAACTTGGGAGGTATCCCCGCACCGCTGGATGCGCCGCCCGCTGTGGGTGATGAGGCGGTGCTGTATGGATAGATGCCCCAGTCGAGGTCCCGCATGATGCCCAATTGACCTTCAAGGAGGACTTGCTGACCTGATTGAATCGCTTGACGCAGCAGAGGCACCGTATCAATTATTCTCTTGGAGAGTCTCTGTCTCCAATTCTCAGCTTGGACTAGTAGGTCTTCAAGTTTCAGGGGTGGCAAACCATAGTAGGCCATCTCATGGTTCTTGAGTGGTAACACGTCTTCAAGTCGCTGATGCAGAAACTCAGGGTGAAGCAGATCTCCAATTCTAATGCCTCGGTAGGCGCCCTTGTCAGCATAGACCGGGCCTATGCCTCTGCGTGTTGTGCCGAGCTTGCTGCCCTGCTCTCTAGCTCCGTCCAAGAGACGATGGTAAGGCCAAACAATGTGGGCACGTCGATCAATCCAGAGATTCTCGGTTTTGACTCCTGCGCTTTCCAGAGCTGCAATCTCTTCTAGTAGAGATGTGGGATCGATTACTGTCCCCGCGCCCATGAGGCAGCGCACTTTTGGAAAGAATATGCCGGATGGAACTAGGTGTAGTTTGAAAGTACCTAGGTCGTTGACTACTGTGTGGCCTGCGTTGTTGCCTCCTTGAAATCTGACAACGAAATCGGTCTTCGAGGCTAGGTAGTCTATTACTCGACCCTTGCCCTCATCTCCCCACTGTGCGCCCACAACAGCTGTGACTGTCACTGCCTCAACCTCCTAGAAATTAGATCGTCAAAAGACCATGTCCGCAGCGCAAGAATCTTGTACATTCAGGTTTCCCACTACTGATTCAGTAGGTGTCTTAAAAGCTAGATTTCTGATTTGCACATGTCTCTTCAGGGTTTCGAGATGAGATTTCATGCCTGAAAACCGAGGATACTTCCCCCACAACTCAAGTTTTCCGAGAGCTTGTTCGAACTAGGTCTTCTTCCTAGCAGTTGCTAGTCCCGTTGCTGCAAGGAGGAAGCCTGCACCTATTATTGTGAAGATCGTGAGGCTCTCGTCGAGCAGGGCGATTCCACCTACCAAACTCACAATTGGGACGAGGTAGAGCTGAACTGACAGAGTTGAGACGGCACGACTGCTGATCAGAGTGTAGAGGATTATGTTAGCCACAACGGTGCTAAGGATAGCGAGATACAATACTGAGAACCATCCTGCAAGTGATAGACTCTGAACTTCAGCGAAGAAACTTCCTGATAGTAGAGGCAAAATGAAAACAGTACCCAGTACCGCAGCCCAGACAGCTGTTGGAAGGGCGCCGTAATTCGCCACCAGAGGTTTTGATCCCACAGCAAATAAGCTGTACATGAAAGCCGCAAGCACAACCGCTAGTGGCCCCGTGATGTACACGAAACTCAAGTCCGAGTTAAGTGAGAGAATGATTGCTCCGAAGATGGCCAAAGCAAGGGCAGTGGTCAGCTTAATACCGATTTTCTCTTTCAGGAATATGGCGGAGAGGAGGACTGCGAAAATTGGGCCGAATGAGATCAAGAGCCCAGCCAAACCAGACGATACGATCGTCTCAGCATAATTGAGCGAAAGGTGATAGCCTCCAACACTTGCGAAGGCGACTAGGATAATTCTGGGAATATGCTCTCGCCTGATTGGTGCCTTCGGTCTGCCGATTATGGGTGCCAGTAAGAGGAAGCTTCCCGAGACGATCAGCCATCTGAGCAGGGTTAGATTGATTGGGCTGAGCTCCAAGACCGCTCTTCTTATGGCCACAAAAGCTAGGCCCCAAATGACGCTAAGGATCACAACAAGGGCTGGTCCGAAAATTCGACCCCTGAGTGATTTCTCCGGGGTTTTCTCGGTCACTCTCGAATCCTCGCGAAAGGCCCGCACTCATTCAGCAGTCTCTAAAGAACCTTGAGCCGACGTGGGTCGGATCTTCCAGTATTTCTTGAGAAACTCTATACTGACCACTGTTTCGACTGCAGCAACTAGTATCCAGATCAAATCAGTAGTTGTGGGGAAGATAATCCCAAGAGCGGTCCTGGTCTGCGGAATAAATGTCAGAGCTGTCGTGAGCAATGCCTGTGACATTACCGCCAGAATAACCCATTTGTGTGGTTTAACTTCCATGAAGGAGTGCGTGAGTGATCTACAGTTCAACGCAATGGCGAGTTCTACTCCGATGAACATCAAGAACAATCTTGACCTGGCCAGAGCCAAGCCCTCACCAAGTCCGGTCACGAATCCGAGCATTAGAACCGGTGTCTGAACGATAAGCGCCATGACGATTAATCTGGTAACCTCCTTTGTGAATACGGACTCATCCTTGGGTCTGGGAGGCCTTTTCATTAAATCCGGGTCCGGTGGACTGAAGCCGAGCGCTATGGCAGGGACTCCGTCAGTCACGAGGTTAATGTACAGCAACTGAACGGCGAGTAAAGGCAGCGCGTCATCGCCATGCAGTCCTATTAACGGAAGAATGATCAAAGACGCCAGTGTCATAACGGCAATCTCGACGAAGTTTCCTTGAAGAAGATATGCCAGATATTTCTTGATATTGTCATATATCCATCTGCCGAGTTCTATTGCCTTCACTATAGTAGCGAAGTTATCGTCGGCCAACACAAGATCTGAAGCTTCTTTCGTGACATCTGTCCCTGTTATTCCCATGGCGATTCCAATGTCTGCCTTCTTCAAGGCAGGGGCATCGTTGACTCCGTCGCCAGTCATAGCAACTACCTTGCCTTTCTTCTTCCATGCATCGACAATCCTGAGCTTGTGGCTCGGGGAGACACGCGCGTAAACGCTGAT
>Ga0315277_10007235_pt1 | contig 14403 bp, 16 predicted proteins | sample YL17G05_15_MG_FD_203695 | JGI IMG/M metagenome (GOLD analysis project Ga0315277, IMG submission 203695) | Sediment microbial communities from Yellowstone Lake, YNP, Wyoming, USA - YL17G05_15 | ecosystem: Environmental > Aquatic > Freshwater > Lake > Sediment | place: USA: Wyoming | collected... | reverse complement strand
TGCGGCAGATGGCCCCGTCGAACTGCAGCAGGGCCTGGCGCAACTCCGGGCCTTTCAGCCCGGTGCGGACCTCAACCTCGATACTGCCGGCCGACGCGAACAGGTCGAGGCCGTTTTGGGAGAGGGGGTCCAGGACGATGACTCGTGGCATGGCTGCGTCAGACTCCCGTTTGTTCCGACAGATTTACGACACGGACATCTAACGCAGGGGCGCGGATTCTTTTTCGACCAGCCTCGTGGCAGCGTCGGGACCGCCCGACAAGGGCGTGGGGGTGGTCGACCGCAGGGCGGCAATCCGGGAGGCGACCTGGGGCTGGAAGCGGTCGTGCCAGAGGGAACGCTGGTAATCGATCAGCGCCTGGCCCGGTTCACCCATGTCCTCGCGGATCTTCCCCAGGGCGGCCAAGGCCCGCGAGTTGTCCGGCTCAGCCTGCAGGGCCTCGATGAGATGGTCCTTGGCCGCGGTTCTGTCGCCGTACTCCTGGAAGAGGCGGGCCAGTTCGATCTTGGCGTCGGCGGCGGCGGGGTTGCGGTCGGCCCAACCTTCCACGAGGCGGAAGGCCTCTTGGTTTCGGCCCTGCTCGGCCAGCAGGACGGCCAGTCCGCGATAGCAATCCCGATGGTTCGGATCGCGGTCCAGGCACTGATTGTAGTAGTTTTCGGCCTGGTCAAGGTCGGACCGCCGGTTCTCGACCAGCCCGAGGCGGTGATACGTGGCAGCCAGATTGTAGTAGCCGTCGGGGCTGATTGGGTCGGTGTAGGTGGCCTCCTGGAACTGGCGGAGGGCCTCGTGGTATCGGCCCTGAGAGAAGAGCCGTACTCCCTCTGCGTTGCGGCCCTGGGCAGAGAAGTCCGCGCACCCGGCGGCCAGGCCCAGAGCGGCTCCGGCCAGGATGGCGACCGCCATGCGGCGGGTATCCCATCGGGAATCACAGCAGATGGCTGGGGTGGACCTGACCACGTTGCGCGTGCCTCGCTTTGCGGAAGTGTGGACGGAGAGGGGAGTGGCGGCACAGACTCGGCGCCGGCAGCTCTGGAAAGGAAGCGGGAGGATAGCGACCCGAGCAGCCTGGGGCAAGACCGGTTTTGCCCCCCCTTACCCCCCTTCAGACGGCCGTCGCTTCCGATCCGTGGCCCGCGGAAGGGCCGCAGCCCAGCCCGAGGGCCGCGTGGTCGGCCGCCTCGGTTTCGGGGCGTTTCTCGTAGCCGAGTTTTTTGATGACTTCCAGCACTTCGCTGCAGGTGGGGAACATCCGCCCGCTCAGCCGCTTGTAATCGTCCATCGCGTTCATGAACTCGATCTCGTCGGGCGTATAGTCTCGCTCGCAGGTGGTCGGATCGATTTGCCGCCGGCGATTGACCTTGGCACGTCGTTGGAGGACGCGATGCTCCACGGCCACCGGCTCGTTTTTCTTACGCCGGTCGGGGGTACTGCGGCGGTCCTGCCCGGTGCGGCAGTCGATAGACGCGGCGGCGATGCCGCTCTTTTGGGTGGTGGATGTACTCTTGGCTGCCGCGACCCCGCTAGATGTCGCGGTCTTCCCGGCAATCGACGCCTGCTTTGGCTTGTTGGTCTTCTTGGCTTTTCCCACGGAATTGCTCCTCCACCATCGGCAACAGCACCGCTTCAACGTAGATAAAATACACTGCCGTTGCGGAAGAGCGTCGAAAAACGGGCCACGGATTGTGGTTGCCTGGCAAAAAACGGGATGATCTGGCAAAGTGGAAGGATTGTGCGGAGATTATGGGCGCGGCTGAGGCCTGATTGGCAAGGAAAAGAGGCATTTCCGCACGGTCCCGTAGAGGGGGTAGAGCCAAATAGAGTTGCACGATTCCGGGAGTGACTTGTTTAGCCACCGCGGCTACGCGGCGGCAATCTCCGGCGTGGCCGCCGGGGCTAAACACTGCCGATCTCGCGGAATCACACAGCGCAGCCTGCCCTGGGGCCAGATTACCGCACGGGCAGACCCCAATACCGTTGAATTAAGTGCAATGTCAAGGAGGATCAAGTGGCACCGGCGTCTCGCCGGTGTGACGCAACTCATGAGGCCGCATTCACTTGTGTCACACCGGCGAGACGCCGGTGCCACTGTGTTGACGCCGCGTTGAGCCCTAATTGAACGGTATTGGGGCAGACCCAGCCGGCAAAGTCGGCCCCCGCAGGCCGCGGCCCCGGGGCAGTTTCAGCCGCCGGTGACCGAATCGTGCACGTCGCGGCAGATATCGCGGAGCTCGCTCACGGAGACGTCTTCCAGACGTTTACCTCTTCTGTCGAGGTGCTCGTTGATCTTCAGGGCCGTTTCCTGCATGGCGGCGTGAGTTTGCTGGCTGCCGCCGTAGAGGACGAAATTCTGGCCGCGGGTCAGCCGGGTGTGACCATCGTCGCTGTCGAAGGCCAATCCGAGCAAGGCGGCGGATTTGCGCTGCGGGTTGGAGGGTTTCACCATTGAGTCATGACTTACGTCCGAAGAACCGCCGGAGCACATCGTCGGCCGCTGAGATGCTATCTCCGGGGGCCTGTTTTCTGGCTTCCTCGAGGCGATGGGCGAAATCGGCCGGTTGGCCCTTCTTTTTCTCCTTGTCGGCTTTGCCGAGTTGCTCTTTCTTTGGGGAGATCGTGGCCGTGTCAGCGACGTCGCTTCCCGCAATGGGGGTCGTATCTAACGCCCGGACCTCGGCCGTGCGGGTCTGGGTGGCGGAGTCTTCGTCGTCACCCAGCCAGTCGCTGATGTCCACCTCGTTATTCTCTGCGGCGGGCTTGGGGGTTTCGACGGTCCTGGCGGCCGCCTCCTGAACGCTGTGGACCTTGGGTCTTTTCCTTCCGGCCACGGGCACTGCCAATTGTACCTCGAACTCCAGCGGGCCGATCTTCAGATGGTCGCCGGCTTTCAACTCCCGTTCCGTCTTGATCCTCTCCCCGTTGACGAATGTGCCGTTCTTGCTGGCGAAGTCGCGGACGGCCACGAATCCCTCTTCGACCAGGATCGCGGCATGGTGCCGGCTGACCAGTTCGCTGCTGGGCCTGAGGTGGCAGTCTTCCGCCCGGCCGATCAGAAACTTGGCGTGGGGAACGGGCACCTCCTGCCCGGCGTGCTTCCCCCCGATCACGACCAGCTTGATTTCCATTGGCGTCGACCTCACAGAGGAGAACGAGACAGAATTGCGCGATAAGAGCGATCCAACATGCCTCTGTGAAGTGCTTGGCAATGATCACCGTCTGGGCGATACGGCAGACTGGTATTGTCCCCCCTGGGCTGAGTTCCCACGGCCCTAGCCAGAGATCACGCCGCTCATCATACCACGATCTGGCCCTATAGTCAAAGTGGGTCTCGCCTATCAGTCCAGCCTTGACACGGCACTAAATTCGGCGATTCTCGGTCCAGGCGGCCGAGGCGTAGCGGTCTTGCATCAGGGCCATCGCCCGGTGCCGTTGCCGCTCCGGGAGCGTCTGGCGGCACCACCTGACGGCCAGGCGACCGGAGAGGTCTTGCAGCCAGGCGTCGGCCAGGTAATCCGCCGGGATGGCCTTCCCTGCCAGGTCTTCCAGGCCCGCCAACTCCGGCGCGGCGGCCGAGCGCCGCAAGAGCAGGGTGCCGTGCTGGAGTACGGCCGACCGACGGCGGCGCTGGGCGCTGCCGGCGATCTTGATCGGGCCGACCAACACGTCGCCGGGTGCGCGGCGCCGAAAGCAAAGCAGCGGCTGCTGTTGCTCCCGCGAAGGCGATCCTTCGCAAAGCGTGGCCGCCACGCCCCAGCCGGCCAGCACCTTGACCAGACTACCGTGGATTGTCTCATAGAGCAGGTTGCGCCGTCCGGCCAGGGGATGGTTGCCGGGGACGACCAGGCTGTAGGTCAGCTCGGCATCATGCACTATGGCTCCTCCGCCCGTCAGACGACGAACCGCCGGACAGCCTCGGCTGGGGGCGTGCTCCAGGCGATCCTGATACTTCTGGAAGTACCCCAACGACAGCGTCGGCTGGTCCCATTGGTAGAATCGCCAACAGCAACCGCCCTGCCCTGCCGCCCACTCCAACAGCGTCTGGTCGACCGCCATGTTCCACGCCCCGGAGGCGGGTGGATCGATCAGCAATCGGCATTCGGTCAGATTGCTCATGGGCGGAAGAGGATTGGCGGCTGTCCGTGCGGCGAGGAGGAAAAAGGGGACAGGTCCAATTTGTGCGAAGCACCCTTCGGGCCGTTCCGGCAAATTGGACCTGTCCCCTTTTTCCCGGTGTTGCTGAGCCGCAAGCGGTTAGGGTGACCAGACGAGAACGCGTTTACGGGCGGCTTGGACCTCGTCGGGGCGACTGACGGGGGTCGTGTGCGGCGCTTCGTGCAACAGCTCCGGCGGCTCTTCGGTGATCCGGAAGAGTGCCTCGGCAAAGGCGTCCAACGTGGCCTTGCTCTCCGTCTCCGTGGGCTCGATCATCAACGCCTCGCGGACGACGAGCGGATAGCAGACCGTCGGGGCATGGAAGCCGTAGTCGAGGAGCCGTTTGCCAATATCCAGGGCGGAGACGCCCCGGTCGGCCTTCAGTCCGGCGGCCGAGGCGACGAACTCGTGCATGCAGCGGTCCCCTTGCGGCACCGGCAAGAAGTGCTTCACACGGGCCAGGAGGTAGTTGGCGTTGAGCACCGCGGTTTCGGCCACGCGTCTGAGGCCCTGCGGGCCGTGGGTGAGGATATAGCAGCACATGCGGACCAGCACGCCGGTGTTGCCGAAAAAGCTCCGCACGCGGCCGATCGATTTGGGCCGGTCGTAGTCGAGCCGGAATCCGCCCGGCTCTTTGACCACTACGGGCAGCGGCAGGTAAGGGGCCAGCTTCTCGGCCACGGCGATGGGGCCCGCGCCGGGGCCGCCGCCGCCGTGCGGGCCGCTGAAGGTCTTGTGGGGATTGAAGTGCATCAGATCGGCCCCGAAGTCACCGGGGCGGGTGATGCCCAGGATGGCGTTGAGGTTGGCCCCGTCCAGATAGACCAGCCCGCCCACGTCGTGGACCATCCGCGTGATCTCGGTGATGCGCCGCTCGAAGATTCCCAGGGTGTTGGGGTTGGTGATCATCAGCACGGCCGTCTGTGGGTCGAGCTTGGCGGCCAGGTCGCCGGTGTCGACCAGCCCCTGGCTAGTGCTCTTGACGGGCACGGCGCGGAAACCGGCCATGGCGGCACTGGCCGGGTTGGTGCCGTGGGCCACATCGGGGATGAGCACCACCGAGCGGTGCTGGTGCCGGGGCACCCACGAAGCGTGGGTCCCGACCGAAGGTTGGTCCCGGAAGTAGGCTGCCGCCACCAGCAGGGACGTCAGCTCGCCCTGGGCGCCGGCGGCTGGCTGGAGCGAGACGGCCGGGAGCCCGGCGATCTCGCAAAGCATCTGCTGGCAGCGATAAAGCAGTTCGAGCAGCCCTTGGAGGGTTTCCTCGGGCTGGTATGGGTGCAGATCGATGATACCGGGCAAACTGGCCAGGCGTTCGTTCCGCTTGGGGTTGTACTTCATCGTGCAGGAGCCCAGCGGATAGAAGTGGCTGTCGACCGACATGTTTTCGGTGGAGAGGTTGACGAAGTGGCGGACGATGTCCGGCTCGGCCAGTTCCGGCAGGGGTAGCGGCGTATCGCCTATCGCTCCCGCCGGCAGCAATTCCGCTAGTGGTTTCACCGGCACGTCGCACGCGGGCATTCGCACGGCGCAGCAGCCGGGCTTGGAGAGCTCAGATATGAGTTGGGTGGATTGGGTGTTGCACATATGTGTCATTGCTGCCTGTTGGTCATGACGATTCTTTGAGCATAGTCGCAGCCGACGACAACACCGCACAAGTCAACAAGTCTCACTCATTCTTGCCGATGTCTCCCTCCATCTCCTCCTGCTCCTTCCGCTCCATTTCTTTCATCAGGGGTTCAACGGTCTGCATCGTTGCGTAAATGATTTTTCGCATCATCCTTGTCGTTCTTTGAGCGCGATGCACGCCTCATCAACTCACCCAGCTTGTTGAAATCATGGACTGCCTGTGAGTAACCAGCGCTACCAGCGTGCTCATAATAATGCTTGATTCTTGTGACGTGCCACTCCGCCTGTTTTGCGTATCGCCCCATAATAGACCTCGAAGTCTAGGTTCGTAAGGATTCAGGTGCTTGTAGTCCCTACTTGTTCTGCTGTCTGTCGTAAGCGTTACGGATGGCCGCCGCAAGCTCATTGGACTGTGCCTCATACACGACGAACTCGCGAATGTTGTCGTCTTTTAGATGGAGCTGCCCTTCTCCCACGTTCCCTCGGTGTTGTCCCGCGGAATAGTACCGGTTCGACGCCATTTCGTTGGATGCCAACACCCAGTGCCGGATCACGTCGCGCCAAACGCCGATCCAAACGAAGACATGGCAGCAGGCTGGCTTTACCTGCTGAAAGTCCATGTCGAACCGCTTGCTTGAATCCGAGGCGAGCGCCTTGACGTAGAGCGGCTCATGGCTGTCGAAGTCCACCGCCCGAGACGCCTTGACCTCGATCTTGATCCTGCCGTCCAGCAAGAAGTCGTACTCGCCGGAATACGACGGGTCCGATTTCTTTGACGGCTTATGAAGTTCTGGGACAAGTTCCTTCAGATGCCCCTGTGCCCAGGCTTCTCCAAACCCTCGCGGCGCACTGATCTCGAAGATGTAAAGAAACATGTTGCGGGCGATGTAAGCATCTCGGAGTTCAACGTACTCGTCATGCGTGAGCTTACCCGTGGCCAAGAGGGTGGCGATGATGTACTCGTACTCGTTAAACGGATAGACAGAAACCAGGGTTTCGAGACTAGCGCGAAACGCTTCGGCGTTTGGCAGAGCGGCAACGAGAGCGTCGAGTTCAGTGCGAAGTTTCTCCATGACACTTCTCAGAAAAGCGATCGCTGTGCGGCTTGGGGCCGGTCAGGGGTAGCCTCCGTACGTTTCAGGTCATCCTGCCGACGGCAAACGTACTCGTCCTCAAAAGGATGACCGTTTTGCCAACCCACACGACCTGTCCGTCGAAAGTGCTCAAGACGTCGGATCGTAATCTCGGAGAACAGCGGATCGAGATCCATGGTGACGCACCGTCGCTTGTTCATTTCCGCGGCTAGCAGCGTTGTTCCCGAGTGGGAGAAGAAATCGACGACGATGTCGTCCGGATCGGAGCTTGCCTTGATGATGCGCTCTATTGACTTCAGAGGTTTCTGCGCGTAGCAACCGGAGACATTCTCCTCCATTCGATAAAACACCTGCTGAATGTCCACCCAGACGTTCCCTGCCCGAATGTTCTCCGACTTGCCTCTTTGGAGGTTCTCCGTGATTTGGCCATTTACCTCCTTGTAGTATCCGCGGAGAATCTTGGGGATCTCCGTGTATTCGGCATCGACGTTGAACGTAGGATGGCCTTTGACGTAGTAAAGGAGTTCCTGCCTGACCGCCATCCAGTTTTTCTGCGTGCCGTATCCCCGTTGATTCCTCATAGTGATGAAGCCGCGGGCGTGAAACGGCTGACGCCGCATCATAATCATGAAGTCGGGCAAGGGCTGAAACCCGTCGTTCTGCGCAGCCCCAAGCCAGACGTACAACGACGCATTCGCCGACAGTATCCGGTTGGTGTTCTGTACCCACTGCGCACACCAGTCGATGAACTCTGGCAAGGGCCGTTCACCGAAAGCAACCAGGTTGTAGGGCGGATCTTGGATCGCCAGCACCGCCTTTTGACCGCCCATCAAGTACTCAACTTGATCGAACGACGACGCATCAAGGCATCCAACTCTATGTCCCGCCAGGGAGTCTTCCCACATCTCGCCGGCCTTCAGCCGGCAAAACGGGAGCAATACCTTCCGTATCTCGGGGTTTGCATCGAGTCTTGGCAAAGGGTTGTTTCGCATCGCTGCCATTGTACCGTGTTGGCGATTTCCTTCAATTCACGCTCTCACCCATCGACCATGACTCTGGCCAACCGGTCGATCTCCGCTCTGGTCCGTTTCTCCGTGACCGCGACCAACATGCAATCGTCCAATTGCGGATACCACCGGCCCAAGGGCACGCCGGCGAAGATGCCTTGGGCACGTGCCGCTTCCAGGAGTTCTTCCACCGGTCGGTCGCTGGAGCGGACGGCGAATTCCTTGAACGTGGGGCGGTCGAACGCCATGGAGAGCGAGGACTCGGCCGTCAGCCGCCCGGCTGCGTAGCGGGCCTTTTGCAGGCAGAGTTCGGCCACTTCGTGCATGCCCTGGGGTCCCATCGCCGCCAAGTAGACCGCGGCGCGGAGTGCGATCAACCCCTGGTTGGTGCAGATGTTGCTGGTGGCCTTTTCGCGGCGGATGTGTTGTTCGCGGGTCTGCAGGGTGAGCACCCAGCAGCGCTTTCCGCGGCGGTCGACGGTCTGGCCGACCAGCCGGCCGGGCATGCGGCGGACGAATTGTTCGCGGCAGGCGAGGATGCCCAGGTACGGTCCGCCAAAGGCCAGGGGGTTGCCCAGCGACTGGCCTTCGGCCACGACGATGTCGGCTCCGTAGTCGCCGGGTCGTTTCAAGAGCCCCAGGCTGATCGGGTCGACGGCCACAATCAGCAGCGCCCCGGCGCGGTGGGCGATCTGCGCGGCCGCCTCGACTTCTTCCAGGCAGCCGAAGAAGTTGGGGTGCTGAAGCAGTACGCAGGCCGTCTGGTCGTTGACGACTGTCTCGATCTGCTCCGGCGCGACCGCTCCCTCGGGCGTGCCGACCGTGATCACCTCGGTGTCCAGATTGGCCAGATAGGTAGCCAGGATCTGGCGGTACTCGGGATGGACGCTCTCGGCGACGACCACCCGGGCAGAGCGGCGGGTGGCGACGAGGGCCATCAAGACGGCCTCGGCCGCGGCGCTGCCGCCGTCGTAGAGGCTCGAGTTGGAGACGTCCATCCCGGTCAGTTGCGTAATCAGCGTCTGGTATTCGAACAGGGCCTGGAGGCTGCCTTGGCTGGCCTCGGCCTGGTAGGGGGTGTAGGAAGTGTAGAACTCGCTGCGGGCGGCCACGAAATCGACCACCGCCGGGATGAAGTGGTCGTAGCTGCCGCCGCCGAGGAAGCAGACGGACTGCGCGGCGGATGTATTGCGGGCGGCGAGTTGCTGGAGGTGGGCCGTCAGCTCCATTTCGCCCATGGCCGCGGGCAGATCGAGCGGGCGATCCAGCCGCAACTCCGAGGGAACCATCTCGAAGAGTTCTTCCAGCGAGGCGATGCCGACGGCGTCGAGCATGGCCTGTTGATCGCCGCTGGTCTGGGGGATGTAGGGCATTGGTCACCGGGTGTCGGTCGATTCTGCTTCGCACTGCTTCTGATACGCGGCGTAGTCCAGCAGATCGGCCAGGCCGGACTCGTCGCTGATCTTGATCTTGACGAACCAGCCGGCCTGGTAGGGATCGCTGCCCAAGGTGTCGAGTCTCCGGGTCAGTTCGGTGTTGACTTCGATGATTTCGCCGTCGACGGGGCTGAAGAGGTCGCTGACGGCCTTAACCGACTCGATCTCGCCCAGCGGCTCGCCCGCGGTCACCTGGCGACCGACCTCGGGCAAGTCGACGTAGACCAGGTCGGTAAGCTGCTGGAGGGCGAAGGCGGAAAGGCCGACGGTGGCAATCTTGGTTCCCGTGGGGTCGGTTTCCAGGCGGACCCATTCATGGGTCCTGCTGTAGAGGAGTTCTTCGGGCGTCACGTGCGGGGTCCTTTCTTGCTGCCGCGGTAGAAGGGGAGTTTGACTACCCGGGCCGGTTCGAGACGGCCGCGGATGTCGATCTGGAGTTCGGTTCCCGGCTGGGCAAAGTGGGGCGGGACGTAGCCCATGGCGATCGGCCTCTTGAGCGTCGGCGAGTAAGAGCCGCTGGTGATCTGGCCGATGACACGGCCGTCGGCGATGATCCGGCAGCCCTGGCGGCCCACCCGCCCGCTGGTACCCGGTTGCCCGACCAGCTCCAGGCCGATCCGCGTCTTGTCGAGCGGCTGTTGCTGGAGGGCCTTCAGCGCGTCACGGCCGGGGAAGTCGTATCCGACCAGGTAACAGGCGTAATCCAGACCGGCCTGGAAGGGATTGATATCTTCGGACAGTTCGTGCCCGTAGAGCGGCATGCCGGCCTCGAGCCGCAGGGTGTCGCGGGCCCCGAGGCCGGTGGACACGATACCCAGGGGTCTGCCCAGTTCCATCAGTACTTCCCAGATTCCCAGGGCTACCGTAGCCCCCACGCTGAGTTCAAAGCCGTCTTCGCCGGTGTAGCCGGTGCGGGTGATGATTCCACCTTGTCGCTGGGCGGCCGGGTGGAGAATGCCGACCTGCGCACCGTTGTAGTATCTCATCGAGTGGAGGTCGACGTCGACCAGCGGCTGCACGAGTTCCACCGATCGTGGGCCTTGGATGGCGAACATCGCCCAGAGGCGGGTCAGATCGGTGCAGATCACCTCCTCGCCGGGGGCTTCAGCTCGTTCGGTGGGGAGGTGAGCGTGGACCCAGTCGATGATCTTCCGGCGGTTGACGGCGTTGACCACCACGACGTAGAAGGGCTGGCCGTGGCTGTTGTGGTAGTAGCCGACCAGGACGTCGTCGAGGATGCCGCCCTGCTCGTTGGTGACCAGCGAATAACGGACCTGGTCCAGGGCCAGGTCAGCCACGCGTCGGGTGAGCAATTCGGCCAGGAAGACGGCCGCCCCGGGGCCCTCAATCCGCAGCCGGCCCATGTGAGAGATGTCGGCGATGCCCACCGCCGTGCGAGAGGCGACGTGTTCCTCGATGATCGAGGTGTACTGCTGGGGCATCCACCAGCCGGCGAAATCGACCATCCGCCCGCCGTGGGCGACGTGCCAGTCGTAAAGGGGGGTATGCAGCAGATTGAGATCGGTCAGGGGCATGTCAGGTCGCACTGGCTGGCATGGCAGGCGGTGAAAGGACGCAAAAGTGGCCGCGCTAATCGAGATAGGCGATTGTAGCCGCCTGTCCAAAGCTGACCAGGGGACTGACTGAGCTAGCCGAGAGTGGACGCCCTTGCAGCGCACGGCCAAAACACTGCAACTCATTGCCCCTGAATATCTTGTGTTCACTGCTGTCCTTCGTCGGACTTCCCACCAGAGAAAGGGTGCGGCCCCCTACTTGTAGCGCCATGCCCTGCCGCTTATGCTGGTGCGCGTGGAAATCAAGTTATAGGGTTAGTTAGGCGGCTTGACGCCACATGATGTACGGAGTGTCTTGCAGGCCGACACGGTCGTGGCCCTTGTGGCGGGGAGGACTTGGCTATGCGGATGGTTGCGGGTGCGGTCGTGCTTCTCGCAGGAGCGGTCCTGTTCGGAGCCGGCGCTGTCGCCGAGGCTATCCTCGCCGCTGCGCGAGAGTACGCACCGCGTGGCACCCTCGGGATGATCGGAGGCACCGTTGTCGGGCTGGTGGGCCTGGTTATCCTGATCAGCGGTTTCCAATCGGACTCGCCTCCGCGCTAGAGTCGCGGACTCGGAAGGCCCTACCGCCTAACCCGGCGCTGCAGCCGACCGGGCCGGCAAACGGGCGTTGCACGGTATTCTCTTCTTGCAGCCGGCCGGGCGGCTGAGCTATTCCGTTCGACGAATGATGGCATGAACAGTCGCTTGGGACTGCAATGGGGTTTGTCCCCCTTTGATGGACGAAAGCTCTTTGGAGCCAAGACGTGCAGCGGTGGAATCCACCCATGTTCAAGCCCGCGCTAGTTCGTGGTCCGGCAACGCCAGCGCTCGGAGGGTCGTGATGCCCGTCAAGGTTGTCTCTCTGCTCGCCGCCGCGTTGCTGACGTGGTCCGCGGACACCCACGCCGGCGAGGCCGAAAAGGTGACAGTCACCTCTTGCCTATCCCAAGACCCCTCACCCCCGGCCCCTGACCACTGCGTGGTGCCCGCCGCCGACCGCTTGGCGGTGCCCGGGGCGAGGGGAGAACGTTTTTGGATAGGCAGTAAGCTCTTGGTCACCTCGGTCCGCACCGGCGACACGGAGGTCTTCATTGTAGACCCCAGCACCGGCGACGCCTGGAACGTCTCCCGCAGCCCGAAGTCCGAGGATCGCTACCCCTGCTGGTCCCCGGACGGGAAGCAAGTCGCCTTCATCTCCGACCGCGCCGGCAGCCCGAATCTCTACGTGACGGACGCCGAGGGGAAGCACGTCAGACAACTCCTGCGGACCAAGGCCGTCTGCTACATGCCGAGCTGGGTGGGCGATCGCATCGTCTTCGGGATGCACGGCGAGAAGCCGGAGATGGCCAGCATCCGTCCCGACGGCAGCGGGCTGAAGATCCTGGGCGACGGGCACGACCCGTGTCTCTCACCCGACGGAAAGCAGATCGCCTACACCGGCCAGATTACCGGCGGGGTGACCGTCTGCGTGATGGACGCCGACGGCGGACAGAAGCGAGTGCTGGTACCCCAGCCCAATCCCTTCGGGGCCGTGTTCCCGAGCTGGTCGCCGGATGGCACCCAGATCGTCTTCAGCAAGAACGTCGGGGAGGGCCTGGAGCTGTTCATCGTCCGCGCAGACGGGACACGGCTGCGCCAGCTCACCAAGTTCGGCGGCGGCAAGGTGTGCACCCCGGCGGCCTGGTCGCCGGAGGGCAAGTGGATCTCCTTCCGCTTGACCGACGAGATGTACTGGCGCGACAAGCAGCGGATGGAGCAGGTCTATGCCGAGAAGCCGGCCGACAAGCGGCCCGTATGGGTGATCCGCCCCGACGGCACGGACGCCCAGGTGATCGAGTGCCTGCGCTATCAGTGTGCCATCGACGGCAGCCGCGCGGCCTGGAAGCCCGATAACTAAACACGCGCGCACACTGGTGGTAGCCGGGTGCCGGGTTGGGTAGAATCACGCCACCGCAACTCGCTTTGACCCTCAACGAGAGAAAAGGGACTATTGGCATGAAGCGTCGAACACTGATCGTTGCCGGAGTGATGTGCTGGGCGGGTCTGTCGACATCATTGGGCCAGGCTGAAGAGCAGCCGGCGGTTGCCAGGCTGCGGGCCGGCGAATTCCGCTGGACTGCCGGCCCGCCGGTGGTGGCCCCGTTGCAGCGGCCCGGCGATTTCCTGTATTCGGTGAAGGACCCGAGCATCGTGCAGTTCGGCGGTCGCTGGCACCTGTTCTGCACGATCCGCGGGCAAAAGCGGTCGCACCAGATCGAGTATCTGACGTTCGAGGACTGGGGAAAGACCGCCGAGGCGAAACGGCATTTGCTCACGCTGCATCCCGGTTTCTTCTGTGCCCCGCAGGTCTTCTACTTCCGCCCGCAGAAGGAATGGTATCTCATCTGCCAGGCCAGCGACGATTCGTGGGAGCCGAAGTACGCCGCCGCCTGCTCGACGACCACGGACATCGCCGATCCGAAATCGTGGAGCCCGCTGCGGCCGTTGGGGCATCGGCTGGCGGAAGGCAAGGCCGGGCTGGACTTCTGGGTGATCTGCGACGAGGCCAAGGCCCACCTGTTCTTTACCACCCTCGACGGGCGGATGTGGCGGGAAGAGACCCGCTTGGCCGATTTCCCCACCGGCTGGTCCGAGCCGGTTCTGGCCATCCAGGGCGACGTCTTCGAGGCCAGCCATACCTATCGCCTCAAAGGCCTGGACAAGTACCTCACGTTGATCGAGGCCCAGGCCGGCGGACGCAGATACTACAAGGCTTACCTGGCCGATCGGCTCGACGGCAAGTGGCAGCCAGTGGCCGACACGCTCAAGAAGCCCTTTGCCGCGCCGGGCAACGTCCGCTTCACGGGCAAGAGGTGGACCGACTCGATCAGCCACGGCGAGCTGATCCGCGTCGGGCACGACGAGCTGCTGGAGGTCAACCCTGCCGCGCTGCGGTTCGTCTTCCAGGGGGCAACGGACGAGCAGATGGGAGGCAAGCCCTACGGGCAGATCCCCTGGCGGCTGGGCGTGTTGGAGAAGGCAGAATGACGAAGGCAGAATGCAGAATGAAGAAGGTAGAATGATGAGGGGCAGGCGGTTGAAGTGATGGTTCGGTTCATCCTTCCACCTTCATGATTCTGCATTCTGCCTTCTGCATTCAGCCTTGCCAGTCGGCCATCTGGCAGCCCGCCTGCCGGCAATCCGACACGCCGCAGGCGCCGGCGTCCCTGGCCGCACAGGGCGGTTGGCTCGATCCGGCGGTGTGGGCCGCCGGCACACTCAGCTTCTTGGCCAGCCGGGCCTTGCCGCAGGAAGGGCAGGAAGGCTTCTCGCTGCCCCGCAGCAGGTATTCGAACTCGTGGCCGCAGTCCCTGCAACGGTATTCGTAGATAGGCATCGCAGCAGATCTCCCGGGCCTGCCAGGTATTCTGAACGTCCAACGTCAGTAGTTTCTAAGACTTTTGGCCTATGAAAGGACGCCCCTTTCGGGACATCATGTGGGTAGAGTCCAACCTCATGTATCCCGAAAGGAGAGCGTCATGGACGATG
>Ga0315277_10007234_pt1 | contig 14405 bp, 13 predicted proteins | sample YL17G05_15_MG_FD_203695 | JGI IMG/M metagenome (GOLD analysis project Ga0315277, IMG submission 203695) | Sediment microbial communities from Yellowstone Lake, YNP, Wyoming, USA - YL17G05_15 | ecosystem: Environmental > Aquatic > Freshwater > Lake > Sediment | place: USA: Wyoming | collected... | reverse complement strand
CGCTGGGCATTTCGTGCTTGATCAAGGCGCAGGCGGCCCGGCCGGGATAGATCGCCGTCAGTTTCCTAACCAGCCTTTGGCCCAGGTCCATATCGCCGACATTTATGTAGCTCAGCCCTTTGCTGCCCTCCTGCAACACCCGCATGGTGGCCATGTTCGGGCCGGAGGCCCCGCTCTCGGCGTAAAATGCCGCCGGATAGCCCGGGTTCTCCCCGTAGCGCATGGCGAACCGCTTGTGGAATTCCCGGCCGGCAAACGAGAGTTCATCCGGGAAGTCCTCGGCGACCTTGGTGGAATATTGGAGCCGGGTTGATTTATCGGTTTTTTCCATGGCGTTCATCCTTCCCGACGGTTGATGATGTGCACGTCGTAGTTCCTGAGGTTGGCCCGCAAAGCGGATATTCCGGCCACCGCCACGCGATAGTCCATGGCGGGATCCCGCGGCGCCAGGGCGTTGAAAACGGCCTCAGCGGCTTCCTTGGCTCCGGTCTCCCCGATTCCGATCTCGATCGGTTCGCCCTGGAATGAGGGAAGAGGACTCGCTTCGCTTCCGGTGTAGGTGGCGATCAGCCGGCCTTTTCCGGGCTCAATCGTCCAAGGAAAGAACTCGGCCTGACGGGCCCCGTCTTCCCGTCTCCTCAGGATGCTCAAGCCGGCGGCTCCGCTTGTCAAAACACAGCCGCTGATGCGTGGAGTGAAGTGGGGAGCATCAGGCTCGTAGGTCCAGCCTTCGAGCGAACGGGCAAGAATATCGTCGGGCCTCTCCCCTGCACCGGCCTGCTTCAGCTCCTTGGCGATGTCATCGGTCTGCCGCCCGTTGCTCACGGCGATCCTCCGGTCTATGGCGATCGCGCGATAGATGAGGAGGTCGGCCTTTCCCTTGTTGAGAGTCTCTTCATCCAGGGGTTCGGTCCAGACCGCGCTGCCCTCGAAGGTCAGCCTTCTGGCCTGGCTCGCCGCGGATCTTCCGGTGACCGCATAGACGACGATGACTCTGTCCAAGCCGGGCCCAGCGCCGATGATAATCAGCCGGCCCGGATAGGGCATAACCCTGAGTAAGCTCGATCCATTCATGGTGATATGGCCTCAGCCGGAGGCCCCTATAGATAACACAACGGCATTCCCGAAGTCAAAATAGCCCAAGCAGGAAGCGACGCGCACTTGTTCGGCCGGGACGCTTGGGATAGAATAATCAATCTGCCGCTCCGGCCATGAGGGTCGAATGAAAAAAGTGTATGAACCGGAAAAAGCCTACCGCAACAAAGAATTCCTCGATTCGGAGGAAGCCCGGACGATCCGCATCCTGAGCGAAATCCTGGAGCCCATGTTCCGGCTGGCCAAGCACAGGGTGCATTCCACGGTCCTTTTCCTGGGCTCTTCCCGGCTCGATCCTGGCGATAAGCGGTCGCCGCTGTTGAATTATTACAGGGACGCCGAAGAGCTGGCCTTCCGGCTGGCCTCTTGGGCCATCAAGCTAAAGCCCAAGGGCAAGAACTTTGTCATCTGTACGGGCGGGGGGCCGGGGATCATGGAGGCCGCCAACCGGGGCGCCGCCCGGGCCGGCGGAAAGTCTATCGGCATGAACATCTCCCTGCCCGCAGCCCAGCTTCCCAACCGTTACATCTCGCCCGAGCTGTCCTTCATCTTCTATTATTTTTTCACCCGCAAATTCTGGCTGGTCAATAAGGCCAAGGCGATCGTCGCCTTTCCGGGCGGGTTCGGCACTCTGGATGAGCTCTTTGAGACCCTGACCCTTGTCCAGACGGGGAAGATCGCCCGCGATGAGTTGACCATCATCCTTTACGGGGAAGAATATTGGCGGAAGGTCATCCATTTCGATACCCTTATCGAGTTCGGCGCCATCTCCCCCCGGGATGTCGAGCTCTTTTCCTTCTGTTCGACGCCGGGGAAGGCTTTCGCGCTCTTAAAGGCCGAGCTGAATAAGACTCTTTAAGCCGGTCGAGTCTCCCTGGCCCTTCGCCTTCTTCTGGCTAAGTACAGGTACACCAGGATCCCCCCGATGATGCCGGCGGCGTCGGCGACGGCATCCCCGATTGCGCTTGTCCTGCCGGGAACAAAAAGCTGGTGGATCTCATCCAAGATGCCGAGCGGCAATCCGGTGACGAAGACCAGGATAGACTTGACCGCTGCCGAAAAACGGAAGGCGTTGAAATAGCCCACGGAGAGGAAAAAACCCAGGAAAGAAAACTCGATGAAATGGGCGACCTTATCGAGCCCGCGGCCGGGCAGGTCGATGTTATAGTTCTGTGAGGACAGGGCGAAGATGAGGAGATAAAAGAGGATGGCGGGGACGAAGTAACGCACTTTTTTCATTGGTCAAGCGGTCTCAAAGCTGGTATTCTAGAGGATATTGGACGATTAATCCAGGGCGATGAAGAGATATCGTTATCTGCCGTTCGTCCTCGCAGCCGCTGCCCTCGCCGGCTGCCGGCCGAAAGTCGACTACCTTCCGGGGGGAAATGTACAGACCGGGATCGCCTCGTGGTACGGCGGTGAGTTTCATGGCAAGCCGACCTCCAGCCGGGAGGTGTATGATATGAACGACCTCACCGCGGCCCACAACACCTTGCCTCTCGGGACGTATGTCGCGGTGACTAACCTGAACAACGACCGATCGGTGGTCGTCCGTATCAACGACCGGGGGCCGTTTGTCAAGAACCGGGTCATCGACCTCTCCTATGCCGCCGCCCGGGCGCTCGATATGATCGGCCCGGGGACGGCCCCCGTCAGGATCGAGGTGCTGACCGACATCTCCCCGCCGCAGGCCGCGCTTAGCTTCTCTGTGCAAACCGGATCCTTCATTAATAAGGTTAACGCCGAAGCCATGAGGCGGGAACTTGCGCGGGAGTTTCCGGGTGTCCGGATCTCGACCTTCGAAACACCCCAGCAGGTCTATTACCGCGTCCGCGTCCCGGCCAAGGACAGAGAAACGGCCGAAACGATCGCCCGCGGGCTCACGGACAAGGGCTACGCCGCCGTCGTCTTCGAGGAACGGTAGCGTCCTATTTTTTTCTCTTGTAAAGGTAGGCTTCTTCCCTGAGCCGGTTTTCCCTGCCGTCATGAACAGCGTAGCTGCCGCCGCTCCACATTCCGGCCGACCCGTACTCGCCTTTCTTGTTGAGGGCATAAAAGCTGTGGCCGAAGTTGGGCAACCCGTCCTGATTGAGCAGGCGGGGCTGGAGCTTGGATTTCTCGGCGACGACCTGCATGGCCCTCAGGCAGGACTCCTCGGGCGAAAGGCCCTGACCCATGAACTGGACGGCCTGGAAGCTGCCACAGGTGCGAAGGTTAGCTTCCCCGAAGCCGGTGGAGCCGGCGGCCCCTATGTCGTTATCGACATAGAGCCCGGCGCCGATGATCGGTGAATCCCCCACCCGGCCGGGGATCTTGAAAGCATAGCCGCTCGTCGTTGTGACGCCGGCCAGGACCCCGGCGCTGTTCTTGGCCAGGCAGTTGATCGTGCCGTAGTGCTCGATATAAGGCTTGAGCTCAGCTATGATCTTTTTTTCGTCCGGGGAAAGCCAGTAGTCCTTGTCCGACATGGCCTCCTTCCATTTGAGCCATATCTCTCGGGCTTTTTCCGTGAGCAGGTCTTCCTCTTTGAAGCCGTGGGCCTTGGCGAATCTCAAGGCTCCCTCACCGACCAGGAGGACATGAGCGGATCTCTCCATCACGATCTTGGCCACCTTGGACGGCGTCTTGATATTGCGCAGGGAGGCCACGGCGCCGGCCTTGTGGGTCGGTCCGTACATAACGGAAGCATCGAGCTCGACGACTCCCTCCTCGTTCGGAATGCCACCATATCCGACCGAATTATCGTTGGGGTCCTCCTCCACAATGTTGACCCCGGCGATCACGGCGTCCAGCGGATCGCCGCCCTGGCGCATGATCTCCATGGCCTTTTCGGTGGCCCGGATCCCGTTTTCGCTCGAGACGACACACAGATCGTTTCCGCTGGATCCCTGGCCTCCGAAGAGGCTCACCCCCTTGGAAAGGACCGGGCCAGCCGTCAAGGCCATCCCTGTTTTCAAGAAATTTCTTCGCGATAATCTCGCCATACTCTGACCTCCTCGCGATCGATGAATGTTCCTAACATTACTAAAGTCACCGCCGGGATGCAACCTTTCTCGGGCCGTTTGACAAGACGTTTCCTTTGGATTAAAACCTTTCCCCATGACCTTCGCCAGGCGCATCCTGATTTCTTCGTCCCTTTTTCACGGCCTCAACGATGCCGCCACGGTCGTCGTCCCGATGATCTTTCCCATCCTCTACGGCCAGCGGTTCATCATCCGCAGCTATTCCCGGATCGGCCTGCTTTCGAACTTCGGCCTTCTCTCCACGCTCCTTTTCCAGGTGCTGGTGGTCCAATTTTCCCGGAGGATGGAATACAGGCACCTGCTCGTCGCGAGCTTCGCCGGCATCTCCCTGACTCTCTTCCTCATCCCCTTCTCCGCCGGCTATTTCGGGTTCTTTATTTTGTACCTGCTTTTCCGTATCTTCGACAGCTTTTACCATACCGTCGGCATGGCCTGGGTGTCCCGGACCCATCCGCACCAGGCCATCGATCTGGCCATGGGGATTCAGAGCGGTTCCGGGATGTTCGGAGTGTTCCTGGCTTTTCTCAGCTTCGGCTATCTGGCTCAGCATTCCGACTGGCGTCTGCCTCTCCGGTTTTGGGGCGGAGCCTGTTTTCTGCTGGGCTGTCTCAGTTTTCTTTTGATCAGGGGACTTTCCATTCCCAGGGATGAGGCCGGCCGCCTGGACGCCTCTTCTTGGCTCGGAACAGCCCGCCTCATCCGCCGGCATATCCCCGGGTTTCTGTTCGGCGGCGCGTCCTGGGCCGTGACCATCTATTTTGCCCCGTCTTTATTCTTCCACAAGTTCGCAGTCCCCATGGCGAGGACCGGGCTTTTCATGGCGGTGTGGATCGGTATCGGCACCGTGACCACCTATCTTTTCGGCTCGATCAGCCGCCGCCTGGGACGAGGGAAAGCCTTCAAGGTCGGTTTTGCCGGGGCGTCGCTCTCCCTCCTGATCATCGGCCTTTCCCCGCAGTCCGGGATCGCCGCCCTCGCCTTGTTTGTCTTCGGGATATTTTTGTTCCTCATATTCCCTTCTCTCCAGTCTTTCGTCGGGAACACGTGCCCGGAGACCCGTCAGCCCCAGGCGTTCAGCTTGGTCTCCAACCTTCAACTGCTGGCCGGAGCCGTGATCTCACTGCTCGCCGGATTCCTGTCCGACCGCTTCGGCATCAGTTCGCCGTTCATCGTGATGGGCGCGGTGGGATCTGTCGCGTTTATCCTTTCTTCGCTCGTGCGCCGACCTGCCGGCCCGACCGGCCGGACTTCCCAGGGTTGAGCCGCTCTTCTCTTTTGAGGTAAGATACAGCCCGGAGATATGAGTTGGACCGGAAAGAATATCGCTTCGGTGTCCGCGTTTTGGAGGCGACGGTTGCCGTGCGCTCCAACCGAGAATCCCTCCTCCCGGTCCTTCCCCCTCCCCTCGAGATCCACTCCCTGCATACCGATTTCCGCGAGGTCGAGCCGATCCCGTATTCCCCGCGCGCGGACGGAACAATCCGGCTGGTGGAAGCGCCCCGGATGCCTCCCCGCTGCCGGATATCCGGGACCCGGGCTTTTTGGGAGGGGCCCCTGCTATCTCTCGTCCGGAGGGCCTCCGACCCGAGGTTCAGCCTGTGGGGCAACCTGGGCTTCCTCTACCGTTTCGTCCTCTTTCTTTTGGAAAGGAAACACCGCATCTTCAATCTCCATGCCTGTGCGCTCTATGAGCCCTCCCGGCACCGGCTTTTCGTCATCATTGGTGGAGCCGGAAGCGGGAAGACGGTATATCTCCTCAGCGGTTTGGAGCGCGGCCTCGCCCTCTTCTCCACCGAGACCGTCCACTTCCGCCCTGAGGACCGGAGCATCCGCTGGTTCATGGGTTCGCTTGTCGACAACGTCAGGCTCGGAACTCTAAGGCGCGATTTTCCGCGTTTTCTTCCGGCCGCAGCAGGCGGCCCGCGGGAGGACGACTGGAGCCGGAAAATGGCGATCGACCTGTCATCCTACCGCTCGGCCGAGGAAACGTTGATCGATCCCGATGTCTGTCTCCTCTTCCCGAGGATCGAGGAGGGATTCGGGACGTTTGTCCTTCGACCTCTTCTCGATGATCGGCTGGTGACGCAATCCCTCTTCTCTAATATTACGGAGAAACTCAGCCAGACGACCGTTCTGTTTGATAGGATTCCGGTGCCTGGGTTCGACCGAATCGACTTGGCGGAAGCGCGGCGAAGAGCCTGTCAGGACCTCGCCCGGCACCGGACCCGCATCTTCTCCGGCAGTGTCCTCTCCGGTCCGCGGGAATGCTGGGGAGGTCTGCTCGAGGGCGCGATTCAAGAAGGGAGATAGCTATGCCGGACAAAGCGTGGAAAGGGGCATTTGAGATCCCGTGTCCCGGGAGGAGCGAGAAACCTCGCCGAACGGGCCTGACAATGGTCATCGACAAAGGGATGGGGGAAAACCTGCTCGGCGATCTCCTCCTGACCGCCGGCGACTCTGTCGATATCATCAAGCTGACCTTCGGCACCTCGGCGTTTTATAACCGGGATGATCTCAGGAGAAAGAACGCCCTCATCACCAGGGCCGGTATCGAGGTCATGCCGGGCGGCACATTCCTCGAAGTCTCCGTCTGGCAAAAGACGTGGCCTGCTTATCTGGACAGGGCGCGCGAACTCGGGTTCACAGCCATCGAAGTTTCGGACGGAACGATCGAGATGGACCGGGCGACCCGCCGCGACGTGATCCGAAAGGCCCTGTGCCTAGGATTTCAGGTCATCACGGAAGTCGGGAAGAAAGACCCGGCGGAGGCCCTTCCGATCGAAACGGTCCAGACCCTCATTCGGGAAGACCTCGAGAACGGCGCTTTCAAGGTGATCATAGAGGCGAGGGAGGCGGGCCGGGGCGTCGGCATCTTTGATAGGGAGGGCAAGACCAAGGCCGAGGAAATCGACCGGATCATGGCCGGCGGAACGGCGGTCGATCACCTGGTCTGGGAAGCGCCGCTCAAGAATCAGCAGCAGGACCTCATCCTCCGGTTCGGCGTAAACGTTAACTTGGGGAATATCCCGCCGGAGGAAGTGTTGGCGCTTGAGGCCCTAAGACAAGGATTGAGAGGAGACACCCTGAAGCAGGCCTACCGTGCCTCTTGTCAGTCTTCGTCTTCAAGGAGCTGAATAAGGACGGAGTGCTCGCCTTCGGGGACCTCGAATTTCAGGGCATCGCCCCTGAATATGCTCTTGAGCTGGTTGTCCACCAGCATCTGGTATTTCCCCTTCTTGAGGAACCGGATTCTGAGCTCCCGCGGTTTCAGGGATTTGAACTCAAAAGAAACCTCGTTTTCGGAATAGAGAAAATGTCTGAACACCGCCCCGCCGCTGGCCCGAATGATCTCTTCCTCCTCTTCTATGAGCCTGGTCTCCGAGGATGAAACCTCCACCTGGTAGTGCCTCCCTTGGATCGCCAGGCGTCGCAATTTCCCGTTGTCTTCAGGGTCCAGGATGCCGAAGCGAAAGCCGTCCCAGGGGGTGAAATCCAGGTACTCTTCGACGGCGATCAGGGCGAACAGAGGCCCCCAGCTCTGATACCGCTGGCCGCCGGCCTCGCCGGTCCGCGAATCGAAGTTTTCCGGGCAGAGCTGGAAGTTCTTCCAGCTCCGCAAGAAAAGCGCCAGGCTCTTCTGGGCCAGCTCGCCGGCTACGGCGTCGAAACCGCAGGCCTTGAGACCCTGGTAAACAAGGTAGTTGGTCGGCGGCCAGATCGTTCCCCTCCAGTATTGCTGGTCTTTATAAAGAGGATCATCGCGAGAGATCGTCGGCAGGATATACTCGCCCCAGAATTCCTTGGGATTGAGCAGCCGCTTGACGAGCAGAGAGGCCCTCCGGGCGTCAGGGATCCTGGCCAGAAGGGGATAGAAATTCGAAGCGGCCTTCCTTGGAGAAAAAGAGCCGTCCCAGCGGCGGTCAAAGTAGAAGCCTTCCCGTTCGTTCCAGAGCTTGTCATTGATGAGCGCTTTCATCTGCTCGTATTCCTGAAGAAACGCACTGTGGTCTTCCGGAAGGTCGAGGATGTCGGCGATCTGGGAGAGACAGTATGCGTCCAGCGCATAGAGGCAGTTGAGGTCCAGGCAATTCAGAGTCAGAGTCCCCGAGTTCTCGCTGAACGAGGCCTCCTCCCAGTTGGGCAGGTCGTCTTGTCCAGACTCCCACATGGCTCTTTGTTTGCCACCGGCTTTCTCTTCCCATGGAGGGACAGCGCTGGGCACCAAGTCGGCGTCCGATCCCCATTCGAGCAGACCATCGGCGTTGCCGTCCCGGCGGGGCCGGCCGTCGGCTTTGGGCGCTTTCCAAAAGGCGTGCCACTTCGATAAGCGGGGGTAAGCCGTCTTGAGCATCTCCAGGTCCCCGAGTCTGCCGAATAGCTTAAGGGTGACATAGGCGCCGATCGGAGGCTGGGACCGGTCGGGAGTGCCGCTCGACCGTGACCTCCAGTTGGGAATGTTCCCGTTGGGGTATTGCGTTTCCAGGACGGAGACCACGGCATCTCTGGCATGCCGGGCGCTCTCTACGGAAACCTCGAGAGCGTTGAAGAAGGAACCCCATTCGAAAATCGTCCAAAGGTCGGGCGACCCGTCGGGCCGGGGGAAGATCCAACGCCTGCCGGCGGGCGTGTAGAGCCGGTGATTGTCGGGCTGATAAAGGGTCGTCCAGAAGAGGTTGTTGGTGACGGCCTCGGCCGCTCCATTATAGAGTCCATCCACTTTCACTCTCTGGTTGCGGTAGCGCGTCTCTTCCTCACGGAGGAAGGATTCGATGGTTTTCCAGTTCTTGTAGCGATAGATCTGGTTGTTCAGCAATTCGGGATCTTCGCCCACCGCGGCGATGAAGTAAAGAGTCCTCTCCTTTTCGGGGGAAAAGGAGAGCGCCAGGTCCTGGCCCTCCGGCAAAGCGAGTCGTTCGCCCGGCCGGTGGGTCCAGAAGAGGTAATGATAAACCTTGCCTTCCTTATTCTCTCCCTGGACCTGGCCATCCGGCCGAAGCTGGAATTTTCCCTTGAGCTCCCAGGGAAAATAGTGAACGACCTGCAATGAGACGTCTTTGGGAGCCCGGATCCGGCCGAGCACCGTCCGCTCATCCTGCCTGGACCATTCTACGGTCAGCGTGTCTGATTTGGAGGGCGGCTTAATGAGGACCGGCGTATCATTGCTCTCGTTGAAAGGAAGGCTCAAATCGGCTGCAACTCGGGAATACGAGCCGTCCGGGGAATGGGCGCCGACCTCCGAGATCAGATAGAAAAAATCCTCGCCTTCCGCTGTCCGGCCTTCCTTCTGGATTCTGAGGCGAAGCCCAAAATAAACGCCCTTGCTCGGAGCCAAGACAAGTCCGAACCATTCTTTCGCTTCAAAAGCTCCGATTTGAGTCCCCTTCCAGGGATAGAAGATCTCCGCTTGGAGCGAGAGCCCCGCAACCATAACAAAGGCGACTGAAAACAAAACTGCGGCGGCCGGAATTGATTTTGCAGTTCTAGCGGCCATTTTAGGATCCTGGTCTTGCCTAATTTACGGCAAAACTGTCCATAAATCAACGCTCGGCTGCTCCTCTCACTTGTCGGCTATCGCCTTAGGAGTCCGCCTTGATTAAAATAGGAGCTTGAGGATCGATGCGACAACCGGAACGTACGGTCACCCAGAACGCGGCCATCTTGAGGACGGCCAAGGTGGCTGTGGTCAGATGCCCGTCCTATGAAGCCGGGGCCTTGTCCGGAGCGGTGCGTCGGAGCCTGGAGCTCCTCGGCGGCGCGAGCGCATTCTTGGCGCCGGGAGCAAAGCTCTTTGTCAAGATCAATCACCTCTCCCCTCATGCTCCTCCGGAGCGGGCTATTTGCACGCACCCGGCCTTTCTCCGGGAAGTTTTGAGAATCGTCTTGGAGTGGGATGTGCGCGTGACCGTCGGGGATGACGTCAACTTCGGCCGGCGTGACGAGTTTTTGGCCACCGGCTTCCGTCAGGTCTGCGCCGAGCTGGGGGTTACGCTCGTCAACCTGAGAGAGAGCGGGTTTGCTGAGATCCCCGTCGCCGGGGCGCTGCTGGATTCGGTCTACGTTGCCCGGCCCGTCCTGGAAGCTGACCTCGTCTTGAACCTGCCCAAACTCAAGACTCATTCTTTCACCATCTTCACCGGAGCCGTGAAAAACTTGTACGGCGTCATTCCCTATGGCCTGCGGCTCGACGGCCACCGTCGCTTCGTGCGCAACGATGTTTTTTCGCGGATGCTGGTGGACGTGTTCTCCGCGATCCCTCGCCAATTCACGATCATGGACGCCGTGATCGGCATGGAGGGAGAGGGCCCATCCTCCGGGATGCCCAAGAAGATCGGTCTGATCATCTCCGGCGGGGACGGTATCGCGGTGGATGCAGTCGCGTCGAGCATCACGGGCCACGACCCTCTCCGGGTTTTCACGACGTCCGATGCCCACGAGAGAAACCTCGGTCTTGGCGACCTGGAGCGCATCCAGGTCGTCGGGGAGGATCTGGCCAAGATCCGGGTTGGGGATTTCCGGCCTTCCTCGGCGGCCGCCCTCCTGTTCCAGCGCCGGTTGCCTTCGTACCTTTATGCTTATGTATCCGGAGAGCTCATTCTGACCCCGGAGGTCATCCCCGACAAATGCACCGCCTGTCTGGAATGCCTCACAGCCTGCCCGACCCGGACGATCCGCCTGGTTCGCAACACGCCTTGGATCGAAGAAGCCGGCTGCATCCACTGCCTCTGCTGTCATGAGGTCTGTGTCCACCGGTCCATCCGCCTGAAACAGCGCCCCCTTGGGCGGTTGTTGAGAGAGAGCAGGCGGTTGTATAAGGGCGTGAGGAACCTTAGGCGAGGGCGATAAAGAAAATTACGCGGTGCATTTTGCGGCGGGCTGTGATAGATTAAAAAGCCGGAGGCGCGCTCATGGATTTCAACATGTTTTTCAAATCCCGTCAGGGAGAGATGGTCCATCTTCTCAAGAACATCGTCGGCCGGGAATCCCCTTCCAATGACAAGAAGGCCGTGGATGCCTGTTCGGCTTTTGTTGTCGGCGAGTTCAAAAAGACGGGAGCAAAAATTACCCGCTTTCCCCAGAAGGAGATCGGTGATCTCCATCTCGTTGAATTCTCCGGTCCATCCCGGCCCCCGGCCGACGGGAGAATCCTCGTCCTAGCCCACATTGATACCGTCTGGCCCGTAGGAAAGATAGACAAGATGCCCTTCTATATTTCCGGGGACAAAGTCTATGGGCCCGGCGTCCTGGACATGAAGGGGGGGGTGGTTGAAGCCATCTTTGCCTTGAAAGCCCTCCATCAGCTCAGCCTCCGGCCGCCGCGAAGGATCGCGGTGTTCATCAACTCGGCCGAGGAGACCGGTCATGAGTCTTCCCGGGAGATAATCGTCCGGCTGGCGGGAGGTTCCAAGATCGTCCTCTGTCTGGAGCCAGCCCTGCCCGGCGGAGCCTTGAAAACCCAGCGGAAAGGAAGGCTCGTCATCCGGCTCGAGGTCAAAGGGAGAGCGGCTCATGCCGGGACTCCCGAAAAAGGGGTCAACGCTATCGAGGAGATTGCCGGCCAGATCCGTCGCCTCCGGAAGTTGGCCACGGCCGGAGCTACCGTCAGCGTGAACCTGGTCGGCGGGGGGGAGAAGGCCAACGTCGTGGCCGAGGCGGCGTGGGCGGTCATGGACATCCGGTTCTGGAGCTCTGCCCAAAAGGACAGGATCGTCGGCGCGTTCAAACACCTGAGGCCGGAACGTCCCGGCGCCAAGTTCAAGTTTGAGGTCGAAGGCCTGACGCCGCCGATGGAGAAAACAAAAGCCTCCCTCCAGCTCTTTCAGCAGGCTCAAAAGATCGCCGCGGCCATGGAGATCAATCTGACGCAGGGCCGGACAGGCGGAGGATCCGATGCCTCGATCGCCTCGGGTATGGGTGTAGCGACGCTGGACGGCCTGGGACCCGATGGCGACGGGATCCACGCTCAGAACGAGCATCTCCTGCTGTCGTCGCTCGTGCAGCGGACGGCCCTGCTCACGGAACTCCTCAGGCAGCTGTAGCGAGGCCGAAGGACCTGTCCCCAAGCCGGAATTTATTGACTAGAGGGGGGAACTCTGGTAACGTGGGAGACGAAAAGTTTTCTGATATTTTCCGTAATCATATCAGAGGAGGCTTCTTATGATAAAAAAGTATTATCTTCTCTCCCCGGGCCCTACACCGGTCCCCGATAGCGTCTTGTCGGCGGCCGCCGAGCCCATCATCCATCATCGGACGCCGGAATTTTCCGAGATCTTCATGCAGGTTTCGGAAGGCCTTAAGTATGTCTTCGGCACAAAAGAAGATGTCTTCATCCTGACTTCTTCCGGCAGCGGCGCCATGGAGACGGCCATCGTCAACACCCTGAGCCCCGGTGATAAAATGATCTCCATCAATGCCGGGAAATTCGGCGAAAGATGGGGTAACATCGGCAAAGCTTATGGCGTGAATGTCAAAGAGATCGTCCTGGAGTGGGGAGCAGACTTCAGTAAGGAGCAATTGGCGGCCGAGCTCAAGGCGAATCCAGGAGTCAAGGCGGTCTTCACCACTCTTTCCGAAACTTCGAGCGGAGCGATCTACGACATCAAGGGATTCGGCGAGGTGGTCGCCCAGACCGAGGCGATTTTGGTCGTGGACGGAATCTCAGGTGCAGGGGCTACTCCGTGTCCAATGGACGAATGGAGGATCGATATTCTTGTCTCCGGGTCTCAGAAGTCATTCATGATCCCGCCCGGCCTGGCCTACATCGCCTTCAGTCCAAAAGCCTGGAAGCTCGTCGCCTCGGCCAAGCTTCCGCGGTTCTATTTCGACGCCACAAAGGCCAAGAAAAACCTGGAAAAACAGACCACACCCTGGACACCGGCCATATCTCTGATCATCCAGCAGAAGAAGGCTTTGGACATCATCAGAACCATGGGTCTCGAGGCCCTGCTCGAACATCACCGCATCCTCGGGGAGGCCACCCGAGCAGGCATCAAGGCCCTGGGGTTGGAACTTCTGGCCAGGAACCCCGGGAACATCTTGACCGCCGTCAAGACCCCGGCGGGGATCGATGGGAGCAAGCTGGTAAAAACGATGCAGGCTAAATATAAGGCCTACATCGCCGGCGCCCAGGATCCGAACAAAGGGAAGTTTTTCCGTATCGCCCATCTCGGCTACATGGGCGGCTTCGATATAATAACCTCCCTGGCGGCTCTCGAGATGACGCTCGTCGACCTGGGTTTCTCGTTCGAAAAAGGCCGGTCCATGGCTGCGGCCGGGGCCATTTTAAGGGAGAATTGGAAATGAAGAAAATTTTATTGGCTGATTCGCTGGATAAAGAGGCCGTCGACAAGCTCAAGTCCCTGCCCCAGTTTGACGTTACCATCAAGACCGGCATGGACGAAGCCGAGCTCGTGAAGACAATCCCCGGCTTCCATGCCGTGGTCGTGCGGAGCGCCACCAAGATAACACGCAAAGTCGTCGAGGCGGCGGCCGGCCTGGAGATGATCGTCCGGGCCGGGATCGGCCTGGATAACGTGGACGCTGCGGCCGCCAAGGAAAAAGGCATCAAAGTGGCCAACACGCCGGCGGCGACAACTATCTCCGTGGCCGAGATCACTTTCGGGCTGATGCTCGGTGCCGTCCGGCAGCTCGGCCGGGCCAATCTCTCCATGAAGGAACACAAGTGGGAGAAAAAGAGCTTCTCCGGCACGGAGCTCTATGGGAAAGTCCTGGGGATCATCGGCGGAGGCCGGATCGGCCAGGCTGTCGCCGAGCGGGCTCTGGCCTTCGGGATGAAGGCGCTGGTCTATGATGTCGTTAAGATCGAGACCAAGCTCGACCTGAGGCAGGTCGGGTTGGATGAGCTCCTGGCCCAGGCCGAAATCATCACTCTCCATACTCCAAAGCAGGCCAAGCCCATTCTCGGCCGCGAGGAATTTCTGAAGATGAAGAACGGCGTCATCATAGTCAATGCCGCCCGGGGCGGCGTTGTGGACGAGGCGGCGCTCCTCGAGGCGCTTAACTCCGGAAAGGTCAAGGCCGCGGCTCTGGACGTCTTTGAGAAGGAGCCTCCCGCAGATTTTGCCTTGATCGACCATCCGAATGTGATGGCCAGCCCCCACATCGGCGCCGCCGCCGAAGAGGGGCAAAAACGGGCCGGCCTGGAGGTCGTCAAGATCCTCGAGGAGAAGCTGGCCTAGTGGCGCGTCTCACAAATAACTTGGCTATTTCATTATCAGCGGAAGACGCGCCACCGCGGGGGAGTTTGAGGGGGACGGCGTCGTTCCCCTC
>Ga0315277_10007231_pt1 | contig 14406 bp, 14 predicted proteins | sample YL17G05_15_MG_FD_203695 | JGI IMG/M metagenome (GOLD analysis project Ga0315277, IMG submission 203695) | Sediment microbial communities from Yellowstone Lake, YNP, Wyoming, USA - YL17G05_15 | ecosystem: Environmental > Aquatic > Freshwater > Lake > Sediment | place: USA: Wyoming | collected... | reverse complement strand
ATGAGTGTCCGTATTTGGGCAACGTGGCCGGGCCAACGGATTGTCTTTTCATCCATCTCCTTCACACCTTTCATTGTCTGCACGAGCGTTGAGAGACCATCGGTGTAGAAACATTCACACCTACCTATTGGTGGGGGGAAGACCACTGGTTCCAGACCAGACAACGCCTCAACGTCAGTGACCCTGCCATTCTTCACGATCTTTGCCTTACGCAGATACTCCTCCAAAACTGCCTCAAATGAGAAGACGATTCTATAGTTGAGCGGAGGCTTAGGACGTTCTGGGATGCCCCCTACTTTGATGTGGACCTCGTCAACCCTTTGCATTTTATCAGCCGCGTCCATGGCCAGAATGTTCGTCAATCCTGGCGCAAGACCGCACGCAGGGACTATTGTGATACCTTTCCTCTTAGCCTTGGAATGAATCCTGCTCTGTTCAAAACGCCAGCCAAAAATCAGATCAACAAAACTCACACCTGCCTTTAGGGTCGATTCGATGGCATATTCACTTAATCCATGGGGCAACGCCCCAACACCGACATCAAATTTCCTCAGAAGATGAATGGTCTCCGAGCTTTTCCGCACATCATGACGTTTGACTTGAAGCTTTTCCGAAGATTCTACTCGAGCAAGCGATCTAAGACGATTAACATCGATATCGTAAACGACGACCTGTTCGACTTCCCTCGACCTAACCAGGTCCCTTGCAACCGCTGATCCCATCAAACCAGAACCGAAAACAGCAATCTTCAAGTCTATTTCTCTCCAATTAATGCAGAGTTACGCACTCCTTCTAGCGAAGAAGTAAATATACCGTCCCAATGAAAGTCGCTGACGAAAATGCTCATTCGAAAAGCTCGCATTATCATCGTGGGCATCGCACTGACGCTGGCTAGTGCTCTTTACGCTAAGGAGTTCAATTGGCCCGACTACTATCATGTTGAATATGGTTTTCCAACGGCTTGGACGGTCAGGACCCTAAGCACCATCATCGGGCCCACCGACAGCTTCGCGTTTCAACCCGTTCAATTCATACTCGACTTGCTGTTCTGGTCACTGGTTGCATTCCTGATTCTGTTTGGGGCTGATCGTGTGCATCGTTCTAGAGCGGGACGGCAAGAGAGTGGCGAGAAATAGCACGGCAGGGCGAGAATCATCATCGACTCCTATGGCCTTTCACTGCCAAAGGAGACTGCTGTCGGTTCTCAGATTTTGGAGGTCTTAATCCTAATTCCCCTGAGTTGGATGTGGGGATGTAAAGGCTTGCAAACCAGAACAGCACATTCTCCTCGCGCGAGAAATGTACACGAATGAATGAATCGAATCGTGCAACTGGATCCAATATGTGATTGTGACTCTGATTATTCATGCCAATGTCAGGTTGAAGAAGGATTTCCTCGAGCCGCTGCAGCATCTCGGAAATCTGTACATGCTCTCTCATTACGGAGGCGCTAGCTTCAGAATCAAGTCGTTCTTGTATGATTGGAATTAGGATCCGATCTTCTCTGGACTCGTGATCGGTCAAGAGACTTCGAAGCTGTTGGATGCATGAAATTGCTTTCCGTACGAGTTTCTGATTGACAGCCTTATTGCGACCTATCTCATTTGCAATCCTTGCTAAGGACGCGCACTCTCGAAGAACTAACTTGTGTTCTCTCTGCAATTGAAGGAGAGGCTCCGCGATCTTCCCATCGGAGACGGGCTTCCTTCCATTTTCGGGAATTCCGCAGCCACACGAGTCAACGCAGTTCTCCTCTGACAAGGTAGGTCCGTGTTGAGTGCTCAAACATGTCCCCGATCCCGATAGCAGAGAGCTTCTGTGTCACCTTGAGTAGCTGAGTTTCTGAATAGACATTGCCCCTAACAGGTTTGGTCATACCGAACGAATTTTGCGGTCGTTTGGAATAATCTCTATAGGACGCATGAAAGAAGCGTTTGAAGGCGCACATGCTAGAAGCGGTTGTCCGGATCAGCCCTCCCCATAGCTGGATTAGACGCGTGACTAGCAACTTCCCTGCCGTAATCCGAGTATTGGACTGCAGGACTCTACAGGAGAAGAAGGGGGTCCAGGAACTCTTCGAAATAACAAGTGCACCTGAACTTTCCGAGAAGATACTGGACTACCTGCGCCAGGACGATTACGTATATGATGTGGATGTCATAAAGGGGAAAGCCGGTAGAATCATAGGGTCATTGAAGACTCGAAAATGCACTGCGTGTCGAACCTTCGCTGGCGCCAGTTGCTTCCTTGTTTCCGGAACCACTAAGCCTGACGGCAAGCTTGAGTGGACCTTGCTGGGAAGCGATTCAATGGTCAAGTCGCTTCTGAAGGAATTAGAGGAAGAGCAGGTGGTGGCCGAAGTTGTCAGAATCTCAAAGCTGGAGGAAGAAGAGGAGCTAACCGCAAGGCAGGAGAACATCCTACAGATTGCCTTAGAAAAAGGCTACTTCGAATTCCCGAAGAAACTCACTCTTCGCCAACTTGCCAAGGTTTTGGACATTTCCCCGGCTACTCTCACCGAGATACTAAGACGTGGGCAAAAGAGAGTGTTACAAAAGCACTTCAAGGGACGCCCCTCGGTCCTGACACGTCAGGAGAAGGTCTTCCCCGTTTGACCAGTTGATTCCTCGTCCTATCCGCATCTGGCATTTCCCGCTATCGACACAACCCCGAAGACCTCGAAATCCAGCTTTGGTTCTCACTTCTGGAAACAGCCTAACATGTTAGGGATTACGGCTATTCGAGGCCTCACACTTCTGAGCACAAAGCGTGTTTCCGATGAAATCGGATTTCCTCTTCAAGAGAAAACCTGCTTCCTTAGCGACACTGATGATTTTGGTTCTTGCAGTCTCGACCCTGTCACTTCCGTTCTTTGGCCTTAATGTCTCTGGGGCTGCGAATGCTCCTGCTTACGCTCCGAACAGAAGCAAGTCGCCCTTTGATCTTCCGTCAGCTCCTTCCTCTGCTGATAGAGTCGTAGTCACTCTGCTAACTCAAGAGCTTCTGGGGCAACTTGCAGACGGAGTTACCTACACATACTGGACTTTCAACGGCACCGTTCCCGGGCCCTTTATTCGATTGCGAGAGGGTCAACAAGTGGAAATGCACATCAAGAACGCGGCAAACAGTACAATGTCGCATTCCATCGATTCGCATGCGATCTTGGGTACAGGTGGAGGATCAGTCTACTCTCAGACTCCACCCGGTCAAGAATCAATTTTCCTCTTCACCGCGATGCGAGCAGGTCTGTACATCTACCACTGCGCGACACCGGACATCCCGACCCACATTGCCAACGGCATGTACGGACTAATGCTCGTTGAGCCGAAAGGTGGACTTCCAAAAGTCGACAGGGAGTTCTATGTGGTTCAGGGCGAATTCTACACTGCAGGAGCTTTCGGAGAGAAGGGATACCAAGCCTTCAGCTATCAGAAGGCCAACGCTGAGACCCCGGAATACGTCGTATTCAATGGCGAAGTCGGTTCACTCGGAGCTGGAATTCCCAAAGTGAAAGTCGGAGAGACAGTTCGCATATTCTTTGGGAATGGCGGGCCTAATCTCGTCTCGTCGTTCCACGTGATTGGAGGGATATTTGATCGAGTCTACTTAGAGGGTTCAATCGTTTCAGACCCCATCAGAAACGTGCAGACCACCCTTGTTCCAGCCGGTGGCTCTGCGATGGTTGAGTTCAAGGCTGAAGTGCCTGGCAAATGGATACTCGTCGATCACTCACTCTTCCGAATTCATCGCGGCGCAATAGGGGTGATAGAAGCGGAGGGACCAAGCGATTCTTCAATATTCTCCTCAGTAAAGAACGCAACGACGGGACCGGGTGCAGATACTCACATGTCGAACATGACCACGATGACGTCGACAACCGCAACTCCATCTGGATCAGTCAACCCATCAAACAGTGTGGAAGTTGCAATCGAGAACTATGCTTACGTGCCCACCGTGCTGACTGTAACAGTCGGGACGACTGTGACCTGGATAAACAAGGATCCAGTTGGACATACGGTGACTGAGGGTACGCCAGAATCGACAAAGCCCGCAGATCAAAGAGTATTCGATTCGTCAAATGGCAGACAAGCGAAGTACGATCTAATGCAGCCTGGGGAGAGCTGGAGCTTCACCTTCACAACCCCCGGGACTTACGATTACTACTGCATTCCGCATCCCTACATGAGAGCTCGAATCACTGCCCTCCCCGCCGGAGGTTCATCTGGCCAAGGAAGCCAAGGTTACGGTGACTTCACCGTAGTCCTGACGGGCAAACAGATCTATGCAGCAAGTGCCTTTGGGCTGATTGCATTAGTGGCGATAATGGCAATCTTTGCAAGATCAGGCAAGAAAGGCAACTGATAAGCGGCTCCTTCAATCAGGCCATCTGGATCTGGCAAGTGAACTAGGACAAAGGAACTGGTATAAGGGCCACTATCGGCAATTGGCTAGTGTGATTCTAAGATTGCTTTGATGTGAGGTGGAATGTTGGGTTCGTACGAGACGCGAAGAACCCAACGCATCAAATCCTTCTCTGTGACTATGCCGACCAACTTTCCATCATCAAGCACCGGCAGCCGCCGGACTTCGTTCTTCAACATCAGCTCGAAAGCCTGTTGAACTGACATCTGTGGCGAGGCGGTAACCCGCAATTTGGACATGGTCTTCTTGGCGGTCTTCTTCAAGACACTGTTCCCTTTGACAACCTGCCTTGTTATGTCGCGCTCTGTTATGATTCCAACTGGTTCCTTTCCTTCAAGGACCACAACTGATCCGATGTTCTGCTTCACCATCTTCTTGGCAGCAACAGCGAGAGCGTCGCTCGCCTTCATCGTTGTTACAGGGCTGCTCATCACATGAGCAAGAGTGTCTTCCCGAGGAACCTCAGCTGTCAGAGTCTCCACCAAATCGATATCTTCACGGGACTGACCTCTTATTACTTTCCATGATCCATGAGAACAGTGTTTCGTCGCTAGCAAAGTTGGAAAGCAGCCTCAGTGTGAATATAGGCCGATTTCGGTGACAGGCTTGTTTGGCTGGGTCGAGCTTGGTGCTTTGCATAGTCGCACTTGTCGTTTTCTCCGTAATGAGCGTGGGCTCAGCCAAGTACAAGAAGCTAGCCAGAGAAGCGCTTAGATGCGTATTCAAGACCCTGACGCTAAGTCCTTGCGATGTGGCACTTGAGCAGAGAGTAAAGGGCAAGATCACAGCCAAGCTTCTTGGTACTCCGCGTCTGGCGCGGTTCTTCTACAGGAACTTCACGGTAATTTCCTGGTTGTTCACACTGACGTTTTTCGCGTCGCTGATTTACTCTGCCTACTCATTCTACAACTTCTTCGTGTACGGTTCCTGCGAACCCGGCAGTGTCTGCGTACTCACTGCCATAGGCTGGTGCATCTTACTCATCGAGAAGGCCATAGTCTATGTTGTCCTCGCCATCTTGGTGGCCATTCTGGGCTACTTCGTCTACAGGCACTTTCGCCGTCGAAAATAGCAGATTCGTGAGATTTCACCATTCCAGATTGACCGGTAACTAGCGGACATATGACTGGGGCATGAGGCCGGTAATCTTACACCATTTAGTGGTCTGCGCGTTTTTGATGTGTGAAACTCTGGGAAGGGCAAAAGTTAGCTAGTTTCTGTTCAAGATCACAGGTAGGAATAAATGATGACCCTTCTTAAGCGATGGCGGCGCAAAGAACCGATGAATAGACGAACGAAAGTTCTGGGCAAGTTCGTTGAGGTTTCAAAGGAGCCTATGAGGCGTAGCGGCAAGCTTTTCGTCTTATTCGTAGGCGCTGAGCACTCTCCGTTCTGTGCCGCCGAGAGATGGGCCATAGTCCGAGCCCTCCAAAAATTTGGACAGTGGAGTGACCTCAAGCAAACTATGAGCGCCGCGAGGGACGAACCATTCCTCAATCTTCCCACATACGATTTCACAGAGGCCACCTACACTAGCTCTCATATCGAGTTCGTAGCTCGCGAGCTCAAGAACCGGGAGTTCAAGCCGCTCCAGAAGCTGTTGAAAACCGAAGAGAAGATTGTCCGCAAATTCAATCCCCAGAAAGAAATACCATTCCTACTTGTCGGGGGCAGGTTCATGCAGCTCGGAGCGGGATTTACGCCTAAGATCTTCATCGGTCACACCTTCCGGCAAACAGAGACTGAGTTGAAAAAGGCTGAGTCAGAAATCAGAAAGACGATCGACGCAGAGGGCAACATCATCGCGGCGCTGCTTTGCGTTTCGGGGTTGCCACCTGAACTCTGCAAGGAGACAGGTGTCGCCGAGCTTGTGGCACAGGCCACTGCCAAGCTCGCAGCGTGATTCAAGGAAGCATTTAACAAACATTACCTGCAGCTAGTTTCTCAGGGGAGAAATTCAGCAGCTCGGTGTTGAAGAGTGACTATGCAGGTTCAGGGCTACAAGTTCTTCGTGAACGGAAAAGTGACTGAGGGTTCCGCTACCGAAACATTCGATTTGAGGAATCCCGCGACTGGAGAGGTTTTGGGGCGAGTCCCTCGCGCAACCAAGGACGACATGTACGAAGCAGTGGATGTAGCGAGAAGAGCCTTCCAAGCTCCCGCATGGAGCGATATGGAGCAAACGAAGAGAGGTAAAATCCTGCTCCAACTCGCAGCGTTGATCCGTCAGAACTTCGAGCAACTAGCCAAAACAGAAACTCTGAATCAAGGAAAACCGATTCGAGAGTCAAAAGCCGATGTTGCTTGAACAGTACGAGCATTCGAGTACTGGGGAGGACTTGCCGACAAGATCGAAGGCGAAACAATTCCAGTCACCTCAAACAGATTAACGTACACTATCCGTGAGCCGCTAGGCGTAACAGCTCACATTATCCCCTAGAATTATCCCTTGGCTCTTGCCTCAAGAAGTCTTGCGCCTGCACTTGCTGCTGGAAACACCGTTGTGGCTAAACCGGCCGAGCTAACGCCATTGTCACTACTGAAGATCGCGGAGTACGCTCAGAAGACAGGGCTTCCTGATGGTGTTCTGAATGTTGTGACTGGTTCCGGTTCACAGGTCGGAAGAGCGCTAGTGTCCCACCCTGACATTGACGGTATAACTTTCACAGGTTCAACTGAAACCGGACAGCAAATCATGGAGGCCGCCGCGAAAAACATCACCCCTGTCTTGCTGGAGCTCGGAGGAAAGAACCCTAACATTGTGTTGCCTGACGCAGACTTTGATAAGGCGGTGCAGATGGCGAAATTTGCAATCTTCACAAACGCCGGTCAGATGTGTTGGGCCGGTTCGCGCTTGCTCCTCCATGCGGAGATCTATGACAGGTTTCTCAACGAACTGAAGAGACAGACCGAATTGCTCAAAATCGGCCCTGGACTCGATGAGAAAACAGAGTTAGGGCCCATGGTTTCAAAAGAGCAGCAAGAAAGAATCGTAGGCTACATCAAGTCTGGCCAAGAGGAGGGGGCACGTTTGGTGACGGGAGGTAGCGTTCCAGAAGATCCAGCCCTGAAGAACGGATGCTTCGTCAAACCGACGATTTTCGCGGATGCCACCTCAGATATGAAAATAGGCTGCGAAGAAATCTTCGGACCAGTGCTAGCAGTTTTCAAATTCAACTCGGTTGACGAAATGATCCATATTGCCAATGACACCAATTTCGGTCTGTACGCCGGAGTGTGGACGAACAATCTCAAACTTGCACAGCAAGTGGTGAACAGACTCCAAGCAGGCGTTGTTGCGGTGAACGATTACTTGGTGGCTTACCCGCAAACTCCCTTCGGCGGTTACAAGGACAGTGGGATAGGATACGAGAACGGAATGCAGGCGATCAGTCACTACACGCGAATTAAAGCTGTAACCGTTAACACATCATGAGGGGCGCTCATTTCTCAAATTAGGCTCTGAAAGAACGGATAGAACTGCAAAGAGAGAGGTACCAGTATCAGAATCTTTTCAGAATCAATAAGAGCGCCAGCAACAGGCTGGAGTTACGTGGTCTCGGGTGCGGGAGCTATCTGCAGAAGCTCATTCTTTCGGTGCTCGAGGAACCCATCTCGTAATCCACGCCGTAGGTAGTAGGCGTTGCGTTCTCGTTTCTTCTTGTTGCATAGCTTGACTACGAATGGTAGACCATGTTTGTCGGTTTCGATAGGGGTCGCTTCGATCGCCTTGGATCGGACGGCGCTGTCGAAGAGTTTCTGGCCAAGTTCTGAGCGGACGATTACAGTCGTCCAGCCATCGGGTGAACCGACCGCGCCCACTGATATGTCAGCGAGTTCCGCCACATAGTCGATGCAATATTGGCATGGTGGGCTCATGTAGGGTTCAAGTTCCTTCACATGCACATCAAGTACCATGTCGGCGCCAACGTAGACTTTGAACCGGTTGCGCTTGATCACAGTTCTGGTGACTTTGGCTGGGTCGATTCCATGCTCCTTTTGGATGAACTCGATCACGAGCTTGTCGTGAGTGTAAACCTTGGAGCAGAAAAGCCCGATCGTTAAGACCGGTCGTCCACCTCTAATCCAAGAGCCACCGAATTTCACTGTGGCTTGCATTGCCGTATACATTCGCCATAGTCCTTGGAGTTCGCAAGGTAAGGCTACTAGACCAACTTTGCCGTCTGGATAGGAGGAGGCGGCGTCGGACAGAACACCCAGCACACCGCCGTGAGTGTACTTTGAGCCAGCTGTCTGGATTAGGTCAGCAGCGGTATCGCCAACCACCGGGACCGTTTTCAGGGCCATCCCGCTGCCCAGTACGAAGACTGAGTTGGATTTCGTGAAGTCAGATGTGGCGAAACAGTTGATCATGCCAATTTGCAAGGCATGGGTCATTAGGGCTATGACGGTTCCTCCGTCTTGGCCTGCGCGCCAAATCTCTTCGTCGAGAGCCCTGGCGGAATAGATATTTCTGTAGATGCCCAATGCTTCTTCTTCGGGTTTCCTTGTCCTTCCCAAGAGGTAGTATTCTATTTCATCAAGCGGCAGTTCAAGTCTGGGACAACTGTAATAGCAGACCTGGCAGGCGGCACAGGGTCCTTTGATGACAGGTTCCTCGTTCACATTTACGTTGAGAACGTTGATGGGGCACGATGCGACGCAGGCGCCGCACATCATGCAATGGTTAGCGCGGACGACTTCATTGAATAGGTGTCCCCAAATCTTCGCGTTCTTGGGAGGAGACCATCCACCGGTCATCTTTGCTGCGCGACCTGAAATGTTGAGTGGCTAGAACCAATGTAGGTGTATATAGATAGTTTCCTCTGTCCGCAAGCAGACCAACAACGCTACTTTGCTGCGTCGGCCTGTTTCATCTTGCTTCTTTCCCAGAACCGAGTGAGAACGAATATCGCCAAGAACCCCAGGACTATTATCCCCACCATGTATCCAACGATGAGTAAGAGTGTGGCCAGGAAAAATAGCAAGAGGCCGATCTCAATGTTGAGTTGCGAGATGGCTACGAAATTGAATAACGCGAATATGGATAACCCGATGACGCCGAGAAGCAGCACCGAGGCCACAAAAGCTCTGTCTAGTAGCCCTCCGAAACGACCGGACATTACATTCCGCTCCATTCGAATCTACACAGCGCGCTTTAGGTTTTAGCCGCAGTCTCGCGAGCCAGCTTCTCACCTGGTGAGCCCTTCCATCCCCGCATCGTTCGCCAGAGGTTGTACGTATGCACGTATAGTGCGACAGCTTGTATTGAAAGCGAAGCGACGACAAGGTATTTGATGTCTGGACTGTATGGCAAAAGGCCTGAGAAGGAAGCCGTCAGGCCGATGACTCCGATGTTCATCAGCCAAAACTGCAGTTTTGCGAGCTTGAAGCTGTACAGGAATGAGTGGGCGAAGGATGGCACGAAGAGATAGGATAGTCCAAATATCATCATAGCCACGAAACCGTAAAGCTGCATGAAATAGAACGCGGTCATTTCAAAGACCAAGACGTGCGCGAACGTCAGAAGCATCAATGTTGCTCCAGCAACCAGGTAGATCAGGCTGGCCTTCACATACTTCAAACTCAGCTGCATAACCACAGCTGCGGTAGGACCTTGCACGGTTCTCACACATTCCGTGCAGCCCGGTCAAGATTTCTTACAATATTAGGATGACTGAAAATGAGCAAGAAAGCGCTGGAACTATAAAAGAAAGAGATTGGGGATCCTAGCCGAAACGGGTGAGTTTACTGACGCTTGATGACGGCTGCCAATGAAAGGACTATTGCAGCTTGCCACAACACTATGCTCGGTACAACACTGAACGTGTTGCTGAATATACTCTCGAAGGTTCTTGCCAGGCTGAAGATGCCGCCGCTTTGGACTTGGAAGGTTCCGAACATTCCTTTGTGAGCGTGGAGCAGTGGCTCAGTTCCAGATTTGTCCAGACAAGCGTAGACATATGTTCCAGTTGCCCCGGCCACGAATGTTCCTGTCTTTGATTCTCCCGCGCCCACGTCCTCTACCGATGCTTCTTTGAAGGCTGGTGCAGGTTCCTCAGCGCTCTGACCGTTGTGAATGGCTTTGATGTAGTTATTGTAGTCTGACTGTGTTAGGACGAAGAACTCATGATCTTTGGTCCCGAGGTTCTGTATCGTCAGTACGACTGTGTCACCCGAATTGACGGTTATTGTTGGATTGTTGCCCGAGACGCCTGGTTCGGTGAAGAAGTACTCGAAGGCCTGCAGGGTGATCTGATGTGTTGTTGGTCGTGTGGCGAAATAGAATCCCGCCGCAGCTAAAACGATGATTAGGACCGCAACGACTATAACCGCGTTCTTTTTCATCCGTGCTACCCAGATTAACTTCCCAGTGCAGCCGATTAAAAGGGAGGAGACGTTTGCCAGCCTTGGTTTCCATCGATGAAAATCGGCATCAATATATCCAGAATCTTCACTGTCGGTCTTTCTAGGCGGGTTCCAAGTTTGGAAACCACCGGTTACAGATGCTAGTAAACGAAGACGACCATAAGAAGGCTGTCATTCGGGCTCTGCTAGATGATCAATCGAGGAAGATTCTCGAGTCAACGATGTTGGTTGCGAAATCGGTGGTTGACATTACTCGTGAACAGCGAATTCCGATTACTTCCGCGTATAGGAAAGTGAAGGAATTGAAACAGTTCGGTTTGTTGAAAGTTGATAGAATTATTCTAACAGGCGACGGGAAGAAATTTGAGCTGGTAAGGAGTGCGATACGTTCGGCGAGTGTCGAGTTCGGAAAGGGCGTGCTTAATGTTGATGTTACTGTTAACGTAGAGGCCGACGAGAAAATGGTGAAACGGTTCTTCACACTGAGAGAGGTGAAATAATGCAGGACATCATCTTCCTCCGCTTTCTCAAATTGATTATCGTTCTCCTTGGGACGGTTCTAGTCTACTTGGGCTTCAAAGGGTACAGGCGCACGAGAAGCAAAGACATGGTCTTTCTATCCATAGGATTCGGGCTCATAACAGCGGGGTCAGTCGCTGCTGGGATCCTCTTCGAGTTCCTAGGGTTCGAGCTTGTCGACGTGAGCATCGTAGAAGCCGTCATGGTCATTGTCGGGTTTGGTTCACTCATATACTCGGTCTACGGATTCGATTGATTTGGTAGACATCCTTGAGCTTGGAAGCTTTCTTCTGATGCTTTATGCTGGCGTAATTGCGCTCTATGTTTCTGGAAGGGCTTCAAGGGTTGGTCTACCTCTCTTCCTTCTTTCGCTTCTGCTCAGCATGATGATCTTGCTCCACGGTTTTCACCATCTCTTCGCTTTCCTTCAGAATTCGATGCTGGAACAGCTCTTCGATTTCGGAGCATCTCTGTCTGCTCTGGCCTTAGCGCTGGCTTACGCGTACGTCTGGAGGCGCTACTAAATCCTTGGTGGAACCAATCGTTCAAGCTACTCTATTGATTTTGACGTTGGCTGCTCTAGTGTTCGCCTTTCAAGTCGTCAGGCAGAAGAAGGCGGGAGAACTGTCGGCGTCTAGTTTTTCGACGCTTCTAATGGTTGTATTGGTGGGATGGATGGTAACAGAGGTTGTTGCCGATGTCACCGGCCAGACTTTGGGGCAGTTTGGTCGAATAACACACTTTGTCGTGATGATACTTTTCGCGACGACGATGACTCTGCAATTGAGGCGTTCGTCGGGAAGTAGGTAGGTGTGGAATTCGGGGGCACCGAGACGTTTTTCACTTACTGGCTATGCGATCGGACGTTAGTGCAACGATTGCGACGGTTTCGAATGCTGCTAGACTTACCAAAGATAGTGCTATCCAGGCTATGGGGAGACGCAAGGCGTTCACAAGCAACACGTCCGCCACGCCCAGCATTGGCACGAGAAAGAGTAGGCCCAGCGTATTCTTCCAACGCGTCGCCACTTCCAGGCCGATGGATCCACTTGTGTCAGCGGGGATCTTCGCGGCTGGCAGATAAGGTTCCATCACGCCTTCTAGATGTTGACCGACCTTAGGTATCCTTGCGATTTGGCGACCCACGTAGGCGTAGGTTGACCAAACTCCGAGGACGACAATGCCCGCGAGTATGACAACGAGGATGTTCATCGATCGCGTTATTCCGATCATTGAAAGATTTGGCGGATAAGATATCCCATAAAACAAGCCCGATGGTTGCGTGTGTTGCCCCATACCTAGATAGATCTCACCTTCAGTTTGTGCCGTGGCTGATGCAACTATAATGAGGATTGATTTGCTGCTGTCCGCGTACTGCGCGTTGCCTGGATTCTCTGCAAGGATCTGAATGTTGCCCATCCGTGAGGGTTGGAAGTTGAGGACGGCCACGCCTAGAGTGTCTGTCGGCACTGAAGCAAGGAAGAGTCTTCCGAACGTAGTATTTTCGTAGAACGTAACCGGAAGCCCCACCATCGGTTTGCCGTTCTCATCCACCACTGTGGCCGAAATCTGGTAAGAGTTGGATTCAGAATTCATGTTTAAAACGGCCAGATTGAGTGATGTTGGGATTTTTTGATTCTGAGACGGCTTTACGATCAAGTGTCCAAGCAGATTTTCCATCCCTAGGCATGGCACATAGCAATAGAAATTGAAGGTTCCCGATGCATCAGCCACGAATTTAACGGTCACCGTAGGATTGGACTTTCCGATGTTAACAGTCTGAATTCTGTACCCATCGAACATTATTGCGTGGGGGTTATCGACCGTGAGGTCGCTATCGCCATAGACAAACGTGATCTTTACCACATCGCCTTGTTGCACGGTGATGCTGAAGCCGCTCGCTGTTCCGTTGAAACCGTACCGGCTTACTATAACAGTGAATATTTGTGGCTCCTCTGAGTAGGGCGTAAGTGCGCGCGCTGGAGTTATCGCGACCGTAACCGTGATGCTAGCAATTGCGAAAAGGGTCAGGATTGCTAGGACTCTGTTCCTTTCACTTAGCAATTCAATCACGATCCGCTGTCCCAGTGGTTTGATTTTCCGAGAGCTCCCAAGAGGATACTATTGGAAAGATCTTGGAGAAGATTGTGTAGAGAAGGACGAAGCCAGCGAAGGCTCCCGCGGTTATTGCCAGTTCAACCCATGTAGGCGCGTATGAGCCCACATGGCCTAGATGCGATATCTCAGGAGTGGCCAAGGTTGGAATAACGATCAGGTACCGCTCTATGTACATTCCAATGTCCGCCAAGGTCGCCGCGATCACTATCCATAAAATGGTACGTGTCTTGGGAATTCCAACAATGAAGGCTGGGACTATGAAACCGGCTATGAACATGGTCCAGAAGTACGGTGCGTACTGTCCAACAAATAGGGCGTTGAGCCATTCGGTCTCCAAAAGACCGCCAGCATATCCGGCGGTGAGATATTCACTGATCGTGAAATAGATTAGAGCCACGTCGAGTGTGAGAAGGAGGTACCCTAGGTACTTGAAGTGCTTGACGGTCAGGTAGTTCTCAAGATGGTAGATTTTTCTGAAGAAGCCCATCGCGACAATAATTGTTGCTATCCCTGAGAAGATTGCGCCGACAACGAAGTAGGGACCGTAGATGGCACTATGCCATCCAACTCGCAGAGTCATGCCGAAGATCCATGATACGACTGTATGCACAGAGACGGCGATGGGTATGATGAGGACGGCCATGATTCCGATACATTTTTGGAGGGTCTTTCTCTGATCTTCTGTGTTGACCCATTTCAGGGATAACTTTCCGTAGATCCATTTTCGAAGTCCGGAGGCCCGGTCGAGTTTGTCTCTGCATTCTGCGATGTCGGGTATTAGTGGGAGGTAGAGGTAGACGATGCTTCCAGTGAGATAAGTTGTGATGCTGATGAAATCCCAAATTATTGGGGACTGAAGCCTTCCGTTAAGTATGAGATTCAGAACTCGATCAGGTCTTCCCAGGTCGATAAGGGGGAACATCGCGCCGATTATGAGGGCCATGACGGTGATGGATTCTGCCATTCGCGTTATTGGTC
>Ga0315277_10007230_pt1 | contig 14407 bp, 13 predicted proteins | sample YL17G05_15_MG_FD_203695 | JGI IMG/M metagenome (GOLD analysis project Ga0315277, IMG submission 203695) | Sediment microbial communities from Yellowstone Lake, YNP, Wyoming, USA - YL17G05_15 | ecosystem: Environmental > Aquatic > Freshwater > Lake > Sediment | place: USA: Wyoming | collected... | reverse complement strand
TCCTCCTTACCCAACAGGAAGTCTTCTTTCCCGCATCCCGGGGCGATGTGCACCATGCCGGTCCCCTCGGCCTCGCTGACCTCGGCCCAGGCCACCACCCGGTGCTCGATGCCAGCTTGAGCGGGAAGCTCGTCAAAGGGGCCGCGGTACCGCCATCCCACCATCTCCTTTCCGGGAAGCTCGGCCAGGATCTCAGGCTTTTCCAATAACCCGCCCGCCAGGCTCTTGGCGAGATAGTAGACATCGCCGTTCTGTCTGGCCCGGACGTAGGTCATCTCCGGATGCACGGCCACGGCCACGTTGGAGGTGAGGGTCCAAGCCGTGGTCGTCCAGACCAGAAGGTATTCCTTATCCCGCCCCAAGATGGGAAGCTTGATCATCACCCCGGGGTGGGTCAAATCCTGGTAGCCCTCGGTCGCGATCTCCATGTCCGAGATCGCCGTGCCGCATCGCGAACACCAAGGCATCACGTCGTGGCCCTTGTAGATCCAGCCCCGCTCGTGGCAGCGCTTCAGGAAGTGCCAGATGGTGTAGTTGTTCTCCTCGGCCATCGTGAAATAAGAATGGGCCTTCCTCATCCAGTCCGGGTCGGAAAGCTCCGTATCCCAATCCCCCCAGTCCATCCACATCCCCAGCCGGATGGAGCTGGCCGTCTGAACCTTGGAATACTGGTGCACCCGCTGCTTGCACTTCTCGACAAAGGCGTCCACCCCGAAGCGGTCGATGTCCCTCTTGGAGGTGAACCCCAGCTCCTTCTCGACCTCCACCTCCACCCACAGCCCCTGGCAGTCGAACCCGTTCTGGAACCGCTGGTTGAAGCCTTTCATCGCCCGGTAGCGCTGGAAGACGTCCTTGTAGGACCGCCCCCAGGCGTGGTGCACGCCCATTGGGTTGTTGGCCGTGATCGGACCGTCCAGGAAGGCCCAGCGCTTACCGCTCTGGGCGAGCTTTTCGACCAGCTTCTCGAACGAACGGTTCTCCTGCCAGAACTGCAGGATCTCGTTCTCAAGCTTGGGAAAGTTCAGATCTTGGGGGACGGGCTTGTACATAATTTAAAAATTATTTCGCGTCCAACGGGTCGAAGTGACAGATCTTCTGGAACTCCTTGAACCGGGCCACGATCTCCTCCGGGGCCAGGGTCTTGAACCGCTCCAGGCCGAACCGTTCCACGCAGAACGAGGCCATCACGCTGCCGTAGATCATTGCCTGGCGCACACTGGCCTCGTCGGCGCTCCCCTTCCGGGCCAGAGAGCCCACGAAGCCTCCGGCGAAGCTGTCCCCGGCGCCGGTGGGGTCCTGGACCTCCTCCACCGGATAGGCCGGGGCCGAGAAGATGGAGCCTTCGTAGAACATCAGGGCCCCGTGTTCACCTTTCTTCACGATCACGATCTTGGGCCCGAAGAGCTGGATGGCGCGGGCCGCCTTGACCAGATTGGGCTCCTGGGTGAGCTGGCGGGCCTCGGCGTCGTTCAGGATCATCACGTTCACCCGGGACATGGTCTCGAACAACTGCGGCCGCTTGGATTCGATCCAGTAGTTCATCGTGTCGCAGGCCACGAGCTTGGGCTTCCGGACCTGGTTCAGGACCTCCATCTGCAGCTCGGGGTCGATGTTGGCCAGGAAGACGTAAGGGGCGTCGCGATAGGCCTCCAAGACCACGGGATGGAAGTCCTGGAAGACCCCCAGCTCGGTCTTCAACGTCTCGGCGTCGTGCAGGTCGTAGTCGTAACGCCCCTGCCAGCGGAAGGTCTTTCCTCCCGGGACCACAGCAAGCCCGCGCAGGTCCCCGCCGCGTTCCTCCAGGAAGGCCAGGTCCCCGCGGGGGAAATCGTCTCCCACCACGGCCGTGACCTTGAGCGTGCTGAAGAAGCTGGCGCTGGCCGAGAAATAGGAGGCCGAGCCGCCGACCACCTCGCTGGCGTGGCCGAACGGCGTGCGGATGTTGTCCAGGGCCACGGAGCCTACGACCAGGATGCTCACGGGAGCTTCTCCGCGACCCGGGTGATGAGCCGGCGGAGCCTGGGCTCGGCCTCGGCGGCGATGGCCAGGACCTCCTCGATCCGGGTCGGCTTTAAGGTTTCGGGAAGGCCCATGTCCGTGATCAGGGAAAACCCCAGGACCCGCAGGCCGGAATGACGGGCCACCAAGACCTCCGGGACCGTGGACATGCCCACCGCATCCGCCCCGATGATGCTCAAAAATCGGTACTCGGCCGCGGTCTCCAGATTCGGCCCGGTGACCGCGGCATATACCCCTCTGACCAAAGTGATGCCTTCTTCCAGGGCGGCTTTCTCGGCCAAGCTTAAGAGTTTCCTATCGTAACATTCGAACATGTCCGGGAACCGCGGGCCCAGGCGGTCGTCGTTTTCCCCGATAAGAGGGTTCTGGCCCAGGAGGTTGATGTGGTCCGTGACCGCCATGATGTCCCCGCTCTTGAACAGGGGGTTCAAGCCCCCCGAGGCATTGGAGACCACCAGGATCCCGGCCCCCAGGGCCCTCATCACCCGGACCGGAAATGTAATCTGCTCCGGGGAGTAGCCCTCATAGAAGTGGAACCGCCCCTGCATGGCCACCACCGGCTTTCCGGAGAGGGTCCCGAACAGGAGCTTTCCGGCATGGCTCTCCACCGTGGAGGCCGGGAAATAAGGGATCTCCTCGTAGGGAATGGTTGCCTCCAAGACGATGTCTTTGGCCAGCCCTCCCAGCCCGGTCCCCAGGATGATCCCTGCGACGGGGCGGGTCGCCACTTTCGCTTTCAGAGCGGCTGCGGTCTCTTCGATTCTTTTCTTGAGTTGGGACATCATCTCACTTTGCTCAGGGCCAGGAGCGCCCGTTCGGCGTCCCTCTGGCTGATGCCGGCGACCTCAATCGTTTTCTCTCGGGAGCGCTCCCCGTGCGCGATCCTCACCGCCCTACGGCGGAGGCCCAGGACTTCAGCCAGGAAGGCGATGAGGTGTGCGTTGGCCACCCCCTCCACCGGCGGTGCGGTGACCCGCACGGCGAAGACACCGCCCGGGCGGACCTCGGCGACCTCCTCCCGCCTAGCCCGCGGGATCACATGGATTCGGAGCCTAGCCATAGGGTGCTGGTCGGGCTTCTCCATTAGAAATCTTCTTCCAGGGCCTCGGCCTTAGGGGGGGGCGAAGGAGTCGCCGCTCTGCCGGAATGCATCTCCTCCAGAAGGTTGAGCTGGGACTCCACCAAACTCTTGAACTGGGCAATGAAAGCGTTCCGCTGCTGTTCCAGGACGGACACATCCCGCTGCAAGCCCTGGGCCCTGTGGCGCGCCTCGGCCACGATTCCATCGGCCTTGTGCTGGGCCTCCCGAAGCAGGAGGTCGGCCTCGGCCCGGGCGTTCTCCTTGATTCCCTCCGTGGTCTGCTGGGCCGCCAGCATGGTCTCCCGGAGGGCTTTCTCCATCTTGCGGTAGTCCTCAATCTGGGCGTCCAGGCCGGCCATGCGCTCCAAGAGGGCGGCGTTCTCCCGGGCCAGCTCCTCAAATTCCTTGGCGACCATCTCCAGGAACGCCTGCACCTCACCGGTCTCGTAGCCCCGCATGCCCTTCTTGAATGTCTGCTTGCGAATGTCCAACGGCGTTACCTTTGCCATCGCTCCCCCTTAATTCCTCGCTCCAAAGATCGCCGTGCCGATTCGGACCATTGTAGCCCCCTCCTCGATTGCTACCTCGAAATCGTTCGTCATGCCCATCGAAAGATGTTCCATCGAAACGTTGGGGAAAGCACACCTTGCGATCTCATCCCGGAGTCTCCTCAAGTTCCGAAAGCAGGCCCGGGCCTCCTCCATGGGGCCGAACGACCCGACCGTCATCAACCCCTTCACCGCAAGGCCTTCCACGCTTGCGATGCGCTCCAGCTCCTCCCCGGCCCGTTCCGGTGAGAGGCCGTATTTCGTGACTTCCCCAGAGGTGTTCACCTCCACGAGCACTGGCACCGCCTTTCCCAACTCCCTCGCCCGCTTCCCCACGGCCTGGGCCAGGTGCAGGGAATCGACAGCATGGAACCAATCGAAGACCTCCACCGCCTTCCGGGCCTTGTTCGTCTGCAGGTGGCCGACGAGATGCCAGGCTACCTTGTCACGGATCTCGCGAATCTTCTCCTCGGCCTCTTGGACCCGGTTCTCGCCCAGGGCACCGACCCCTGCCCGGATGGCCTCCTGGATCCTCTCCGTCGGAACGGTCTTGGTCGCAGCCACGAGCAGGATCTCCTCGGGCTTACGACCGCTCCTTCGTGCTGCGCCGGCGATGCGTTCCCGGACCTCGGCCACAGCCTCGGCAATCTCAGGATAACTTTTCATTATAACGAAATCCTTCGCCGGAATGCAAGCGCCATCGGACGTTTTATGGAAGTGAATCTGGTGGGCCCTCTGGGATTCGAACCCAGGACCGACGGATTATGAGTCCGCTGCTCTACCCTTGAGCTAAGGGCCCTCCGTTATCTCAGATTGACGGCCACCGACCCTAGGTAACCGGTGCATCCTACCGCTTCCAGCTGGCAGAATCGGATATAGGAGAAGACGACCAAGTGGCTCCCCTGGGGAAGGTAAGTCAGGCTCGACCAGGTCCCTGTACGGTTGAGGTCGTTCGGCCCCAGGACCACGAGGGCGATTTCCAGCCGGTAAATATCGTTCGCCGGCAGGTTCACGGCCAGGCTCTCGGCCTCCAGCGAGGTGCTGTCGTTCGCCCCTCCTGTAGCCAGGGCTCCGAGAACGCTTCCATAGGTCGTGCGGCCGTCCGAGGACTTCACGCTGCACATCGTCTGAACCTGGTTCAAGCTCGTGGACGGGTTGTTCACCTCGAGCACGATAGGCGGCGGAATCGGCCGGCCTTCTGGAACCGGCATAATCTCCACCGGATTGTTGAGGCACCCGGCCAGGACGGCCAGGCATAAAACGCAGAGGTTCTTCCGCATGGCGCACCTCCTCAAGCTTTGCGTTTCAAGACCGCGATGAGGCGGTCCACCTCCTCGTCGCTGTTGTAGAAATGCGGGGAGACCCTCACCCCGCCCTCCCGGTAGGACACGATAATCTTCTTATGCTTCAGAGTTTCCATCAGGGCATTATCCCTTTTGCCCGTGAAAGATATGATCCCGGAACGATGCCTGGCCGCAAGAGAGCTCCTGATTTTGTAAGGGCTATCCCGGAGGTAGTCCAGGAGCCGGCCAGTGAGCCCCAGGATCCTATCCTCAACCCTTTTCATCCCCACCTCGGCGAGCATTCCGAGGGCCTCCCGGAACCCGTAGATGTCCTGATAAGGATGCGAGCCCAGCTCGAACTTACGGGCGTCGGAGAAAGGCTTCCGCCCGAAGTCCCGCAGGTTCTCCCAGTCCGTTTTCCAGTCCACTCCCAGCCATCCCGCGAAGCTGGGTTTGAGCCTGGGGAGCATCCGCTTGGAGATGAAGAAGAAGCCGGATCCGTGCGGCGAGAGGAGCCATTTGACTCCGCCCGCAGAGAGAAAGTCCACCCCGGCCTGCCTCACGTTCAGATCGAGCGCTCCCACGCCCTGCATCCCGTCCACCACGAAGAAAATCCCTCGCTGGCGGCAGAGATCGCTCGTAGCTTTCAAGTCCGTGCGGTATCCGTTGAAGTACTGCACCCAGGACAGGGCCAGGATCTTCGTGCGCGGGGTGATTCTCCGCTCGATGCTTTCGAGGTCTGCGAAGCCCTCCCGGGCTTTGAAGAACCGGACCTTAACCCCTTTCCTTCTGAGGGCCAGCCAGGGATAAACGTTCGCGGGAAACTCCACATCAGAGAGGAGGATTTCATCCCCTGTCCGGAGATCCAGCCCATGGGCCGCTACATTCAGTCCGAAGGTCGCATCGTAGCCCATGCCGATCTCCCCGGCTTCGCATCTCAGCATCCCGGCCAGGAGAGCCCGGCACTCATCCATCTTCCGGAAGGAAGTCTCGTCGTGGGCGTGCTCGGTGTGCACCGCGAGATCGAGGAAGCCGTCCAACGCCCGCCTCACCCTGAGGCTCATCGGCCCATGGCTGGCGTGGTTCAGATAGGTGAAACGCCGGGTTATGGGAAACTCGGCGTGGTACCGGGAAAAGCCTCTCAAAAGCTATCCTACACCGTCGGCATACCCCCGGAGCTTCTGGCTCCGGCTGGGGTGCCTGAGTTTTCGCAGGGCCTTGACCTCGATCTGCCTTACCCGCTCCCGGGTTACGTTGAACATCACTCCGACCTCCTCCAGGGTTCGCGGATAGCCGTCCCCAATCCCAAAACGAAGGCGGATCACTCGCTCCTCCCGCTTAGTCAGGGTGGAGAGGACCTGTTCGATCTGGTCCTGCAACAAGAGGTAGGCCGCGGACCGAGTGGGCGATGAGGCCGCGGGATCCTCCACGAAGTCACCGAAGTGGCTGTCCTCATCCTCCCCGATGGGCTTGTCCAATGAGATGGGCTCTTGGGCCACCTTCAGGATGGCCTTTACCCGTTCCGAGGCCATCTCCAGACGCTCCGCGATCTCCTCTGGAGACGGCTCCCGTCCCAGCTCCTGGACCAGCTTTCGGGAGGCCTTGACTACCCGGTTAATGGCGTCGATCATGTGTACCGGCACCCGGATGGTTCGAGCCTGGTCCGCGATCGCCCGGGTGATCGCCTGCCGGATCCACCAAGTGGCATAGGTCGAGAACTTGTAGCCCTTGCGGTAGTTGAATTTGTCTACGGCCTTCATCAAGCCGGAGTTTCCCTCTTGGATCAGGTCCGAGAACTCCAGGCCGCGGTTAGCATAGCGCTTGGCCGTGGAGATAACCAGCCGCACGTTTGCTTCTACCATTTCCCGCTTAGCCCGCTGAACGGCTTCCTCGTGCTCGGAGATGGTGTCCAGAATATGGCGGATCTCGAGGACCGACCGGCCAGCATCGGTTTCCAGCAGGCGGATCTTCCTCTTGGCCACCCCGATCCTCGCCAAGTGCTCCCGGCGGAGGCTCTCCAGTTCGCGGAGGCGCGGAGCCTGCTTTTTCTGCTCCGACGCTCGCTTTCTAGCAATCGCCCCTCGTTCTTCCCAGACATGGGCGATCTCCTGCTCGAAGCCCTGGATCTCCTCATAATGGGCATCGGCCTCCCTGACCATCTTGCGGAGCCAAACCACGGCCCCGTCCAGCAGACGGGGGTGGAGCCGGAGGGCGGCCATCTGGGTGGCCACCTCCTCGCGCTTCTCTGCGATCTTCGCCTGAAGAACGTCTAAGCGCCTTTCAGAGAGGCCGTCGCGGCTCTTTCGGGTCAGGCGCTCCAGTTCCTGGGTCGAGCGCCGGGCCTTGCGGATCAAGGCGAGGGCTCGCTGCCGCTCCCGCCAGCCGGAGTATCGCGGGCTCCAGCCCCCCAAGTCGATCTGGATGAAATCCTCCAGCGGGATCTTCCCTTTTTCCACGCGGCGGACCTCCTCCAGGAAGTCCTTCATGCAGGAGTTGCAGGAGAAGACCAAGCGCACGACTTCCCGCTTGTTAGCATCGATCCGCATCGCGATCTCGGTCTCGCGGTCCCGGTCTAATAGCGGCACCCGACCTATCTCCCGCAGGTAGGTGCGCACGGGATCATCGAAGCGGGTGATCGGCTCCGGGGGGCCCGGCTCCCGGCGCCGCCTCTTGACCTCGACCTTGGCCGCGGCGACCTGCTCCTCGGAATCCACTACCTCGATTCCCATTTCCCGGAGCATCATCATGATGTTGTCGATCTCGTCCGGGGAGATGATGTCCTCGGGCAAGATCTCGTTGATCGTCTGATAGGTGATGAGTTTCTTGGCTTTCCCGATGGCGATGAGCTTGTTGATCCGTTTCTTGAGCATCGCCCGATTCATTTTCTCTCACCCCCCTTGAGCAGGCCTTGGTATTTCGAGGTTAGGCTCCGGGCGGCCGCTTGATCCTTGGTACGTTCCGCCTCGGCGATGGCACGCAGCAGGTCGTGCGAGCGCGCTTTCGTCCTCAGGTGCTTCAACTCGTTCAGGCACTTTTCAAACAATCGCTCCTCCTGTTCTTCCTTCTCCTGGAAAGCCCAAGAAGCCACCAACTGTCGGGATTCTTTTGAAACTATGGAGTCTATGAATACAGGTGAGTACGGCTTAATTCCTTGTACGAGCAGTTCATAAATCTCCTTAGCTACCGGGTCTCGGAAGGGATTATCTTCAAATTGCCGTATCTCATCCAGCCGCTTTGGCTGTTTTGTCAGGAGACGAACTATTTCTCGCTCAATCATGGTTCCCCGAGGGGTTTTGGGCTGCTGACGCACTTCTTGTTTCTCTTTTTTCCCTCTCTCCCCTAAACTCTTTCTAAGGGTTACCTCGGGGAGACCTGCCTTATTGGCCAACTTTTGTAGGTAGTTCTGCCTACGGATCTCATCCTTTATATTAATGAGGAGATCTAAGATTATATTTACGGCACGGGTCTCCCCTTCTGGGGTCGAAAGATTATAGAACTTTTCCAAACGTTCCCATTCGTAGTCGATGCAATCGCGTTTTTCTTTAAAGAGCTTATCAAGGCCTTCTATTCCTTGCTTCATGGCTACCTCATCGGGGTCCATCCCCGGAGGGGGCACAGCCACGAACACATCCAGTTCAGAATCAAGAAGCGCCTCGAAGGCTCGGTGGACAGCAATTTGCCCTGCCTCGTCGCTGTCGTAGAAAAGGACCACCTCATTCGTAAACCGTGCCAGGAGCCTTGCCTGGTCCGGGGTGAACGCGGTTCCGAGGGTAGCCGCGATGTTTTTTACTCCGGCCTGGTAAGGTGTGAGGAAGTCCAAGTAGCCCTCCACCACCACGGCTCTTCCAGCGGTTTGGACTGCGTCTCTTGTCTGGTAAAGCCAGTATAGAAGCCGGCTGTCCCCACGCCCTTTTTGGTAAATCTCACTCTCTGGAGAGTTCAGATATTTAGGCTCCTCTTTCTCATCCAACCTCCTCCCCCCAAAACCTACCACCTTCCCCGAGAGGTTCATTATCGGGAACATCAGGCGGTGCCGGAAGCGGTCGTAGAACCCTTCCCTGCCTTCCCGTGCCAAAGCCAAGCCTGCCTTCTCCAGGGACCGGGGCTCGTGATTATCCGCGATCGCTGCCTTGATTAGCCCGTCCCAAGAGGGGAGGGCGTAACCCAAGTTGAAAGTCTCCGCGACTTCATCCGAGATCCCCCGCCGGGCCAGGTACTCCCGCGCCTCCCGTCCCTGAGCTCCTTTCAGGTTCCGCTGGAAGAACCGCGCGGCGTAGGCGTTCGCAGCATAAAGGACTTCGGTCCCCTCCGCCTTTTCACCTATCGTCCGGGGAAGCTCTATCCCGGCCCGCTTGGCTAAGAATCGGACCGCATCTGCGAACTCCATCTTTTCGTGTTGCTTCAAGAAGCTGAAGACATCCCCCCCTGCTCCGCATCCAAAGCAGTAGTAAAATTGCTTCTCGGGATTGACGTTAAACGACGGGGTCTTCTCCTGATGGAACGGGCACCGGGCCTTGTAAACCCTGCCTGCCCGCTTCAGGGGCACGTACATCGCGATCACGTCCACGAGGTCGTTCCGCTCCCGGATTTCCTCGATCAGGCGATCGGGAAAGCGCATTACCCCCCAGCTATCGCTCGCTTAGCAAGCTGTAGGTCCGGCCGCGCTTTCCCGGTGAGACGCGCACTTTTCCGCGAGCCACCAGACTGTCCAAGGTCATCTGCGCCGTGGAGTAGCTGACCCCCAGAACCTTCTCCACCTGGCCGATTCCCATCATACCGTGCTTTTTCATGTGCCGAACAAGAACCTCACCCCGCAGCCTGCGGCGGTGGTCGCCCTCCGCAATCATGCGCTCCCGCCAGGCCTCGGTCCGCTCCGGGGTCCAGAACCCTCCTCGCTGGGGGATGGGGATCCCCCGCGCCCGACGGAACTCCTCGATCGACCCCCAGATCTTACGGATGCGGGGCAGGAGCTTCTTCCAGCGTCGGGAGCGGAACAGCTCGGTGCTGGAGGGGTCATGTCCGAATTCCCTGCGGCAGGCCTTGTATTCGGTCAGGGTTCTTTCCAGCCTGCTCTTCCGCCTGAGCTCACCCATGTCGATCTTGTAGGCCTGCATCAGGAACTTCACTTCCCAGCGCTTCAGGCGGTAGCGGTTCTTCAACTGCTCCACGCTGCCCAGCTCCTTCAGGGCCGCCTTGAGCCTCCCCGGAGTCCACTCCCTGCGCAGGGTCTTCCTGCGGGCTGAGGAGGCCGGTTCCCAGTTGATCCAGCGCCGCTCCCGTCCCCGCTCCAGGATCTGTCGCACTCGCTCCCGAGAGAGATCGAGCTTTCGCCCCACCGCGGCATAGGTCCCCAGGGCATAGAACAGCTTGACGATGTGGTGGGTCCTTACGGTGTTCCGTTCGATCATCCGCCGGCTCTGCCCGGGTTGAGGAAGCGGCAGGTCCCTTTTCCGACAGAGGTAGCGTTCGGCCTCCTCCCGAAGAAGCCCCAAGGAGATCTTCCCCAAGTTCCGGAGCGACAACAGCGTGGTGGAGGGAGTAGCGAGAAGCTGCCCCATGTTTTTCGCCTTGAGCGTCCGGAGAGCGTTCAGGCTTCTCCGGTTCAGCTCCAAGGCCGAGAGCGGAACCTCGTAAAGCCCCTCCGATCGGATCCACGCATCCTGTTCCGCCTCCAACCTGCCCCGCCGGAAGAGCGGGCAGGACTTCAACAACCTCTGTAATTCTTCGAGTTTCTCGTTCTTCCTTTTCATGTAAGTTCCACTATAGTGACCCCGGTTCCACCCTCGTCCCACTCTCCAAGCCGGTGGGCTTTCACACGAGGGTCCTCATCCAAAGTCTCTTTCACTTTCTGGCGCAAGATCCCGGATCCCTTTCCATGGACCACCCTCACCCGCTTCAACCCGACCCATTCCGCCTCGTCCAGGTAGTGATCCAGCTTCTCCAAAGCCTCGTCCGCCCTGAAACCCAGGAGAAGCAACTCCGGAGAAACGGTTCGATCGGTGTCATAAGTGACCCTGGCCCTCCCTGGCTCAGCCTCCTTCGCCCCGTCCGTCCGACTGGAAAGCGAGGAGAGGGGCAGCTCAATCCTGATCCCTCCGGTCTCCACCCGGGCCTTCTTGCCGGAAAAGGAGAGCAGGATGCCCTCCCGGTTCAAGCGGTTCACCCAAACGGTCTCTCCGACCCGCGGATCCTCCAGGGGCTTCATCGAGCCCTGTATTTCTCCGGGCTCCTCTTCGTTCGCCGTTTTTTTCTCCTCCTCGGCAATGGCCTGCCTCGCCTGTGCAAGGGTTTCTTTTGTGGCCCGCTCTCCCTTAAGCCTGGCCACGACCTCTTCTAATCTCTGCTTGGTTTCTTGAATCAAGGCCCGGGTTTCCTCCCGAGACCGCTCCTTGATTGCTTTCGCTTCCTCTTGGGCCTGCTTCAGCTTGGCCTCATAGGCCGATTTGTCTCTCTCCAGCTCCCGGTGCCTCTGGCCAAGACTCTCCCTCTCCAGCTCGACCTGGCGCACCCGCCCCTCCAGGCTTTGGATCAGTTCGTCCAGCTTCAGCCCCTCCGGGCTTACCATCCGCTTGGCCTCGGAGATGACCGGAAGAGGAAGCCCCAACCGTTCGGCGATCTCCATGGCGTAGCTTCCCCCCGGAATTCCCATCTGCAACCGGTAGCTCGGCGACAGGGTCTCGCGGTCGAACTCCATGGAGGCGTTCTCCATTCGAGGATGGGAATGCGCGAAAACCTTCAGACTGCCATAGTGCGTCGTGGCTACGACCCTGGCCCCCCGCTCGCAGAGTTCGTCCAGAACCGCCATGGCCAAGGCCGCTCCCTCGTTGGGATCGGTGCCCACTCCCACCTCGTCCATGAGCACCAGGGAGCTCTCATCCGCGGCGTTGAGCACCTTGGCGACTTCCCGGATGTGGGAGGAAAAGGTGGATAGGGACTGCTCGATGGACTGCTCGTCCCCGATATCCGCGTAGATGGTCTCAAAAACCCCGAGCACGCTTCCTTCCTGGGCCGGAACCGGCATCCCGCACTGGGCCATTAGGACCAGGAGACCCACGGTTTTGAGCGCTACGGTCTTACCCCCAGTGTTCGGACCCGTGATCACCAGGGTCGTAAACCCCTGGCCGAGGGACAGGTTCAGGGGCACGACCTTCTCCCGGCCCAGGGCTTTGAGCAACAGGGGGTGCCTTCCGTCCTGAAGATCGATTCTTCCTTCGCTGTTCACCAAAGGCTCGACGGCCCCCAGCGAGTTCGCGAAGTTTGCCTTGGCATAAAGCACATCTATCTCGGTCAGAAGCTCCAGATTGTGCTGGATCGCCTCCAGGCCCTGTCGCACTTCTCCGGAAAGTTCGCCAAGGATTCGCTCCACCTCACGCTTCTCCTTAACCTCCAACTCCCGGAGCTTGTTGTTCATCTCCACTGTGGCCAGGGGCTCCAAGAACACGGTGGCCCCGGACGAGGAGGTGTCGTGCACGATCCCTTTGATTCTTCCTTTCTCCTCAGCCCGGACCGGGATGACATAACGGTTCTCCCGCACTGTAATGATGGCATCCTGCGCGGCCTTGGCCCCCACCTGGGAGGTCAGGAGAGAAGAAAGTTTGTCGTGGATCCGGTTCCGGATCACAAGTTTCTCCTTCCGGATTCCCTTGAGCACATCGCTGGCCCGGTCCAAGACCTCCCCCTCCGGGGAGAGAGCGTGCTCCACGGCCTTCTCGATGTCCTCGAAGACCGCAATCGGTCGGGCCGCTTCCGCGAGCCGAGGAATGTGCTCCTTCTTGGACAGGATGGCTCTCTTGGCTCTGCGGCAGGCCGCCAAGGTCGTGGCCACGTCCAGGAGTTCCCTTGCCGAGAGGCTAGCCCCTTCCGCCCTGAGGCGTAGAAGCGGTCCCCGGACGTCTTTGACCCCCTCCAAACCCAGGCCCTCCCCGAACGCTACGAGCTTCCTCATCTCTGCGGTCTGGGCCAAGCTCTCCCGGACGGTTTCCAAGTCCGTCTCCGGCCGGATGAACAACGCCGCCTCCCTACCCAGATCCGAGGCCGCCCTTCCGGAAAGCATCTGCCTCACCTTGTCGAACTCCAGGATCTCTATGGCATGCGCATCCATCGCTCTAACGCTTTGCTTTCAGGCTGTCCGACCGTTTGACCGCCGAGCTGTCCAAAGGTTTTGTCTGGGCCTCCCCGACCATCTTTTTAATCTGCTCAACTTGGATGCTGACGGGTTCTCTCGCCTGGGCCATGAAGCGTTCGTAAAGGGAGTGAAGCCCCGGTCCGATGACCTTGGTGGCCTCGTAAGCCAGCGGAGCCACCTGCCTCACCCCTCGTGCCGCGAGTGACCCTTCCACCTTCTCGGCCCAAGGCTTGGGCAGGGGAGCCAGGGTCAGGACCAGCAGGCAGATCGAAAGCAACAATCCTCCTTTCAGCAAGCCTAAGGCCACTCCGCCCAAGCGATCCAGGATGGCTAAGGGCGAAGCTTTGATGAGCTTCCGGAGAAGGAATCCGGCCAAATGAAACAGCAGAAAGACTCCCATGAGGATGACCAGAAAGGTTAGGGCTTCCCGTGCTGGAATCGAAAGGTTCGGAAAGAGCCCTGACGCGGCCTTGGTGAACCGCATCGCAGCCCAGAACGCGACCACCAGGCCGATGAAGCCGACGATTTCTTTGAGCAGCCCCTTCCTGAACCCTAACAGGATGAACACGGAGAGGATTACGAGAAGGAAGATATCCAGTCCGTTCACGCTTCTCCCCTGCCTCTCATCCCTTTTTCCTGGAAGGCTCTTCTCCCGAGGAGATGAAGATGGAGGTGAAAGACCGTCTGTCCCGCTCCCTGGTTAGTGTTGATAACCGTTCGGTAGCCCCCGGCCTCGATTCCTCGCTCCCTGGCGATCTCCCGAGCCACCCAGTGTAGGTGCCCTACCACGGCTTTATCCTCTTTCGTCATCTCAGCCAGGGAAGCGATGTGCCTCTTGGGCACCACGAGCACATGCGTCGGAGCCTGGGGATGGATGTCGTCGAAAGCGAAGGCCAACTCATCCTGGTAAACGGCCTCGGAAGGCCTCTTCCCGGCGATGATGTCACAGAAAAGACAGTCCAAAATCTCCTTTTAAAGATGGAGAGACATCTGCGCTCGGATAGGAGTAGATTATGAGTGGATTGGGAGTAGGATAAGGGTAAGGACCTCCCGTATTACTCATACAGCCGTTTTTTAGGCCTCTCTTGCGCCTCCTCCTACCCCAGATCTCCCAACTCGTGCAAAACCAAGGCTGTGGCCAGCACCCCCGCAGTCTCCGTGCGCAACTTCCGGTTCCCCATGGAAAAGGTGGCGATGTGCCTCGATTGAGCCAGACTCACCTCTTCCTGGCTGAAGCCTCCCTCCGGCCCGACCAGGACCAGAACTCTACGAACTTCCTTTTTCGGCCGCATTAGGTCCCGGAGTTTCTGTCGTTCGTCCTCCCAGGCCAGAAGGGCCAGATCGAACTCCT
>Ga0315277_10007229_pt1 | contig 14408 bp, 14 predicted proteins | sample YL17G05_15_MG_FD_203695 | JGI IMG/M metagenome (GOLD analysis project Ga0315277, IMG submission 203695) | Sediment microbial communities from Yellowstone Lake, YNP, Wyoming, USA - YL17G05_15 | ecosystem: Environmental > Aquatic > Freshwater > Lake > Sediment | place: USA: Wyoming | collected... | reverse complement strand
AATGCATCCGGTTTCACGCGGACAAATATGCCGGCATAATTCTCTCTTTGATAGACAAAGACAAGATACTGGGTGAACCCCTGGACGGCTCTCGTGGAGACTTCGCGAGGCTGGCCTGGATTGAGAATAACCTCGCGGACGGCTCTCAAGTCATAAAGGTAATTGCTTTGGGCCTGCATCAGCGGCTTATCCGATGCGTTGTAAACCAAAGGGATCTCTTCAAGGAGCTCGTCGGTGGCAATCAGAGAATTGCCCGTGATATCAACCTTGCTTACAGTCAGAAGGGGCGTTGTATCCTCCGGAAGGTCTATTTGATCAATACTGATGGCCTTCTCACCTACCTCAAGATTCTTGGCGGATTGGCGTTTGGATTTTTCCCCGGCCTCTTTTATTGCTTTCAGCCTTTCCCTTTGCGCCGGCTGATCCTCAGCCCCAGGGCCTATGCCCGTCTGGTCATCGACGCGGTCCGAAGGCTCAAGCGCCGCAAGCGCAACGCCGGCTGTCGCCGCCAAAAAGAGAACAAGAGCTGTTTTTACCAACCGTCCCATGATGCTTGTTTTTGTGCCTCGTGCCATAAGATCCCTCATAATCCATTCACATCGTTCTTCCATATTCTACTTGAGCAGCCTAACGAATAGAGCTTCTGCTCTTGCAGCACTATCCCCAAAATTAGCCATAAGTTTTCATCGTGCACACTCACACTGTGCACGGCCCGCCTCCTTGAGCGTTATGTGGTGATTGTATCATCTTGAGGGTGGCAAGTCAAGTGATTTCCGCCGCAATCAAATTCTTTCTACGGCGGATATGCGAAGGCAGCCGGCCGCCGGCATGCCGAACGGTCTGGAGATGGCAACTGTAGAATTGAGATGAAGTCTCTTATGAGACGTAGCTTCCCTGCGTTACATAGCGTGGCTGCTATTTCGGTGCGCCGCCTTGAGGTGAATCAGGCCAGTATTTTGCGGGCGTCTCGCGAAGGCTTTGACTCCATATCTGCCCATCCCGCTCAAACTCAACCTTCTCGAAGCTGATCTTGACAATCCTCACGCCGCAGAGAATGTCCCCTTCGTGAACAAGCGAGCCGTCGATGACTGCCGACGGTTTGTCGTTGCTGTGAATGATGCCGGTAACTTGTCCCCTTGTTGCGCCTTTGCCGGTCACGGCGGCAAATGAAAGCAGGTCATTCCAAAGCCCCTTCAAGGCTGAGCCGCCAAACCGGTGCAGCGCAAATTCTCCCATTACTACTGCGGAGGCAAGCACTACAACCAGGAGAAGTACCCTGATGGATATCCTCTTGAGGCCCGTCCTTTTCCATTGTGAGATGCTCTTCACGCGTCCGGCGCCGTGTCTATCGCTTTCGGGGTGGCCGGGGCGCTTACCTGTTTCTTCGGCCCCTGCTCCCGACAGAATTGATTCAGAGTGCGGCCAGGCAAGGAGTTTTGCGATCCCGCTTCTTCCCGGCTCCGCCGCTTCGTGAACATATTGCCCGGCGACAGTATGGGCCGCGGATGCGCTATTGCCTGTTTCTTCCTGATGTCTATCGTTATCAATCTGCATATTGAAGCCTTTTCTCCGTCAACTCCGGCGAATTTGTGAGAGCATTCGCAAGGGATAATCTTTATCACTGAGAATCGGAAGTCTCAACTTCCTGAATCCATTTTTGGCCGTTCATTTCAAATTCCACGCTCTTGCGGCCTATCTTGACTATCGTGGCGCCTTGTATGACGTCGCCCTCGCCGACGATTTCCGTGCCGATGATGGCGCGCGGCTTATCCTGGCTATATAGAATCCCGCGCACAACGGGTCTTGAGCTTTCGGGCGTGGATGCAACAGCCTGGGGATTGGTGGGATTCTCCTGCGCTTTCCACTCCATAGGGTCGCGAATATCCTGAGGATATACATTGGGGAGCGGCCAGACAGCGCCTGGCAGCGGACCGGCCGCCGGCTGCGCCCGGGTCTTCGGCCCGTTCTCCACCCGGACATCGCCTGTGGAAGAAGGATAGGCCATTTTGGCGAGCTGCCAGACCAGCACGGCGGCTAACGCAAGGGCCACGGCTACTTTGGCTCGCCCTTTGATTCTCGTCGCCAACGTCTTTGTGCCGGGCGAACGATACCTTTGCTCAAGCAGTTGTACACTACTTGAGGCGGGCAGGGCCTCTTGTGGAACGGTCTCGCGAGCCGGGCGTTTGGGCGGTATTTCCAAGTGACGCGAGTCGGGAGGTCGGACTGCTTCCGGGGTGAGCGTATCCTCCTCTTTTGCCCTCGGCATCGGGCCGTGAGGCGTTTCCACACCCGGCCTGGGAGCCGGCGAGAGCGAAGGATGTCTCTTTATGGGCGCGTGCTCATCCCCGAAGATTTCACGTATTTGTCTCTGTAATCCAGTCTTTTCTCGCATGTTCAATCTCGTTTGCTAAGAGTTCATATTCCAGGGCTGCTTTAGACTTCGGCGCATAGGTCAGGACCGGCGCTCTTGCGCTCGGGGCTTCGGCCAGCCTGACGTTCCTATGAATGACCGTCTCCAGCACCGCATCGCCGAAATACTCCCTCAATTGGCGCTGGATTTGCTTGCTCATCGTTGCTCTGCGGTCAACAAACGTTAACAGAATGCCGAGAATGTTGAGCTGTGCATTGAACCTATCCTGGACGATTTCGATGGTAGCAAGCACTTGTCTGAGACCTTCCAGGGAATAGTAATGGGTCTGCACGGGTATCACAACCTCGTGGCTGCTCACGAGCGCGTTGACCGTGAGCAGGTTCAGCGACGGAGAGCAGTCGATTATGCAGATGTCGTAGAATCCATCCAGCTCGGATAGCGCCCTGCTGAGGATGTATTCTCTATTATTCATCGATCGGATATTAAATTCGGCGCCTGAGAGAAGGATATTGCTCGGAATAAGGTCGAGCTTGTCTAATTGAGTGCGAAGCACAACTTCCCCGGCCGCTATAGCCGGTTCTGCGAACAGATCTCGGACCGTTGTCTCAACGCTTTCCGGATCGAACCCTGCCCCCATAGTAGCGTGCCCCTGCGGGTCCAGATCGACCAGCAGCGTAGCTCTGCCGTTGGCGGCAAAGGCGGCGGCCAGATTAACGGCGGTGGTCGTCTTGCCGCAGCCGCCTTTCTGGTTTGTAATCGCTATGGTTCGCATTCCGGCTCTTTCACGTGCGTGAGCTATTGTTTTGCGCCGAGCTTGGCCGAGCTTATGATGCCGGGGCCGTCATCGGCGTGATTCGACACCAGGACAAACAGCTTCATATTCACCTGGTGACTTCCCCCCTCTCCGGGAACGCGCACAATGCGAAACGTGTCGGCGAAGATGGCCGGGCGGTATCGCTCAAGGGCGTTCAGAAAGGCGGCAAACGTATTGAAGCTCGTATTGAAGCTCAGGTTGACGGGCTTGGCCAGAATGTCACTGCTGCTCGAGACCTTCACAAACCCTTCCTTGTCCGTGTTGGCCAGGGTGAAGGCGTCCAGCTTCATATCCCTGCTCATCCGGCTGACCTCGAATGCCAGGTTGGCGGCGCGCGCCTGGTTCATAACAAAACCGTCAACCACGCCTTGAAGCGTCTCGATCTCCTGCTCAAGCTGCGTTCGGGTCTTGACGCTCCCTGTCTCTCGAGCGTGAATTATCGCTTCTCTCTTCTCAGCAAGTTGCCGCGTAATTCTCGACTTGGCCCTCTCCTGAGGCAGCACAAGCAGCAGGGCCGCGAGCAAGACCGCCGCCAGCCAGCCGATCCAGACTGCCGCAACGGACTTCAGACGTTTATTCCCGGTCGATATCATAATTGCATATTACCTTTTCTGCTCGAAGATACAGATGACTTCATACGATACAACACCCTCCTCGGCGGCGCCGCCCGCCCCCTGCGAGATTACCACGTCTTCCAGTTTCCCGGCGAGCGAGTCGGAGCGGGCAAGCTCGTTCCTGAGCATCATCACGGATTCATCGTGATCCGCATCTTGCTTCCCGGCCACGTCTATCACCAGCGACCTCTTTGGAACAGTTATTCTCGCGGTGTTTTCGGGGTCATTCTCATTGGGGACAATAACAGCCGTATTCTTGCGCACGGCCTCAAGAGATCTCACAATCATCTCCTCAGGCATGTGCTCCGCCAGGGTTGTGAGAATGGGCGACCACTGGATGTGCCCATCTGCAAATGTAACGACTTCGGACAAGGTATTTTGAACCTCTGCCTTTTTCTTCTCCAGCGCGGCTCTTGCCTTAATCGCTTCGGAATACGAGTCCTGCTCGCGCGTCTCTATGGCCAGCGCATTCGACCGTATTTCGAGGAAGGTCTCGTTGCGGAAGTACCTATCGAGCAGCGCTGCGGTTGTGCATATAGGCACCAGGGTTGTTACCGCCGCGATTAGTATCCCGACCAAAGTCGTTTTGGGCGGGATTCCCCGGCCTCTTAGAAGATCTACCGTGTGCATATCAGATCGACCTCATTGCCAGTCCGACGGCCACCGCCAAGGCGGGGCCGCTGTTGCGAATAATGTTGTTCCGCAGCGCCTCATTGGGGCTGCGCAGACTGCGTAAGCGCATCTTCTCAACGGGACTCCACAGGACTGCTTTTGTAGAGAGCTGCTTATTGAGAGCGTCCAGAAGGCCCTTGGCAGTGGCGATTCCGCCGCACACAAGCAATTCCTTGACCGGGCAGCAATTCTCCTGAGCGTCGTAGAAACGCAGGGTCTTCTCGATCTCGGCAACCAGTTGGCGGCAGGCTAATGGAAGAATGCTTTCATACTCCTGCTTCGTGCTGCTCTTGTCGAACAGGCGCTCTTCGGCCTCATTGGAAGAAATGCCGTTTGCGGACGCCAGCACGTCGATGATGTTGCGGCCCCCGAATTTGATCTCCCTTACGAATGGCCGCCCGTCCTTGTCCTCGGCGACGAACGTGGTGCAGGAGTTTCCGATATTTATAATAGCCGTGGAGAATCCTCCTTCCGGTTTCTCAAGCTCATTTCGGCAGTTGATTAGCGACAGGGCTTCGAGGTCAACCATCGCGCATCTTAGTCCGGCCTTCTTGATAAGGTTCAGTTTGCTCTTCACGAGCCTGTTGGTCGCCGCCGCCACGTACCCTTTCATCTTTCCGTTGGAACTTGAAAGCAGTTTGTAGTCGAAGAGGATGTCGTCGGTATCGAATGGGTTAAGGTGCTCGGTTTCGGCCAGGATCGCTTTCTCCAAGAGAGGCGGCTCGACCGCCGCCAGCTCGAAGCCGCGAATCGCGGATTCCGGGCCGCCGACGCCGCAAACCGCAAGGCGCGAACCGCCGCCGCTCAATTCGAGGCAGTTCTGTATCGCACGAACACAAGCCTGAGCGGCGCCTTTCTCGCAATGGCGAGCCGTCCAGGCGATGCCCGCTGCGGCGACCTCCCAGCCGTTTGAGTCTCTGTGCAGTTGGACAATTTTGACCGCGGCCGAGCCGACATCGACGCCTATCACCTGATTTGTCTTTATCCCAAACATAATATTCTCAGATTCCCTCGTCTCCTCGCTCCCACCATCGCTCGATCTGGAAGAACGACAGCCCGCCCGTAGGATCGTAGTTGTACAATCTCGTGTCGTAGTAGAACTCGCCCTGGTTGTCCATCTCGAAACTGTTGCCGATGAATGAACCATACATGGTCCCTGAGTTGGTTATGTTCAAGTCCGCAGAAGGCGCATAGATCGCTCCCCAAAATTGACCTGAATTCCTTATATTAATATGTGTGCATGTCGGAGTCCCATAAATCCTAAGATTCCTCGCATCCTGTTCGGCATTTGTAATTATCGAACCGTTGTCTGCGATTAACGAGCCTCCCACGTACAACGCCAATGATGAGCCCGGCCCTATGTATAATTCCGCACCGTTGTTCAGTCTCATGTTGCCAGTGACATACATGGTCACGTCTCCGACGATACTGATTCGGTCTCCGTTGCCGAAAAGAACGGGGGTGATGTAGGTGCAATCCGTTTGGATAATCATCCCATTAGGTTTCCTTGGCCAGGCGAGCTGGGGTAATCCGACCGGGGGGTATATGGGTGGGAACTCCATGTCGCTGTCGCCGGCGTACATGTCGCCGTGCACTACGGAACTGGCTTTGCTATCGACGACTATGTCCGGGTCGGAACCTGGGCCGACCACGATGTCTCCGGGTATTTCCGTATTGGGAGCGAGCGTGATAGCGCCCGGTTCGGTGCTGGTAGTGGCAATAGTAGGCACAAAAGTGCTGTCTTCGGGCCAGACATCCAATACCATGTTCGATCTGAGAGTTATAGTGTCTTCGACCGCTATGGCGTAAGACCAAAACGATGTTGCCCACGTCATGGCATAGACAGTCCTGCTTATCTGGTCCGATACTCCGGTTGAGCGGATGGTGAAGTTTGGCCCTCCGGTAACATTGTAGGAGAAGGCGGCCCTTGTATTTTGCAGCGGCGTGGGCGTCACTGAAAATGGCTCCCTATCCCAGGTCCCGTTCATCAAGTGGATTGCCGACGCCAGGCCGGCGTCGGCGGCGGTCCGCGCCGTAATCTCGGAGCTTGTGCGGGCGGCTATGAATCGGCTGCCGAAGCCTATCTTGAGCATCGCGATTCCTATCAGGAAAATGAAGACCGTTATCGTTGCCACCAGCGGCATAATCATCCCGCTTCGCTTTGCCCTTGGCGCTATTTTGATGATTTCCATAATTAACTCCGTTTCATTCGTCCAATGCTCAGTTGAAAAGCTGCGCGGTAATGTCATTCCGAGCGAAGGCCCGATAGGGCCGAAGCATGTCCTGAGCCGCGTCGAAGGATCGAGGAATCTATTCCTACAGATTTCTCCACTACGTTCGCTTCGCTCACTTCGGTCGAAATGACGCTATACAAGGTTTTCAACAGACCATTCATAACAATATTGGTTGTTCCTCTATGATTTCTACCTGTTATGCCTTACTGCCGATGATGTAACCATCATGCTTTGGCGTTCGTTTTCGCGTTCGCTTTCGTTGTCCAGGAGCATCGCCATTCGGACGGTTCTGCCCCGCACTGAGAATATCGGAGAGGCTGCGGATGTCTGGACATCGCGGGCCAGCCGGACGGAGGTCGAGGCCGACAGTGAGCCCGGGTTCAACGTGTCGAATGCCCCGGCGGGAATATCGCCGGAATCCACGAAGAGCACGTCCGAGACGAGATAGAACCTGGCGAATCTATCAGGGTCGGAAAGCCCGAAATTCGGGTTGTCCGGAGCGTCCGAATAGTAATACACATAAACTTCCGAATCACTTATCAGGTCGCACCTTCTCATAGTTGATTTGCGGACCACCCTGTCAAAGACCCGCCTGGCCGAGTATGCGTCTTCAACGACGTTGCTGTGCGCCCGCCGGTACATCCTCGTGAAGCCTTGCTGGGACTGTGCCATCATTCCCCCGATACCCAGTATCAGAACCATAGCGGCGGCAACTCCAACCATCAGCTCCAGCAGTGAGAAGCCCTTCAGCGAATTTGGCCTTATCCACTTTTTGCAGACCATTACTACGGCTCCACAACTAATTCTCAACTAATGTCGTCAAGGCGACGGATCGCTTGTATTCAGTAAGCTCCTCGGCCTTATAGTTTTTGTCCCACGCTACGGTTACGCCCAGGGTCCGCAGCTCGGGGTCAACCGTGTCGTTGTATGAAAGCGTTACGAAGTAGTTCGCACGGTTGGCGACGATCTTGTATCGCCCAAGCTCAGGACCAATTCCCGGTAGCCCTACGGCCGTGGTGTCTATGTCCACGAGGGATTCAAACTCTGCAATTGGGGTGAAGACAGCCGAGCCATCGACGTGACCTCCCGCACCTCTCCAGCCTTCGAGCATGAGCAATGCCAATCTGTTGGCGACGGCGCGAACGTCGGCTTCTCTCGTATCGACGGCGCAGTGATACTGAAAGCTCAGCGCGCCGATTACAATCACGAGAATACCCGCAAGGGCGACTATCACCTCAATGATCGTAAAACCCGATCGCTTAGTCTGTGCAATTGACCTCATGCTCTACTACCCAATTCAAAAATCGACCCGGAGACAATCCTTGCCTCGCATCCCGGCCCGGCGCGGCGCAGCGGCTTACGCTATCCGGCAAGCCGGCGTCCGCACAGCATCCGGTCAGTCCTGCCGGGCACGTGGATAAATCCTTGTCGCGTCCCTACTGGTTCTCGGTCCACAATCCAGTATGGTCTAATGTGTAGGACGCGACTTTCCATTCGGCGACCGGCCTATTAACGGTGACTGTGTACTGCAGGGGATAGTCGGTTCGCGTTTCATCGTATGAGACGTTAGTCAGCACATAGTCGCCGATGTCGAAATACTTCCCCAGTAAGTCACTGGTTTTGAACAGAGTATCCACAGTCAGGGTGGCATAGATGCCGTCCGTTCCCTGCTCTGCCGCATAGGCGCGGAGCGCCGATGCAATAGTGCCCGCCCCTGCCCTGCCCTCGGACCACTTAGCCGCCTCAACCCGGGCGCGCATGAAGGGGATAAGGACAGCCGCCAGAACGGCAACTATCAGAACCACGATCATCAGCTCGATGAGGGTAAATCCTGTTCTTCTTGTTCGGTTCATTTTTTTGGACTCCTAAAAAAACTAAACTGTGTTTAAGGCCGCGAAACCGGGGGGCCTGTCCGCCCGGCGGCAGCCTTCGACAATTTCTTTTCTTAACCCTTTATATTCGAGAGCTCTATCACAGGCAGATACAGAGCCAATACGGTTACAAAGACAATCACGCCGAATATCATTATCATGGCCGGCTCAAGCATCGCGATAAGCGTGGCAATCGTAGCATCCATCTGCTCCTCGTAGTAATCGCCGGTCTTGTCGAGCACCTGGGGAAGAGAGCCGCTCTTCTCGCCTGCCTGAACCATTTTAACCACCATATTCGGGAAGAATTTCGAATCAGCCATACCCTCTGCAATGCCCGAGCCTTCGATGACTTTCTCATTTGTGTGCATAACGGCCGAGCGGGTAACGTCGTTGGTTGTCATATCCTTCAGTATTTGGAAGACGTCCAGAACGGGAACGCCTCCGTTGAGGAGATTGGACATTGTCCTGCAGTACCTGACGACGAAGGCCTGTTTCAAGACCCGTCCGATCAAAGGGATGCGCAGTGAAAGTTTCGAGAAGAATCGATGGCCCCTTTTAGTTTTCGTGTGCAGGACGCTCGCCGATAACGCCGTCAGCGTTACGACAATCGCGATGTAGTGCATATTGCGGACCAGCGTATCGTAGCCGCTCATGAAAGTCTGCGTAAAAGCCGGGATACTCCCGCCCATCTCCACAAACACTTCGCGGAAACGAGGTATAACGAATATCATCAGGACGCTGACCACGACCATAACAAACGACAAGACAAAGGCCGGGTAGAGCAATGCCTTGATAATCTTCCTGCGGAGCTGGTCGCAGGTTTGATAGTGCTTTGCCACCCGGTTCAACGCCAGCGACAAGTCGCCGCTGGTCTCGCCGGCAAGAATTAGCGCCCGCACGAGAGGGTTGAAGACCTTTGGATAGGCCGAGATCCCGTGCGAGAGGTCGCCTCCCCGGCGAATCCTCTGCAAGACGCCTTCAAGCACTTCTTTAAGCTGCTTGTTCGCTATGTCTTCGGCAACTGCCGCCAGGGCCTCCGTCAGTGGAATTCCGCCTTCCAGCATCGTGTTCAACTGCCAGAAGACCGCCGCAAGCTGGGATGACCTTATCCGTCTCTTGCCCGCTGGTTTTTTCAAAGCCCTTATACGCCAGGACGGCTCAGCTACGGATAGAGGCGTAAGTCCCTGCTCTTTAAGCCAGCAGAACACGTCGTCTTTCGTGACCGCGCTTGCGAGGCCCTCAAGCTCCTGACCGGCCAGGTTCTTCGCTATGTATCTGTATTTAGCCATTAGTTATCCGCTTTTTTAGCGGCCCTTGAAGGTCCGTGATGTCGTTCATCAGATTGCTCTCGGTGACCGGCAGCTCGATGTCTTCGGTATAAGTGGCCGTCAGCACCTGCTCGGCGGTCGTCAGGCCTTTGAGCACGTTGCTCACGCCGCTTTCAAGCAGCCCCCAATACCCTTTCTGCCGCGACAGCTCTCTTATCCGTGATTCACCGGCTCCGTCAAGCAGGGCTTCACGTATCTCCCTGTTGACCACCAGGAACTCGAATATTGGTATCCGGCCGAGATACCCGGTATTGTCGCAAGCGCCGCATCCGGCGCCGCGATAGAAGGTCTTGCCGGCGATAAGAGCGGGCTTAATGTTCAATCGCTTGAGAATCTTCTCATCAAGCTTCACCGGCTCTTTGCAGTGCTGGCATATTTTTGCCACCAGTCTCTGGGCAATCACTAAGTTCAGAGTGGACGCCAGCAGGTAAGGCTCGACGCCCATATAGACCATTCGGCTTATCGCGCTTGGAGCGTCGTTTGTATGGAAAGTGCTCAGCACCAAATGGCCGGTAAGAGAGGCCTTGATAGCTATATCTATCGTCTCCTTATCCCGAATTTCGCCGATAAGGATAATGTCGGGGTCCTGCCTCAAAATGGCGCGCAGGGAGGAGGCAAAATCCAGCCCGATTTCGGGCTTGACCTGCACCTGGTTTATCCCCTTCAAGCGATACTCGACGGGGTCCTCCACGGTTGTAATATTCTTCTTCGGGTCCCTAAGCCAATTCAGCGCCGAGTACAACGTCGTGCTCTTTCCGCTGCCCGTCGGGCCCGTTACCACGATTATTCCGTGCGGCTGCTTCAACATTATCTTGAGGACTTCGAGCAAGGCCGGCTCGAATCCGAGCCTGTCCAGATTGTGATCGATGGCGGCCGCATCCAATATACGCATGACGACCTTCTCGCCGTATATTGTCGGGATCACCGAGACTCTCACGTCGATATCTCTGCCCGGGGCCTTGATCTTGAACCTGCCGTCCTGCGGCAGCCGGCGCTCCGCAATATCCATTTTCGCCAGTATCTTCATTCTCGTCGCCACCGCCGCCTGCATCTTCCTGGGCGGCGGAACCATATCGCGAAGAACGCCGTCAATCCGCATACGAATCGTCATCGAACGCTCTTCCGGCTCGACGTGAATATCGCTTGCCCTGCTCTTGACGGCCTGCCTGAGCAGCAGGTCCACAAATCGAATCACGGGCGCTCGCGTGGCGGCCTCCTCGACGTTTATATCCGCTTCCGTGTTGTCGGCGACCGCGGCATCGCCCGGCTCGTCGTCGCTTGAGATTTCAAGCTCCACCAGGTCTCGAAGCCGCTGCTCGTCAATATCCGAGCCGTGGTAAATCATCTCTATCGCTTTTCGTATTTGACGCGGAGTGCTGATAACGATTTCGACCTCTCTGCGCATCTTCATTTCGACGGTATCGACTGCAATCACGTCAAGCGGATCGGCGACGGCAACGACAACCTTCCCGTTTCTCTCCTGGATTGCCACAAGGTTATGCCGCTGGGCAACGGACTCGGGCAGAAGACGCGCTATGCGCATATCTATCGATGAGGGCTCGAGGTGAGCGCTTTCGATTGAGAAGAGACTGCCCAGCGCCTCGGCAAGCTGGGTATCAGTGATGATTCCCACCGCGGTGAGCACCTGCCCCAGGCGGCCGCCTCGCAGCTTCTGTTCTTGCAGAGCCTCATCCAATTTGGCGCCGCTGAGCAGTCCTCTTGAGACGAGGTACTCGCCCAGCCGGCCCCCGTGTATCGGATTACGGGCTCGGGATATTTGCCCCTTTTCGTTCACCCTGTTCTCCAACTATGCTTGGCCCAGTGAAATCTGGTTTTTGCAGCCGGCAAATACGAATGCCGCCTGCCACACCAATAGCATCGTCCTTGTATCCGCCTGACCCCTCCCTGAGTGCAAGCGCCATGAGACCAAAAACCCCATTCGGCCCAGGTAAGCCTATCCGTGAAAAATCGTATGGCTTGTACAGCCCCCGATTTCTCACCATAGCACCTACCGGAAACGTAATTATACCAAAATTGCTCCGACTAAGTCAAGGGATTTCTTCTCAAACTTCGCGGTTTTGTCGCAAGGTTCGCCGCAGCAGGCGTTTTTTCCTTGACAAAACACCGCCGAAGATGTTATTATAGATAGGTTACATGGAGGTGTGGTGGAAAGACTCACACCCGTTAGGTGGAGCTCTTCTCACTCAAAACACGGCTATTGCCAATTGAACGGCGGCAGGATGTGCGCTCGCTGAGTTTCTGCTAATCTCGACAAAGGCCTTAATAGTGGAAGACACAGTGCCGATTGAATGAGAACGATATCGATAGTCAATCACAAGGGGGGGTGTGGCAAAACAACCACGGCCATAAACACCTCAGCAGCCTTCGCGGCGCTGGGATACCGCGTCCTACTGATAGACCTGGACCCGCAGGCAAATGCCACTATTGGGCTGGGCCTTAATCCCGACTCATTCGAGAGAACCATCTACGACGCTATCACCAACGTGAAGGTTCCGCTTCCCGCGGTAATAACAAGCACAGGGATCGAGGGGCTTGATTTGGCTCCGTGCAATATCTATCTTGCAAGCGCCGGGCTGGAACTGTCCGGCACTCCCGGCTGCCAACTACACTTATCCGGCGCGCTTACAACCGTCGCCAACAGATATGATTTTTGTATCATTGATTGTCCTCCGGCATTGGCCCTATTGACAATAAACGCACTGGTCGCAAGCACTGACGTTATCGCGCCCGTTCAGGTGCATTACTATCCGCTGGAAGGATTGAAACAGTTGCTTGACGCCGTGCGCATTCTCAGGGAGCGTTTTCATCCTTGCACCGTAGAGGTTTTGGGCGTGCTTCTGACTTTCGTCGAAGAGAGGACCGTCCTCAGCAGACAAATCCAGCGGCAAATTCGACAGCTCCTCGGGGATTTCGTCTTTGACACGGTCATACATTCTAACGTGAGGCTCATTGAAGCCCCAAGCGCAGGCGAATCGATCTTCACATACGCCCCGGATAGCAGAGCGGCTGTGGACTATAGGTCCTTGGCCGGCGAAGCCCTCACTCGGTTCGAGGCCGACAATGCGTTGATGCTGGAACGCGCCAAGAGAAACCTGTCGGCTTCACGCAGGCAAAGCAGAGACCGCCAGCCGCCTCGATGGGAGACCACGCGCGCCTATGATCATTTGCAGACCGGCCGCACTGCCACTCCCCGGCCCGGCCAGCAAAGGGTAGTCGAGAAAACGTGGGAGACAACTTAAGACCAGGATTGGCCATTGCCCATTCTTGGCCCGCAAATCCAGCCATCCCGCGAGCAAAGCCCCAAAACGCAGACCGACCGCCGGCGCTTCCACGTTACGATGCCGTTTTTTCGCTCAAAAACGCGGATTCTTACCCTTCGCCTTAGCCAAACACGAGACAAGTACGGATTCCCGCGGGAGAGCGATATAGAAGACAAATATTTTAGCCTGAGCGTAAGTTTTCGCAGTTTTTCTCTTGACAAAGAACCGTCGCTGCGGTCAAATCACAGAGATGTTCAGGTGAACGGGCCGCCGGCTAAAGGCGACCTGGGTCAAACGGATTTGATGGATGGTTGCATGAAATACATGGAGGTTGGATATGAGAACAGGCGGAGCGCTAACGTGTGCACTACTGGCGGGGGCAATTCTACTAAGCTTTTGTGCTTCTGAGTCTCTCGCTGTTCCTACGCTCTCAGGAAGCCTCAGCGGTGACGGCGGCGGCATTACTGCCACGGCAGCCTGGGATTCCAGCGAGACGGTATTCGAGTGGGAAGTGACCGATAATGGAGATGGAACGTGGCATTATTGGTACCAGTACACGGTTGCAGACAAGGGCCTGAGCCATCTGATCATCGAGGTCTCAGAGACGTTTACTATTGATGACTATATGGGGGACGGCGATCCGGAACTGCGAACCTACTCACCCGCCGACCCCGGCAACAGCAACCCTCTGATGCCGGCGGATGTTTACGGCCTCAAGTTTGAGGACTTTTCCGATGGTACGACGTGGGTAGTCGAATTTGATAGTCCCCGTGATCCGGTCTGGGGTGATTTCTACGCCGTCGATGGCAAGAAGCCGGGCGCAATAGTCGCAGGCTGGAACACCGGCTTTGATTTGCCTGACGGCCCACTTAACCATATCGCCGTACCGGACACAACTAAGGGGATTCCCGCCCCCGGCGCCATCCTTCTTGGCGGCATTGGGACAGGACTGATTGGCTGGTTGCGCAGACGCAGGGCACTGTGAAGATGCCTTTGTGAGAATGCAACGGGGTTGGGAGCGTCCTATTTAGCCTTCGCTATCCTGTGGGCCGGTCTGCGAAGTTTTTCTCGAACGGCAGAGCACATCAAGATTATGTTTTGCCTGGTCATCCGGCAGGATCTGCGTAAACAGCGCCAGCGATTCCTCGTCGCGTCCCATCAGCCCAAGCGCAACGGCCATATTCGCGCGGTACCTGGCGTTTTCGGGCATTCGGCTCGCCGCC